>Ga0105245_10000507_pt1 | contig 35762 bp, 37 predicted proteins | sample KBSM54metaG_FD_81523 | JGI IMG/M metagenome (GOLD analysis project Ga0105245, IMG submission 81523) | Miscanthus rhizosphere microbial communities from Kellogg Biological Station, Michigan, USA - KBS M5-4 metaG | ecosystem: Host-associated > Plants > Roots > Rhizosphere > Soil | place...
ACTCGCTGGCCCGGCTGGCGTCGTCCGACGGCCGTCCGTACGACTTCGACGTGGTCCGCCACCGGCTGACGACGGTCGCCGACCGGTCGCGGTGCTACCTGGCCACGCAGCAGCAGGTGGTGATCGGGAGCATCGTCAAGCACTTCCCGGAGGAGTTCGCCGCCCACGGGAGGCTCGACCTCCCCCCGTGCGAGCCCGAGCTGATCGCCGAGCTGGTCGACATCAACAACGGCAAGGCCCTGCTCGACGAGCGCCACCTGCGCAAGCAGTGGGACTGGAGCTACAACAAGTGGGACTCGGGCACCGTCCCGGTCGAGTTCTACCAGGCGGTGGCGCCGCCGTGGCTGGCCGGTCACCACTACGAGCCGGTCGTGCTGCGCACCGCCGGCTGAAATTCGGGTGTCGCGAGTGTCGATCTCGGCGCCCGCGTTCGTCGTCTGGGTGAGAGGCGCCGACAGGGCCCTTCGAACCGAGGAGCGACCATGCCCCACCCGATCGTCCACGCCGAGATCCGCTCGGCCGACCCCGACGCCACCCGCGCCTTCTTCGGAGGCCTGTTCGGCTGGACGTACCCCCAGGAAGGCGCCGTGCCCGGCTACACCTTCGTCGACACCGGCGTCCCCGACGCCCTCTACACCGCCATCAGCCCGCTGCAGGGCGGCGCCGACATGGTCACCTTCTTCGTCGGCGTGGGCGACATCGACGCCTCGTTGGAGGAGGCCGCCCGCCTCGGTGGGAGCGTGGTGCAGCCCAGGGTGAACGTCCCGGGCGTGGCCTTCGCCCTCATCGCCGACCCCCAGGGCCACGTCGTCGGACTGGCGCAACAGCTCTAGGGCCGGGTCTGAGAGTTTCATGCTTCGGGAGCGGGGCGATCCGGGCTCGTGGCGCCGAGATCACCCCGCTGCGGATGATTGAAAACCCGGGCCGCTCAGCGGGTGGGGCCGAAGCGTTCCACTCGGATGCGTTCGACGGGAACGCCCGCCTCCGTCAGCAAGCCGGTCACGGTGTCGCAGAAGCCGGCGGAACCGCACACGAACGCGGTCGCACCCGGCCCGACCGCGGCGATGGCGGGCACCAGGTCCTCCAGGGCGATCCGGCCCGCCGGGCGGGGCTCGCCGGGCAGGGCCCGGCGGGTGTGGACCACGCTCGTCTCGGGTCCGGGCAGCTCGTCGGCGAAGAGCAGGTCCTCGGGCGCCCGGACCGAGACCACCAGCCGCACCCGGTCGGACCTGCCCGCGGCCCGGGCCAGGCGGAGCATCGCCATCAGCGGCACCACGCCCGACCCGCCGCCGACGAGCAAGGCCGGCGACTCGCCGTCCCAGACGAAGAACTTCCCGATCGGGCCCCGTACCTCGAGCTCGTCGCCCGGCTCGACCACGTCGTGGAGGAACGTCGACACCTCGCCTTCCTCCAGCCGCTCGACGGTGATCTCGAACTCGTCCGAGCCGTCGGGCGCCGACGCCACCGAGTACGACCGGGACGCGGTGTAGCCGTCGGGCGCGGTCAGGCGGATCACGTAGTGCTGGCCGGCGAGGTGCGGCGTCCGGCCCGGCAAGGAGAGGCGGAAGGTCTTGGCCCGGGCGGTCTCGGTGCGCACGCCGAGCACGGTGGCCATCTGCCAGCCCTTCCGGGGCGGCGGCGCCGGGGCCGCGTCAGTCACCCTGGTAGCGCTGCTCCCGCCAGGGGTCGCCGAGGTCGTGGTAGCCGTTCACCTCCCAGAACCCGGGCTGGTCGTGGTCGAGGAGGCGGAGCGAGGCCACCCACTTGGCGCTCTTCCAGAAGTAGAGGTGGGGGACGAGCAGCCGCACCGGCCCGCCGTGCTCGGTGGGCAGGGGCTCGCCGTCGACCTCCCACACCACCCACGCCCTGCCTCCAGTGACGTCGGCCAGGGGCAGGTTCGTCGTGTAGCCGGTGTGGGACGTGGCCAACACGTGGGTGGCGCCGGGCGACGGTCCCCCGGCGGCCTCCAGCAGGGTGTCGACCGACACGCCCGTGAACGAGATGCCGAGCTTCGACCAGGTGGTGACGCAGTGGATGTCGCCCTCGTCGGTGGACGGCGGCAGGGCGTGCAGCTCGTCCCACGTCCACGGGGTCGGCCGTCCGACGAGGCCCTCGATGGCGAACGTATACGACGACGTCGACAGCTTGGGCGTGGCCTCCGCGGTCAGCACCGGCCACGACGTCCCCGCGTCGTACTGGCCTGGCGGCAGCCTCGGATCGCGAGCGGCCCCCCGGCCGGCGAACCCCCTCGTGAACCCGGCCATGGCCGCACCTCCGTTTGCCGTTCAGGAGGGAGACTAGGGCGAAATGGCGTCCAAACGGGCCGAGGGGATCATGTTCTCGGCCGCCATCGGGGCGGTGGCCGGTGTGTCCCTGTCCCGACGGCGGCGGGTGGCCGCGGCCGGGGCGGGGGCGGCCGCGCTGGCCGCGTCGGAGGCGGTGGCGCGCCACCGGCAGCGTCCGAACGAGATCCCCGCCCTGTGGCACCGCATCCTCAGCGCGGGGGCGCTGGCCGCACCCGTGGGCTGGGCGGTCGGGCGGGCGACGGGGGCGGGGCCGGTGGCGGTGGCGACGGGCGCGGGCGGGGTCGCCGGCGCCCTGGGGCTGCGTCCCCAGAAGGTGGTGCTGGGGCCGGTGTTCGGCGCGGTGTGGGGCCGGGCGCTGGCGGCCCTCGATCCCCGGATGCCGGCGTCGCTGGTGGCCGCGACCACCGTCGTGGCCTACCGGGTCCTCTCCGCGGCCGTCTTCCGGGACGCCCAGGTCAACCTGCTGGCGGAGAAGGTCGATCCCGCCGACCTGCCCTTCGTCGTGCCGCTCGAGTCCCGCACCCGGTACGTCGGCACCGACTACGTGCGGACGCTGGCCGCGGTGTTGGGCGGCACCTATGTCCGGGGTGCGCCCGACGCCGGCATCGTCCCGTCCCTCGACGCCCTGGCCGGCCCCGAGCTCGACCCGGCCACGGTCGACCCCCGGGTGCGCCGGTTCTACGAGCACACCAGCCGCTACACGCTCGACATCGTTCCCGAGTGGCGGCCGTGGGTGCGGCCGGGGTACCTCCTCTACCGCACCGTGGTGGCCCGGCCCCTGGGCCAGGCCAACGTGCCCATGAACCAGCGGGAGGCGCTGCGGGGCGTCCACAGCCGCATCGACACCATCGACCTCGACGGCGACGAAGTCCCCGACATCAGGGGCTGGATCCGGTCGTTCGCCGACGACGACGCCCCCATCTACACCGGCATCTACACCACCTACCGGGACTCCGAGCGGGGCTACGTCAGCGTCGGCTTCCCGCTGCCCCAGGCCAGCTTCACCGCCACCCTCGTCCCCCGGGCCCGGGACGGCGGGGGGCTGACCCTCAGCTCCCGCAGCGACCTCCCCCACCCCGGCCACTACCTCACCTACATCGACCCCGAGTCCCGGGAGCTCACGACCCTGGCCGTCCCCGGCTTCGCCGAGGAGCTCCACGTGTACGTGTCGCCCGAGGAGGGCGAGGTGCGGGCCGAGCACGCCTTCTGGGTCTTCGGCCTGCCCTTCCTCGTCCTCCACTACCGCATCAGCCCGAAGCCGGACCCCGCGTCATCGTGAAGATCTCCTGGGCGTTGGCCGCGTCGAAGGCGAGGTCGGGACCGGAGCCGTCGGGCAGGGGGTGGCGGGAGATGAGCTCGAAGAACGAGCCGGGGACGGTGCGGGTCTCGATGGCCCTCTCGCCCACCCGGAACGGGCGCTCGACCATGACCGCCCGGTGGGCCGTCTGCAGCACCCGGCCCGACGCCGACACCTCCACCTTCTCCTTGATCGGGCGGCCCGCGGACCGCTCCGCCGCGGCCACCGCCACCACGTCGTCGACCCGGTCGGTGGCGTGGTTGAAGGCGGTGCCCTCGGTGGCGATCCACGCCATCTCGTCGGATTCGGCCCGCAGGACCTCGTAGTCGGCCAGGGCGGGGGCGGCGTGCTGGCGGGCGAAGCACGTGGCCAGCTCGCCGATGAGGGACTCGGCCGCGGCCCGGGGCAGGTGGCCGTCGGCGGCCAGGCGGTCGAGGTTGACCTGGGCCAGCCCGGTGAGGGGGTCGCGGGACGAGCCGATCACCTTGGCCGCGGCCGCGGTGAAGGGCTCGGAGAAGCGGTCGGCGTGGAGCTCGCTGACGAAGTACTGGGGGACGTCGGCCGGCAGGTCGAGGTGGCGCCAGGCGTGGCCGGTCATGCGCAGCCGGCCGAGGTCGTAGGTGTCGTGGTGGGCGTAGCCCAGGGGGCGGAGGAAGCGGGCCAGGCTCTCCTGGCCCTCGGCCAGCTCGCCGCAGGCCACGCCGGCCACCGTGCGGACCGCCCCGTGGTCGAGGAAGAGGCGGCCGCCGCCGGCCCACCGGTCCTCGGCGTAGGCGGCCGCGCTCGGGACCCGTCCGAGGAGGTCGTGGAGGAGGACGACGCCCAGGGCCTGGGCGATGACGGCCCGGGAGGCGACGGCGGCCTCGGCGGCGACCAGCGACGGGTGGACGACCAGGCCGTCGAGGAGCGTGGTCGCCCGCTCGGCGCCGAGCTGGGCCGCCACCAGGGCGTGGAGCATGCCCGTGGTCACGCGGCGAGGGCGGCCGCGTCGCCCAAGAGGCGGCCGGTGGGGGTGGCGGCGAAGGCGGCCAGGTCGACGTCCTCCTGGCGCACGAAGCCGCGGCCGGGCAGTCGCCCGCTGGCGACCAGGTCGACGACGGCCGCGGCCGAGGCGGCCGTCGTCCACGAGATCGCCCGCCACCGCTGGCCGTCGATCCAGATCGGCTCGTAGGTGCGCACCACCTGCTCCCGCACCAGGCGCCCGCCCCGCTCGCCCTCGACCGCGGCGTAGAGGTAGACGATGTCGTCGCCCACCGGTGGCTTGGCGTCGACCAGGATGCGGCCGGCCAGCTCCCGCTGGTGGCGGAGGTGGAGCTCGTCGAAGAAGAAGCGCATGAGCTCGCAGTGGCCGGGGTAGCGCAGCGTCTTGTAGTCGAGTCGTTCGAGGCGGCCGTCGAACGTGGCGCACATGGTGCCCAGGCCGCCGGACGTGGTGAAGGCCTCCAGCTGGGTGCCACCGATCCAGACGTGCTCGAGCTCGCTCATCGACGGCACCGTGCGCCGGCGGCCGTCGCGGATGACCTCGCAGTCGTTGAGGTACTCGTTGACCACGCCCTCGGGCGACCAGTTGAAGGCGTAGCCGAGGAGCCCACTCGGGTTGCGGGGCAGGGCGCCCACCTTGAGCTCCATGGAGTCGAGGCGGTCGAAGCCTCGGGCCAGCCCGGCGCCGACGATGCAGATGAGGCCCGGGGCCAGGCCGCAGTTGGGGACGAAGGCGGCGCCGGCGTCGTCGGCCAGCTCCTCGACCCGGTGGCTGAGGGCGACGTCCTCGGAGAGGTCGAAGTAGTGGACGCCGACGTCGGCCGCGGCCTGGGCCACCCCGACGCTCAGGTGGTGGGGAACGCAGGACACCACCGCGTCGACCCGCTCGATGGCGGAGTGCAGGGCGGACGGGTCGGCCGCGTCGAGGGCGACCACGGGGAAGGGGAGGCCGTCGGGGACGGTGCGGTCGGCCCCCACCACGTCGAAGTCGGACCCGTGGAGGAGGCGGGCCACGAGCTCGCCCACCTTGCCCAGACCACACACCAGGACGTTGGTGAACGTTCTCATGTGACGAATGGTACGGCCGTCCTGGTCCCTATCATCGGCATCGGACGTGCGTGTTCTCCCAACCACCGAGGACCTGACGGGTGCCGCCACCGGCGCCCTCGAGCGGCTCGGGGCGGGGGGGCCGGGCGGGGGCGCCCTGGTGGCCCGGACGCCGATCACGGGCGGGTCGCTGGGGTCGGTGGCGAGGTCGTCGCCGGCCGAGGTGGAGCGGGTGGTGGCGGCCGCGACGTCGGCGTTCTCAGTGTGGCGGACGGTGCCCGCCCCCCGCCGGGGCGAGCTGGTGCGACGGTTGGGGGAGCTGCTCCGGGAGCACCGGTCCGACCTGGCCGAGCTGGTGACGATCGAGGCGGGCAAGATCCGGTCGGAGGCGGCGGGCGAGGTCCAGGAGATGATCGACGTCTGCGACTTCGCGGTGGGCCTGTCCCGCCAGCTGTACGGGCTGACGATGGCGTCGGAGCGATCGGGACACCACGTGCGGGAGGTGTGGCACCCGCTCGGTGTGGTCGGCGTCATCACCTCGTTCAACTTCCCGGTGGCGGTGTGGGCGTGGAACGCGGCCCTGGCCCTGGTGTGCGGGGACCCGGTGGTGTGGAAGCCGTCGGAGAAGACGCCGCTGACGGCGCTGGGCGTGCACGCGCTGGCGACCCGGGCCGCGGCCGAGATGGGCGCGCCGGCGGGGCTGTGCGGGCTGGTGCTCGGGGGACCGGACGTGGGCCGGGCCGTGGTCGACGACCCTCGGGTGGCGCTGGTGTCGGCCACCGGGTCGACGGCCATGGGCCGGGCGGTCGGTCCCCGGGTGGCGGCCCGCTTCGGGCGCAGCCTGCTCGAGCTGGGTGGGAACAACGCCGCCATCGTGGCCCCGTCCGCCGACCTCGACCTCACCGTGCGGGCCGTCGCCTTCGCCGCCGCCGGCACCGCCGGGCAGCGGTGCACGACCCTGCGCCGGGTGATCGCCCACCGGTCGGTGCACGACGAGCTGGTCGGCCGGCTGGCGTCGGCCTACGGGTCACTGCCGGTGGGCGATCCCCGGGCGGACGGGACGTTGGTGGGGCCGCTCGTCGACGGGGGCGCGTTCGCGGCCTTCCTGGGCGCGTTGGCCGAGGCCGCCGCCGACGGCGGGAAGGTGGTGGTGGGCGGGGAGCGCGTGCTGGCCGACGAGGCGCCGGACGCGTTCTACGTCCGGCCGGCGGTGCTGACCATGCCGTCGCAGACCGCCGTCGTGCTGCGGGAGACGTTCGCGCCGGTGCTCTACGTCGTGGCCTACGACGCCTGGGACGAGGCCGTCGCCGTCCACAACGCCGCCCGCCACGGGCTGTCGTCGTCGGTGTTCACGTCCGACCTGCGGGAGGCGGAGCGGTTCCTGTCCGCGTCGGGGTCGGACTGCGGGATCGCCAACGTCAACGTCGGGCCGTCGGGCGCCGAGATCGGGGGCGCGTTCGGCGGGGAGAAGGAGACGGGCGGCGGTCGGGAGTCGGGGTCGGACGCATGGAAGGCGTACATGCGGCGGCTGACGGCCACCGTCAACTACTCGTCCGACCTCCCTCTGGCCCAGGGGGTGGAGTTCCTCTGAGGAGGTTCGAGGGGGGCCGCGGCGGCGGGAGCAGGACGTTCGGGTTGAGGATGCCGTCGGGGTCGAGGGCCCGCTTGATCGCCCGGAAGGCGTCGATCTCGGACTGGCTGCGGTTGAGGTGGAGCCACCGGCGCTTGGCCGTGCCGATGCCGTGCTCGGCGCTGATGCTCCCGCCCAGGCCGGCGACGAGGCGGAGGACGGCGTCGTCGACCCGGTCGTCGTCGGGGTCGACGCCGGTGACGTTGACGTGGACGTTGCCGTCGGCCGCGTGGCCCCACATCCACGTGCGGGCGTCGGGCGCGAGGGCGGTGACCACGCGGGGGACCTCCTCGAGGAAGGTGGCCAGGCGGTCGGCGGGGAGGGTGACGTCGAGCTTGTGGGGTGGGCCGAGGGTGTTGACGGCGGCGGCGTGGTCCTCCCGGTAGGCCCACAGGTCGGCAGCGACGCCCTCGACCACCTCGGCCACGCCGGCCAGGGCGGCGATGCCGGCGGCCAGGTCGGCGCTCGGGTCGGCGGCGTCGGCCGCCTCGACCAGGAGGAAGGCGGTATGGGGGCGGGCGGTCGGCGGCGGGCGGCCCCGCACCCGGCAGACCAGGTCGACGCCGGCGGCCACCATCAGCTCGGCCGCGTCCAGCGTGCGCACGTGGCGGCGGAGGCTGGCGGCGGCGACCACCGCCGGCTCGACGGCGTCGAAGCCGAGGAGCGCCGTCACCCGGTGCGGCGTGGCCGGGACCAGGCGGAGGCGGGCCGCGGTGACGATGGCGAGGGTCCCCTCACTGCCGCACAGGAGCGACGGGAGGTGATAGCCGGTGTTGTCCTTGCCCAGCCCGCCGAGGTGGGAGACGACCGTCCCGTCCCCCAGCACCGCCTCGACCCCGAGGAGCTGGGCCCGGGTGTCGCCGTGGCGTAGGACCCGGAGGCCGCCGGCGTTGGTGGCGACGGTGCCCCCGACGGTGGCCCGGTCACGGCTGGCGAAGTCGACGCCGTAGGCCCAGCCGGCGGCGGCCGCGGCGCGGTGGACGGCGGACAGGGTGGCGCCGGCGGCGGCGGTCACCTGGCCGGTGAGCTCGTCGACCGGGCCGACGTGGTCGAGGCCGCGGAGGCAGAGGACGACCTCACCGCCGAGCGGCACCGAGCCGCCGACGAGTCCGGTGTTGCCGCCCTGGAGGGTCAGGGCGATGCCCAGACGCCGGCAGGCGGCGACCACGGCCGCCACCTCCTCGGTCGTCCCCGGACGGAGGACGGCCGGCGTCGAGCCCCGGAACCGGCCCGACCAGTCGCCGCAGAAGGCGGCGGTGTCCTCGGGGGCGGTGAGGACGCGGTCGGGCCCGAGGATGTCGACGAAGGCGCTGGCGGCCCCGGGCACGGTCCGATCGTGACACGGTGACGTGGTGGACCTGGTCGTGGGCGTCGACATGGCGACGGCCGAGGTGCGGGCGATGGCGCTCGACGCCGACGGTCGGGTGCACGCCGAGGCCCGCCGCCCCCTGCCCGCGCCCACGTCGCCGAGGCCGGGGTGGTCGGAGCAGGACCCGAGCGGGTGGTGGCCGGCGGCGGCGGCGGTGTTGGCCGAGGTGGTGGCGGAGGTGGCGGGCGGGGGGCGGGTGGTGGCGGTGAGCGTGTGCGCCACGTCGGGGACGGTGGTGGCCTTGGACGGCCGGGGCCGGCCGATCGGTCCGGCCCTCACCTACGCCGACCAACGGGCGGTGGCGGAGGCGGGCGTGGCCCAGGCCGCGGCCGCCGACCGGTGGGCGGGGCTGGGGCTGCGGGTGCAGCCGTCCTTCGGGCTGCCCAAGTGGGGGTGGCTGGTGGCCGACCGGTCGCCGTCGCCGGCGCCGGCGTTCCTCGCGCACGGGTCCGACGTCGTCGTGGCCCGGCTGGTCGGCCGCGGGCCGGTCGCCACCGACTGGAGCCACGCCCTCAAGAGCGGCTACGACCCGGTGCGCGGGGAGTGGATCTCCGAGGCGATGGCTGCCCTGGGCATCGACGCCGGGCTCTTGCCCGAGGTGCGGCGGCCGACGTCGTCGGCGGGAACCGTGTGCCGGGAGGCGGCGGCCGCCACCGGCCTGCCGGTCGGGTGCGACGTCCGCCTGGGGATGACCGACGCCTGCGCCGCCCAACTGGCGGCGGGGGCGGGCGAGCCGGGCCGGTTCGTGTCCGTCCTCGGGTCGACCCTGGTGCTCAAGGGGGCGAGCCGGGAGCTGGTGGTCGACCCGTCGGGCGCGGTCTACAGCCACCGCCACCCGGACGGTTGGTGGCTGCCGGGGGGTGCGTCGAGCACCGGCGGGCGGGCCTTGGTGGAGGGCTTCCCGGGGCGGAAACCGGCCGAGCTGGACGCCCTCGCCGCCGCCCACGGTCCGGCCACGTGCGTGACGTACCCGCTGGTGGGACGGGGTGAGCGCTTCCCCTTCGTGGCGCCGGAGGCGGAGGCGTTCGTGGTCGGCGAGCCGTCCGGCGAGGCGGACCGGGTTCGGGCCACGGCCGAGGGGGTGGCGTTCGTGGAGCGGCTGGGGTACGAGCGGCTGGCCGCACTCGGTGCGATCGCCCGTCCACCGGTCGTCGTGACCGGCGGTGGGAGCAGGAGCCCGGTGTGGAACCGGATCCGGGCCACGGTCCTGGGGATGCCGCTCCTGGCCACCCCCGACGCGTCCACCGCCCGGGGGGCGGGCATCCTGGCCGCGGCCGGGACCTTGCACCCCGACCTGTCCTCGGCCACCGCGGCCATGTCCGCCCGGGGCGAGCTGGTGGAGCCGGACGAGGCCGAGTCCGACGCGATGGAGACGAGCTACGCCCGGCTGCGGGCCGCGGTCGCCGAGCGCGGGTGGATCGCCTGAGCGTCTCACGGTCGGCGTAGTGTCTTGCCGACGGCGGCTCGACCGAACAGGTCCCACGAAGTGTCTCGCTCGTAAGGACATGTCCATGGGTGACTCGTTCATCGTGGTCGAGGGCTACCGGTCCACGCCCGCCGACCGCACCAACCTGCGCGACGACGCCTGGTCGTTCGCTCTCGACCAACGGGCGTTCGGGCCCCGTCGGCTGGTGGTCGCGTTCGCCGACCCCTCCGGCCGGCTCCGCACCATCGCCCACGCCCCCCGATCCGACCCCCCCGAGAACGCCCTGGAGGCGTGCATCCGACATCTCGGGTGGGCCGGGGCGGCGGCGGTCGCGTACTGCGACGAGGAGGTCGAGGAGGGGCCGCCGTCGCCCCGACTGGCGATCGACTTCGCCCTGCGGCGATCGGTGGCCGCGGGCTACGGCGTCCACCTGGTCGACTGGATCGCGTGCGACGACCAGTTGTTCCGGAGCAGCCGGCTGGCCACCGCTCCGGCCGCCGAGTGGTGGGACGTGCCGTCCCCTCCGCCCGCCCGCCCCGCCGGCCGCGGCCCGGGGACGCCGCACCGTCGGGTCAGGCGTCGCCGGTGATCTCGCCGGCGACCGGGGCGAGGGCACCGTAGACCGCCGTCAGCGCCGAACCGAGGCGGGCCAGCTCCGCCCGTAGCTCGGGTGGGTCGACGACCTCCACGTAGCCGGCGAAGGAGGCCAGGTCCGCGGCCAGCGACCGCACGCTGTGGCCGCGGACCTCCACCTCGACCCGTCCGTCGGGTTGGGACGGGCCGATCCGCAGGCGGTTGCCGAACATCCACCGGCACCAGCCGAGGGCCGGTGGTGTCGACAGGGCCCGGGCCGTCGACGGCATGCGCCGTTGGTCGACCTCCTCCGCGATGAGCTTCCACGCCTCGGCCAGCACGAACCCGTCCGGCCGCACCACCGACTCGCCGGTGGGCTCCACCGCGGTCATGCGGTCGACCCGGAACGTGCGCAGACCGGCGTCGGTGTCGGCCACCAGGTACCAGGCCCAGCCCTTGGCGGCCAGGCCGAGGGGGTGCACGACGCGGGTGCTCGGCTCCCGGTTGCGGGCGACGTAGCCGAGCGTCACCTGCTCACCCTCGACCACCGCCCGCTGCACTGCGTCGAGGAAGGGCGGCGGGGGCCGGCCCCCGCCCGGGTCGCGGGATTGGTCCCATCCCCGGGGGTCGACCACCACCGCCTCCGTCGCCGCCTCCGCGTGGGGCCGGAACGGCTCCGGCAGGGCTCGCACCAGCTTGCGCAGCGCGGCTTTGACCTGCGGCGTCGCGGCCGACGAGGGGCCCGCGACGAGGAACAGGGCTCTCGCCTCGGCCGCGGTCAGCCCGGTCAGGTCGGTGCGCCCGCCGCCGGCCAGGCGCCAGCCGCCGTTGCGTCCCTGCAAGGAGTAGATGGGCAGGCCCGCCATCCCCAGCGCGTCGAGGTCGCGACGGGCGGTGCGCTCCGACACCTCCAACTCCCGCGCCACCTCGGCCGCGGTGACCTGGCCCCGGGCCTGGAGCAACAGCAGGATGGCCACCAGCCGGTCGGCGCGCACGAACCCGATTCTGTCCCGATAACCGGCCAGGAGATGACCGGTTCACGGGCGCATGCTCCTCCCATGACAACCACCAGCCCCATCCTCGCCCTCACCGGCACCAGCACCGGCACCGACGTCCGCACCGTGTTCGCCAGGGCCGTGGCCACCGGCGGCGACGTCATCGCCGCCGTCCGCCCCGACCAGCTCGACGGTCCCACGCCCTGCACCGGCTACGACGTCCGGACCCTCGTCGGCCACATGGTCGGCGTGCTCGAGCGGGTGGTCCTCATGGGCCGGGGCGAGAACCCGTTCCAGGCTCCGGACAAGGTCACCGGGCTGGCCGACGACGCCTGGCTGGCGGCCTGGTCCGACGCCGCCGAGCGGGTGGCGGAGGCGTGGGCCGACGACGCCAGCCTGGTCCGGATCGTCCATCTGCCCTGGGCCCAGGAGTCGGGCGCCCTCACCCTGGCCAGTTACTGCAACGAGATCGTCGTCCACACGTGGGACCTGGCCACCGCCACCGGCCAGCACCCGACGTGGGACGACGAGGCGGTGGCGACGGCGTGGGAGTCCATCCGGGGGATGCCGGGCGAGGGTCGGCCGGAGATGTTCGCGGCGGTGAAGGCGGGGATGCCCGAGGAGTACCGCACCGCGCCCGACCCGTGGGCCGACGCCGTGCCCGTGGCCGACGACGCCGACCTCATCGACCGGCTGGTCGCATGGAACGGCCGCCGTCCGTGACGCCGGACCCGGAGCCCCTGGACCAACTCGACGGGCTCCGCTGGGCCTGGCTGCTCTGCTCCCTCCCGACCGACCCTTCAGTTGGGAATTCCGCTGCCCCGAGCGGGCGATCCCCGTCACTGTCGTGGGGCCATGCTCGTGATCATCAACGACATGCTCGTCTGGTGGGCGACTACAAGGGCGCCTGACGCGCGTCGGGGTCGGGAGGGTCGACGGCGGCCCGGCGGCCGGGAACGATGTGGTGGTCGTGCCGTCGTGGGTACCGTGCCACAACGTGAGTGAGCGGGTGGAGGTCGTGTGGTTCGGCGACGATGCCTCCCGGTACGACCACGGGCGCGACCACCCCCTTCGCCCGGAGCGGGTGACGCTCACCCGCCGGCTGATCCACGACTACGGGCTGGTCGACGGGTCGCGCGTGCGGGAGACGCCGGCCCGGGACGCCACCCTTGACGAGCTGGGCCTGGTGCACGCCGAGCGATACATCGACGCCGTGATCCGGGCGGGGCGGGGCGAGCCGGGGTCGTGGTGGGAGTTCGGCTTCGGGCCGGGGGACAACCCCGTGTTCCCCCACATGCACGAGGCGTCGTCGCGGGTGGTGGGGGCGACCCTGGCCGCGGCCGATGCCGTCCTGAGCGGGCGGGCCGAGCACGCCTTCAACCCGGCTGGCGGCCTCCACCACGCCTTACCGTCGCGGGCGAGCGGGTTCTGCGTGTACGACGACCCGGCGGTGGCCATCGCCTGGCTGCTCGACCAGGGGGTGGCCCGGGTGGCCTACGTCGACGTCGACGTCCACCACGGCGACGGCGTGCAGTCGATCTTCTACGCCGACCCCCGGGTGCTCACCATCTCGTTGCACCAGGACGGGCGGACCCTCTTCCCCGGCACCGGCTTCGTCGACGAGGTAGGCGCGGGCGATGCCGCGGGGACGAGCGTCAACGTGCCCCTCCCACCGTTCACGGGCGACGACGCGTGGCTACGGGCGTTCCGGGAGGTCGTCCCGCCGCTGGTGGAGACGTTCCGGCCCGAGGTCCTGGTCACGCAGCTGGGCTGCGACAGCCACCACACCGATCCCCTCGCCAACTTGGGCCTGACCACCGCCGCCTACCGGGCGACGGCGGTGGCCCTGCACGAGCTGGCGCACCGCGCCGCCGGCGGTCGGTGGCTGGCGACGGGCGGCGGCGGCTACCAGTGGGCGAGCGTCGTGCCCCGGGCCTGGACGATCTATTTCGCCGAGATGGCCGGTGCGGGCGCGTCCCTGCCCGACGATCTGCCGCCGTCGTGGCTGGAGGCCGCCGGGCGCGTCGCCGGCCACGCGCTCCCGACGACGCTGTCGGAGCCGGCCGTGCCCGCCGCCCGCGCTGTCGACGAGGCTGTCGACCGCTCGATCGACGCGGTCAAGCACCTGGTCTTCCCCATGCACGGCCTCCGTCCCTGACGGCGGGCGGTGCGCGGGAGGCGCTCCCCGCTTACGGTGGCGGCTGGTCAGGTGGGTCCCACGTTCGGGAGGGGGGAACCCTACGACCAGAAACGGTCCTCGGCGTCTTGGTCGTCGGCGCAGACCCAGTACTCGCGCCACAGGCCGTCGGAGCGGACGGTGAAGGCGTGGGCCAACACCACGTCGAGCGTCCGCCCGTCGTCGCGCGAGCCCGTCGCCCGGGTGAAGAGGGCGGTGTGGAAGTCGGACGCCAGCACCGACTCGGCGGCCAACGCGTACGTCCCCCCCGTCCGCGTCGAGAGCTCGGCGAAGTGGGCCAAGAGCGCCTGTTTGCCCCGATGATCCCCGCTCATCGGGTGGTTTCCGGACACGTGCCAGGCCAGCTCGTCGGTGAAGCAGTCGCCCAGGGCCTGCTCGTCGCCCCGGCCCACGGCGTCGAGGAACTTGTGGGCCTTGGCCACCCCCGCGTGCTCGATCACGGTGGCCCGAGGCCGACACCGAGGCCGGCGACACCCACCTCGGCCAGCGTGAAGAACGCCGCCTCGGGCCCCTGGTTGTCGGAGACGTTCCAAGCCTCCGCGATCTTGCCGTCGGCGTCGATCCGGTAGGCGCAGGCGTTGCGCAGGTCGAGGTGCTCGTCGTCCCGTTGATAGGAGCTGCGCATCATCGCCAGCGCGTACCGGTCGTCGGCGAGGACGTCCTCGACCTGCATCTCGAAGCCGTCGATGTGGACGGCGGCGAACTTCTCGAAGAACTCGGTGACCCCCGCCGCCCCCCGGTAGCTCCCGTTGAGAGCGGGCTTGCCCCGCATGTGGATGACGATGTCGTCGGCCGCCAGCGCGGTCCACGTGTCGAAGTCGCCGTCGAACCAGGCGACGAGGAAGCGGCGGACGACCTCGGCGTTGGGGTGCTCCTCGTGCACGGCGACCTCCTCGGGTGCGACGGGCGGGACGGGCGGGACGGCCGCGCCGGATGCGTCGGCGGCGGTCGCCACCGGGATGCAGCCGGGACCCTCGACGTCGGTTCCCGCCAGGCGGTGGAGGACGGCCCCGGCGGGGGACACCGAGACCAACGAGTCGACGATCACGGCCGGCCCGTCGACGATCAGGCTGTAACCGTCGCCCGCCGGCGGCGACCAGACCAACGTCACGTCGGCGCCCGTGCCCACGTTGGCCGCGGTCCGGGACCCGGCCCCGCTCACCAGGGCGTCGCCGTCCCAGCGCACCGAGACCGACACCACGTGGGGACGGGCGGTCTCGGGCGACACCGTGATGAGGTAGGCGACCGGCCCGTACCGCTCGACCTGCTCCCGCAGCTCGGCCTGCCCGACAGGGACACTCACGCCGCCATGGTACGGCCTTGCCGTGGTGCCGTACTCTGCGCCCGGTGGTCGACGACTCGGACCTCGTCGCCCGGCTCCAGGCGGGGGACGAGCAGGCATTCGCCACCCTCGTCGATCTCTACCACGCACCCCTCCTCCGCCTGGCGTCGACCTTCGTCCCCAGCCGGGCGGTGGCCGAGGAGGTGGTGCAGGACACCTGGCTGGGCGTCGTGCGGGGGATCGAGCGCTTCGAGGGCCGGTCGTCGCTCAAGACGTGGCTGTTCCGGATCGTGGTCAACCGGGCTCGCACGACGGGGGTCCGCGAGCGGCGGGAGACGCCGACCGACCAGCCCGAGCCCACCGTCTCCCCCGAGCGGTTCAACGCCGGCGGGGGATGGTCGTCGCCGCCGGCGCCCTGGGCCGACGACGCCGAGGACCGCATCGTCGCCCGCCAGACGGCGGCCAAGGTCGCTCGTCACCTCAACCTCCTGCCCGAACGCCAACGGCAGGTCGTGGTCATGCGTGACTTCGAGGGGCTGCCGGCGACCGAGGCCTGCGCCCTGCTGGGGATCACCGAGGCCAACCAGCGGGTGCTCCTGCACCGCGGTCGCGCCCGCCTGCGGAACATGCTCGAACAAGAGCTGGGGAAGGGCTGAGGCGATGTCGAGACGAGACGCCATCGTGTGCCGGCAGGCGGTCGAGCTGGTCACCGACTACCTGGAAGGGGCCCTGACCGCCGACGAGCGGGCCCGCTTCGAGACCCATCTCGCCGACTGCCCCCACTGCCGGGAGTACCTGCGCCAGATGCGGGTGACGATCGCCGCCCTCGGCCGGGTGGAGCCGGAATCGCTGTCCCGCGCCGCCCGGGACGATCTGGTCGCCCTCTACCGCAGCTGGCGGGCGGGCTGAGGCCGGGTCAGTCCCACGAGGCGCGGGTGGCGGGCAGGCCCGTGCGCCCGTCGGCGTGGGGGACGACGCCGAGCACCTGGTGCACGCCGGTGCCGCCGTCCTCGAAGGCGTTGACGCAGCCGACGGTGTAGAGCCACCAGATCCGGGCCCGGGCCAGCCCGACCTCGGCCACCGCCTCGTCCCACGCCCCCTCCAGGTTGGCGATCCACCGGCGGAGGGTGAGGGCGTAGTGCTCCCGGAGGGACTCGACGTCGCGCACCTCGAACCCGGCCCGTTCCATCGCCAGCACCACCTCGCCCACGTCGACCAGCTCGGCGTCGGGGAAGACGTAGCGGAACATGAACGACCGCCGCTTCAGGCGGGACCCGCCGGCGACCGAGATGGCGTGGTTGAGCAGTCGCCCCTCGGGGCCGAGCAGCGGGCGCAGCGTCTCGAAGTAGCGGGCCATCCGGCTGGCGCCGACGTGCTCGAACATCCCCACCGACGAGATGGCGTCGAACTGCTCGCCCTCCACATCGCGGTAGTCCTGGACCCGGATCTCGACCCGGTCGGCCACGCCCGCCTCGGCCACCCGCTTGCGGGCCAGCTCGGCCTGGGCCCGGCTGATCGTGACGCCGACCACCCGGGCGCCGTGACGGGTGGCGGCGTGGATGGCCAGCGACCCCCAGCCGCAGCCCACGTCGAGCAGGCGGGCCGGGGTGTCGCGGTCGACCCGTTGGTGGAGTCCGAGCTTGCGGCAGACGAGCTCGTGCTTGGCCGCCTGGGCGTCCTCCAGGGACAGGCCCGGGGTGGTGAACCGGGCGCACGAGTAGGTCATGCTCGGACCGAGGAGCAGGCGGTAGAAGTCGTTGCCGACGTCGTAGTGGTGGCTGATGGCCCGGGAGTCGCTGCCGAGGCTGTGGCGCCAGCCCTGGCGCCCGACCTCCTCCGCCGGCCGTGGGAGGGGGCCCTTGAGGACGCCGAGCGCCCGCGCCGCCCCGATGGCGCTGACCACGTCGGCCGGACCCATGCGCTGGTGGTCGGGGGCGGCGTCGCCGAGGGCCTTGAGGACGGCGTAGGCGTCGCCCTCCACGTCGAGGTGGCCGGCCACGAACGCCCGCCCCACGCCCAGCTCGCCCGGGGCCCACAGCAGGTGGCGAAGCGCGTCCGCCGATCGGACGTGCACGGTTCCGGGCCCGTCGGAGGGCCCCTCTCCCGATCCGTCCCAGTATTTGAAACGGACCGGCACCTCGTTGCCGAACATCCCTCGGACGAGGGGGCGGAGGATCGAGGCCACTCCTCCTCTGGTCGTCGCCCTGGCGACCATGCGGTGGATGATCCCACCCGGTGGGTGAACCCTCAAGGGATTTGGCTAGATGACCCGGACGTTCCCCCCGTCGACGGGCACCTGGGCGCCCGTGGTGCGGGCGAAGGCGGGGCCGCACAGGGCCAGGCACAGACGGGCCACGTCGGCGGTGGTGACCTCCGTCCCCAGGACGTTGCCGGCCCGGTACTCGGCGGGGGTGAGGCCGTAGTGGGCGGCCCGCTCGGCGATCACCTCGTCCGACCACAGCCCGGTGTCGTAGACGGCGTTGGGGTGGACGACGTTGACCCGGATGCCGTCGGGTCCCCACTCGAGCGCCGCCACCCGGGCCAGCTGGGTGAGGGCGGCCTTGGACGCGGAGTAGGCGGCCGCCCCCGGCCCGGGCGCGGGGACGTTCTTCGACCCCACGACCACCACCCGCCCCCCCGTGGGTGAGCGCCGGAGGAGGGGATGGGCGAGGCGGAGGAGGGTGGCGTTGGCGTCGACGTTGACCGCCATGGTGCGGCGCCAGGCGTCCGGGTCGAGGTCGGCGATGGCGGCGCCGGAGGGGAAGACGCCGGCGTTGAGGACGAGGACGTCGAGGCCGCCGAAGCGTTCGACCACCCACTCGACGGCGGCGTCGACGGCCGCCTCGTCGGTGATGTCGGCCTCGACGCCGAGCCACGCGGGACCGTGGCCGGCGAAGGCGTCGACGACGTCGGCGTTGGTGTCGAGGCCCACGACGGCCGCCCCCTCGGCCAGGAAGGCGGCCGCGGTGGCCCGGCCGATACCACTGGCGGCGCCGGTGACCAGCACGATCTCGCCCGCGAACGGCGGCGGCGGCGGACGGCGGCGGAGCTTGGCCTGCTCGAGGTCCCAGTACTCGACGTCGAACAGGTCGGAGGTGGACACTGGCTGGTAGCCGCCCAGGGCGGTGGCGTCGGCGATCACCTTGATCGTGTGGCGGTAGACGTCCTCCACGATGGCGGCGTCGCGGGGGGTGCGGCCGGCGCAGCACAGCCCGAGCTCGGGGTCGAGCACGACCCGGGGGGCGGGGTCGAGCGGTTGGAGCACATGTGGCGCCCGGGCCCGGTGCTCGTCGAAGTACCGGAGGTAGGCGGCCACGAAGGCGTCGACGTCACGGCCCAGGAGGGGCGTCGGCTTGGTGCGGATCACGTGGTCGGGCGTCACCGGTCCCCGCTGGGAGATGTCGGACACGTCGGGCCGGCCGATGAAGGCCATCGGCTGGCCGTCGATGTGGGACGACATCACGAACGGCGCCCCCGCGGCGGCCGAGATCCGCCGGCGGAGGTCGGCCCGGGCCAGCCGGACGTCGGGGGCCGGCGGGGGTGCCGGCGGTGGGATCACGTGGCGGTCGACGTAGGCGTCGGCCCGGCTGACCAGGTCGATCATGGCCTCGTAGGACTGGCGGGCGGAGTCGCCCCACGTGAAGATGCCGTGGTTCATGAGGACGACGCCGACCACGTCCGGTCCGAAGGCGGTCGGCAGCCGGCGGGCGCACTCCCGGGCGAGGAGGAAGCCGGGCATCACGTAGGGGACGACCACCACCCGGTCGCCGTAGACGTCGTGGAGGGCGTCGGCCGCCGACGCCGAGTTGGTGAGGGTGACGACCGCGTCGGCGTGGGTGTGGTCGACGAAGCGGAACGGGAGGATGGCGTGGAGGATCGCCTCCACCGAGGGGGCCGGCCCGCCGGCGGTCAGGGAGGCGACCAGGAGCTGCTCGGCCATGTCGGTGTCGGAGAGAGCGTCCAGCTGGGCCAGGCGGGCCACGTCGTGGAGGCGGAGGCAGGCGAAGCCGGCCTCGTCGATGTCGGCCAGGTCGGCGCCGCTGCCCTTGACCAGGAGGACGTCGACCTCCTCACCGAAGACGGTGGTGCGCCGGGACTTGACCGACGTGTTCCCGCCCCCGTGGAGGACCAGGTCGGGGTCGCGCCCGAGGAGGCGGGACGTGTAGACACGTTGGCCGAGGTCACCCGTCCACGCCTCGGCGTCGTCGTCGTCCCACAGGCTGTTCACTAGTTGGCCAAGCTAGAGGCGATGAGGACCATGGGCATCGACGAGCGCCGGGCCCGCCTCGCCCGCCGCCACCACCTGGCCGCCGAGGCCCGGTGCGACGACGTGGTCGAGATCGTGCGCAGCCTGGTCGCCCTCCACTCCACCGACCCCGCCTCGGTGTTCCTGTCGGTGCTGGCCCGGAGCGACGGGTCGCTCGATGTCGCCGCCGTCGAGCGGGAGCTGTACGAGGTGCGCAGCCTGGTGCGGATGCTGGGGATGCGGCGGACGATGTGGGTGGTTCCGGTGGAGCTGGCGGCCGTGGTCCACGGAGCGTGCACCAGGGCGATCGAGGTGCGGGAGCGAGCCCGGCTGGTGCAGTTCCTCGTCGAGGCCGGGGTGGCCGACGACAGCGGGGACGGGGGCGGCGCCTGGCTGGTGCAGGTGGAGGAGGCGACGGTGGAGGCCCTGGCCGCGGCCGGCGAGGCCACCGCGGCCGAGCTGTCGGAGGTGGTGGCCGGGCTCCGGGAGCGGCTCCACCTGGGTGTGGGAACGAAGTGGGAGGTGGTGCAGGGGGCGTCGACCCGGGTGCTGTTCATCCTCGCCGCGGCCGGGCGGATCGTGCGCGGTCGGCCGCGGGGATCGTGGATCAGCTCCCAGTACCGGTGGGCCACCACGGCGGCGTGGCTGCCGGGCAGCCTCGACCGGGGCCTGACCCTCCTGCCCACGGGCGTGGCCCAGGTGGAGCTGGTGTGGAAGTGGCTGGCCGCCTTCGGGCCGGGGACGGTGGCCGACGTGGCCTGGTGGACCGGCCTCACCGTGGGCGAGGTGCGGCGGGCGCTGGCCGTGCTGCCCACGGTGGAGGTCGACGTGGGCGGGCCCAAGCCGGGCCTGGTGCTGTCCGACGACGTCGACCCGGTCGACCCCGCGGACCGGCCCCCGCCCTCGGCCGCGCTGCTGCCGGCGCTGGACCCGACGGTGATGGGTTGGAAGGAGCGGTCGTGGTACTTGGGCGAGCACGGCCCGGCGTTGTTCGACCGCTCGGGCAACGCCGGCCCGACGGTCTGGTGGGACGGGCGGGTCGTCGGCGGGTGGGCCCAACGCACGTCCGGCGAGGTCGTCGTCGGGTTTCTGGAAGACGTCGGTCGGGAGGCGATCGACGCGGTGCTGGCGGAAGCGGCCCGCCTGCAGGCCGCCATCGGCCCCGTCCGTGTCACCCCTCGCTTCCGGACCCCCATGGAACGAGACCTCTCGAACCGGTGACGCTTTCCGGGGTCGGGCCCCCGGTTTTCGTCACCGGTTCGGGCCGGGGCGGCGCACGACCCGCACGCTCTCGGGGCCGACGAGCTTGTCGGCGCCGGCGACCCTTTCGGACGCCATGACCACCTCGCCGGCGAGGCCCGGGATCCGCCGGGGCTCGCCCGAGAAGTTGCAGGCGACGGAGAACGGGCCCCGCTCGAGGACCAGCCACCTCTCGCCCTCGTCGAAGCGGACGGCGAGACCCTCGAAGCTCCCCGAGGACAGGGCCGGCTCGGCCCGGCGCAGGCGGATGAGGGCCCGGTGCCAGTCGAGCAGGTCCCGGTGGGCGCCCTCGCCCACCTCGTCCCAGTCCAGGCGGGAGGCCTGGAAGGTCTTGGGCGACTGGGGGTCGGGCACGTCCTCGGGGGACCAGCCGAAGGCGGCGAACTCCCGGCGCCGGCCCTCGCTCACCAGCCGCCCCAGCTCGGCGTCCTCGTGGTCGGTGAAGTACAGGAACGGCGTGCTGGCGGCCCATTCCTCCCCCTGGAACAGCAGGGGGACGAACGGGCCCAGCAGCACCAGCGCGGCCGCCACCTTCAGCATCCCCGGCCCCACCAGCATCGACGACCGCTCGCCCATGGCCCGGTTGCCGACCTGGTCGTGGTTCTGCAGGTAGGCCAGGAACCGGGTCGGGTCGAGTCCCGTGGGCGGGCGGCCGTGGCGGCGCCGGCGGAACGGTGAGTACCCGCCGTCGAGGACGAAGGCCTGGCGCAGGGCCTTGGCCAGGTCGCCCACCGTCCCGAAGTCGGCGTAGTAGCCGGTTCGCTCGCCGGTCACGACCGCGTGCAGGGCGTGGTGGAAGTCGTCGCTCCACTGGGCGTCGATCCCGTAGCCGCCGGCCGCCCGCTCCCGCACAACCCGGGGATCGTTCAGGTCGCTCTCGGCCACCAGGAAGCCCTCGTCGCCCACGGCGGCGGCCAGCTCCTCCAGGATGTGGGTGGCCGACGTGTCGAGGATGGCGTGCACCGCGTCGAGGCGCAGGCCGTCGGCGTGGTAGTCCCGCAGCCACGAGAGGGCGTTGTCGACGACGAAGGCCCGCACCTCGTCGCTGCCCGGTCCGTCGAAGTTCACCGCCTCGCCCCAGGGGGTGTGGTAGCGGTCGGTGAAGTAGGGCCCGAAGTCGCGCAGGTAGTTCCCGGCCGGCCCCAGGTGGTTGTAGACCACGTCGATCACCACCGCCAACCCCCGGGCGTGGGCCGAGTCGACCAGCCGCTTGAGGCCGTCGGGACCGCCGTAGGCGGCGTGGGGGGCGAACAGGTCGACGCCGTCGTAGCCCCAGCCCCAGCGTCCGGGGAACTGGTTCACCGGCAGCAGCTCGACCACGTCGACGCCCAGGTCGACGAGGTGGTCGAGGCGGGCGGCGGCCCCGTCGAACGTCCCCTCGGGGGAGAACGTGCCCACGTGCAGCTCGTAGATCACGGACGAGCCGTCGAGGGGCCGCCCCCGCCACCCGCCGTCGGCCCAGGGGAAGCCGGCGTGGTCGACGCCTCGGGACAGGCCGTGGACGCCGTCCGGCTGCCACGGCGACCGGGGGTCGGGACGCGTCGGCCCGCCGTCGAGGGAGAAGCCGTAGGGTTCGCCGGGGGCGGGGTCGGTGGGCGAGCGGAACCATCCCCGCTCGTCGGGCCCGTCCATCGCCACCCGCCGGTCGCCGACGACCAGGTCGACCTTGTCCGCCCGGGGCGCCCAGACCGAGGTCATCGGCGGACGAGCAGGGCCACCGGGAACCGGGCCAGCAGCTCGCCGATGGAAACCGGCGCGCCGCCCTCGACCTCTGTCCGGCCCAGGACGTCCGCCCAGTCACCCGGCGGCAGCTCGATGGCGGTGTCCCCCCACCCGCCGGCCCGGGCCAGGCCCAGCACCAGCCGGGGGACGACGGCGGCCACTCGCCCACCCCGCACGAACCCGACCACGTGGCCGGCGGCGACTCCCGCCGCGACCAGCGGCTCGTAGGTCGGCCCCGCGGCGAACGCGCCCGTGTGCTCCCGGCGGACGGCCAGCGTCCGCGCCACGGTCCACAGCTTGACCGCGCCCTCGTCGGCCAGGGCCCGGACGTCGTCCGCGCCCAGCGTGCGCACCTTCTCCAGCAGCGCCCGGCGGGTGTCGTAGTCGACCGGGCGGCGGTTGTCGGGATCGACCAGGCTCAGGTCCCACACCTCGGTGCCCTGGTACAGGTCGGGGACGCCGGGCGAGGTGAGCTGGAGCAGGGTCTGGGCCACCGACACCGTCCGCCCGGCGTCGATCAGCGGCCCCACGAAGGCGGCCAGGTCGGCCCCGAAGCCGGGGTCGGCGACGACCGCCTCGACGAACGCCCGCAGCGCGTTGTCGTAGCCGGCGTCGGGGTCGATCCACGACGTGTGCGCCTTGGCCTCGCGCGACGCCTTCTCCATGTAGGCCACCGCCCGCTCCGCGCACAGGGGGAAGGCGCCGACGAGGGTCTGGTAGAGGAGGTGCTCGGTGTTGGGGTCGGGGAGCCCGGCCGTCTTGTGGCGGGCGTTCATGGCCGTCCACCGGCGGACCGCGGCCGCCCACTCGTCCGGGATCTCCGACAGCAGCCCGATGCGGGCCCGCACGTCCTCGCTGCGCTTGGTGTCGTGGGTCGACGTGGCCAGCATGGTCTCGGGCCATTCGGCGGCCATCCGCCGGTTGACGTCGTGGAACTCGGCCACCGACGTCCCGAACCGGCCGGGGTCGCCGCCGACGTCGTTGAGGCTGACCAGCCGGTTGAAGCGGTAGAAGGCGGTGTCCTCCACCCCCTTGGCCATCACCGGGCCCGTCACCTGCTGGAACCGGAGGGCGAAGTCGGCCTCGGCGTCGCCGGGCACCTTCAGCAGCAGCAGGTCGCCCAGGAACGCGAGTAGGTCGGGGTCGAGCTGGGTCCGGCGCTCGGCGGCGGCGGCCACCGCCGCCTGCACCACGGCCACGTCGGCGGCCGCCGGCGGCTCGCCGGGGCGGACGTACGTGCGGTAGACGGGGAAGCAGGCCAGCACCTCCCACAGGGATTCGTGCAGGTCGCGCCGGGTGTAGTCCCGGTAGCGGCGGTGGCGCTCGCAGATCGACACCAGCAGGTTCACCAGCCGGTTGACGTCGGCCCCCAGGACGTCCCGCAGGACGAGGTTCTTGCCCTCCACCACGGCCTCGTCCCAGCTGGGGGCTTCCGGCGTGCCCACGACCTCCCGGTACAGCTCGGTGAGAGGCGCCTCCCCGGCGGGGTCGACGAAGAGCCCGGCCACCAGGTTGAGGAAGTCGTACCCGGTGGTGCCGGCCACCGGCCACGCCGGCGGGAGGACCTCGCGTGGCTCGAGGATCTTCTCCACCACCACGTAGGCGCCGCCCGACTCGTCGTGCAGCCGGCGCAGGTAGGCGGCCGGGTAGCGGAGCCCGTCGATGTGGTCGACCCGGAGGCCGTGGACCCGTCCCTCCCGCACCAACCCGAGGATCTTCTCGTGGGCCGCGGTGAAGACCCGGCTCCGCTCGATGCGCAGGCCGATGAGGGTGGGGACGTCGAAGAAGCGGCGGTAGTCGAGCTCCTGGTTGGCCGCCCGCCAGAAGGCGAGGCGGTAGTTCTGGCGCTCGAGGAGGGCGTCGAGGGCGTCGGGGTCGTCGTTGGTGGCGGCCACCGCCCCGTCGACGGTGCGGGCCAGGCCCGGGTTCTCGTCCAGCAGCCGGGCCAGCTGGCCCCGGAGGACCTCCTTGTCCCGGTGCCGCTCGATGACGCTCTCCTCGTCGGTGGCGTTGGCCGGGGGCAGGCGGCCGAGGGCGACGGCCAGGCTGGCCAGCTCGTCGGACCCGGAGATCTCGGCCGTACGGGCGAGCAGGTCGTCGAGCGTGCGGGGCGAGACCGGCGCCACGTGGTCGAAGTAGCGGATCACGAACGTGCCGCCGTCGCGGTCGAGGCGGAGGTCGCCCGCCTCCAGCACCCGGCCGTAGTGGTCGCCGAGGAAGGGGAGGAGGACCTTCTGGTGGGACGCGCCCTCGGTGTCCCAGTCGATGTCGAAGGCGGCCGCCCACCGGCTGGACTGGCCGTTCTCGAGGACGTCCCACCACCACCCGTTGGTCTCGCCGATGGCCATGTGGTTGGGGACGATGTCGACGACCAGGCCCAGGTGGCGGCGGGCGAGGGCGTCGCTCAGCCGGTCGAAGCCGGCCTCGCCGCCCAGCTCGACGTTGATCCGGGAGTGGTCGACGACGTCGTAGCCGTGGGTGCTGCCGGCGACCGCCTGCAGGACGGGCGACAGGTACACGTGGCTCACGCCCAGGTCGGCCAGGTAGTCGACGATCTCGACCGCGTCGTCGAACGTGAACCCGGCGTGCATCTGGAGGCGGTACGTCGCCCGCGGCGCGTGCATCGCAGCCGACCGTACCCAAGGTTTTGCCCGCGGAAGACGGGGGCGCGCTTCAATGGGACCGGTGGACCTGCCCGTCATGCCTCCCGTCAAGCCCATGCTGGCCAAGCTCTCCCGCGAGCTGCCGGCCGCCGGTGGGGTGGTGTACGAGCCGAAGTGGGACGGGTTCCGGGGGATCGTGTTCCGCGACCGGGACGAGGTGGTGATCGGCAGCCGCAACGAGAAGCCGCTGACCAGATATTTCCCCGAGCTGGTCGACGCCCTGCGGGCGGGGCTGCCCGAGCGGTGCGTGGTCGACGGCGAGATCGTGATCGCCACGCCCGGCGGGCTCGACTTCGAGGCCCTCCAGCTGCGCATCCACCCGGCCGAGTCCCGCGTCAGGATGCTGGCCGGGGAGATGCCCGCCTCCTTCGTCGCCTTCGACCTTCTGGCCCTGGGCGACGACGACCTGCGCGCCCGGCCGTTCTCCGAGCGCCGGGCGTTGTTGGAGCGCGCGCTGGCCGGGGTCGGGGCGCCCATCCACCTCACCCCCGCCACCGACGATCGGGCCGTCGCCGAGCAGTGGTTCGACCGCTTCGAGGGGGCCGGCCTCGACGGGGTGGTGGCGAAGCCCGTCCACCTCCCCTACCGGGAGGACGAGCGGGTCATGCTCAAGGTCAAGCACCAACGCACCGCCGACTGCGTGGTGGCCGGCTTCCGCTGGCACAAGAGCGGCCCCATCGTGGGCTCGCTCCTCCTCGGCCTCTACGACGACGACGGGTCGCTGCACCACGTGGGTGTGGCCGCCGCCTTCTCCATGGCCCGGCGCAAGGAGCTGGTCGCCGAGCTGGCGCCCTACCGGGTCGACGCCCTCGACGGCCACCCGTGGGGCGAGTGGGCCGAGTTCATGACCGCCTCCGGGGGACAGGTGCCGGGGATGGGCAACCGGTGGAACGCGGGCAAGGACATGTCGTGGGAGCCGCTCCGGGCCGAGCTGGTGGCGGAGGTCGCCTTCGACCACATGCAGGGCGAGCGCTTCCGCCACGCGACGCAATTCGTGCGGTGGCGGCCGGACCGGGAGCCGCGGTCGTGCACCTACGGCCAGCTCGACGTGGCCGTGCCCCAGGAGCTGGCCGAGGTCTTCGGCGCCTGAGCGGCGACGTTCAGCCGGCCACGATGGTCGCCGCCAGCGCCAGGCGGTGGTCCTTCCCCCAGGGCGGTCCCAACGTGGCCCGGGGGCCTCTGAGCACCTCGTCGGCCCGGCTGCCGAGGAGGTGCGCCGCCCGGCGCTCGACGTCGTTGGCGTCGAAGAAGTGGACGTCCCAGCCCCGCGCTCGTGCGCACTCGGCCAGTACCTGGCGGTACATGACGGAGTCGGCCCGAGCCTCGTAGGGCGCACGCCGGAGGACCGCGATCTCGTCGGGAAAGTCCACCGGCCACGCTCGCAGCGACATCGACTCGATCGGCTCGGACACCGCGGTCGCGAGGGCGTCGAGCGAGGCCGACGTCGCTCGCGCCGCCGACGCTCGCACCGCCGCCACCAGGGCGGCGGCGTCGTCGTCGTCGAGGGGCTTGCCTTCGTGGTGGATCGGCGCCGCGGGCATGCCCGGTTCGATCAGCTCGATCCGCCGGCGATCCACGACGTCGTGGGCGGCGGACGCGGTCACCGCCACGGCCCAGCCGAAATGATGAGCGATGCCCACCCGCACCCATCGAGTATCCCGCGCCGTCTGGCCGGCATGGTCGACAAGGGTCCCGCAATGGGCGGGTGAGCTGTGCCCGCGCATCGAAGCCGCCGCGGCCGCGGTGTCCCGCGTCGACGAGGTCGTCCGGCGAGGGCGGGGCGCGAAAAGGCGCTCACCCCGGCTGACGGCGGACCAGCCGGGGGAGCGCCGGGACATTGTGGCCGGTTGGCGGCTCGTCGGCAAGAACCCTCGGCGGCGGAGCCGTTCGCGGCTTGTGCACCTCGATCTCGGCCAGTCGGTCACCACCCGCCAGCCGGTGGCGTCGGAAATCCGCCGCCGGGTCCCGGCCTCGAGCTGGCCGGAGCCGCCCTCGTCGTCGCCGTCGCCGTCGGCGTCGGTACGTCGACGATGGCTCGACGCCGGGTCGCCGTGCGACGGTGGTGACGCCCCTCCCATTCCTCGGCGGACGTCAACCGGGGGGCTGGGCGGCCGGGCGGTACGCGCCGCCAACCGAGAGTTTTGAGCCCTCAACCGCGATCCGGGGTTCCCGAGCGGCGGCAAAGGGCAGACCTAGGGGTGAACCCTCGACGCAGCAGACCCATCACCATGGCCACGACTCGACTCACCGGTCCACCGGTACCCCTCGCGCTTCCGCTCACGCCGGGCGATGCCCGCCGGAAGTTGCAGGGCATGCTGGCGGGGACGCGCTGGTGCCGGAACGCCGACTCGGTGGTGCTGGCGGTGCACGAGGCGCTCACCAACGCCGATCGCCACGGCGGCGGGGCGGTGCGGGCCCAGGCGTCGATCGACCGGGGCGCGCTGGTGGTGGCGGTGTGGGACCGGGGGACGGGGTTCGAGCTGCCGGCCGCGGACCCGGACGACCCCTTCGCCGAACACGGTCGCGGCCTCTGCCTCATTCGGAGGATCGCGAGCCGGGTCGAAGCAGGTCGGGAAGGGTCGGGCTTCTGCCTGCGCCTGTGGTTCGACCCCCAGTGAGCCGCCCCCGCCGGTGACCGGCGAGGTGCCCTTTGGTACGTTGCCAACCACGACGAGGAGGGTCGGGTGACCGGTCGACGAGGGCAGGGCAGCGACGAGTACGACCTCCTCCAGCTCTACCTGAACGACATCGGCAAGCACCCCCTCCTCACCCGCGACGACGAGTTGCGGCTGGGCCAGCTGACCCGGGCCGGGCAGGCGGCGGCGGCCCGGCTGCAGCAGGCGGGGGTGGCCGTCGACCCCGTGCGGCGCAAGGAGCTGGAAATCGTCGCCGGCGCGGGAGCCGACGCCGCCTGCCAGTTCGTCCAGGCCAACCTGCGGCTGGTGGTGTCGATCGCCAAGCGCTACCGGTCGTGCGGGCTTCCCCTCCTCGACGTCATCCAGGAGGGCAACTTCGGCCTCATCGAGGCGGTGGAGCGCTTCGACCCGTCCCGTGGGTTCAGGTTCTCCACCTACGCCACCTGGTGGATCCGCCAGACGATCGCCCGCGGCATCGCCAACACCAGCCGCACGATCCGCCTGCCGGTGCACGCCGGCGACCAGCTGGTGGCCATCCGCATGGCCAGCGCCGCCATCGAGGCCCGCACCGGGCGCCCGCCCCGCCCCGACGAGGTGGCCGCCGCGGTCACCCTGCCCACCAGGAAGGTCAAGGAGCTGCTCCCCCACGTGGTCGGGCCGGTCTCCCTCTCGGAGCGCCTCGACGACGCCGACGGCGGCGAGCTGGGCGAGCTGGTGGAGGACGCCACGTCGGCGCCACCCGACCAGGCCGTCTTCGAAGCCATGCTGCCGGGCCAGGTGCGCACGCTGCTGGCCGCCCTCGACCCCCGGGAGCAGGAGGTCCTCGGCCTGCGCTACGGGCTCGACCGGGGACGGTCCCGCTCCCTCGACGAGGTCGGCGAGCTCCTGGAGCTGTCGCGGGAGGTCGTCCGCCAGGTGGAGACCCGGGCCCTGACCAAGCTGCGGCGGGCGTCGACCCGCAGCCTGCGCGACCTTCTGTCGGCGTAACGAGTCGGCCGCCGGGGTACAGACCGCCCGTGACGATGATCGAGGCTGGGGACGTACGGCTGGTGGGGCGGGCGTTGGCGCTGGTGGTGTCGAGGGTGCCCGAGCGGGAGGCGGCGGAGGACCTGGCCGCGGCCGCCGGTCACGACCGGCTTTTGCTCCGGCAGGCCCGGGAGACGTGCCGGCTGTCGTCGTCGGGCCGGTCGGACATGCCCGAGGTGGCCCGGGCCCTGCAGATCCTCGACGCGGCCGCGGCGGTGGCCGCCGCCACCGCCGCACCGGTCGTGGCCTGGAGGTGACTACCGCTCGATGGGGGCGCGCACCAGGTTGCCCCACTCGGTCCACGAGCCGTCGTAGTTGCGGACGTTCGTGTAGCCGAGCAGGTGGGTGAGCACGAACCAGGTGTGGCTGGAGCGTTCGCCGATCCGGCAGTAGACGATCACGTCGTCGTCGGGCGCGAGGCCGTGCTTGCCCTCGTAGAGGCCCCGGAGGAACTCGGCGTCCTTGAAGGTGCCGTCGTCCTCGTTGGCCGTGGCCTTCCACGGCTGGCTCTTGGCGGTCGGGATGTGGCCACCGCGCAGGGCGCCCTCCTGGGGGTACTCGGGCATGTGCAGCAGCTCGCCGGAGTACTCGCCCGGCGAGCGGACGTCGATCAGCGGGCCCTGGCCGATGTGGGCGAGGGTGTCGTCGCGGTAGGCCCGGATGGGGGCGTCGTCGCGCTCGACCACGGGGTAGTCGGTGGCCTCCCGCTTGGGGACGTCGGTGCTGAGGGGGCGGCCGTCCTTGATCCACTTGGCCCGGCCGCCGTTGAGCAGGCGGACGTCGGGGTGGCCGAAGAGCTTGAACACCCACAGGGCGTACGCCGCCCACCAGTTGAAGGCGTCGCCGTAGAACACGACGGTGGAGTCGCGGCGGATGCCGCCCTTGGAGGCGAGGCTGGCGAAGCCCTTGCCGTCGACGTAGTCGCGGGTGAGCTGGTCGTTGAGGTCGAGGTGCCAGTCGACCTTGATGGCGCCGGGGATGTGGCCGGTGTCGTAGAGGAGGACGTCCTCGTCGGACTCCACGATGACCACGTCGGGATCGTCGAGGTGCTCGGCGACCCACTCGGCCGTGACCAGCATCTCGGGATGGGCGTACTGCTGCAGCTCGGCTGCGGGGTCTGCGGCGACGGGCATGGAGCCTCCTTGGGTTCGAGCGCTAATTCCCGACCAATGTAGTCGACTATGTTGCTAATTGGCGCGGCGCCCGGCGAAACTGGGGCGGTGACCACCCCCGCCCTGCAGCGCATCGTCGACCTCTTCGGCGGCGCCCCCAAGGATCTGCGCATCCAGGCCCTCCTCGAGTACTCCCGCAAGGTGCCGCCCCTGCCCGAGCGCTACGTCGACCATCCCGAGCTGCTGGAAGGCGTGCCCGAGTGCCAGACGCCGTTCTTCCTCGCCACCGAGGTCGACGACGACGAGCGGGTCCACCTCCACTTCTCGGTGCCGGCGGAGGCGCCCACCACCCGGGGTTTCGCCGGCATCCTGTCGGCCGGCCTGGAGGGGGCGACGGCGGCCGACGTGCTCGGCACGCCGAACGACTTCTACAACAAGATGGGCCTGGCCGAGGTCATCTCCTCGCTCCGGCTGCGGGGGATGTCCGCCATCCTGGCCCGCCTGAAGCGCCAGGTGGCAGTCCAGGTGGCCGTCCGCCAGGCGCAATCCGAGTCGTAGCCGGGCCCGCCGCCCGAGCGATCGCCACGGGCGGCCCCTCGGAGGGACCACTCGCTCCATTCGCTCGGGCGGGCGGCGGCGGACCGGGCGCGGGCGGAGCAGGTCGGGGGCTCCCACGGTTGGAGCCACGGGCCCGGCGGCCAGTGCTCGGCCGCGGCCAGCAGGGCGAAGGCAGTGGCGCCGTCGATGCCCTCCCGGACGACGCCTCCTGTCAGGGAGCGGGACCGTCGACCACGCGCCAGCAGTACCAGGCCGCGATCGAACGGTAGGGCCGGTAGATCTCGCCCGCGGCGGCCAGCGCGGCGGGGGTGGGTGGCTCCTCGAGGCCGTGCATGCGCCCGTAGCCGACCCGGACGCCGAAGTCGCCGGTGGGCCACACGTCGGGCCGGTTGAGCTGGAAGATGAGGAACATGTGGGCCGTCCACGGGCCGATCCCCCGCACCTTCACCAGCCGGTCGACGATCTCGGCGTCGTCCATGCGGTCCCAGCCGTGGAGGCGGACGGTGCCGTCGAGGGACTTGGCCGCCAGGTCCTTGATCGACGCCACCTTGGCCGCCGACAGCCCCACGCCCCGCAGCGCCTCATCTGGCGTGGCCGCCACCGCGGCCGGGGAGGGGCGGCCGTCGTAGAGGGCGGCGAAGCGGCCGTGGATGGCGGACGCGGCCGCCCCCGCCAGCTGCTGGAAGCAGATCGACCGGGCGAGGGCCCCGAAGGCGCCGCCCGCAGCCCGTCCCCGGACCAGGCGGCAGGGACCGTGGGAGGCGATGACGGCGGCCAGGGCCGGGTCGGCCGCAGCCAGGGCGGCGTCGGCGTCGGCCCAACGACGGATGGCCATCGGCCCATTCTTCCCCGGGCTGACCTCGGGAGCGATCGCTCCTAGAATGATCACTATGAGGATGCGGGTGGAGGAGCTGGCGCTCCAGGCCGACGTGTCCGTCGACACCATCCGCTTCTACCAGAAACAGCACCTGCTCCCGCCCCCCGGCCGCGACGGTCGCCTGGCCTGGTACAGCGAGGACCACCTCGAGCGCATCGCCCGCATCAAGGAGCTGCAGCGGCGGGGCTTCACCCTGGCCGTCATCCGTCGCTTCCTCTCCGGCGAGCTCGACCCGGCCGACGAGCGGCTGGCGGCGGCGGTGGTGGAGGCCGGCGACGAGGACGCGTCCGCCGGCGACGGGGAGGCGGAGACGTTCGACCTCGACGGGCTGGCGACGCGGGTGGGTGTCCCCGGCGCGGTTCTGGAATCCCTGGTGCGGGAGGGCCTGCTCGTGCCCCGGCTCCACGAGGGCGAGGCCCGCTTCGGTCCCGACGACGTCACCGTCCTCACCGCCGGCCTACGCCTGCTCGAGGCGGGCCTGCCCCTGCCCGAGGTGTTCGACCTCGCCCGCCGCTTCCACACCCTCAGCCGGGAGGTGGCGACGCAGGCGGTGGAGTTGTTCGACGTCTACGTCCGCAAGCCGCTGCGGGCCCAGGACCTCGACGAGGGGGCCAAGGCCGAGCGCATGGTGGCGACGTTCCGCACGCTCATGCCGGCGGTGGGCGACCTGGTGTCGTTCCACTTCCGCCGCATCCTGCTGCAGGTGGCCCAGGAGCACCTGGAGGCGGTGGGCGACCCGGCCGAGATCGCGGCCGCCTCGGCCGACGACGGGTGGTCGTCATGAGCACGGAGCTGCCCCAGGGGGAGTCGAAGGTGCGGGCCGTCGACGACATGTTCGACGCCATCGCCCCCCGCTACGACGCCCTCAACCGCATCCTCACCCTGCGCATGGACGTCGGCTGGCGCAAGAAGACGGTGCGGGCCCTGGCCCTGCCGCCGGGCTCGGTGGTGCTCGACCTGGCCTGTGGCACGGGCGACCTGTGCCGGGTGCTGCAGGACGCCGGCCACCGCCCCGTCGGCGTCGACCGCTCGGCGGGGATGCTGGCCGCGGCCCGCACCACGGCCCCCCTGGTGCGGGGCGACGCCCTCGACCTGCCCGTGGCCGACGGGGCCGTGGACGGGATCGTGTGCGGCTTCGCCCTCCGCAACGTCCTCCGCCTCGACCTCTTCTTCGCCGAGTGCGCCCGGGTGCTGCGGATGGGGGGACGGGTGGGCCTGCTGGAGGTGGCGGTGCCCGACAACCGCCTGCTGCGGGCGGGCCACGGCGTGTACTTCGGCAAGGTGGTGCCCTTCGTGGGCGGGCTGCTCTCCGACCGGGCCGCCTACCGCTACCTGCCCCGGTCGGTCGCCTACCTGCCGCCGGTGCCCGAGCTCATGACGATGATGGCCGGGGCCGGGTTCTCCGGCGCCTCCCGGCGGGTGTTCGGCGGCGGCATCGCCCAGCTCCTCACCGGCACCCGGGCCCCGGCCACCGCCGCGTGAGCGCCCTGCCCGCCCCCCGGCCGGTCCTCACCAGCCGCACCCGCCCGCTGGCCGAGGCGCCCGACCTGCTGGCCGCCCTCAGCGACGACCCCGACGGCTTCGCCTGGCTCCACGACGGCGCCGGGCTGGTGACGTCCGGGGTGGCCGCCCGCATCCGGGTGGGCCCGGGCCGGCGCCGGCTGGAGGAGGCGGCGGCCGAGGTGGCCGCCCTCCTGGCCTCGATCGACTCCGACGACACCGTCCGCCTGCCCGGCTCCGGCCCCCTGGCCGTCGGCGCCCCCGGCTTCTCCGACGGTGGCGAGGGCGAGCTCATCGTGCCCGCCCGCGTCCTCGGCCTCACCCGGGCCGGCCAGGCGTGGGTGACGGAGACGGGTCCGCCGGGCCTGACGCCGGCGGTGGCGCCGGCCCCGGCCCGCCCCGGCCCGTCCCGGTTCGTGGTCGACGGCCACGGCCTCCGGGCCCGGTGGGGCGAGATGATCGAGGAAGCCCTGGCTCGCATCGGGTCGGGCGCGCTGTCGAAGGTGGTCCTGGCCCGAGAGGTCACGGTGGAGGCCGACCGCCCGTTCGACGTGGCCACCGTCCTCACCCGCCTGCGGGGTGGCCACCCGACGTGCTTCACCTTCGCCGCCGGGGGACTGGTGGGGGCCACGCCCGAGCTGCTGGTGCGGCGGCGGGACGCGCTGGTGGTGTCCCGCCCCATGGCCGGCACCGCCCCCCGGGGCGACACCCTCGACGACGACCGGCGCATGGTGGCCCGCATGAAGTCGTCCAACAAGGAAGGCCGGGAGCACCGGGTGGTGGTCGACGCGGTGCGGGCCGCCCTCGAGCCGGTGTGCGAGGAGGTCTCGGCCAGCGCCCAGCCCGAGGTCGCCCGCCTGGCCACGGTGGCCCACCTGGCCACCACCGTCGCCGGCCGCCTCAAGGCCCCGTGGCCGTCGGCCCTGGCTCTCGCCGGGCTCCTCCACCCGACCCCGGCCGTGGCCGGCTCGCCCCGGGCCGCGGCCCTGGCCGCCATCGCCGAGCTGGAGGACTTCGACCGCGGTGGGTACACCGGTCCCGTGGGATGGGTCGACAGCCGGGGCGACGGCGATTGGGCCGTGGCCCTGCGCTGCGCCCAGATCGACGGCGCCATCGCCCGTCTGTACGCCGGCGCGGGCATCGTGGCCGGATCGTCGGCCGGCGCCGAGTGGGCCGAGACCCAGGCCAAGCTGGAGCCCATGATGCGGGCGCTGGTGCAGCCGTGACCGGGGCCGGCGGCGGGCGGGCCGAGGTGGAGGCCCGCTTCCGGGAGGAGGGGCTGTCGCCCTCGTCGTGGGGCAACGGGCCGGGCGACACCTACGGCTGGCACTCGCACACCTACCACAAGGTCCTCTACTGCGTATCGGGGAGCATCGTGTTCCACACCCGCGAGGGCGACGTCGAGCTGCGGGCGGGCGACCGCCTCGACCTCCCCCCCGGCACCGAGCACGCGGCCACCGTCGGCCCGTCCGGGTGCCAGTGCATGGAGGCGTCCCGATGACGGTCGTCCCCGAGGACCTCGAGGCCTACGCCGTCGCCCACTCGAGTCCCGAGGCGCCGTGGCTGGCGGCGCTGGCGGCCGAGACGCGGGAGGTGTCGGAAGCGCACGGGATGATGGTGGGCGTCCTGGAGGGGCGCTTCCTGGAGTTCCTCGTGTTCATGACCCAGGCCCGGCGGGTGCTCGAGATCGGGACCTTCACCGGGTATTCCGCCGTGTCGATGGCGGCCGCCCTGCCGCCGGACGGGCGGATCGTCACGTGCGACATCGACCCGGTGACGAACGCGGTGGCCCGTCGCCACGCGGCGTCGAGCCCTTACGGCGACCGTGTCGAGTTCCGTCTCGGACCGGCCCTCGACACCATCGCCACCCTCGACGGGCCCTTCGACCTGGTCTTCATCGACGCCGACAAGGAGTCGTACCTCGCCTACTACGAGGCGGTGCTGCCCAAGCTGGCCGACCGGGGCGTGATCGTGGTCGACAACGTGCTGTGGAGCGGGCGGGTGCTCGAGCCGTCCGACCAGACGGTGGACACCGTCGCCATCCGGGGCTTCAACGAGGCGGTGGTCGCCGATCCGCGGGTGGTGTGCGTGATGCTCACCGTCCGGGACGGGGTCACCCTGCTGCGTCGGGCTCCGTCGGGTCCGGCGGGGGCGGGTCCCAGCTGACGTCGAAGCCGAGGAGGGTGCGGAAGCGCTCGAGCATGTCGTCCTCGTCGAGCTCGTGGATGTTGCGGCGCTTCGGGTCGTAGACCTCGGCGGCCACGTCGAGGGTCTGGTCGACGATCCACGTGTCCATCTCCCGGCGCAGCTGCTCGAGGTGGTCCCCGTCGGTGTGATCGTCCGTGGCCATCGCTTTCCGTCCTCCTGCGCGCCAGTATGTCGTTCCATGAGCAACTGGGGTGAAGGCCTGTCCGAGGTGGCCAAGACGGAGATGGACCAGGTCCTCACCGCGGCGGTGACGTTCGCCAAGACGATGCTCGAGGAACAGGGCGCGTTCTACCCGTACGCGGTGAAGCTCACCGATTCCGGCGACACCGAGATGGCCACCGTGCCCGCCGGCTCCGACGACGCCCTGGCCACCCTGCTGAACGGCCTCGCCGGACAGCGCTTCGAGCTGCGGGCGGGGGCGGTGGTGGCCGCCGTGCACCTGGAGTCGATCCAGTCCGACGCCGTCCGGGTCGACCTCGAGCACCGCGACGGGGCCGCCCTCACCCTCATCCTCCCGTACACCAGGAAGAAGCTGCGCAAGAAGATCGAGTGGGGCGCCACCCAGTCGATGGTCGTCCAGCCCCGCATCTGGGGGTCCTGACCGGCAAGGTGCGGGACGTCGTGACCCAATCCGTCCTGGGTCGGGAAAGGTGCGCCTGTCGCCCCTTTTCCTCCCCAGGACGGGTTGGCCAGCCGGCGATCGGTGAGCCTGGACCTACCCTGGCCGGATGGAGCGGTCGGTCCTCCAGGGGTTGGCGGCCTTCCGGTGGGGGGCGTGGTTGTGGATGGCCGCGGTGCTCCTCGTCTCCCGCGACCAGCTCCGGCAGGCCTGGCTGGCGCTGGCCCTGGTC
>Ga0105245_10000508_pt1 | contig 35724 bp, 25 predicted proteins | sample KBSM54metaG_FD_81523 | JGI IMG/M metagenome (GOLD analysis project Ga0105245, IMG submission 81523) | Miscanthus rhizosphere microbial communities from Kellogg Biological Station, Michigan, USA - KBS M5-4 metaG | ecosystem: Host-associated > Plants > Roots > Rhizosphere > Soil | place...
AGTAGCGGCGGCGCTGGAAGGGATAGGTGGGCAGCTCGGTGAGCCGCGCCCCGCTGTCGGCGAGCAGGGCGCCGAGGTCGACCTCGACCCCCGCCGCGTGGGCGGCGGCGAGGGCGGCGGCGAGACTGGCGGGCTCGGGGCGGTCCTTGCGCAGGGTGGGGACGAAGAGCGCCGCCGTATCGGCGGGCAGGCTCTCGGGGGCGGGGCCGGCGAGCGTCGCGTCGGGACCGAGCTCGACGAAACGCTCGACGCCGAGCTCGCCGAGACGCTCGATGCCGGCGCCGAAGCGGACCGCCTGGCGGACGTGCCGGGCCCAGTAGGCGGGCGAGGTCGCCAGCTCGGCGCTCAGCGGCTCACCGCTCAGGTTGGAAATGATCGGCAGGCGGGGCTCGCTGAAGTCGAGCTCGGCCGCGGCCGCCTCCAGCGAGGCCAGCATCGGCTCCATCAGCGGCGAGTGGAAGGCGTGGCTGACCCGCAGCCGGCGGGTCTTCACACCCTCCCGCTCGCGCTCCTCCCGCCAGCGCTCGAGCGCCCCTTCGCCGCCCGAGACGACGACCGAGGCGGGGCCGTTGACGGCGGCGATCGCGAGCTCCCCGGCAAACTCCGCGAGGCTCTCGGCGACCTCGCGCTCGGGGGCGCGAATCGCCGCCATCGCGCCACCGGGGGGCAGGGCCGCCATCAGCGAGCCGCGGGTGGCGACGAGCTTGGCCGCCGCGGGCAGGTCGAGGACGCCGGCGACGTGGGCGGCGCTCAGCTCGCCGATCGAGTGCCCGATCAGGTAGTCGGGTGCGAGCCCGAAGGAGGAGAGCAGATCGAAGAGCGCCACCTGCAGGGCAAAGAGCGAGGCCTGGGTGAGATCGGTGCGGTCGAGCAGCTCGCTGCGTTCGCTGCCGGGCTCGGCAAAGGCAACCTCCCTCACCCCCAGCCCCAGCTCTGCCTCGAGCGCCGCGCAGGCGCGGTCGAAGCTCGCCGCGAAGGTCGGGTAGGCGGCGTGCAGCTCGCGTCCCATGCCGGGGCGCTGGGAGCCCTGACCGCTGAACAGGAAGGCGAGCTTGCCCTCACCGGCGCGGCCGCGGATCAGCCCCGGGTGCTCGCGCCCCGCGGCGAGCGCGGCGAGGGCCCCCTCGAGCTCCTCGCGCCCGGCGCCGATCGCCACGGCGCGCTCGGGCAACCGGGCGCGGGCCTCGAGCAGGGTGCGGGCGACGTCGAGCTCGTGGGGCCGCTTCGCATGCAGGTGCGAGGCGAGACGAGCGGCGGCGGCGGCGAGGGCCTCGGGGTCCTTGGCCGAGAGCGCCCAAGGGATCGCCAGCGGCTCGCGGCGCTCGCCGATCTCCTCGGCGCCCGCCGGGGCCTCCTCCAGGATCAGGTGGGCGTTGGTGCCGCTGATGCCGAAGGAGGAGACGCCGGCACGGCGCGCGCGGCCGTCCTCCTTCGGCCACTCCCGCTCCTCCGCGAGCAGCTCGACCTCCCCTGCCGACCAGTCGACCTGGGAGGTCGGCTCGCCGAGATGGAGCGAGCGCGGCAGCATCCCCTCCTGCATCGCCAGCACCATCTTGATCACGCCGCCGACGCCGGCGGCGGCTTGGGTATGGCCGACGTTCGACTTCAGCGAGCCGAGGGCGAGCGGGCCGCCCTCCCTTCCCTGGCCGTAGGTGGCGAGCAGAGCCTCCGCCTCGATCGGGTCCCCCAGCGTGGTGCCGGTGCCGTGGGCCTCGACCGCGTCGACGTCTTTGGGCTCGAGGCCGGCGTTGGCGAGGGCCTGGCGGATCACCCGTTCCTGGGATGGCCCGTTGGGCGCGGTGAGGCCGTCCGAGGCGCCGTCCTGGTTCACCGCCGAGCCGCGCAGCAGGGCGAGCACGCGATGGCCTTTTCTCCTCGCCTCCGAGAGGGGCTCCAGGACGAGGATGCCGAGGCCCTCGGCCCAAGCGGTTCCGTCCGCCTCCTCCGCGAACGAGTGACAACGCCCCCGCGGCGAGAGACCACGCTGACGCGAGAACTCAGTGAAGAGACCAGGGCTGGAGAGGACCGTGACCCCGCCCGCCAGCGCCAGCGAGCACTCGCCGCCGCGCAGCGCCTGGGCGGCGAGATGGATCGCCACCGCCGAAGACGAGCAGGCGGTGTCGATCGTCATCGCCGGGCCCACGAGGCCGAGGGTGTAGGCGATGCGGCCCGAGAGGACGCTGGCCGAGCTGCCGGTGATCCTGTAGCCCTCGAATGCGTCCTCGGTCGCCAGCAGGCCGGACGAGTAGTCCTGCGAGCTGACGCCTACGAAGACGCCCGCGGGACCGCCGCGGACCGTCCTCGGGTCGATGCCCGCCCGCTCGAGCGCCTCCCAGGCGCCTTCGAGCAACAGCCGCTGCTGGGGATCCATCGCCAGTGCCTCGCGGGGAGCGATGTCGAAGAAGTCGGCGTCGAACCGGGTCGCGCCCGAGAGGAAGCCGCCTTCGCGCACATAGGTCTTGCCCGCTTGCTCGGGGTCCGGGTCGTAGAGACGCTCGAGGTCCCAGCCGCGGTCGGCGGGGAACTCGGTGATCGCGTCGTGCCCCTCGGCGAGCAGCTGCCAGAGCTGCTCGGGGGACTCGACGCCGCCCGGGTAGCGGCAGCTCATGCCGACGATCGCGATCGGCTCGTCCGCGGCGGAGCGGATCGACGGAGCCGCGGCGACCTCCCCCACCGCGCCGCCGGCCAACCGCCCTATGTAGTCGCTCAGCGCGACGACGGTCGGGTGATTGAGGACCGCGGTCGGCGGTAGGCGAAGGCCGGTCGCGGCCCTCAGGCGATCGGCGAGCTCGACCGTGGCGACGGAGTCGAAGCCCATCTGCTTGAACGGGCGCTCGACGTCCACCGCCGAGACGTCGCCGTGACCGAGGATCCGAGCAACCTCGGCTCTGACGCGAGCCGGGAGGTCGACACCGGGGGGCTCGGCCGGCGCGGCACGTTCACCCGCTTCCGCGGCGGCCGGCGCGGGGCCCGCGTCGAGGCCGCCGGAGTCGTTCCCGGGCCCGTCGATCCAGTAGAGCTCTCGCTGGAACGGATAGGTCGGGAGGTCCACGTGCATCGCGCTTCGGGCCTCGCCCAGTCGCGACCACTCGACCTCCACCCCGGCGACGTGCGCCTCGGCCATCGAGCGCACGAACCGCTCGCCGCCCTCGCCGCGGCGCAGGGTCGCGAGCACCGCGACGTCGTCCAGCCCCAGGTCGAAGGCCGTCTGCCGGATGCCGAAGCCGAGCACCGGGTGGGGGCTGATCTCGAGGAAGGAGCGGGCCCCGTCCTCCAGCAGCGCCCGGATCACGGGGTCGAGCTGGACCGTCTGTCGCAGGTTGCGGAACCAGTACTCGCCGTCGAGGCGATCGGTCGGCGGCCGCGCGGCCTCAACCGTCGAGTGGAACGGCACCTCGCCTTGCCTCGAGCGAACCGATCCGAACGCCTCGAGGAGAGGCTGCCGCAGGGGATCGACCTGGCTCGAGTGCGCCGCGAAGTCGACCGCCACCGCCTCGGCCCGCAGACCGGCGTCCCTGCAACGCGCCGCCAGCTCGCCCAGGTCGCGGTAGCTGCCCGAGACCACCGCCGCGCCCGGGCCGTTGATCGCGGCGACTCCGACTCGACCGTCGAAGGGCTCGAGCAGCGCGGCCAGCTCGTCTTCGGGGGCGACGACATTGAGCATCCCGCCCTCGCCCACGATGCTCGCGAGGCCCTTGCTTCGCGCCGCGATCAGCCGCGCGGCTTCCTCCAGGTCGATCGCGCCGGCGATGTGCGCCGCGGCGATCTCGCCTTGGGAGTGACCGACCACCGCGGACGGCTTGACGCCGACCGATTCCCAGAGCCGGGCGAGCGAGACCATCACTGCAAAGAGAGCCGGTTGAACCACATCGATCCGATCCAGCCACTGGCCGCTCTCGTCGGTGAGGACACCGCGGAGAGACCACTGGACAAACGGTTCCAGCGCCTCCTCGCAGCGGTCGAGATGACCGGCGAAGACCGGCGAGGCATCGAGCAGGTCGACTGCCATCCGCTCCCATTGCGACCCCTGGCCCGGGAAGAGGAACACGGGTCGGGCTCGGCCGGCGGAGACACCGGTGACCGACGCCGGGCTTGCTTCGTCGGCGCTCAGCCCGTCGAGCGCCTCCAGGAGCCGCTCGCGCGAGGTCGCGACCGCAACCGCACGATGGTCGAAGGCGACGCGGGTCTGCCGTAGGGCTTCGCGGACGAGCGCCGGCTCCAGCTCGGGCTCCTCGCGGAGCCTTCGGGCGAGAGCCGCGGCAACGTCGCGCAGCGCCGGCGGGGTCTTGGCCGAGATCGGCAGAGCCTCGAAGCCCCGCAGCGCCGGCGCCGGCTTCGAGTTGCCGTGCCCGGAGCGCCCGGCGGGTGCCTCTGCCTCCGCCTCGGCCAGAACCAGGTGGCAGTTGGTTCCACCCATGCCGAAGGAGGAGACCCCGGCAACCAGAAGCCTGTCCTCGTGGGGCCAGGAAGCGGTCCGGCCGTTTACGCGGAGGCGCAACGCGTCGAGCGGAATGCGCGGGTTCGGCTGCTCGAAATTCAGGCTGGCCGGCAGGCGCCTGTGGGCGATCGCCAGCGCCACCTTGACGAGCCCGGCGATCCCGGCCGCTCCCTCCAGGTGACCGATGTTGGTCTTTATCGACCCCAGCGCGAGGGGGTCTTCCTGCGGGCGGACGCGGCCCAGCACCGCGCCCAACGCCGCCGCCTCGATTGGATCCCCGACCGGGGTTCCGCTCCCGTGCAGCTCCACGTATTGCACGTCGGAGCGACGAGTGCGGGCTCGACGGTAGGCCCGCCGCAGCATCTCTTCCTGCGCCTCCTGGCTCGGCACGGTGAGGCCGTCGCTCGGACCGTCGTTGTTGACGGAGCCGCCGCGGATGACGCAGTAGATCCTGTCCCCGGAAGCACGCGCCGCGGCGAGGGGCTTGAGCGCGACGATGCCGCCTCCCTCCCCCCGCACATAGCCGTTGGCGCGGGCGTCAAACGCGTAGCAGCGCCCGTCCGGGGAGAGCGCTCCGAAGCTCTGGGCGCCGAGGGCGGCGCCGGGATCGAAGTTCAGGTGGACGCCCCCCGCCAGGGCGAGATCCGCCTCGCCGCTGCGCAGGCTCTCGCAGGCGAGCTGAACCGCCACGAGCGAGGAGCACTGGGCGGCGTCGACGGTCATGCTGGGGCCGGTCAGGCCAAGCACGTAGGAGAGGCGGTTCGCGATGATGCTGCGGTGCAGGCCGGTGACCGAGTACCGGCTGATCGCCCCCGGCCCGGCGGCCTGGACCAAATTCGAGTAGTCGGCGGCGATCGCCCCAATGAAGACGCCCGCCCTCTCCCCCCGGACCGCGTCGGGGGGTGCTCCGGCGTCTTCGAGGGCCTCCCAGCCCAGCTCCAGGGCGAGGCGCTGCTGCGGGTCCATCGCGGCCGCCTCCCGCGGGGAGATGCCGAAGAAGTCGGCGTCGAAGCCGTCGATGCGGTCCAAGAAGCCGCCTCGGCGCAGTCCCTCGATCTCGGCGTCCTCGCCGGCGGCCGCCCTCGGCAGCCGCTCGGGCGGAGCGTCTCCGATCGCATCGCCGCCCCGCTCGAGCAGCTTCCAGAGATCCTGCGGGCTGCCCGCCCCCGGGAACCGACATGCCATCCCGACGACAGCGATCGGTGCCCGCTGCTCCCCTGTCATCGCGACCTCGAGCGCAAGATGGCCGGTTGAGTCGATCCCTCGGACAAGCTCTACATCCCTCCCCAGTGACAAAACCCGAATTGGGCAATGCGAAGCTAGCCAGGCGACTCGGCGATGGTCAAAAACGCGCGGGCTCGCGCTCGCTCCGGGGCAGAGCGACCGTCGCCAACAGGAGCCCTTCGCCGGCGATCCACCGCCCGGAGAGGCGGTTGAGGGGGTGCCCGGCGACCGTCGGCCCCGGAACACGCAGCTGTGCCTCGAATGTGCGACCGGTCGGATCGATCGAGACCGTGGCGTCCTCGAACCCGAGCCACGATTGCGCGAGCGGGTACCAGGCCTTGTAGATCGCCTCCTTCATGCAGAAGAGGAGGCGGTCCCAGCTGATCCCGGGTTGCCGGCGGCGCAGGGCGGCGAGACGGGAGGCCTCCTCGGAGTCGGCGATATCGGCAAGGACACCGGCGGGCAGAGGCGTGTCGGGCTCGGCGTCGATTCCGATCGCGGCGAGGTCTGCGGCCGGCGCCACGGCACAACCTCGGTAGCCGTCGCAGTGGGTGATGCTGCCGACGACACCGGGCGGCCAGCAGGGCGCCCCTTTTGCGCCCATCGGAATCGGCCCGGGAGGAAAGCCGAGCTCGGCAAGGGCCAACCGGGCGCAATGCCTCGCCGTCGTGAACTCCGTTCGCCGCTTCTCCACGGCTCGCTCCACCAGCGCCAACTCCTCGGGAAAAAGCTTCGCGTCCGGCAGGTCGGAGCGGGTCTCCGAGCAGGCGACGCACGCGGGCAAGACGCGCTCGAGCACCCCGACCCGCCCCGCTGACCGCTATGCCGCCGGCCGGCCCTCGGAGGCCTCGCCGTTGACGACGAACTCGTGTCCGCAGTGTGGGCAAGCCACCTCCAGCCCACCGTTCTCGGCGGCAGCCTCCCCGGGACGCTCCTTGCCTTTGCGCTCTGCCGTGCGCAACTCGATCCGCAGGTCCGCGACCGAGAACCTCGACTCGGCGGCGCGCTCGATCCAGTGGCGCTGCTCCTCCGGCTCCAGCGGGGCGAGCAGGACGTGGTGGCTCCAGGTCAATTTGTCACTACGTAGTGATGGTTCGAACCGAGAGGCGACCCACGCCATGTTCCTCAGGCTGGCGACGTCGTAACCCGTCACTCGAGCCGCGTCCGCGTACTTCTCACCCCACTTGGAGGTCCCGTAGCGGATCCAATCTCCGATCCACCACTGGCTGCATCGCCCGATCGCGCCCAGGTGCCGTCCCGCCGCCATCCACTCCGCGTGCTCGAGCTCCGCCTTCGGTCGCCACGCGACTTTCGACACGACACCCGATGAGGCGCCTTTGGCGCTCGAAGCCCGTGCCTGACCGCTCCCCTGCCCCCCTCGCAACCTCCGCGCATCGGGCCTCGCGCGGTCCATGGCACCCGTTTCCATCTCAACAGCCATATCTAGCAACCCCCTGTCCGGTTGCGGCCCACTCCCGGCCTCGTCCGTTGTTGGCGAACGCACGCCGCCTGGCCACTTTCTCGGCGCTGCTGCCCCTATCACGCGCCCCTCCCCTATTGGTGAAGGCCGATCGGATCCTCCATATCCGCACCCGGCCGGTGACATCGTGAACGGACAGCAACGTATCCCCACTCCAATGGGACCGCAAGATTTTCTTCCAAGCGTGGAACTAACTCAGGAGGAGGCGCTAGATCGGAAAACCCGCCTCCACCGAGGCGAGAGCGAAGTCCGCCCCGGCCTCGCGAAGCTGCTCCACGGTGTAGCTGCCGGTGGCCACGCCGACCACTTCGATCCCGGCCCCGTGGCCCGCCTTGACGTCGCGCGGGGTGTCGCCGACGGCAAGGCAGGCGCCGTCGGCAAGTGCGCCGCCGGAGACGAGGGAGCCTCGGCCGAGCGCGGCCACCGCCACCTCGGTGCGATCGGCGGAGTCGGAGCCGTAGCCGCCGAAGCTGAAGAAGCGGTTGAGGCCGGCGCGGGCCAGCTTGATGTGGGCGGCGGCCTCGATGTTGCCGGTGACGAGGCCGAGCAGGACGCCCGAGTCGATCAGGCGCTCGAGCAGCTGCTCGATTCCCGGCATCACCAGGTATCCCGCCGAATCGGCGACGGCATCGGGGAGGTGCTTGAGGTAGCAGCCGATCGCTTTCGAGCGCTCTTCCTGCGTGCCCTCGCGGCCGATCACCTCACGGAAGATGATCGCGGCGATCTCGGGGTCGGTCATGCCGGCGTCGGTGTGCTCGGCGACGTTGGCCTCGACCCCGTGCAGCTCCTCGAAGGCGCGCTGCCAGGCGACCCCACCGGCGCCGCCCGTGACGAGAATCGTGCCGTCGATGTCGAAGAGAACAGCGTGGATGGCGCTGCCCTCACTCACCGAGCAGCTCCTTCTGCGAGAGCCAGTAGAGCAAGCCGAGGGCGGGCAGGACGAGGATCGCGGCGACGATGAAGACGATGATCACGGTGGCCAGGGTGTCGGGTGGCGCCGCCGCCGCGGTGATCTTCAGCGAAGTCGGCAGCAGGTAGGGGAACTGGGCAACCCCCCAGCCCCAGACAACGGCGATCACGGCACCGCCGGCGAGCGGGCGCAGGTACTGCGAGCGGGCCTCGCTACGACCACGCACGGCGGCGAGGAGCAGCGCCAAGACGCCGATCCCGCAAAGGGCCGAGAGGATCACCAGCGGCAGGCCCTGGTCGGTGAGGCGGTCGAAGATGTAGCGGGCTTCGGCGTGCAGCTCGACCAGGCCAAAGGCGGCCGCGACCCCGGCAGCCGCCGCCGCGGCGAGGGCGCGGCGGGCGAAGTAGCCGGCGAGCTCCTCGTCGCCGGCGCGGCGAGCGTCGCCGATCAGGAAGACGGCGGAGAGGTAGGCACCGCTGGCAACGAACATCGCCCCGGTCAGCAGCGGCAGCGGCTCCAGCCAGCTCGAGAAGGGCGCGCCGTTGCCATCGGCCGGGACGTTGCCGGAGGCGATCGCGCCGACCACCGCCCCCATGAAGAACGGAGTCACGAACGAGGAGATCGCGAAGGTGGCCCCGGCGGCACGGCGCCCGGCCAGGCCGACGATCGACTTGCGGAAGGCGAAGCCGGAGCCGCGCAGGACGATGCCGACGGCGGCCAGCGCGATCGGCACGTAGAGCGTCGTCATCACGGCGCTGAAGGCGGGCGGGAAGGCGGTCCAGAGCACGACGAGGATGAAGATCAACCAGACGTGGTTGGCCTCCCAGACCGGGGTCAGCGAGCGCTGGATCAGCGCCCGCGGCCGCTCGCCGCGCTCGGCCCCGCCGGCCACCAAGTCCCAGAAGCCGGCGCCGAAGTCGGCGCCACCGAAGAGCGCGTAGAAGGTGGCGCCGACCCAGAGGATCCCGGCGCAGACGTCGGCGCGGGTCACGCTCCCGCCTCCCCGCTCGCCGCCTCCGGCGCGTAGGGCGTACCGACGTCGAGCTCGGACTCGCCCTGGCGCCAACGCCTCGACATGGCGCGTAGGACCAGAATCGCGATCGTGCCGATCGCCGTGTAGAGCAGTAGCACCAGGGCGAAGCTGAACCAGATCCCCTTGGCGTCGGTGACCGCTTCGGAGGTACGCATGTAGCCCTGCACGATCCAGGGCTGGCGACCGACCTCGGTGACGATCCAGCCCATCCAGAGGGCGAGGATCGCGCCCGCGCCGGAGATCGCCACGGCGCGCAGGAACCAGGGCGTCTGCGGAATGTCACGGCGGCGCCACCAGGCGAAGGCGAGCCAGGCGCCGAGCAGCAGCAGGGCGCTGCCGATCCCGACCATCCCGTCGAAGGCGAGGTGAAGCATCGTGTTGGCCGGCGGCCGTTCGCCGACCGGAATGTTCTGCAGGCCGACGACCTTGGTGTCGGCGCTGAAGCCGACCAGGAAGGAGTCGAGGTCGGGGATCGGGATCGCGCCCTTGACCCCGTCGCTGGTGCAGATGCCACCGACGTACTCGGTCTGGTGAGTGCCGGTCTTCTGGATGCACTCCATGCCGGCGAACTTGGCCGGCTGGTGGTCGGCGACTTCGCGCGCCGCGGTGTCGCCGACGAAGAGTTGGATCGGCGTCGCGATGCAGGCGATCGTCAGCGGGATCAGCAGGCCGAGCCGGTGCAGGCGATCGCGCCGGCCCTTCAGCATCCCGGCCGCGTAGATCGAGGCGACGAGGAAGCCGACCACCATGTAGGCGGCGAGGATCATGTGCGGCACCTCGTAGCCGGTCGCCGGGTTGAAGAGGATCTGGCCGGGGTTGGTGTCGACGACCTTGCCGGCGGCGTCGAGAGTGAAGCCCTGAGGCTGGTTCATCCAGGCGTTTGCGGCGACGACGGCGAAGGCGCCGCCGATGCCGGTCACCACCATCGGCACCCCGGACCAGAAGTGGGCCCAGCCGCTGAGCCGTTTCCAGCCGTAGATGTAGATCGCCAGGAAGATCGCCTCGGTGAAGAAGAAGAGCCCCTCGATCGCAAAGGCGATGCCGAAGGCCGAGCCGAAGCGGTCCATGAAGTGGGGCCAGAGCAGGCCGAACTCGAAGCTCAGCACGGTGCCGGTGACGGCGCCGACGGCGAAGGTGACCGCCATCGCCTTCGACCAGCGGCGGGCCAGCTCCATCGCCGCCTCCTCGCCGCGTTTGAGCCCGACGAAGTTGGCGATCAGGATCATCGCCGGCAGCGCCACCCCGAGACAGGAGAGGACGATGTGGAAGGCGAGGGTGAAGGCCATCTGCTCGCGGGCGGCGAGCAGGTTCGATGCCGATGCCGCCAACGGAAGCGGGTCCAGCCAGGGCATGTCGGCGAGCCTACTCCCCGCCGCGGGCGCTGCGGTAACGGCGGATCAACGCGTTGGTCGAGCTGTCGTGGCGGAGCTTCGGCTCCTCGCCGGCCTGCAGCTCGGGGATGATCGCCACCGCCAGCGCCTTGCCCAGCTCGACCCCCCACTGGTCGAAGGAGTCGATGCCCCAGATCGCGCCCTGGGTGAAGACGCTGTGCTCGTAGAGAGCGACCAGGGTGCCAAGCGTGTGCGGGTCGAGCCGCTCGGCGAGAATCGTGTTCGAGGGGCGGTTGCCCTCCATCACCCGGTGCGGGATCACCTCCTCCGGCGTGCCCTCCGCGCGCACCTGCTCGGGCGTCTTGCCGAAGGCCAGCGCCTCGCTCTGGGCGAAGACGTTGGACATCAGCAGGTCGTGGTGGTTGCCCAGCGGGTTGTTGGAGTGGAAGAAGCCGATGAAGTCACAGGGGATCAGGCGCGTGCCCTGGTGGATCAGTTGGTAGAAGGAGTGCTGGCCGTTGGTCCCCGGCTCGCCCCAGAAGATCGCCCCGGTGTCGTAGTCGACCTGGGCTCCATCCAATGTCACGTGCTTGCCGTTGGACTCCATCGTCAGCTGCTGCAGGTAGGCGGGGAAGCGGTGCAGGTACTGGTCGTAGGGGAAGACGCCGCAGGTCTGGGCGCCGAAGAAGTCCGAGTACCAGACCGACAAGAGGCCGATCAGCGCCGGCAGGTTCATCGCCAGCGGCGCGGTGCGGAAGTGCTCGTCCATCGCGTGGAATCCCGCCAGCATCTCCGCGAAACGGGCCGGGCCGATCGCCAGCATGGTCGAGAGGCCGATCGCCGAGTCCATCGAGTAGCGGCCTCCGACCCACTCCCAGAAGCCGAACATGTTGTCGGTGTCGATGCCGAACTTCGAGACCTCCGCGGCGTTGGTCGAGACGGCGACGAAGTGCTTGGCCACGGCGGACTCGTCGCCGCCGAGGCCGGCCAGCGACCACTCGCGAGCGGTGTGGGCGTTGGTCATCGTCTCCAGCGTGGTGAAGGTCTTGGAGGAGATGACGAAGAGGGTCTCCTCGGGGTCGAGATCGCGGGTCGACTCGGCGAAGTCGGTGCCGTCGACGTTGGAGACGAAGCGGAAGGAGATTGCGCGGCGCGAGTAGTGGCGCAGCGCCTCGTAGGCCATCACCGGGCCGAGGTCGGAGCCGCCGATGCCGACGTTGACGACGTTGCGGATCGGCTTGCCGGTGTGGCCGGTCCACTCGCCCGAGTGGACGCGCTCGACGAAGGCGGCCATGCGGTCGAGCGTCTCGTGCACCTCTTTGACCACGTCGACGCCGTCGACGATCAGCGAGCGCCCGCGCGGCATGCGCAGCGCCACGTGCAGGACGGCGCGGTCCTCGGAGACGTTGATGTGCTCGCCGGCGAACATCGCTTCGCGGCGCTCCTCCACCCCGCACTCCTTGGCAAGCTGCCCCAGCAGCAGCAGAGTCTCGTCGGTGATCCGGTTCTTGGAGAAGTCGAGGTGGAGGCCGGCGCCGTCGGCGATCAGGCGCTCGCCGCGATGCGGGTCGGCGGCGAAGAGGTCGCGCAGGTGCTCCCCCTCGATCGCAGCGAAATGCTTCTCCAACGCCTGCCACGCCGGCCGCTGCGTAAGGCTCATCCCCGCCGCCCCTTCCGGTGCGCTTTATGTACCCCTGGGGTGCAAACGGCGCACCGGAAGCTCATGCCGTGGCTCCGGCCTGCGACTCGATCGTCTCCAGCATCTCGTCCCACGACTTGGCGAAGGCGTCCTTACCCTCCTCCTGCAGCCGCTTGGCGAGCGCATTGACGTCGATACCCGCGTCGCCGAACTGCGCCAGCACCTGATCGCAGTCGCCGCCGTCGGCGGGGACCAGCTCGCCAACCTCGCCGTGATCGGCAAAGGCGTGCAGGGTCGGCTCGGGCATGGTGTTGACGGTGAAGGGCGAGGCGAAACCCTCGATGTAGAGGGTGTCGGAGGCGTCGGGGTCCTTTGTGCCGGTGCTGGCCCAGAGCAGGCGCTGTGGCCGGGCGCCCTCGTTCATCAGTCGCTGCACGCGGTCTGAGTCGAGTAGCTCACGGTAGGCGCGGTAGGCCTGGAAGCCGATCGCCAGGCCGAGGCGGTTGTGCAGCTCGTCGGGCACTTCGCCTGCGACGGCAACGTCCCAACGGCTCATGAAGATCGAGGCGACCGAGGCGATGTCGGCACTGAGCCCGGCCTCTATCCGCCGCTCGATCCCCTTCATGTAGGCGTCGGCGGCGGCCAGGTACTGATCGGCGTCGAAGAGCAGGGTGACGTTGATCGGGATGCCGGCGAAGATCGACTCCTCGATCGCCGTCAGGCCCGCCTCGGTGCCCGGGATCTTGATGAAGAGGTTGTCCCGCTCGGCCTTGGCGTGCAGGGCGGCGGCCTCCTCGATCGTCGCTTCGGCGTCGTCGGCGATCAGCGGCGAGACCTCGAGCGAGCAGAAGCCGTCGAGGCCACCGGTGCGCTCGTGGACGCCCTTGAAGAGGTTGGTTGCGTCGCGCAGATCAGCAAGCGCCAGCTCGAAGAAGATTCGCTCGGTGGGGGTAGCACCGATTCCCTCCTCAGTTATGGCGCTGGTGCTGAGCTCGGCGATCTGCTCGTCATAGGCGTCGCCGCTGGAGATCGCCTTGTCGAAGATCGTTGGGTTGGAGGTGAGGCCGGTGACCGAGAGCCCCTCGATGTAGCCCTCGAGAGTCCCATCGGCAAGCATCGTGCGGGTGATGTTGTCGAGCCAGAGGCTCTGGCCAATGTCGTGCAGCTTTGCGGTCGGCTTCATCAGAGCAGCTCCTTTGCGGCTTCGGCCACCTTGCCGGGGGTGAAGCCGAACTTGGTTTGAACGTCTTTCAGCGGCGCCGAGGTACCGAAGGTGTGCATCCCGATCTTGACGCCGTCAAAGCCAACGTAGCGATCCCAGCCCAGCGTCGAGGCCTCCTCGATCGAGACCCGCGCGGTCACGCTCGGCGGCAACACCTGTGCCCGGTACTCGGGGTCCTGGCGGTCGAAGAGCTCGCAGCAGGGCATGCTGACCACGCGAGAGCGCACCCCGTCGGCGATCAGCTCCTCGTGCGCGGAGAGCGCCAGCGCCACCTCGCTGCCAGTGGCGATCAGGATCACCTCCGGATCGCCGTCCTCGGGATCGGCGAGAACGTAGGCGCCGCGGCGCAGGCCCTCGGCCGAGGCGTAGCGGGAGCGGTCGAGGACGGGCACGTCCTGGCGGGTCAGGACCAGCGCTACCGGCTGGTGTTGGCGGTCGATCGCCGCCCGCCAAGCCTCGGCGACCTCGTTGGCGTCGGCGGGGCGGATCACGTCGAGGCCGGGGACCGCCCGCAGCGAGACGAGCTGCTCGACCGGCTGGTGGGTCGGGCCGTCCTCGCCGAGGCCGATCGAGTCGTGGGTGAAGACGTGAATCACCGGCAGCTCCATCAGCGCCGAGAGCCGGATCGCCGGCCGCGCGTAGTCGGAGAAGGTGAGGTAGGTCGACCAGAGCGGTCGCAGCTTGGAGAGCGAGAGGCCGTTGCAGATCGCCGCCGACTCGTGCTCGCGGATGCCGAGGTGGAGCTGGCGGCCGTCGTAGGCGCCGGGCTCGAGGTCCGCGGCGCCGTCGAAGGTCAGCCGCACCGAGGTCGAGTCGGTGAGATCGGCCGAGCCGGCGAGCAGCCAGGGCAGGCGGGCGCCGATCGCGTTCTCGACCTGCTGGGAGGCCTTGCGCGTGGCGATCCCCTTCTTGTCGGGATCGAAGCTGGGGATCTCGGCGTCCCAACCGTCGGGCAGCTCGCGCTTCTGCTGCGCCTCGATCTCGGCCGCGAGCTCGGCGTTCTCCTTTGCGTAGGAGCCGAGCAGCTCTTTCCAGGCGGCGCTGAGCTCGGCGCCGCGCTTGCCGATGCCCGCGGCGAAGTGCTCGTGGACGCCGTCGGGGACGAGGAACTGAGCGTCCTCGGGCCAGCCGTAGGCGCGCTTGGTCTCGCGCACCTCTTCCTCGCCGAGTGGCTCGCCGTGGGCGGCGGAGGTGTCGACCTTGTGCGGCGAGCCATAGCCGATGTGGCTGTCGACGATGATCAGGGTCGGCCGCCCCTCCTCCCCCTTGAACTCCTCGAAGGAGGTGGCGATCAGGTCGGTGTCATTGGCGTCGCCGACGCGGGTGACGTTCCAGCCGTAGCCCATGAAACGGGCGGCGACGTCGTCGTCGTAGGCGAGGTGGGTTTTGCCGTCGATCGTGATGTGGTTGTTGTCGTAGATCCAGCAGAGGTTGTCGAGCTGGAGGTGACCGGCGATCGATGCGGCCTCGCTGGAGACGCCCTCCATGAAGCAGCCGTCACCGGCGATCGCGTAAACATCGAAATCGAAGAGCTCGTAGCCGGGCCGGTTGTAGCGGGCGCCCTGCCACTTGCCGGCGATCGCCATCCCGACCGAGGTGGCAACGCCCTGGCCGAGCGGGCCGGTGGTCGTCTCGACGCCCGAGGTCCAGCGGTACTCGGGGTGGCCGGGGGCGCGCGAGTCGAGCTGGCGGAAGCTCTCGATGTCCTTGAGCGAGACGGCGGGATGGCCGACGACCTCGTAGTCGGGATCGACCGCCTTGACTTCGGCCAGGTAGAGCAGCGAGTAGAGCAGCATCGAGGCGTGCCCTGCGGAGAGCACGAAGCGGTCGCGGCCGGGCCAGATCGGGTCGGCCGGGTCGAAGCGCAGGAAACGCTGCCAGAGGGTGTAGGCGAGCGGGGCGAGGGCCATCGGCGTGCCGGGGTGGCCCGAGTTGGCCTTTTGGATGGCGTCGATCGAGAGGGTGCGGATCGTGTTGATCGCGAGCTGGTTGATGTCGCGGGTCATGGGTCGATCCTATGAGACGGTCGTGACGGGGAGGGGCTCCGGGGGAGGGTCTCCGGGCCGGCCTTCGGCCGGGAGTTCGCGGAGACCCTCCCCCGGACACCACACTCCGGCTCCGCCGACTCAGCGATACGTAGAAGGCTCGGTGACGTACAGCGCGACGACCCGGGTCCCGGCGGGAGCTTTCAGGGTTCGATGCGGGTGACCGTGCCGTCGCCGTTGTTAGCTACCCAGACGGCTTCGGAGCCGACAACGACGGCGCCTGGCTTTGGACCGACCGAGACCGGGTCGCCGATCTTCTCGCCACTCGAGAGATCGAGACGAGTGACCGAGTCGTCGCTCGCGGTCGCCACCCAGACGGCTTCCGTGCCGGCGTCGATCCCACCCGGCTGTTCGCCAACTTCAATTGGGGAGCCGAGAATCGTGTGGGTGGAGGGGTCGATCCGCGTCACCGTCGTTGAGCGGCCGTTGGCTACCCAGACCAGGCCGTGGCCGACGGTGACGCCGGCGGGGCCGCGGCCGGCGAGGATCGGTGGGCCGACGGCCAGGGTGCCGAGGTCGATCCGGCGCACGGTGCCCGTGCTCGCGCTGCTGACCCAGAGGCCGCCGGCGCCGACGGCAAGCCGCAGCGGCACCGCGTGCGGGGCCAGCCCCCGCTTGATGACCCGCGCCTTCGGCCCGTCGATCGCGGTGACGCCGGCGCCGTCCTCGTCGGCGACCCAGATCCGGCCGCCGCCGGAGACGATCGCGCCGGGGCTGCCGCCGAGGTGCAGGCGCGCCGTCACCTCGCCTGCCGTATCGAGTCGCAGGACCGTGCCGGTGCCGGGGTTGGAGACCCAGACCGAGCCGGCGCCAATCGTGACGCCGGAGACGCCCTTGCCCACCCGGCGCTTCGAGACCACCCGGCGGGTTTGCGGATCGATCCCGGTCAGGGTTCCGTCCACGGCGCTTGTCGCCCAGACGGTCCTCGGGCCGACGGCGAGACGGAGCGGCGGCCTGGCGACCGCGACCGGGTCGGAGACCGAGACGCCGTCGTCGGTGAGAAGGCTGACGACCAGGACCACGGCCGCGACGAGGACACCGACGCCGCCCAGGAACCAGAAGAGGAACGCGCCCGCGATCGGGCGACGCCAACGGCTGAGACCAATACCATCCTCGGGCGAACCGCCGAGACGCACGGTCGGCTGCTCGGGCCGCTGGTCGAGGACCAGCGTCGGCGCGGGGGTATCGGCCTGGCTGCGCCGCGCCGCGGCGATCAGCTCGCCGGCGCTCGCGTAGCGATCCGCCGGGTCCTTGGAGACGGCCCGTTCGATCACCGTCTCGATCCCGCGCGGCAGCTCCGGTTCGGCATCGGCCTCCTTGCGGGCGTAGGGGACGACCCCGGTCAGCGCCTCGTAGAGCACACAGCCGAGCGCGTAGACGTCGGCCGCCGGCCCGACCCTCTCGCCGCGCCACTGCTCCGGCGCCATGTACTCGACCGTGCCGACGATCGAGGCCCCGCTGCCGGGGCCGGTCTCGGCGTAGGCCTTGGCCAGGCCGAAGTCCGAGAGGTAGGCCCGCTCGCCTTCGATCAGGACGTTGTGCGGCTTGACATCTCGGTGGACGATGCCGGCGGCGTGGGCGGCGTCGAGCGCTTCGGCGACCTGGCCGAGCAGGTGGAGCGCGCGCTCGGGCTCCAGCGGCCCCTCGCGGTCGATCAGCTTGCGCAGGTCGCCGCCCTCGATCAGGCGCATCGCGACGATCAGCTCGCCGTCGTCCTCGCGAGCGTCGTAGACCGGCACCACGGCCGGGTGCTCGAGCTGGGCGGCGAGCCGCGACTCGCTGAGGAAGCGGCGGCGGAATTTCTCGTCGTCGGCGAGTTGGCGGGCAATCACCTTGAGCGCCACCGGCCGCTCGAGGGCCAGCTGCGTCGCCCGGTAGACGACGCCCATGCCGCCGCGGGCGATCAGCGAGTCGATCCGATAGCCGCCGACGGTCGAGCCAATAGAGGGTTCTCCCACCGGGCGGTTATATCGCCGCCAAACGACGAAGGGCCCGCGCCGTGAGGAGCGGGCCCTTCGAGCTGGAGCCGGGGGGAGTCCATGCGGAGCCCCCCGGGAGGTACCGGATTGGGGCTCAGCGCCGCACCGGCTGCCAGGTGATTACCGACCCGATCGTCGTCGCGGTCGAGCCGCTTTCCAGCGCGAAGCCTTCGGCGAGCTGCGAGCTGCGGCGGCTGGCGACGTCGATCGCCGAGAGGGTCTCGGCTTCGTCGGTCGCGATGAACGCGGCGACCTTGCGCCCATCGGAGGAGAAGACCGAGTCGGTCGAGGAATTGTCAGCGACCTGACTCAGCTTGTGGGCGACGCCCGGGCCGATCTTCTTCACCCAGAGACCCTGGTCGCGGCGGAAGAGCACCATCCCCGCCGCCGGAGCGACGTCTTCGACGAACGACGAGCCGGCGCCGGCGACCAGCACCTTCACTTTGGTGCCGTTGCTGCGCATCGTGAAGATGTCGGCGTATGCACCGGGACCTTCGCCGCTCTGACCACGGCTGAAGACGATGCCGCCCTTGAAGTAGCGGGGCGAGAACTCGTCGATGTGGCCGGTCTTGCTGAGGCGCGCCAGCCCGGCACCGGACGGATGCACCGAGTAGATGTCGTCGGCGGAGCCGCCGCCGGCCTCGGCCGAGCTGCGGACGAAGACGATCGTCTTGCCGTCGGGCGAGAACGACGCTTCGTGCTCATCGCCGGCGCTGGTGACCAGCGGGCGAGCGGCGCCACCGAGGTTGACCCGGTAGAGGTCGCGCGAGCCGCCTTCGGTCGCGGCGCGGGTGAAGACGACGTACTGGCCTTTGGGGTCGAACTGCGGCCGGCTGTCGATCTCCGTGCCGGAGGTCAGCTTGTGCTGGCCGGTGCCGTCGGCCCGCATCGCCCAGATGTCACCGGCGCGGACGAAGGCGATCTTGCGCCCGTCGGCGGAGAAATCCGGTTCTCTGTCGGTCGGGTCTTCGGTCAGCTGGTTGAGGTGGCCTTCCTTGGCCGCGTAGAGGCCGCCTTCGGTTTTTTCGACTTTGCCGCTTTTCGTTTCTTCGACGTTGGTGATCGCCCGTGAGAAGACGACGGCACCGGAGTGCCCGGCAGCGGCGGCGCTCGCTACCGGCAACAGGGCCAGGGCAAGGACGGTGAGGGTGAACTTGATCGAACGGTTGAGCATTGGACTCCCCTTTCGGGTCGGTTGCGAATTGCACAACCGATGCTCCGCTCGTGGGCCGTGCGTGAAAACGACACCTGCGTCACCTACCGGGACACGTTTGGCCCGGTAGGGGCCACCGGGACGCGGCACCCTCGCCCTGACAAATGGCGGCCTAATTAGGCCGCCATTTTGAGTATCCGCCAGTTCGAGGGTGCCGCGTCCCGGTGGCCGATCAGGGACGGTCGAGACCCAGTTCGAGGATGCGGGAGGCGATCAGGCGCGGCCGGTCGCGTCCAGCTTCCCCAGGGATGGAGAGCTTGGTGGCTAGTGCGTCGAGGCGGCGTTGGGCGGTGCGCTCGCTTATATGGAGGGCTTCGGCCAACTCGGCGCGGGTCGCCGGACGGCCGGCGAAAGCTCCCTCCTCTCTATATGGGGCGACTAGGGCCATGGCGGTTGCTCGCTCCTCTTCGTTGAGGGAGACGCTGCCTCCCGTGGCGGCGATCGTGCCGCCGGCGCGGCCTGGGACCGGGTCGGAGACTTCGAGGCGGTGGGCGCCGATGATCAGGGTGTCGCCGTCGCGCAGGCGGCGTGGTCGGTCGAGCGGCTCGCCGTTGAGGGCGGTGCCGTTGCGGCTGTCGAGGTCGGTCGCCATCAGCACGCCGCCGCGGTTCTCGATCTCGAGATGGTTCCAGGAAATCGCCTCGTCGTCGATCTGGATCCCGACCTCGGGGTCGCGGCCAACAACCGTGCGCTCGCCCGTGAGAGCCACCGAGTGCGGCTCCCCACTTGGTCCCGTAAGCCAAATCCGCGCATCCATCCAGCCGCGAGCATAAATCCCAGCGCTGACTTCGCCTTTTGTAGGCCAATAGGACACCTAAAGGCGAAGTCAGCCGAGGAGGCGCAGGGTAGAGTGGCGCGCCGTGACCGACGCCGACGCCGAGAAGCGCATTGCTGCCGAGGCGGCGGCGGAGCTGGTCGAGGACGGGATGACCGTGGGGTTGGGCACCGGGTCAACCGTCGCCCACCTGCTGCCGGCGATCGCGGCCCGCGGCGCCAGCGACATCCGCTGCGTCGCCACCTCGGTCGCCACGGAGGAACAGGCGCGCGGGCTCGGCATCCCGGTCGAGGCGTTCAGCCAGCTGCGGCGACTCGACATCGCGATCGACGGCACCGACCAGGTGACCCCCGACGGCTGGCTGATCAAGGGCGGCGGCGGCGCGCACCTGCGCGAGAAGATCGTCGCCGCGGCCGCCGAGCGCTTCGTCGTCATCGCCGACTCGAGCAAGCCGGTCGAGACGCTGAATGCGCCGGTGCCGCTCGAGCTCTTCGCCTTTGGCATCGCCTCGACCCTCGAGCGGCTCGGCTCGGCGGTCGCCCTGCGCGACGTTCCCCGCAGCCCCGACGACGGCCTGATCGCCGACTACAGCGGCGAGATCGGCGATCCGGCGGAGCTTGCTACCCGCCTCGAGGCCGACCCCGGCGTCGCCGCTCACGGCCTCTTTCCGCCGGATATGGTGGGCGCGGTGCTGGTGGGGGCCGGAGGCACCGTCGAACGCTTGACCCTGAGCTGACCACGGAGGGAACCGAATGAGTGACTTCACCGGGCTGGCAATCGCCGGCCGCGTCGCAACCGCGAGCGATCCCGACTGGGACGAGGCGCGCCAGGCCTGGAACCTGGCCGCCGACCAGCGACCCGAGGCGGTCGCCTTCGTCGAGAGCGCCGATGACATCGCCAAGACCGTCCGCTTCGCGGCGGAGAACGATCTCAAGGTGGCCGGCCAGGGAACCGGCCACGGGGCCTTCGGCCTGGCGGGCTCGCTGGAAGGAACGATCCTGATCAAGACCGAGCGCATGCGCGGGATCGAGGTCGATCCCGATGCCCAGACCGCGCGCGTGGAGGCCGGCGTCCTCGTTGCCGAGCTGAGCGGCGCCGCCCAGGCCCACAACCTCTGCTCGATGCCCGGCTCCTCGCCCGACGTCGGGGTCACCGGCTACACGCTCGGCGGCGGCCTCAGCTGGCTCGGCCGCCGCTACGGCTTCGCCTGCAACCGCGTGCAGGCGATCGAACTGGTCAGCGCCGACGGCGAGACACGCACGGTCGACGCCGAGAACGAGCCCGACCTGTTCTGGGCGCTGCGAGGCGGCGGTGGGGGTTACGCGATCGTCACCGCGCTGCAACTGCGCCTGATCCCGATCGCCGAGATCTACGCCGGCGCCCTCGTCTTCCCGGCCGAGCTCGGCGCCGAGGCGGTGCGCGCCTACCGTGACTGGGCCGCCGGCGTTTCCGACGACGTCAGCTCGGTGGTCCGCTTCATCACCCCGCCGCCGATCCCCGACGTGCCCGAGCCGATCCGCGGCCGGCCGCTGCTGACGATCGACGGCGCCTGCATCGGCAGCCAGGAGGCGGGCGAAGAGATCGTCGCGCCACTGCGCGAGCTGGGCGAGACGATCATGGACACCTGGACCTGGATGCCGGTCGAGGGCCTCTGCCGCATCCACATGGACCCGGAGAACCCGGTTCCCGGCATCGGCGAGGGGATGACGATCCGCGAGCTCCCCGACGAGGCGATCGACGCCTTCGCCAGCCTCGCCGGTCCCGGCTCGGGATCGCCGCTGCTGCTCAGCGAGCTGCGCAGCCTCGGTGGCGCGCTCGGCCGTCCAGACCCCGACGGCGGCGCCCTCACCCACCTCGAGACCGACTTCGTCATGTACAGCGTCGGCATGCCGATGACGCCCGAGCTGGGCGAGGCGATCCCGGCCCACCTGGAGAAGATCGAGCAGACGATGCAGCCCTGGGCAGGCGAAGGCTCCTACTTCAACTTCACCGAGCGCCCATGCGACGCCGACGCGATCCTGCCGGCCGACGTCTGCGCCCGCCTCGCCGAGGTCAAGCGCCAGTGGGACCCCGACGGCATGATCGTCGCCAACCACTCGGTGTCGCTGGAAAACGCCTAGCGGCGCGAGCCGCGGCCTGATCCCACGTCAAGTGGGATCAGGCTCTCCAGCCGTTCCACTGCGGGATCGTCGGGACCGACGAGGTCCGCGATCGTCGCCGCGGCGGCGTCGATGTCCTCGGGTGTCGCCTGGGCGATCGCCTCCATGTCCGCCCAGTCCTTGGTGCGGTCGAAGAAGGCCTTGAAGATCGCCAGTGAGGCGCAATCGAGAACCGGGACCTGGCGGTCGGCGAGGGGGACCCAGACAACGGCCGCCGCCACCGCTTTGTGTAGGGGCAGGTTGTTGAGAAAGACATCCACCGGGGTCCCGTCCCAATCGAGCCTCGCCTGCCCATCGCGTTCGACCTTGGCGATGTCTGCTTTGCCAACCCTTACGCCGTCCGGCATGTGGGCAAGCGTCGGCCCGGCCTTGGCGGCGTCGATGAAGATGTTGACGTCGAGATCGCGGGTCCCCCGCGGTTCCTCGGTGCAATAGGCAAGTGCGATCGCCCCGCCAAACGCGTGGGCAATGCCGGCCTCGGTGAGCGAATCGTGAATCGCGAAGAGCTTCTCGACCAGCTCGCTCACGCCGCCAGCTTCTTCCCCCCGAGGCGATCCGAGAGTCGTGGGTAATCAAGCTCGGGCCGCGCTCGAAAGGGCAACGCCTCCGCCAGCTCGAGCACCTGGACGAGGATTCGCCCGGCTCGCTCGGCATCGACGGGCGGCCTGCGGCGATCGAGCTTCAACTCCAAGCCGCCCGCCGCCGCGAGCCGGGCAATCGCGTCCGCGCCCGGCTCTCGCGTGCCTTTGACGTAGGCATTGACCACGGAGCGAGGCAGACCGGCCCGGCGCGCTAGCTCAGCTTGGCTTAGGCCGCTTTTTGCCCTGATCTGCTCTGCGAGCGGTGTTCCGACTGCCGACATATCTCAATGTTAGCGAATTCGCTAACAATTGCTGTTAAGGCTACGGCGAAGCGGCCGCGTCGGCGACCACGGTCATGTGCGCGTTCTCGACCCGGCCGGCCGGGATCGAGGTGTCGCCGGCCATCAGCTTTGCCAGGGCTTCGACCTTGTCGGGGCCGGTGATCAGCCAGACGATCTGGCGGGCCGAGTCGAGTGCCGGGTAGGTGAGGGTCATCCGGTGGTGGCCCTGGTACGCGGTCTCGGTCAAGGCGACGCGGCGGTCCGTGACCTCGAGCACCGGGTCGTCGGGAACCAGGGAAGCGGTGTGGCCGTCGGGGCCGAGGCCGAGGTGGACGCAGTCGAGCGGGTCCGGGAGGGTGTTTTCGTAGTCGTGGGCGGCGCCCTCGAGGTTGCGCTGGGTCACCGGCATCGGCCGCAGCGTCGCCTGATGGTCCATCGAGAGACCGAGCACCATGTGGGTGAGGTTGCGGTCCTCGCTGCCCGGCGAGGCGATCCGCTCGTCGACCTGGAACAGCTCGGACTTGTCCCAGGGCATCTCCTCTTCTTCGCCAAGGATCGCCAGCATCGCCCAGGGGCTGCGACCGCCGCTCATCGCCAGCGAGAAGACGTTGCGCTCGGCGACCGCGGCAGCACCAATGGCCGCAATTACCTCGGCGGCACGACGCGCGGCCGCCTTTTCGTCGGCGCAGACCTCGAGATCGATTGCCACGTTTCCGCCTAGGAAGACTTCTCGTCGTGGCCGCCGAACTGCTTACGCATCGCCGAGAGAACCTTGTCGGCGAAGTCGTCGAGGCCACGCGAGGCAAAACGCTCGTACAGAGCAGTGGTCAGGACCGGAGCCGGCACGCCCTCGTCGATCGCGGCGATCGAGGTCCAGCGGCCCTCGCCGGAGTCGGAGACGCGGCCCTCGAACTCGGAGAGGTCGGCCGATTCCTGCATCGAAGCGGCGGTCAAGTCGAGTAGCCAGGAGCCGATCACGCTGCCGCGGCGCCAGACCTCGGTCACCTCGGGCAGGTCAAGGTCGTACTGGTAGTACTCGGGCTGCTCCAGCGGTGCTGTCTCGGCGTCGGCCTCGCGCTGGACCTTGCCGGCGTTGGCGTTCTTGAGGATGTTGAGGCCCTCGGCGTAGGCGGCCATGACGCCGTACTCGATCCCGTTATGGACCATCTTCACGAAGTGCCCTGCACCGTTGGGGCCACAGTGTAGGTAGCCGTTCTCGGCCGGACCTGGGTCGCCGCTGCGCCCGGGCGTCCGCTCGGCCGATTCGACCCCCGGTGCCAGCGAGGCGAAAACCGAGTCCAGCCGCTGCACGGCCTCGTCGGGCCCGCCGATCATCAGGCAGTAGCCGCGGTCGAGGCCGAAGACGCCACCGCTGGTGCCGCAATCGACGTAGTCGAGCCCCTGTTCGCCCACCTTGGCCGCGCGACGGATGTCGTCGCGGTAGTAAGAGTTGCCGCCGTCGATGATCGCGTCACCGGAGTCGAGCACGGCGGCGACGTCCTCGACTGTCTTCTCGGTGATCTCGCCCGCCGGCACCATCACCCAAACCGAGCGCGGCGCGCTGAGCTTCGAGGCGAGGTCCTCGAGCGAGGAGGCGCCCTCGGCACCCTCCCCGGCCAGCTCCGAGACCGCGTCGGGGTTGACGTCGAAGACGACGAGGCGGTGTCCGTCGCGCATCAGCCGCCGCGCCATGTTGGCGCCCATACGGCCGAGCCCGACCATTCCCAGCTCCATGCCCATAACCCTATGTGAGCGGACGCCCTGTGTGTGGGATCGAACAGCCAAACGGGTAGCCTGGCGGACGAATGGCCAGGACCGACGCCAAGCACTCCGACGCCAACGCCGACGTGCTGACGATCTTCGGGATCAGCGGCGACCTGGCGAAGAAGATGACCTTCCGAGCGCTCTACCGGCTCGAGGCTCGCGGCAAACTCGACTGCCCGATCGTCGGCGTCGCGATCGACGACTGGGACGACGAGAAGCTGCGCGAGCACGCCCGCGAGTCGATCGCCGCCACCGTCGACAGTCCCGACGGCGACGTCTTCGCCCGCCTCGCCAAGCGCCTCTCCTACGTGCAGGGCGACTACGCCGACGCCGCCACCTTCAAGCGCGTCGCGGCGGCAATCGGCGAGGCAAAGATCCCGGTCTTCTACCTCGAGATCCCCCCCTCGCTCTTTGCCACCGTCGTCCATGGCCTTGGCGACGCCGGCCTCACCGAGAACGCCCACGTGGTGATCGAGAAGCCCTTCGGCCACGACCTCGAGTCGGCGCGGGCGCTCAATGCCGACCTCTGCGAAGTGCTCGACGAGCGGCAGATCCTGCGCATCGACCATTACCTCGGCAAGGAGCCGGTGATGGACATCACCTACCTGCGCTTCGCCAACGCGGTACTGGAGCCGGTCTGGAACCGCCAGCACGTCTCGCACGTACAGATGACGATCGCCGAGAACTTCGGGGTCGACGATCGCGGCCGCTTCTACGACGCGGTCGGGGCGATGCGCGACGTGATCCAGAACCACGCCCTGCAGGTGCTGGCCCTGGTCGGCATGGGCCCGCCGACCGGCAACCATCACGACTCGGTCCGCGACAAGAAGCTCGAATTCTTCAAGGCGACCCGCACCGCCGACCCCAAGCGCTACGTGCGCGGTCAGTACAAGGGCTTCCTCGACGTCAAGGACGTGGCGCCCGATTCGACTACCGAGACCTTTGCCGCGATCGAGCTGGCGGTCGACAACTGGCGCTGGAGCGGCGTGCCCTTCTTCATCCGCGCCGGCAAGTGCATGCCGGCGAAGTCCAGCGAGGTCAGCGTCGTCTTCAAGCGCCCGCCGCCGCTCGGCGTCGGCGCCGGCAAGCGGCCCGAACCGAACCGGATGACGGTGCGGATCGAGCCGGCTCCCGGCGCCCGCATGCGCCTCTTCGCCAAGAAAGCGGGAGAGGAGGCCTTCGAGCCGGCCGACATGGAGGTCCTCTTCGAAAAGGTGCCGGGCGAGGAGCCCGAGCCGTATGAGCGGCTGCTCGGCGACGCGATCGCCGGCAACCACCAGCTCTTCACCCGCCAGGACACGGTTGAGGAGACGTGGCGAATCGTGCAGCCCCTGCTCGACGAACCGGGCCCGGTGCACACCTACGAGCCCGGAACCTGGGGCCCGCCCGAGGCGGAGAAGCTGACCCGCGGCATCACGCAGTGGCACGCGCCCTGGCTGCCCAAATAGCAGCTCGCAAGGACGCAACTCGACCGTCGTGCTAGCTTTGGCACCCCTAATTAGGGACGCCTAACTATGTCGCACGAGATCAAGCAGAGGAACGAGCAGCGATGATCCCCACCCTGGTGATCGCCCTGCGCGAGGGCGTCGAGGCCTCGCTGATCATCGGCATCGTCGCCGCCTTCCTGGTCAAGGAGGGCCGCCGCGATGCGATGCGGCAGATGTGGTTCGGTGTGGCGATCGCGGTCGCACTCTGTGTCGGCATCGCGGTCGTTCTGCGCATGGTTGGCCAGGATCTTCCCCAGCGCCAGCAGGAGGGTCTGGAGACAGTGATCGGGCTGATCGCGGTCAGCGCGGTCAGCTACATGATCATCTGGATGCGGCGCAACGCCAGGGGCATCAAAAGAGTGCTGGAAGGCAACGCCGCAAGTGCCCTGGCCAGCGGCTCGACGATGGCCCTCGTCGGGATGGCTTTTCTGGCGGTCCTGCGCGAGGGCTTCGAGACCTCGGTCTTCCTGCTCGCCGCCTTCCAGGACACCAGCAACACCACCGCGGCCGGCGCCGGCGCGGTGATCGGTCTGGTCGCGGCGGTCGCGATCGGCCTTGGCATCTACCGCGGCGGCGTGCGGATCAACCTCACCCGCTTCTTCCGCGTAACCGGGCTGGTCCTCGTCTTCGTCGCCGCCGGCCTGCTCGCGACCTCGCTGCACACCGCCCACGAGGCCGGCTGGTTCAACGGCCTCCAGGGCCAGGCGCTCGACCTGACCTGGCTGGTGCAGCCGGGCACGGTCTCGGGCTCGCTGCTGACCGGGATGCTGGGCCTGCAGCCCGAACCGACGGTCGGCGAGGTGCTGGTCTACGGGCTCTACGCGGTGCCGATGGCCCTCTACGTGATCTGGCCCGACCGCCTGCGACTGCGCCGCAGGCCCGCACCCGCTCGCAGCTCGGCCCCAGCCGAGAGCCCGGCCTGAGCCCGAACAGCCAACCGCGATGACCGAGCTGACACGGCGGCGACTGCTGGCGGCGGCCGGCGTCGGCGCGGCGGGCGTCGGCCTCGGCGGCGCAGCGGGCTACCTAGTCGGCAGCGACGACGCGGAGGCGAGCGACGGCACCGGCTCGGTCGCCTTCTACGGCGAGCACCAGGCCGGGATCGACACCCCCGCCCAGGACCGCCTCCACTTCGCCGCCTTCGACCTGGTCGACCCAAGCCGGGCGGCGCTGCGTGAGCTGATGCAGGACTGGTCGACGGCGGCGGCCGAAATGACCGCGGGGCAGATGATCGGCGACGCCAACGGGGTCGAGCTGGCCCCACCCGACGACACCGGCGAGACGGTCGGGCTGCTGCCCTCGCGGCTGACGGTCACCTTCGGCTTCGGGCCGAGCCTCTTCGAACGGCGCGAGCTGGGCCTGCGCGGCTCCCGGCCGGCGGCACTGGCGTCGATCCCGCCACTGCCCGCCGACGAGCTGAACGAGCTCGAAAGCGGCGGCGACATCTGCGTGCAGGCCTGCTCCGACGACCCCCAGGTCGCCTTCCACGCGATCCGCAACCTGGCCCGGATCGGCCGCGGCACCGTGGTCATGCGCTGGTCGCAGCTCGGCTTCGGCCGCACCGCCAGCACCAGCCGCAGCCAGGCGACCCCGCGCAACTTGATGGGCTTCAAGGACGGCACCGCCAACATCAAGGCCGAGGACACGGCGGCGATGAATCGCTACGTCTGGGTCGGCGGCGAAGGGCCGGCCTGGATGCGGGGCGGCAGCTACCTGGTCAGCCGCCGCATTCGCATGCTGCTCGAGGTCTGGGACCGCTCGTCGCTGGAAGACCAGGAGCAGACGATTGGGCGCGACAAGTACCGCGGCGCCCCACTCGGGGGGCAGGAAGAGTTCGAATCGCTCGACCTCGAAGCCAACGGCGCTGACGGGCTACCGGCGATCCCCGTCAACTCCCACGTCCGCCTCGCCTCGGCCACGGAAAACAACGGCGAGCGGATCCTGCGGCGCGGCTACTCCTTCACCGACGGCGTCGACGAGAGCCTCGGCGAGCTCGAAGCCGGCCTCTTCTTCATCTGCTTCCAGCGCGATCCGCGCAAGCAGTTCGTCCCGATCCAGACCCGGCTGGGCTCCAGCGACGCGCTCAACGAGTACATCAAGCACGTCGGCAGCGCCCTCTTCGCCGTCCCACCGGGCGCCCGCCAGGGCGGCTACGTCGGCGAAATCCTGCTCGGCTGACTTCCGGTGCGCCTTATGCGTCCTATGACCGCATAAGGCGCACCGGAAGGTATTCCGACCAACGTGTCGGTCTTTGTTAGGGTGGCCTAACTTTTGTCCTCGGAGCCGACAAGGAACCCAGCAATGAATCAAGTCATCGCCCGCCTATCCCTCGTCCTCGCCTGCGGCGCGGCGGCACTGCTTGCCGCCGGCTGCGGCTCCAGCGAAGGCGCCCCTCCCGGGGCGAAGAAGCTCTCCTTCGAGCTGACCGACGCGGGCTGCGTGCCGAACTCGACCAGCGCTCCGGCGGGGCCAATCGTCTTCGAAGCCGAAAACACCGGCACCACCGCGGTGACCGAGATCGAGGTGATGGAAGGCGACGCCATCCTCGGCGAGAGGGAGAACATCTCAGACGGCCTCTCCGGCAGCTTCTCGCTGACCCTGGACAAGGGCGAATACACGATCTACTGCCCCGGCGGCTCTGACGACCGGGGAGTGCTGACGGTCAGCGGCGAGACGAGTGCGGCGAGCGGAGCGAGCAACGCCTCCGTGGTTTCCGGATACCGCGACTACCTGGAGCGGAACACGGCCGAGCTGACCAGTCAGACCAAGGCATTCGTCGCCGCCCTGGTGGCGGGAAACGTGGCACGGGCGAAATCGCTCTACGGGCAGGCGCGCATTCCCTATGAGCGGATCGAGCCGGTCGCCGAGCAGTTCGGCGAACTCGACCCGCGCATCGACGCACGCGAAAACGACGTGCCGGCGGCGGAATTCGGCGGTTTCCACCGGCTCGAGAAGGCCCTCTGGGTCGAAGGAGATCGCGACCCGGACGAAACCAGTGCGATCGCGCGGCAGCTTCTCTCCGACATCACGGAGCTCGAGTTCGAGGTGAGAACCCTGTACCTGCTGCCCTTGCAGATCGTCAACGGCGCCAACGAGCTGCTCGGCGAGGTCTCGGCTTCGAAGATCACCGGCGAGGAGGAGCGCTACTCGCACATCGACCTGGTGGACTTCGAGGCCAACGTCGAAGGCGCCGAGGCGGCGTTCGACGCGGTCGAGCCGCTGGTCGAAGATCGCGAGCTGGTCGAGAAGGTCGAGAAGGGCTTCGACGACGTTCAGGCAGCGCTGAAGCCCTACCGGCGCGGCGACGGATTCGTTCCCTACACAGAGCTGACCAAGGCCGACACGCGCAAGTTGGCACAGGAAATCGACGCTCTCGCCGAGGAGTTGTCACAGGTGCCCGCCCAGATCGTCGGCTGAGACCCATAGCCTGGTCTGATGACCGTCGCCGCGGAGAACAGGGCCGACCAGCTGCTCGGAGCGCTTGGCTTCGAGAGTTGGCGGCCCGGGCAGAAGGAGGCAGTCGAAGCCGGGCTCGAGGGGCGCGACTCGCTGATCGTGATGCCGACCGGCGGCGGCAAGAGCCTCTGCTACCAACTGCCGGGGCTGGCCACGGAGGACCTGACGATCGTCGTCAGCCCGCTGATCGCCCTGATGCAGGACCAGTGGCGGCGACTGACCGCGGCCGGGCACCCGGTGGCGATGATCTCCTCGGCGATGAGCGCGGAAGGCGCCCGCGCCGCGCTCGACCAGGTGCGAGACGGCAGCGCGCGGATCGTCTACTGCTCGCCGGAGCGCTTCGCCTCGCCGGTCTTCCTCGACGCCCTGGCGCAGCGGCGGATCGACCTGCTCGCCGTCGACGAGGCGCACTGCGTCTCCGAATGGGGGCACGACTTCCGCCCCGACTACCTGCGCCTGCCCGAGATCGCCGAGCGGCTCGGCCGGCCGCCGGTAATGGCCTGCACGGCGACGGCGACCAAGGCCGTGGCGGCCGAGATCGTCTCGCGCTTCGGCCTCAAGCAGCCGCTGCAGGTGCGCTCGGGCTTCGACCGGCCCAACCTCTCCTTCGACGTCGTGCGCCTGGAGGGCAAAGGGTCGAAGGCGAAGCGGCTGGCCCTGCTCGAAGGTGGGCTCGCCGATCCCGCCAACCGGCCGGCGATCGTCTACTGCGGCACCCGCCGCGACACCGACGAGGTCGCCCAGGCGCTGCGCGAATCCGGCCTGCGGGCGCTCGCCTACCACGCCGGCATGGAGTCCGATGACCGCACCTCGACCCAGCGCCGCTTCATGGAAGGCGACGCCGAAGTGATCGTCGCCACCAACGCTTTCGGCATGGGCGTCGACAAGGCCGACGTGCGCTCGGTCTGGCACATGGCGATCCCGACCAGCCTCGAGGCCTACTACCAGGAGGCCGGGCGCGGCGGCCGCGACGGCCTGCCGGCGAAGGCGGTGCTGCTGGCGATGAAGGCCGACCTCGGCCGCCTCGTGCGCTTCATCGAGCAGCGCGATCCCGAGCTGACAATCGCCCGCGAGCGCGGCTGGCGCGACTACCGCACGATCAAGTCCTTCATCTACGGCGATCGCTGCCGCCGCCGCAGCATCCTCGACCACTTCGGCGATCGCGAGACCGGCCGGCCGCTCGGCCGCTGCTGCGACGTCTGCGAGGGCGCCGGTTGGCTGCCCGATCCGGAGACGATCGTCGTGCGCCGCACGGCCAAGCCGAAGGCGCCGCCGGCCGAGCTGAGCGAGGCCGACGCGCCGCTCTTCGAGCAGCTCAAGGCCTGGCGGCTAAAAGCCGCCGCCGGCAAGCCCGCCTACACCGTCGCCCGCAACAAGACGCTGGCCGCGATCGCCGCCAGCCGTCCCGGCGATGAGGCCGGCCTGGCCGAGATCAGCGGCGTCGGACCGAGCTTCGTCGCCAAGTACGCCGACGAAGTGCTGCAACTCGTCGCCCAGTAGATAGGGCAACCCGACGCCGGCGGCGGTGTTGGCGCAAGGTGTTCGGCCAACCCGGATCGCAGTCTCTCGATGAATCGCCGCAACTCGAAACGCCTCCTCGCGCTGGCGCTCGTCGCCGCCCTCTGCGCTGCCCTGCCCGCCGCGGCGCAGGCCGGGACGCTGCTGCCCAAGGGCAAGAAGATCTTCTTCGGCGTCAGCGACACCGGCAACCCGGCCGACTTCGGCCACTTCTCCGCCGACCTGCGCAAGCACCCGGCGCTGATCGAGAGCTTCCGCAGCTGGGGCGCCGAATTCCCCGACTCGATCGAACGCTGGCAGGCGGCGCGGGCGCGGCCGGTCCTGCACCTCACCACGGCTGATGCGGGCGACGGCCACGAGCTGATCAGCCCGCGCTCGATCGCCCAGGGCTACGGCGACGAATACCTGGTCCGCCTCAACCGGCTCTTCTGGGAGAAGGAAATGCCCGCATACATCCGCCCGCTGGGCGAGCCGAACCGCTGCCTCAACGTCTACTCCGCCTACGACTGCGCCGGCAAGCTGCGCGACGCCGCCCACAAGCCGCGCTGGTACCGCCTCGCCTTCCGCCGCATCTTCATCGTCGTCCACGGTGGTGGCAGCCGCGCCAAGATCGACGCCCGCCTCGGCGAAACCGGCCTGCCGCCTCTGCGCGCCGGCGGTGGTGGCCTGCCGCGCGCGCCCGTCGCCGTGCTCTGGAGCACCCTGCCGGCCGGCTCGCCCACCGTCCCTCAGAACCGGCCCAAATACTTCTATCCGGGCGACAAGTACGTCGACTGGGTCGGCACCGACTTCTACTCCGACGCCCAGGACTGGAAAGCGCTGACCGGCCTCTACAACCGCTTCTCGAACAAGCCCTTCGCGATCCCCGAGTTCGGCATCTCGACCGGCGCTGATGACCCCGCCTACATGGACCGCCTGCTGGGCTGGGCCCGCGGCCACAAACGCTGCAAGATGCTCATCTACTACCAGGACTTCGGCTCGACCAGCTCCTACCGGATCCAGAACTACCCATCAAGCCTGACCGCGCTCAGCGACGCCCTGCACCACCCGGTGTTCCCTGCGTTCGCCCCGAACCCGCCGCTTGCGCCGCCGCCCCCGCCGGGCGGCCTTGCGCCTTAGGCGGCTTGCCGGCCGGCGCGGCGGCGCCCGGCCCGACCGCCGCTTTGTACTTATAGGGCTGCAGGGCGGTGATGCTCGAGTAGCCGGTCAGGTAGATGCGGCGACCGTCGGAGATCACCGGCGAGTAGGTGCCGCGCGGGTAGCTGAAGACCTTGCGGCCGCTCTTCATCATGAAGCCGCTGGTCGTGTTGTTGGTGAACTCGGCGACGTAGACGATGTCGCCGATCGCCGAGAGCGAGCCGACCACCTGCCCCCCGGCCGAGTGGCTCCAGCGCAGGCTTCCGTCCTTGGCGTCGAGGGCGTAGATGTTGCCGTCGAAGGAGCCAATGTAGACGGTCGGCGGACTGTGGCGGGTCGTCGAGACGGTTGGGCCCGAGTAGGCGTAGCCGCCGGTCGAGTAGCTCCAGGCCAGGGTCCCGTCCTTGATGTCGAAGCTGTAGACGCGGTCGTCGTTGTTGCCGGCGTAGACGCGCCCGAAGGCGACGGCCGGGGTCGAGTAGAACTGGCCCGAGGTGCCGAAGCCCTGGCCCAGCGAGCCACTCTGCCACTTCAACCTGCCGGTCTTGGCGTCGACTGCGTTCATGTAGCCGCCGTAGTCGCCGACGTAGAGGGTGCCGCCGTAATACGCGGGGGCGGACTTGACCGGGCCGCCGAGCTGGGTCGCCCAGCGCACGTTGCCGCTGATCGTGCTGAGCGCGTAGAGGTTGCCGTCCTCGCAGCCGAAGTAGACCGTGCGCCCGATCACCACCGGCGATGACTCGGCCCGGCCCGGCAGCGAGTGCTTCCAGATGATCTTGCCGGTCTTGGCGTCGAGCTTGACGATGTGACCGGGGACGAGGTTGACGATGTAGAGGCGGTGCTTGGAGTAGGCCGGCGAGGAGGCGTTGAGGCGGCCGAGGCTGCGTTCCCAGAGCACCTTGCCGGTTTCGGCGTCGAGCGCGTAGGCGGTGCCGTTGTTGTTGACGAAGTAGAGCTTGCCGGCGACGTAGATCGGCGGGAACTCGAGCAGCGGCCGCTCGGTGAAACGCCAGAGCTTGCGGAATGGCGGCTTGATCCCAGTCGCCGGCAGGTAGCGGGTGCGCGCCGGGTTGAGCCCGTACATCGGCCAGTTGACCGTCCTTGCCTTCGGCTCGGGCTTCTGCGGCTTCTGCGGCACGAAGGTGGCGTTTTCGTTGTGCACGTCGGCCGGCCGCTTGAGCACCTCGTAGGCGAGCACGCCGGCGCCGAAGACCGCGATCAGGCCGCTGGCGATCAGGCCGATCGCGAGACGCCGGTGCTGCTTCCAGAGGTGCTCCGCCTGCGCCCACAGACCGGCGAGGAGTGTTTTGGCGCTGCCGCTCAACCCCCCGCCGCGGCGCGTCGCTCGGACTCCTTGACGATGCCGTCGACCAGTCCCTTGACCGCCTGCTTGACCACGGCGACGACAACCGGGCCGACCACGGGCACGGTCGGGTGGGTGCGGACGGCGTAGACCATCTTGGTGCCACTGCCGCCGGCGGTCAGTTCAACCGTGCCGACGTGATCGCGCACCGGCAGGCCGGAGAGCAACTTGTAGGAGAAGCGCTCGACCGGCTCATAGGCGATGACCTCCTCGCGCAACGGGGGGCCCACAGCGGTCAGCCTGCGGATCGCCCCGAGGCCATTCGGCGCGGACTCTCCCTCACGCTCCAGCTCCGACTTGCGCAACGGAGTCAGCTCGGAGTACTTGCGATGGTCGGTGAGCACGGCGAACACCGTCTCCGGGGGAGCGGCAATCTCGCGCTTGAAAGTGAAGCTGGCCACGGCCGCGAAGGCTATCGGGAGGGCCGGGTGGCCCTCAGCCCAGCTTCCATTTCTGGGGGTCGGTCCCCTCGACCTTGGCCACCTCGCCCTCGATCACCATATGGTCGAGGCAAGAGAGGACGATCTGCAGGACCCAGGCGCTGACCGGCGTGTTGACGTTGTCGGCGCCGACGATCTCGGCGACGATCTCAAACGCGGTCCTCTCCCCCTCGCCGAGCGCTTCGCGCGTCTTCTCCAGCAGCTCGGCGACCTGCCGCCGCGCCTCGGCGATCTTGGCTTTGGGGTCGCGGAATGGCCGGCCGTGGCCGGGCAGGCAGAGGTCGACGTCGAGCGGCTCGACCCGCTCGAGGCTGGCGAGGAATTCGCCGACCGGGTCGGGGCTGTGGCCGTGGTCGAAGAAGAGCACGGTGCGGCCGAGCAGGTGGTCGCCGGAGATCATCAGCTTGCGCTCGGGCTGGTGCAGGACGACGTGCGAGGGAGCGTGGCCGGGCGTCTCGTAGACCTGCCAGGTGCCGAGGTCGGTCTCCACCTCGACCCCGGGCAGCAGGTCGCGGTCGGGCTCGACGATCGCGTCGATGCCGTTGTCGCTGTTGTCACTGCGCTCGCGGTAGCGTTCGAGCCCGGCGACCGGGACGCCGCTTTGGCGCGCCACCTCGAGCCGCTGCTCCAGCGCCGCCGCCGGGTCGTCGGCAAGCAGGCGCACGTGCTCCCAGGCGGGATGCATCCAGAGCTCGCAGCCGGCCCCCTCCACGATCGGCGCCGCCAATCCGTAGTGGTCGGTGTGGGAGTGGGTGCAGACGAGCAGCTTCACGTCCTCGAGGCCGAAGCCGGCCTGGCCGAGCGCGAGGTCGAACTGGCGCATGCGGCCCTTGCCGCCGATGCCGGTGTCGAAGAGGACGATGCCGCCGTCGGCCTCGACCGCCCAGACGTTGCCGTGGGGCACGCCGGGCCAGGGCAGGGCGAGGCGCAGCCGCCAGATCCCCGGCAGGACCTTCTCGCTGCGCGGCGCCTCGGGGCGTTTGCGCTCCTCAGCCATCGCGCCCATCCTCTCAGTAGAACGCAACCGCGAGCGTGATCGCCGTCATGCGGATAGGTTCTCCGGGTAGATGGAGTCGAGCAGCCCCAAGCGCGCCGGACTCGTTCTCAGCGCGCTGATCCTGGTAGCGGCTGTGGCGAACCTCAACCTCGCCGTCGCCAACGTCGCCCTGCCCGACATCGGCAAGGACTTCAACGCCGGCCAGACGACGCTCAACCTCGTCGCGGTCGGCTACTCGCTCGGCCTGGCGACCTCAGTGCTCTACCTGGGAGCGCTCGGCGACCGCTACGGGCGCAAGATGATGCTGCTGCTCGGCATGGGCATCTCGATCCCGGCCTCGCTGCTGGCCGGCTTCGCTCCCTCGATCGGCGTCCTCTTCGTCGCCCGCGTGATCGGCGGCGTCGCCGCCGGCATGGCCTTCCCCACCACCCTGGCCCTGATCACGGCGCTGTGGTCGGGCAACGATCGCACCCGCTCGATCGCGCTCTGGTCGGCGATCGGCGGCGCGATCGCCTCGCTCGGCCCGCTGCTCTCCGGCGCCCTGCTCGAGCAGTTCGAATGGGGCTCGGTCTTCCTCGTCACCCTGCCGCTCGCCACCCTGGCGCTCTACCTGGCCTGGCGCTACGTCCCCGCCCACGTCAACGAGACCACCGAGCCGGTCGACAACCTCGGCGGCGTCCTCTCGATCCTGCTGGTGGCGGCGCTCGTCCTCGGGATCAACCTGGCGCCGGTGCCCGGCAAGGGCGCGCTGGCGATCGGCCTCGGCATCGTCGCCCTGGCCGCGACCGGCGCCTTCGTCCTGCGCCAGCGCCGCGCCCGCTCGCCGCTGTACGACCTCGACGTGGCGAAGCGGCGGATCTTCTGGGTCGCGGCCTGCGCCGGGATCATCGTCTTCGGCTCGCTGATGGGGGCGATGTTCATCGGCCAGCAGTTCCTGCAGAACGTGCTCGACTACTCGACCCTCGACTCGGGCCTGGCGATCCTGCCGGCGGCCGTCCTTATGGTGATCGTCGCCCCGCGCTCGGCGAAACCGGTCGAGGCGCGCGGCGCCCGCTTCACCCTGCTGATCGGCTACGTCTTCTGCGTGCTCGGCTTCCTCACCATGCTGCTGCTCTGGAAAGACAACATCGAATACTGGAAGGTCGGCCTCGGCTATGCCTTCATCGGGATCGGTGTCGGCTTCGCCGGCACCCCGGCCTCGCACTCTCTGACCGGCTCGGTACCGGTCAAGCGCGCCGGCATGGCCTCGGGC
>Ga0105245_10000510_pt1 | contig 35697 bp, 21 predicted proteins | sample KBSM54metaG_FD_81523 | JGI IMG/M metagenome (GOLD analysis project Ga0105245, IMG submission 81523) | Miscanthus rhizosphere microbial communities from Kellogg Biological Station, Michigan, USA - KBS M5-4 metaG | ecosystem: Host-associated > Plants > Roots > Rhizosphere > Soil | place...
AGCGCCGTCTCGATGGTCTCGTAGTCGCGCATTTCGCCGACCAGAATGACGTCTGGGTCCTGGCGTAGCGCCGACCGAAGCGCCTGCGAGAAGGACTTCGTATCGACCTCGATCTCGCGCTGGTTGACTATCGACTTCTTGTCGCGATGGAGGAACTCGATCGGATCCTCGACCGTCATGATGTGCTCGGTGCGATGGGTGTTGATGTAGTCGATCATTGCCGCGAGCGTCGTCGACTTCCCGGATCCCGTCGTGCCCGTGCAGAGAATCAGACCGCGGCGTTCTTCGGCGATGCGCTCGAGGACGAGCGGCAGCATCAGTTCGCGAATCGAAAGAATCTTGACCGGGATGACGCGGAGAACCATGCCGACCGTGCCGCGCTGCTGGAAGATGTTGCAGCGGAAGCGGCCGAGTCCCGGCACCGAGTAAGCGATGTCGATTTCGTAGTTGTTCTTGAACTTTTCTTTCTGACGCGACGACATGATCGAGAACGCCATCGCGATCGTGTCTTCCTGCATCAGCCGCTTGAGCTCGACGAGAGGCACGAGCTCGCCGTCGACGCGGATGACGGGATGCGAGCCGACCTTGATGTGAAGGTCGGATGCACGTCGCTCGGCGGCAATCTTCAGTAGATCATTGATGTGCACGAGATCTCCTCGGGTTGTGAGCCGTTCATTGTATCAATGCCCTACAATCCGCGCCGCATGGCAGTCTCGCGCCACGACGACCTCTCGTTGAAGTACGTTCTCAGCGTCCCGAGCGGACGTAAGGACGACGCGGAGATGCCGATGGTCATTGTGATGCACGGCCGCGGCGCCGACGCGAACGATCTCGCCGACATCGCTCCCGCGCTCGATCGCGGCGGCGCGCGTTTCGTTTTTCCGAATGCGCCGAAGCCGTTCGAGCCGTATCGCGGGATGTCATTCGGCTTCACGTGGTTCGACGGATGGCCGCCGACGCACGACTCGATCGACGGCTCGCGGCACCTAATCCTGAAGTTCATCGACGAAGTGACGCAGCGCTATCCGACGCCCCGCGGCAAGTTGATCCTCGCCGGATTCTCACAAGGCGCGCTGATGTCGCTCGACGTCGGATTTCGAACGGGGCAACCGCTCGCCGGCATCGTCGCGATGAGCGGCGCGCTTTTCGAAGACGAGCTGCCGAACTTCACGAACATCCCCGTGCTCATCGTGCACGGCGTCGACGACGAAGTGATCCCCGTCCTCGCTGCGCGCCGCACGCGTCGCGTGCTCGAAGATCACGGCCTCTCGCCCGAGTACCACGAGTTCGCGATGGGACATTGGGTGACGGAGGAGTCGATCGTGGTCGTTGGCGAGTTCATCGGGCGCTGTTTCGGCCCGCCGCTTGCTTAGTTCCACTGTTCAAATGGCCCGGAAGCCCGCTCTACTCGCACTCGCTCTTGCCGTCGCTCTGACATCGCGCGCACACGCAACGCTGATGCGCGCGATGCCGTTCGACGACAAGGTCGAGCACGCTGCTTCGATCGTTCTCGGCAAATGCATCGCCACGCATTCGCAGTGGGACAGCGAGCACCGCTGGATCCTCACCTACTCGACGTTCCGCATTGAGCAGTCGATGAAAGGTGGCGCGGAGACCGAGATCACGATCGTGACGCCGGGCGGATCGGTCGAAGGCGTGAATCAGGACACCGTCGGCGTGCCGCGGTTCCAGGCCGGCGATGAGAATGTCCTCTTCACGAAGACGACGGAGCTCGGACCGACGATTCTCTACTTCGATCAAGGCACGTACGACATCTACGCCGATCGCGGCGAGAAGATGGTTTCGCCGCGCTTGACCGGCGCGGTGCTCGTCGACACGCAGCGCGGCACCGCCGTCGAGCCGGAGCGTCCGCGTTTGCTGCGCGAGTTTCAGCGCGACGTCCGCGAGTCGATCGCGCGCACGCGCACCGGCCAAATGGAGATGATCCGCGCGCAGAAGCATCAGCAGTCGATCGCCGGCACGTTCGACAAGTACAAATGGCTGATCCTGATCGCGCTCCTCGGCGCGCTCATCGCGACGGTCCAGCTGCTGCGCCGCTAGCCCGGCGCCATGAATCCGCGGCGACGGAATTGTTCCGCCGCCCAGCTCATCGCCTCGTCACGATTCTTCAACTCACGCATCTTGAATCGCGTGATGCGGCCATCATTGCGCTCGACGTAGAGCGTTTCCGCGTCGGCACGCGCACTCTTCACATCGCTCCACTTCACGCTCTTACGCCGGATGAAACGGATGCGCATCGCAAATGCCTCGTCGGTCGCACGAAGCTGCGGCATTCTCGCGAGGCGAACGTCGAGCAACGCGAAGAGCAGCAGGATGACCGGCGGCAGAAAGCTGACGATGCGAAATGCGATCGTGTGCGGCTCGAAGAGACGATTGATCGCTTCGACAAACAGCATGATCGCGCCGGCGATCTCGACGAGACCGACGCCGCTGTGTGATCCGCGGCCGTGGCGCAAAACCTCGACGATGAAGGCGACGACCAGGAGCACGCCCGCAGCGACCTCGAGGAGCGGCAGCACGCGATGATGCCCCATGTGGTGCAAACCGGTGTCGATGAGAACGAAAGCGGCGATGAGATGCTGCACGCTCTGCATCCGCTTTGCGCGCTCGAGGCGCCGCGATTCGATTCGGAAGACCTCGTCAGGCACCGCTCTTGGATTGTATGACGGGGTGACCGACCCAACATCGCAGGCGGCCCTCGAGCGCGCGCTCGAATTCGAGAACCTTCTTCTCTATTACCAACCGATCCACGACGCGCGCAGCGGCGCCATCGTCGCGGCCGAAGCGTTGATGCGGCAGCGGCGCGAGAACGGCGAAGTGCGCGAAGCGCACGCGATCACCGAAGCGGCGGAAGACGGATCGCGCCGCGATCTCATCGAGCTCGACGAGTGGATGATCCGCACGGCGGTGCGCGACGCCGAGCGCTGGCCGATCAAGGTGCACGTCAACCTTCCGCCGCGCGAGTTCGTCGAAGACGACGTCGCGTCGCGGCTCTCGCGCTTCGAAGGAAAGCAGCTCGTCCTCGAGATCACGGAGACGCAGACGATCGTGAACGTCGAATCGCCGGTGCGGCTCCTCACCGCATTGAAGAAGCTCGGCTTCGGACTGTGGCTCGACGACTTCGGCAGCGGCCACTCGACGCTCGAACATCTGCTGCACTTCCCCGTCGACGGCGTCAAGATCGCGGCGACGTTCATCGAGGATCTGCCGAACGACGAACGCTCAGCATCGATCACGAAGGCCATCATCGCGCTCGCGCACGACCTCGGCATCCTGGTGCTCGCCGAAGGCGTCGAGCGCGAGGAGCAGCTGCGATTCCTCGTCGATCATGGCTGCGATCTCGTTCAGGGTTTTTTCTTCAGCCGTCCGATGCCGCGCGAAGACCTCGACTCGCTCTTCATCTCGCGCGCGACCTGAGCGAGCCACTTCGCGCGCGCTTCGAGTTCGTGCCGCGTGCCGTGGATGACGAGATACTCGTACGGTTCCGCTTCGCGATCGTGCGCGCCCAGCTTGCGATCGATCGCCTCGATCTCATCATCGACATTCTTCCGCGCCTCGGCCACGAACTTCGCGCGCTTCGCCGCCGGCAACGCGCCGAGAAAGCTCATGCGCGTGCGGACCGGATCGAACGTCGGCGCCGCGGTCCATTGCGGCAGCGGCGGCCCGATCCACGCGCGCAGCTCTTCGAGTCCCCGGTCGGTGATCTCGAACGCCTTCTTCCTTCCCGTCCCCCACACGTGCGTGCGCGAGCGGATCAACTTCGCTTTCTCCAGGCGACGCAGCAACGGATAGATCGCGCCCGCGCTGCCGCTCCAGTGCGACGACTCGGACGCGAGGAACTCCTGGCGCACGACGTACGCGGTACACGGGCCGCGCAGCCACACGACGCCAAGGACGCAGCTTTCGAGCTCGGTCATGAGAGGCATCGTAAACCAATTGGAGTTGCCTCCGTATAGTACGAATCGTACTATTGGAGGATCACATGAGAAATTCGATCATCTTCCTCTCCCTCTTCGCGGCGACGATCAGCCCGATCGACCGCTGGGCCACGGCGACGGGCGGACGCGAAAAGATCGCCGCGATCCGCTCCGTCTATCGCGAGGGCACGCTCGAGACAGGCGGCCTGACTGGCACGCTCCAGTCGTGGGAAACGTCCGACGGCAAGTATCGCGAGGAAGTGCAGATCGCGACGTTCTCGAGCGTCGAGACGTTCGACGGCGCGAACGGCATCGTCCAGGAAGGCTCTTCGCCCGCGCACAAGATGGCCGGTGCCGACCTCGCCCGCGCGTTCACTCAGGCGTACGGCTCGTCGTATGCGATGTTCTTCCCCGATCGCCGCGCCGGAAGCGTAAAGGCGGACGGCAACACGATCACGATCAAGCCGGAGGGCGGCATCGAGTCGCAGGTCATGCTCGATCCGGAGACGTCGCTGCCGAAGACGCTCACACGTCACGACGCCGACCGCATGACGACGGCGACGATCACCGCTTACGAAACGATCGACGGCGTGAAGTTCGCGAAAGAGATCCGGCAGTCGACCGGCGACGCGCACCACGACACGCTCATTCACTTCACGAAGACCGTCATCAATCCGCCGATCGAGGCCTCGCTCTTCACGATCGCCCCAAAGGCGGCGACCACCAGCATCGTGACGTGGCCGGAAGGAAAACACGTCGTCACGATTCCGTTCGAGCTTGCGCAGAACCACATCTACATTCCGCTCTCCGTGAACGGCAAGCCGCCATCATGGTTCGTCTACGACACGGGCGCGGACGGCTCCGTCATCGACGCCGATCACGCCAAGGCGCTCGGCCTGGCGACGAAAGGACATCTCGAAGGACGCGGCGCCGGCCCGAACACGGTCGATGTCTCGCTCGTCGAAAAACCGACGCTCTCGTTCGGCGGCGTCTCGATGCCGCTGAACGCGCTGGCTTCGCTTCCGTTGCGCAACGTGAGCCTCCTCGAAGGCCGCGACATGCAAGGCGTCCTCGGCTACAACGTCACGTCGCACTTCATCACGGACATCGACTACGCGAAGCGCGAGCTGCGCATGTACGAGCCCGCCGCGTACACGCCGAGCGCGTACGCGACCGCGCTGCCGCTCACGTTCCTCGGCAATCTTCCGATCGTCAACGCGAAGATCACGATGCGCGACGGCCGCACGTTCAACGCGCGCTTCCTCGTCGACACCGGCGCGCGCAACGCGGTCGTGCTCAATCGTCCGTTCATCGAGAAGAACGACGTCGCTCGCTCCATCGGTCCCTTCGTCGAAGGTCCGCTCGGCATGGGCGTCGGCGGCGCGTCGACGCAAAAAGTCGGACGCCTGAAGTCGATCGAGCTCGCGGGCTTCACATTGAAGGATCCGATTACGTCGTTCGCGACCGGCAACAAGGGCGCCGAGGCGAATGCCGACGTCGATGGACTGATCGGCGGCGAGATCCTGAAGCGCTTCGCGTTCACCGTCGACTATCCGCACGAGCGTTTTCTCCTCGAGCCCAACGGCGCGCTCGACGATCCGTTCGAGTACGGCATGAGCGGCCTGCTGTTCGCCGCGAGCGATGCGAAGTTCGATCGCGTCGTCGTGCGCAACGTGCTGCCCGGTTCGCCGGCCGCGTCATCGGGCATCAAAGTCGGCGACGAGTTGCAGTCAATCGATGGCAAACTCGCCACATCGATGTCACTCGACGCGCTTCGCGCGCTGCTACTTCAGGAGGGCGAGACGCGAACGCTCACGCTTCTTCGTGGCGGGAAACCGGTGACGGTGACGTTGACGTTGAAGCGCCTGGTGTGACCGGACAATAGAGATCGCGGCGGCGCTCGAGGTCTTCACGCACGTTTCGCTTGAAGGCATCGGCGCCGCCCTTCGCCATCTGCGCAGCGACGTAGTCGGCGATCTCGAGATTCTCGATGCGCAGGCGCACGGTCTTGAAGATGCCGACCGTGTGATGTCCGGGGATCTGTATGTGATGCAGTCCGCCGCTGTACGCGATCAGCATGCGTCCGTGCTCGACGGCGAGAAGCAAATCGGCGATGCCGCCGCGCACCGTCATCGGATTGCCGTTCGAGTCGAGGCCGTTCGCGCGCATCATCCGCCCCTCGGGCGCGATGATGATCATCGAGTGCGGATCGACTTTGTCGAGCACCGCGAACCAGGTGTGATCGCGCTCGCGCGTGATCGCGATGACGTGCCGCGCGATGAATTTGAAGATCAGACCGACGAGCGGACGTCCGGTCGTCTTGTCTGCCGCGGGAACGACGCCGTGCGCCGCGAGGCGCCACAGGAAACGATTCGGAACACCGCCGAGGAAGACGGGCTCGAAGAGCGAGGTGTGATTGAGGAAGGCGACGAGGCGGATCTTCGTCCACGGATCGGGCGGCGTGTCGCCGATGAATTGAACGTCGTGCTTGTAGAAGATGCGGCTCAGGTACTTGAGCACAAGAAGCATGGAGAACACGGCGCAGCTGCGTGCGAAACCCACGCGCGGAGTTTAGCCGACTCCACTCGCGAGGAAGCGCTTCGCGAACTCCGGACCTTTGCCTTCGTCTTCGTGCTTGAAGAAGACGTAGGCATCGCTCCACGATTGTTTCGCGATGCGCTCGCGCCACGCGACCAGTTGCGCGTCGGAGTAGTCGGTGCGGCGAAGGCGCTGGTATCCCCAGCTCGCAGTCGGGACGAGGATCGCGTCGGCGTCCGTCACTTCATCGGTGTCGCTCGCGCAGAGCGCTGCGTCGCGCTCGCGCAGGATGCCGAACACTTCGTCGTCCATCCATGACTCGTGTCGAAATTCGAATCCGATGCGCGCGTCACGCGGCACGACGCCGATGAAGTCGCGCAACCGCGCCGCGTCTTTGCGAAGGTACGGCGGCAACTGAAAGAGCACCGGCCCGAGCTTCTCACCGAGCGACGTGGCGACTTCGAAAAAGTAGCGAACGTCGTCGCCCGCATCGTGCAGCTTCTTCTGATGCGTAATGCGCTGCGGCGCCTTCAACACGAACGTGAAGCGGTCCGGCACTTCGCCTTTCCACTTCACGAGCGTCTTCGCTTCCGGCATCCGGTAGAAGGTGTTGTTGATCTCGACGGAGTCGAATCGCTCCGCGTAGTACGGCAACATCTTCGCGGCGGGAAGGTCCTCCGGGTAGAACGTTCCCTTCCATTCCTTGTAGCTGTAGCCGCTCGTTCCGACGATGAGTCGCATCAGCGCCGGCACGCCTCAGCGAGCGCCGGCATGAGCTGCACGCAGCCCTGGTCGTTGGCGGCGCCGCGCTTGCGGCACTGCTCCACGTTCCACTGCGCGTTTTTCATGATCTCGGTCTTCGCCGGCACACCTTCGCATGACGCATCCAACTTCGTCGCGCTCTTGTAGCAACCGTCGGCGAAGATCCGCGCCTGCACGTTCGACATGATGCCGGGGCCTACGCGCGCGAGAGCGGCAGTCGTGCATTGCTCGAAGTCTTTTCCCTGACCGAAGGCGGCGCCTTCTTTTTGCACGTTGAGCATCGCGTCTTTGTTGCTGTTGAACCAGCGGTACGCCATGAAACCGCCGGCGAGGCACAGCAAGATGATGACGGCGAGAATGGAGAGGAGCACTTTCGCCCATGTCGGCATGCGCGAATTCTAATGTGTCAATTCGCCGCGCGCACCTGGATCTCGCCACCTTCAACGCGCACATCGAACGTGCGCGCCGGATACGTCGTCGGTCCGCACACGACGTGGCCATCTTCGAGCGCGAGCTCGGACTGATGCCACGGACACTGGATCGCATCGCCGACGAGCTTTCCTTCGTCGAGCGGACCGCCGAGGTGCGGACAGGTGGCGGTGAGCGCGTGGACGCGGCTGCCGCGTTTCACGAGCACGATCGCGACGCCTTCGGCGTTCACGCGCGTCGGTTTGTTTTCATCGAGATCGGCGAGCTTCATCACCGTCGTGAACTTCTCCGGCTTCCCCACGTCGGCAGTCGCGGTGTGATCGACGCCGACCTGTTCGCCGAACACGAGATGGCCGCCAAGATACGCGCCGCCGCTGGCGACGGCGTAGGCGAGCATCGACATCGCGACGCCGCTCTGCCGCGTTCGTCGCCGCTTTCGCAGAATCCATGACGCCGTGTAGAGCGTCGTCGCGGTGACGTTGAGAATCGCGTGAACGAAGCCGATTTTCTTCGCGCGATAGTCGGTCTCGCTCCAGTCGGCGAGTCCCGTGACCGCGGAGCCGACGGCGCCGAGGAGTCCGGCGCCAATGGCGAAGTCGGCGCCGGCGCCGAGCTCTTTGCGTCCGCTCATCGCCTCGAATGCGTCGAGCGCCATCGCCAGCGTCCACGCGCCGATCGGAACGTCGGTCAGCACCGGGTGCAGCGGATGTCCGAGCCAGACGCCGTGAAGAAGATCCTTCAGCGGCCCCGTTTGACGAACCGCGTCTTTGACGACGTTATGAATCGGATCGCTGGCTGCGTCGATCCACTGCTGTTTATCGATGACGTTCGCAATTGATTCTGATCCCATGCGAACGCGCTCGCGCAAGAAGAGTGCCCGCTATCGCAGCTTCCGCGCCTCGCTCAACATCTTCTCCGGACGCGCGCGCACCTTGAAGTCCTCGGTGAGATTCAGCCAGCGCACGACTCCGCTCCGATCGACGAGAAACTCCGCGGGGCGCGCGATGTCCTGGAAGTTCTCGCCCGCTCCTTTGTGAAGGAGGTCGTACGCGCGAATCGTTTCCGTCTTCGGATCGGAGAGGAACGTGAACGTGTAGTGCGCTTTGCTGCAGAGGTTCGCGGAAACCTGCGGCTCGTCGACGCTGATCGCCACCGGACGCACGCCCGCCGCTTCAAACGCCGCGAGATTGTTTTCGATACCCCGTAACTCGGAGTTGCAGAGCGGTCACCAGTAGCCGCGATAGAAGATGAGCATCACGCCGCGCGGCGACGACGCGACGAGACTCGACAGCGTGACGACATTGTTGTGCGTGTCGCGCAGCGCGAACTCGGGCGCTTTCTCTCCGACCTTCGGCGCGCCATGCGACGCGGGCAGCATCCTCGTGACGACGGTCGTGCCGAGGACGAAGAGCACGGCGATGGCGATGCCGAGGATCGCGACGATCGACGGCATGACTTTGCGCTGCGCGCGGCGCACTCCGGCGATCAGAAGAAACGTCGCGCCGATGAGCATCAGAAAATTCACCCATGGCACATCGCGCGTGATCGGAAAGCGATCGAAGAAATAGATGTAGCTGAAGAACGCGACGATCACGAGCGCCAAGCCGGACCACAGCGGCGTGTTGAATCGCTTCACGCGCGCATCCGCTCGGCCATGGCGGCGGCGACGCGCGTCGCGTAGTCCATCGCGATCTGGCGGTGGGCGTCGGTGTAGAAATCGGGCTCCGCTTTGTCGAGGGCGATGATGCCGAGGAGCTCGCCGTTGTGAAACAGCGGAACGCCGAGCCATGAGCGGATGCCGGCGCCGACGTGTAGGCCGCGTCGGAACGCGCGGTACTTCTCGGTATCGGGAACGATGATGGCGCGGCGTCGATGCACGACTTCGCCGTTCGGCGAGTCGGCGTTGTCGACGTCGAAGCTCTCGCCGATGATGACGTCGAGATCGGCAAAGCCGATGCCGCCGACGATGACGAGCCGTCCGCTGCGCAGTTCCTGAACCGACGCGCTGTCGAACGGAACCGACTGGCGCAGGTTCTCGAGGATCTCCTGCAATTCGCGCGCGACATCGCCGGCGTTCTCGTGCAGTTGTTGCTGGTCGCTCATCGCCTTTCGAAGAGCCGGCATTCTACTATCCTCACCGCATGCTCGTTCCCATCCTCCTCGCCGCGACCGTCGTCACGCACAGGCTGCCGCCGATGACCGACGGTGAATGCGACGAGTTCCGGATCCGTCACGAAGTGACCATACCGCGCTTCACGCTGCGATCGCGCGAAGCGTCGCAGGCGATCAATGACTTCATCGACGAGCACGCGCGCGACGCCGTGGACTACGACGACGAAGCGAAGAGCGAGACGTGCGACCGCGACCCGGGTCGCGTGGGCACGCAAACGATCGACTGCGAGGCCGGACTCGTCACCAACTCCTTCGTCGGCGTGCACTGTCACGCCTCGGCCGACGTCGGCGCGCATCCGACGAGCTGGCCGGAGTCGTACAACTTCGAGATCGTGAGCAATCACATTCGCGAGCTGGAAATCGACGACTTCTTCATCGACAACTACCAGCCGATCCTGCGCGAAGAGCTGCGCCGCGCAGTCGCCGCGTGGGAGCACAAATACCCCGACGCCGCTCACCTCGACGGCGACATCATCCGCCGCCTTCAAAACGCCTCCCTCGGCGCCAAGTCGATCATTTTCACGTACGACCTCGACTCGCACGTCTATCAGACCGTCGAGATTCCGTACTCGCGCCTGCGCAGGATTCTCCGTCCCGCGATCTGGCGCGTCGTCCATCACCGCTGATGTGATTTGCAGTAGTAGGTGGTGCGTCCGAAGACAACGGTTCGCACGATCGTGCCGCCGCAGCGCGGGCAGCGCTCCCCTTCTTCGCGATGCATCGTCAGGTAACGGCGCGGCCAGTCGCCGCCTTTGTAGCGGCGGGCCATGACTTCGCGAAGGATCTTGCGCATCGCGGTGTAGATCGCGCGCACTTCCGTGTCGCGCAATTTGTCGACGGCGCGCCGAGGATGAATCGATGACTGATAGAGCGTCTCGTCCGCGTACAAGTTGCCGATGCCGGCGATGACGTCCTGCGACATCAAGAGCGACTTCACCGCGCCGCGGCGCTTGCCGGTGATCTCGCGAAATCGCGCCAGCGTGAACGAGTCCTCGAGCGGATCGGGTCCGAGCGCGTGCTCGGCGATGTAGGCGTCCGGCGAGGGCGTGAGTCCGACGACGCCGAACAAGCGCATGTCCTCGAACGCCAGACACGCGCCGTTCTCGAATTTGAAAATGACGCGCGCAAATCGCGGCACGTCTTTCCCATCCGGACAGTAAGCAAGGTCCCCGGTCATCCCGAAATGCAGATGCAGCCACTGCTTGCCCGTGTCGGCGAAGAGATGTTTGCCATGCCGCCGCACTTGCGTGAACTCGCGCCCGCGCAACGCGCGCACGAGCTGCTCGCGCCGCACCGAAAGCACACGCTCGTCGAGAACGTCGACGCGCGCGACGCGCTGATGCAGCGCGTGCTGCGCGAAGTAGCGCGCGTAGCCTTCGACTTCAGGAAGTTCGGGCAAGAGGATTCACGAACTGCAGTCCATTGAAGCGGCGGAAGTCGCGATCGGCACTGTGAAGAACGGCTCCGTGCTCAATCGCCAACGCGGCGAGATGCGCGTCGCTGACGAGCGCTCCGCGGACTTGTGTCTCGTTCAGGATGCGGCTAAGGATCATCCAATAGGCCGTGCCTGGCTCCAGAATGCCGACCGTCGGCCGCGCCAGCCATGTTTCAACGATCTGAACTGCCTCACGCATCGCGAGCGGGTGCAAGTGAACGGAAGGGTGAGTGGAGAGACGAAGAAACGCGTGGATTGTGGACCATGCGAGCTTGACCGGTACAACCTCTGAGAATGCGTCTTCGAGCCACGCTCGGGAGTGATCGTGAAACTCGCTTGAATCGTCGTAGGCGTAGATCAGGAGATTAACGTCGATGAGAATCATCGGTGCGCCGGACCGTCGACTTGGTCAAGCAACCGTTCCGCGCACTCGAGGCTGAGACCCGGCCGAAGTTTCAGTGTTCTCGGTTTGACACGAAACGGCTCAGGACGGGCCGGCACTGAGCTCAAGCCGTGACGCAGCACATCATTGAGGATCTCCCGAAATGTGAGACCGCTCTTTCGAGCTTCTTCAGCCAGTTTGGTGGCGAGATCATCGTCGATCGTAACTGTCGTGCGACGCGGCATGGCTCGATGCTAAGCACGACACGTCATGTCGTCAATTTCTTCCCTTTGATCCACGCCCCGACTCTCTCCTCCAGCACATCCAGCGGCAGCGCGCCGTTGCCGAGGATCTGGTCGTGGAATTCGCGGATGTCGAACTTGTCGCCGAGCTCCTTCTTCGCGCGCTCGCGCAGCTCGGTGATCTTGAGCGATCCCATCTTGTAGCCGAGGGCCTGGCCGGGCCAGACGATGTAGCGGTCGGTCTCGTTCTGCACGTCGATCTCGTCCTGCGCGGTGTGCTCGTGGAAGTAGTCGACGACCTGTTGGCGCGTCCACTTCTTCGAATGCAGTCCGGTGTCGACCACGAGTCGCACCGCGCGCAACATCTCGTCCTGCAGACGGCCGTAGTCGTTGTACGGATTCTGGTAGAAGCCGACTTCCTTGCCGAGCTTCTCCGAGTAAAGCGCCCAGCCTTCCACGTACGCGGTGTAGCCACCTTGGCGCCGGAACGCCGGCATGTCGGCGAGCTCCTGCGCAATCGAGATCTGCATGTGATGTCCGGGGAGACCTTCGTGATACGCGGTCGACTCCATCGAGATCGTCTTGCGATTCGTCGGATCGTACGTGTTCACGTTGATGCGTCCGGGACGCGATCCGTCGGGCGCGCCTTCCTGGTAGTCGGCGCCGGCCGCAGACTTCTCGCGGAACCCTTCCATCTGCACGACGATCAGCTTCGCTTTCGGCAGCCGTCCGAAGAGCTTCGGAAGCTGCGCGGCCATCTGATCTTCGTACTTCTGATAGAGAGCGATGATCTCCTCGCGCGACTTCGCGCGGAGGTCGAGGTTCTTGTCGATCGCGGCGTTGAACGACTTCAGATCGGAGAACCCCATCGTCTTCGCAATCGTGAACATCTCGCCTTCGATGCGCGCGACTTCGCTCAATCCAATCTGATGAATCTGATCGGGCGTGAAGTTCGTCGTCGTGCTCTCTTTCACGCGATGCGCGTAGCGCTTCGCGCCGTTGGGCAACGACCAGACGCCGACTTCGGTGCGCCCCTTCGGCTCGTATTCGTCGGAGACGAATTTCGAGAAGCGTTTGTACGCGGGCAGCACGTCATTCCGAATCGCATCGAGCACCTCGGTGCGAACGCGCGCGCGATCCGCTTCCGGCATCGACGCGGGAAACTTCGAAAGCGGCCCAGCAAACGGCGACTTGTCCGGCTCGGCGCCGGCGATGTCGCCGGCCTGCGACGCGACGCTCTTCAGCAGAAACTTCGGCGGCATGAGCTTGTCCTTCATGCCGAGGCGCATGAGCGCGATCGTGTCATCCATCTGCTTGGGGAACTTGTGCAGTCGGGCGATGAAGTCGTCGTAATCCTTCGCGCCGTTGAACGTGAGGAGCGATGGCAGTTGCGCGGCGAAGAGATGGATGCCGCTCATCTGATTCACCGGCATCTCGAATTCTTTGAGATCGAAGTTCTCGATGTTGTCGCGCAGATTGCGAACCATCAGCGCCTTGTTGATCTTCTCCTGATCGGAGAAGCCGGCCGTGTCGATCGCTTCGAAGCGGCGGAGGAACTTCTTGGTCGCCTCGTAGTCGCGGCGTCCGCCGGCGAGCGAGACGTCGCTCACCTGATCGTTGTAGCGCTTGTCGCCGAGGATCGACGCGTACTCGGGACTGGTGCGAAGGACGTACTCCCACTGCTCGTCGACGAGCTTCGCAAGATCATTGCGGCGCTTGTCGAGATTCGACGCACTCGGCTCCGCAAGAACGGTCGTGGCAATCATCAGGAAAACTGCGGCGTAGGTTCGCATGCGCGAAGCATAACCAAGTGATGAGTGACGAGTAATGAGTCATGAGTGACGCTTCCGCGACAACTCATCACTCATCACTCACGACTCATTACTTCACCGCGATCGATCGTGCCTGCTTCACGTCCGTGATCCCCTTGAGCGCTTTCTCGAGCGCGTCCTGCAGCAGCGTGCGCATGCCCTGGCGCAGCGCGAGCTTGCGGAGATCGTCGATCGCTGCTTTCGCCTGAACCGCTTTCTTCAGCTCGTCGCTGCCGACGAGCAGCTCGTGTACGCCCATGCGTCCCTTGTAGCCGCTGTTGTTGCACGCCGGGCAACCCTTCGGTTTGTAGAGCGTGTAGTCGGGCGAATACTTGAAGACGTCGCTCGGCCACCACTCGCGGCCGTACGCCTCCATGATCTCGTCCCACTCTTCTTCGCTCGGGTTGTAAGCCTCTTTGCATTTCGCGCAGAGGACGCGGATGAGACGCTGCGCCATGATGCCGAGGAGCGCGTCGGCGAAGTTGAAGGGATCGATGTTCATGTCGAGGAGACGGCTGATCGTCTCCGGCGCCGAGTTCGTGTGCAGCGTGGAGAAGACGAGGTGGCCGGTGAGCGATGCTTCGATGCCGATCGCCGCCGTCTCGTGATCGCGCATTTCGCCGACCATGATCACGTCGGGATCCGCGCGGAGGAACGAGCGCATCGCCGCCGCGAACGTGAAGTCGATCTTCGGCTGCACCTGCACCTGCCGCAATCCCTTCTGCGTGATTTCGACAGGATCCTCCGCCGTCCAGATCTTCATGTCCTCCGTGTTGATGAAGCCGAGCGCGGAGTGAAGCGTCGTCGTTTTTCCGGAGCCCGTCGGACCGACGACGAGGCAGATGCCGTACGGCTTGTTGAGAATCGTCTTGAAGTTCGCGAGATTGCGCTCGCTGAATCCCATCTTCTCGATCGGCAGCGGCTTCGACGCGGCGAGGATACGCATGACCACGTCTTCGTTCGCATTCGTCGTCGGAATCGTCGCGACGCGCAACTCGATCACGCCCTTCGAATACTTGAAGCGGATCTTGCCGTCCTGCGGTTTGCGCTTCTCCGAGATGTCGAGCTTCGCCATGATCTTCAGGCGCTGCACGACCGCGCTGCGGTGCTGTCCCGGCACTTCCATGAACTTCTGGCAGTCGCCGTCGATGCGCAGACGGATGCCGCAAGGATTCTTGGGACCCTCCGGCTCGATGTGAATGTCCGACGCGCCGCGGTTGAACGCCTCGATGATCAGCTGATTGACGAGGCGCACGATGCCGGAGTCGGTCTCGTCGATCTCCGGGATGTCGGTCTCTTTCCTCTCGTCTTCGACTTCACCCTCGCCTTCGCCGAGGGAGTCGATGAGCTTGGCGAGGTCTTCGCCGCTCGCCGCCGACGAGGTCTCGCCGATTTTCTCGCCGTACGTCGCGGCGATGTACGCGAGGATCTCGTGCTTCATGCCGACCCAGAAGTCATAGCGCGGCGAGAGATTCATCGCGCGGATGCCGTCGAGTCGCGTGAGGTCCTGCGGATCGTCGACCGCGATCACGAGCACGCCCGGCCGGCGCTCCACCGGCGCGCAGACGTACTTCTTCCACATGTCCGAAGGGACGCGCTCCTTCAAGTCGTTTGGAATCGTCGCTTCGCCGTCGTAGCTGAAGAACTGCGTTCCGAAAAACGCGGCGAGCGATTTCCCGATCTCTTCCTTCGGCACGCTGTGCTCTTCGATGAGCACCTTCTCGACGGGCGTGTTGTTGACGCGGGCCTGCGAGACGGCCGCTTCGATGTCCTTCTCCGAGATGATGCCTTTGTCGATGAGCGATCCGAACTTCGACGGCTTCGACGTCCGCGCCGAACGGTGCTGGTTGTAGAAGGCGATGCCGAGGATGCGCGCGATCTCTTCCGCGCCGTCTTCATCGAGCGCGGTGAACGCGGGGCCGTGGCGTTTGTTGATCAGCTGCACGACGCCGAGGAGATACTTCTCGAACATGATGGGAACGCCGAGAACGGATTTCGTCCGGAAGCCGGTCTGCTTGTCCCAGCGCTGATCGAAGCGGAGGTTCGGATGGAACTTCTGCAACTCGGCGGCGTCGTAGGCGTCGCGGATGTTGATGGTCTTCCGCGCCAGCGCCGTGAATCCGGCGATCGACGCGAACGATTTCGGAACGCGGATCTCCTTCGGCTGCTCGCCCGCCTTCGTGATCGTGTACAGCTCCTGATTCTTGGTGTCGATCGCGTAGATGGAGAGGCGTTCGGCGTCGAGGAGCTCGAGGATTTTGTCCTTGAGCGTCATGAGAATCGCCGGGATCGACTCCGCGGCGTTGATCTGGTTCGTAATTCCGGTGAGCTTCTTGCGGTACTCCAGCTCACGTTCCAACGACGAAGGCGCTGCCTGTACGGTCATTTCGCGTTCTCCGGATCAAAGTTGATGCTGTGAACCTGGATTGAAAAGGATAGCACCGCGCTCAGCGTGCGTAGTAGCCGCCGATCGTGCGCACCGTCGCGTTGGAGCGATCGACACTGATCTGCAGGTCGCGCCAGACGCCGGCTTTCGTGGCGTGGGAGACGAAGGACAATAGATATTGACCGCGCACTTCGTCGCGGATGCGCGTGAAGATCGCGGTCTGCTGTTCCGGAGGCGGCGCGAAGAAGGCGGTGCCGCCGCTCGCGTCGGCGATCAACGCGAGTGGACTCTTCGCCGGCCCGGCCATGGTGTCGAGGAACGGCCGGTTCGAAGGCATCGGCATCGATCCCATCCGCGTCGAGCCCATGATTTGCGCGTCCATCTTGGCCGTCGGATTGGGCGGGATCGTGATGGTCAGATTGAATCCGCCGCGCGGAACGAACGCGTAAATCGGGACGCCGCTCTCGCGCGCCATGCGTTGCGCGGCTTCCGCGGTCTGCGAGCTCGCGACGTCGCGTCCGTCGGTGACGATGACCAGCGCCTTCTTTCCCGTGAGTCCCGTGAATTGCTGCAGCGAGAATGCGACGGCGTCGATGACCGCGGTCGAACCACTCGGCAGGATGTCGAAGATCGCGTTCTTCAGCTTCTCGCGGTCGGTCGTCGGCGATTCCAGAAGATGCGGACGGGCGTCGAAGGCGACGAGGAAGACTTTGTCGCGCGGCGAGACGACGACGTTCGCGAAGTTCCACGCCGTCTCGATGGCGTCGAGCAGCGTCAAACGCATGCTCGCGGACGAGTCGATGGCGAGACCGATCGTCACCGGCTCGTCTTCGTCGCGCACCTTCAGCGCGACCGGCTCGCCGCCGTCCCTCGCTTTGAAATCCGCCGCAGTCAGACCGTTCACGCGATCGCCCTTCCGATCTTTCACGGTTGCCGCGAACGCGATCGTGTGCACGTCAAGCGTCTCGCCGACGGCGGGCGCATTGACGACGCGTGTTTCTTCGGCCGTGCGCCCGTCATCGAGCGTCGCCACGGCGCGGAAGTATCCGAATTCGTTCGGCGCATCGAAGTTCGCGCGATACGGCGGCGCGGTGAAGCTCCCGAGCCTCTTCTCGTTCCAAAAGAGCTCGACGTTTTTCACCGCATGATCCGGCGGCGTTTCGACGCTCGCCTCGACGATGGTCTTGCCGGACAACACCGCCGCGACGGGCGACACGAGCGCCACGCGAAAATCCAGCCGGTCATTCACCGTCGCAACCACCTCGGCCATCGCTTCGCCCGACGCGTTGTAGGCGATGGCGCCGATCGTGTGCATGCGCGGCGTGTCGCCGAGGTTGAGGTGCTCGGCGAAAGGAGGATGGTCGGATGAGGCGACGGCGACGCGATCGACGAACCAAGCAACGCGCTTCACTTCCGGCACCGTCTTCGCGCTGAACTCCGCGCGGCCGGTGATCGTCGATCGCGGCGGGCCCATGATCTGGATCAGCGTCTCCTGCTGCTGCTTCACCTCGGGCTTCAGCACGCCGAGACTCTCGAGCACCGCTTGCGCGTCGAGCGCGTCGTCGGAGCCCGCAGGCGCCGTGGCGAGAACCTCACGAAAGTCGCGAGCCGCCGCGTTCGTGTTTCGCACGACGAGATCCATCATGCCGAGGTTGGAGTAGGCGTAAGCGCGATTGCGCGGCGTCGTCGCTGTTTGCGCGATCTTCCCGAGATCCTCGGACGCGCGCCTGCGATCGCCGTTCAAAAAGTCCGCGAGGTCGTAGGCGATTTGCGCGTACTGCTCGCGCTCCGCGTTGCCGCGTTTGTGGAAGTCACCGTGCGCGCGCCGGAAAAGATCGCGTCCGCGCTCGAACATGAATGTGTGGACGGCGGCATTGCCGAGGAGGATGTCGCCTTCGCCCGCATCCGTCGCGCGAAGCGCGGAGGCGGCAGTGATGTGCTCCGTCTCGTCACGCGCGAGCCGGAGAAAGTTGAGGTACGTGTTGAGATTGAACCAGTCCTTCCAGGCGACGACATACGTGCCGCCCGGCTCAACGATGAGCAACGCCGGCGCAGGCGGCTTCTGCGCGAGAAGGCTCGCATCCGCCTCGGCACGCGCGCGAACGAACGGCCCGTACGCGTTGACGATCGCTTCATGCTTCTCCGCGGACGCGACGAAGTCGTCCGCGTTCTTGTTGCACGACTTGCAGTTCGCGCGAAGGAAGACGAGAAGCGGCTTCCTCTCGGCGCGCGCCTTGGCCAGTGCGTCATCGAGCGCCAGCCATTGCGCGTGAGCGGACGTCGCGATGAAGAAGAGGACTGCGGCAACGAGCCGGCGGGACATTGTGCGAAGAGGATAAACCCGCGGATCAGCGCGCGTAGTAACCGGCGATCGTGCGGACGGTAGTGTTTGAACGATCGACACCGATTCGTAAATTGCGCCACACACCGGCTTTCGTCGCATGCGAGACGAAGGACAGTAGATATTGTCCGCGCACTTCATCGCGGATGCGCGTGAAGATCTCCGCCTGCTCTTGTGGTTGCGGCGCGAAGAAGACCATGCCGCCGCTCGCTCCGGCGATGATGGCGAGCGGGTTGTTCGACTGGCTGGCGATCAGATCGTTGAACGGCCGCGTCGACGCCATCGGCGTGTTCCCGCTCATCCGACGCTCCTGGTCCATCATCGCGCCACGCACTGCGAGCGTCGGGTCGAGTGCCGGCCCCGCGGGCACGATGTTCTTTCCGCCGCGCGGCACGAACACATAGATCGGCACGCCGCTCTCTTTCGCCATTCGCGTTGCGGCGATCGACGTCTGCGAGCTCATGCCTTCACGCGCGTCAGTGATGACGACGAGCGCCTTCTTTCCGGTCAGTCCGGTGAATTGCTGCAGTGAAAACGCGATCGCATCGATGACCGCAGTGTCGCCGCTCGGCAGCATCTCGAAGATTGCGTTCTTCAGCGCGTCGCGATCGGTCGTGGGCGATTGCAAGAGATGCGGACGGCTGTCGAATGCGACGAGGAAGACGCGATCGCGCGGCGAGACGACGACGTTCGCAAAGTTCCACGCCGTCTCGATCGTGTCGAGCAGCATCGCGCGCATGCTCGCCGAGGAGTCGATGGCCAGACCGATCGTCACCGGCTCATCTTCGTCGCGCACTTTCAGCGCGACCGCCTCGCCGTTGTCCGTCGCGTCGAAGTCCGACGCAGTCAGTCCATTAACGCGCTGGCCGTTCCGGTCTTTGATCGTGGCGGCAAATGCGATCGTGTGCACGTCGAGCGTCTCGCCGACCGCCGGCGAATTCACGACGTGCGTTTCTTCGGCAGTGCGTCCGTCGTCGAGCGTCGCGAGCGCGCGGAAGTAGCCGAAACCACTCGGCGTGTCGAAGGTTGCGCGATACGGCGGCGCCGTGAATGTCCCGAGCTTCGTCTCGTTCCAAAACAGCTCGACGTTTTTCACGGCGTGATCGGGCGGCGCCTCGACGCTCGCTTCGACGATCGTCTTGCCCGACAGCACGGTCGCGACGGGCGACACGATCGCCACGCGAAAGTCGATTCGATCATTCACCGTCGCCACCGCCTCGGCGATCGCTTCGCCGGCGGCATTGAAAGCGGCCGCGCCGATCGTGTGGAGACGCGGCGTGTCGCCGAGGTTGAGGCGTTCGGTGAAGGGCGGATGGTCGGAGGAAGCAACTGGGACGCCGTCGAGAAACCATGCGACGCGCTTCACGTCAGGCGCCGTCTTCGCGCTGAACTCGGCGCGGCCGGTGATCGTCGCACGCGCCGGCGCCACGATCTGAATCAGCGTCTCCTGTGTGGCGACCGGCTCGAGCGCGCCGAGACTCTCGAGCATCGCTCGCGCGTCGAGCGACTCGCCGGAGCCCGCCGGCGCCGCCGCGAGGACCTCGCGATACGAGCGAACGGCCGCCGCGGCGTCTCTCGTGATGAGATCCATCATGGCGAGATTCGAGTAGCCATACGCGCGGTTCCGCGGCGTGACCGCGGCTTGCGCCGTTCGTGAGAGATCTTCGTGCGCGCGCTTGCGCTCGCCGTTGAGGAAATCGGCGAGGTCGTATCCCATCTGCGCGTACTGCTCGCGCTCGGCGATGCCGCGTTTGTGAAAGTCGTCGCGCGCGCGCTGAAAGAGGTCGCGCGCACGCTCGAACATCAACGTGTGAATCGCGGTATTCGCGAGAACGATGTCGGCTTCGCCTTCTTCCTTGGCGCGCACGGTCGAAGCCGCGACGACGTTGTTCGCCTCGTCGCGCGCCAGACGCAGAAAGTTGAGATAGGTGTTGCGATTGAACCAGTCCCTCCACGCCACGGCCCATGTTCCGCCCGGTTCGACGATCAGCAGCGACGGTGCCGGCGCCCTCTGCGCGATCAAGTTCGGATCGGCGTCGACTCGCGCGCGAATGAACGGCCCGTACGCGCGCATGATCGCTTCGTGTTTTTCGGCGGTCTCGATGAAGTTGTCCGCGTTCTTGTTGCACGACGAGCAGTTTGCGCGGAGCAGGACGAGCAACGGCTTGTGCTCGGCGCGCGCCTTGGCCAGCGCTTCATCGAGCGGCAGCCACTGCGCGTGAGCGGAGGTTGCGATGAGAAGGAGAGTTGCGGCAACGAGCCGGCGGGACATTTGTGGAAAGGATAGCGCGGGTGATCCTCTCGGCGTGCGAACGAGGTGCGCGCCGGCGCCCATACGGCGCCGGCGCACATTCCCACTACCTATGGGATCGCGGTCGCGGAATCCGTATGACAGCCCGTCGTCGGATCGGTCACGCGCACCCAATACTTCGTTCCGCTCGTTGCGCAAACACCCATGTAATAAGAGCCGCCGACTTGTTGCGTCGTGTCGCCGAGATTGCCCTTGTACCAGGCGTAGTAGAAGTCGCCGAGGTTGCCGTCGACCGAGACCTGGAAGTAGCCGCAGCTTGCGCTTGTCGGCGTGTACCACGCGCCGATCGTCGGGCCGAGACTCACGGTGACCGTGATGTTCGTCGAGTTCGTCCAGTTGTTGCCGCTGGTGACGCGGCACCAGTAGACCGCCGACTGCGTCAACGCCGGCGTCGTGAACGTGGTGCTGTTCGGAGTGCCGACCGGATGCGACGTGTCGTTCGTCGTGCCCGCGGTCGTCTGGTACCACTGATAGCTGAGCATCGTGCCCGACGCGCTCACGGAAAGCGTTGCGGTAGTGCCCGAACAGATCGTCGGATCGGGTGAAACGCTCACGGTCGGCGCGACGCTTTGTAGTGCCGCGTCGCTATCGACCGAGCCGCATGCATTGCTCACGCGTACCCAGTAATACTTCGTTACGCCGGGCGTAATGGCGATTTGCGACGCGTTCGTGCCGACCGGCGTCGTCGTGACGCCTTTCAAGCCCTCATACCAGTGGTACTGAAGACCGGAACCGGTCGCAACGACACTGATGTAGCGGCTGTAGGTGCTGGTCGGATAAGGCTGTGGCTGCGGGTTCGTTGTAATCACGGGCAACTGACAAACGGTGACCGTCACCGCCGCGCTGTCTGCGTAGCAGCCCTGCGCAGTGGAGCTCGTGACGCGCACCCAATAGCTGGTGTTGCTTCCCGGCTGTACAGTAACCGACGTCGAGGTTGCGCCATTGATCGGCTGCGCGGTGTTGCCGCTGGTTCCCTGGTACCACTGATACGTCAGGTTCGGCGTGCCGGTCGCACTCACAGTGAGCGTGGTCTGCTGGCCTGAGGTGATGCCGAGGTTGCCGGTCGGCGTGTTCACTTTGGGATAGCAGATCGGCACGAGTACCGACACGCTGTCGGACGAACAGGTGGCGCTGAATGTACGAACCCAGTAATAGGTGCTTTGTGTCGGTTGGACGGGGATCGAAGTCGCTGCCGTGTTGAGAAGCACCGGAGTCGTCGTCGTGCCGGTCGTGCCCTGATACCAACTGTAGGTCTCGCCGGAGTTCGGAGTGGCGATGGACAACGTCGCATTCGCTCCGCTGACCTGATTGTTCGTTACATTCACGACGGAGCTCGTGCAGATTGTTGCCGTCGCCGTGTTCGAGAACACCGTGGCGCTGCCGCTCGTGACTCTTACCCAGTAATTCGCGTCCGCGGCGAGCGCCGGCGTCGTGTACGTCGCATTCGTCGCGCCGTTGATCAGTGTAGTCATGTCCGGGCTCACGCCCGCGTACCACTGGTACAAGACCGGCGAAGCATCGGCAGTGACGCTGAACGTTGCGGACGTGTTCTTCGTAATGCGCACATTCGCCGGCTGGGTGTTGATGATGGGATACACGCTGACCGTGCCCGCGTTGCTATCGGCCGTTTGTGAGCAGCCGGAGACACGGACCCAGTAAGACGTCGTCGTCTGCGGCGTTACCGTAAGAACGTTGCTATTCGAACCGATGAGCGTCGTGGTGACACCCTTTGCGCCCTGATACCACTGGTACTGCAGGTTGCTGCCGCTGGCGGTCACGCCGATCGTGGATGACTGGCCGCGGGTGATGATCGGATTCGTCGGGTGCGTCGAGATCGAAGGCGGAATGCAGACGGTCACGGTCGCGGCGTTGCTGTTGATGTAACAGGCGGCACCATTGACGCCGTTCGTGACGCGCACCCAATAGGTCTGCGTCGACGAAGCGGTAAACGTGAGCGTCGCACTCGTCGCGCCGGACACGGGTGACGCCGTATTGCCGCTCGCGCCTGTGTACCACTGATACGTCAGCGTCGGCGTTCCGGTGCCCGCAACGGTGAGCGAGACTTGCGATCCTTGATTGACGTTTACGTTGGCCGGCTGCGACGTAATGTTGGGGGTACAGATCGGGACATTGATCGTGGCGCTGTCAGCGCTGCAGGCCGGACCGATGTCGCGCACCCAGTAATTCGCCGTCTGCGTCGGATGTTGCGAGATGACGTAGCTACCGACTCCGGAGCCGATCAACGACGAAGTATCTCCGCTCACGCCGTTGTACCAGGCGTAGGTGTGCGATGTGTCGGGGTTGACTACGGTCAGCGAGACATTGGCGTTGCTCTGCTGATTGGCAGGCTGAGTGACGCTGACAGTCGGCGCTTGACAGACGTGCGCGGTGACGACGTTGCTGTCGACACTCGACAAGCCGCTCGTGACGCGCACCCAATACTGCGTATCGCTGAACACCGCGGGTGTCGTACAGGTCGCGGAATTCGTGCAAATCGCGTTGCTCGTATCGTTCGCGGCGCCGCGATACCACTGATAGACGACCGGATTCGCGTCGACCGTGACGCTGAGGCTCGCGCCCGCTCCTTTGGTAACGAGAACGTCGACCGGCTGCGCGGTGATGATCGGCGTGACGCTCACTTGCACGGTTGAGCTGTCAATGCTGCCGCAATAGCCGCCGACGCGGACCCAGTAGTTCGTCGTGTAGGTCGGCGTCACAGTGAGAGACGCCGAAGTCGCGTTCGCGATCGGCGACGTCGTCACGCCCGCATTGCCCTGATACCACTGGTAAGTGAGAGTCGTGCCCGTGGCCGTCACGCTCACGGACGTCGAGCTCCCGCGCGCAACGATGCGCGGCGACGGCTGCGTCGTGATTGCCGGCGCGGCACAACGCGTCACAGTAACGACGTTGCTATCGGCATAGCGCGAACAGCTGCCCGTTACGCGGGCCCAGTAATTCGCCGTATACGCGGGCGTGAAGGTGAGCGTAGCCGCCGTCCCCGCAGCAATCGGATGGGTCATATCGCCGGCGTTGCCTTCGTACCACTGGTATGTGAGGCCGGTCGTATTCGCGGCGACGTTCAGAGCGATGGGGTTGCCGGTGGAGATGACGCTCGTCGGCTGTGTGGTGATCGTGGGGATGCAGACATTGACGGTCATCGTCGGGGTGTCCGCATAACAGCTGCCGTTCCTGGCGCGCACCCAGTAACTCTTCGTTGTCGTAGCCGCGGGCAGACCCAGTGCGGCGTTCATCGAACCGGCGTTTATGAGTGTCGAATGCGCGACGTCGCCTGACTGTCCCTCGTAGTAGTCGAGCGTCGTGTACGCAACCGGCGAGTAGCCAACCGTGATCGTCTGCCCCTGCCCGTACGTGACCTGAGTCGAAATCTGCGTCCACCAAACCGCGGGACCCGTGCACACGTCAACGATGACTTCGTCCGAGTACGCGGGGCAACTGCCACTCATCACGGCGACCCAGAACGTGGTCGGCTGCGTGAGCGGCGGCGTTGTGACGGTCGGGCCATTGCCATTCGTCAGCGGGTGCGAGAGGTCACCGCGGCTTCCGACATACCATTGGTATGTCAGAAGATTGCCGGTCGCTGCGACAGAGATCGTCGTCGTACCGCCCGGCATCACCATCGATTGCGCGGCGACGGGCGTGGTCACATCGGGACAAATGCTCACGGTGATGCTCTGTGTCTGAGCGACGCGGGCATCCGTGCCCGTCGCACCGCAATGGCTCGTGGCGCGCTCCCAGTATTGAGTGGTCGCGAACGGTCGCACGAAGAGCAGAGGTTCCGTGCTTCCGATCGGATTCGACGTCGTGCCGCTCGCTCCCTCGAACCACTCGTAAGTGACGCCTGTGCCCGCGGCAGGCGAGCCAATCCAGACGTCCTGTCCTGGAATGTTGTTGAAGGTCTTCTGATAATTGCCAAAAGCGGGAGGGGTGCAGACATGGACGACAATCGTGTCGCTGTCCGCGACGCAGCTCCCGTTCGATACGCGTACCCAGAATTTACTATCCGCGGCCAGCGGACCAGATGTAAACGTCGGGTTCGAGGTGATTCCGGTCAATGGGTTCGTTTCGTCTGCGAGGTCGCCGGCGAACCATTGATAGGTCAAGCCGCTCTGGGTCGTTCCGACGGTGGGCGTCACGCCGGTGCCACTATCGGTCCATGTGTCGGAGGCGGGCCACGAAGTGATAGTGATGCCGTCGCACGATGCGACGCGAACCGTGGTCATGAAGGTGTCGGAGTATGTCCCGCACCCCAGGCTGACGGCTCGGGCGAAGTAACGCGTACTCTTGAGCGGATTCACGCGCACGTTTTCGAAATGCTCTCCCGGCACTCCCTCGGTGAGCGCTCCGGCGAACCAGCCATAGTCAATATCGCCATTGAGCGTGTACGCGTGCGCCGACAACGTGCCGGAATCGCCCCAGCGGACCGACGTCGGTTGCGGCTGTGTATCGAAGAAGACCGGTCCGCAGTTACGACGCGTCGTCGAGAATGTGGCGCTGTCGCGGGTCGCGCCGCACGATAGACTGGCTCGCACCCAGACCGCCTTCACGTCCGTCAAGGTGAGCTGGTTCGCGTGGCCCGGATCCGCGGGAAGCTGGTTGCGGGTGTCCCCTACCACGCCCTTATACCAGGTGAAGTTGACGTTCGGCCAATCGCAATACGCCGTGAATGTAATGGAGCCACCGACGTCCGGCAAGAACGGCGCGGACTGGGTCACGTACAACGGCGGCAGCTCACAGACACTCGTGACCTTCACATATGCCTTCGGACTATCCAACGCAAAGACGGCCGGAGGCGTTGTCGCACAACTCTTTTCCACGTGCACATAGAACGTGTCCATCTTCTGAGTGTTGACGACCACTGAACTATGCGTCGCCCCCGGCAGCGGTATGCCATCACCTCGGTACCACTGGTAGGTATACGCGCCGCCCTCCTCCGGCGCGCTCATAGTGATGCTCAAATTGATCGCCTCACCGGGAAGAGTGGAAAGCCCGTAGCTTGTAAAGGAATCGATGTGCGGAGCCCCGCACGTCACCGCGGAAAGTGTGGCCGGCGCGCTCGTTACCGTCGAGCCACAGCTCCCGACCACGACGAAGACCGTGAGCGATTTCTTATCCGCTGTCGATAGAAAGGTGTACGAGGCAGCGCTACCATTGTCGAGTTCCGTGTTCGGATGTTCGACGTCGCGCCACGAGTATGTGAGCCCCGTGCCCGTCGCGATGACTGATGCCGTAACGGTGCTCGAGGCGACCGTCGTGCTGACCGGCTGCACCTGAATCACGGGCGGGACGCATGCAATGTTCACGTCCGCCGGATCGCTGATGTCGTCATGAGGACCGCCTTCACAGGTGCTGGTCGAATACGCGTGATAGGTCGTGCTCTCGGTAGGCGCGACAATCGTCGAAGTCCCTGTCCCAACAATCTGACTCGTGTCATGCGGATCGTTTCCGGTGTACCAGGTCACCGTCGGATGATCACCGTCGTCGACGAGGGTGAGCCCAACGGGCATTCCCGGGCCAGCCGACTGCGTGTGGCTCACGGGTCGCGATCGCATGGGACACAAGACAATGACATCGCTGTTGAGATCCGGGCACGACCACAGTGTCGGGTCCGGATGAATGACCGCGAAGTACTGATCGCCGCACTTGGGCGCGGGAGGATCAAAGACATTGCCAGTATGAACTACAGAAGAGTGATTCGCCGGCGTTCCCGCATACCATGTGTAGGTTTCTCTGCACTGCTTCACAGCGTCGAAGTGCGTGCACGTAATGGCTAGGCGGGGCAAGCTCGGCGTTCTGGTCACGTCGATGTGAGTGAAGAACTGACCGCAGTCGTCACGCGGGCCCGGCACATACGTGTACGGCTTCGTATCTGCCAATGCCGCATGCCCGGGGCAACCGTCCGGGAAGCTCACCCTCGCCCAATAGGTTGTGGGGACGCTCGGAACGTCTACGGTAATGACATTCGTGTTGCCCGACAACGGAACGGACATGTCGCCGAGCTCGCCCTGATACCACTGGAAAGTCCCGGACGCTCCCAATGTGTTCGCGACTTGAAGCTTTCCCGCTACTACCGTTCCCGAGACATCCGACACCCAACTTGTGTTGTTGCATGATTGAATCGTCACACTCTGGGATTGAGAAGCTCCCCAGCCATTGCTGACTTCGACTGTGAGCGACCCACCCGCAGGAACGGCGCATTGGTTGGTAGACGATTGCTCGTATCCGACGGGATCCACCGCCTGGGCCACTAGCGGCGGTCGAAAACAGATCCGATTCCCGTCTTGCGTCCATTTGTAATGCAGATCGGTTCCCGTTGCCAACACGGTCAGCAAGACGGTCTTGTTCTCGAGAATGTTCAGCGGATTGGGAACGGCCGCTGCCGAGTCAGTAGGGTTCAGCGTGACGCGAACGATGGTGGGCGGTTCGGCGACCCGAACGATCACGCTGTCGCTGTCGAGCGTGCAATTGTCACTACTGGTCACCCGGACCCAATAAGCCGTCGTGGTCTGTAGTTGGGCCGTGGTCAGCGCTTGGCCGGAAGAAAGTGCATTCGACGTGTCGCCCCGATTGCCCCGATACCACTGGAACGTGACCCCGTTCGTTGCCGTCGCAAAGAGGCTCGTCGTTGCGCCTTTCGCGATGGTCGGATGAGACGGCAGGATGACGATGTTGGACAGCTGCGTCGCGCAGGTTTCGAGGCGCGCGCGGCCGGGGTAGCTGTCGCGCGAGAAGGCGCGCGGGCCGATCGTGCAAATGCCGGAAACGCGAACCCAGTAATAAGACGAATCGTTTGGGACGACAATCGACGGAGAGTTCGAGTCGGCGACTTTCGACAAAATGTCGCCGCGCGTCGCGCTCTTGTACCACTCGTAGGTGAGCTGCGACGATGCCGCCGCCACATCGATCGTGATGGTCACCATGCTGCCCGAGGCGCTCCCGGGAACCGGATGCGGTCTGCTCATGAACATCACATCGGAGGCCTGCAGCAGAAGATTGTTATTGACGACGTCCGCCGGTACCGTGTCGCTCGTCTCATTGTTCAGAGTCTTCGGCATTCGCGGGTTCAGCCACGTCGCCACCTCGATCGCATTCGGGATCGCCGTGTTCAACAGTGCGTCGCGAATCTGCGCGCCCGAGGCTTCCGGCATCATCGACACGAAACGCGCCGCAACTCCCGCCGCCATTGGCGCGGCGAATGAGGTCCCAGAACCGCCACCGTTCACATTCATGCCGTCGCGATAGGCGAAAGGACCCGTACCTGAAGCGCTTGTCGTATTCCACGCCGGCGCCCACATCGCTACGCACCGCCCGAAGTTCGAGCCTTCGGTCTGTGTGTAACCGCCAACGGTCCTGCGCGCCGTGGAATCACCGGGCCCGATATCCCATCGGACGTCCTGTGGAAGGCGGTTGCTGTCGAACAGAGGATACTGTTGAAAAACCTCGTCATTGAAGTAGTTGTGAGGGTCGCCGTCTCCGCCTGTACCGCGGGGATGAAGTTCACTGGCATTCTCCATCATCGTGGCGCCGACCGTGATGATCCGCGTGTCGTCTTGATGTGCTGATCCGGGCAACGTTTCGCATGCGTCGAGACCGGGATTGTTCGCAGATGCAAAGATGACAATCTTGGCCGGGCCGTTGACGAGATCCACTAATGCATTGCGCAGATCAGTGAAGTCTTGCGCATTCGAAGAGATCTCCACAAAGGTGCTGAATGAAACGAGAAACCGCTCGTCGGGATCTTTCTGCCACCGGCCCTGGGTACCATAGAGATCGTCGCGGATGACGCGGATCGCTTCTGTGAGGTCTCTCGCCTGCTGCTCAGCCGAGTCTGGCGCGACGCATGGCAGCTTGATCGGAATGACGTGGGCACCCTTTGCCACACCCACGTTCTTGCCGACAATGAACGAAGCGACGCTCGTTCCGTGGGTGCCGTTCAGTGAAGTCTCTTCGCATGACGTCGTGGCACCGACGGTCTCGGCATAGCCATTACCCTGGCGAGAAATCGCGATTCCGTCATCGATCCGAGATTTCCGCTCGCGATCCGTGTCGCCGAATTCGATGTGATCCCGGCGGACGCCGGTATCGACGATATAGACGTTGACACGATGGAAGCGCAGGTTCTTGGTAAAGCTCCCATCGTCACAGTAGGCGTAGTGCTGATCCAGCGGATAGCCTTCCTGGTCGAGGCGATCCAGGAACCAGAGACGGTTCTGCCGTGGATCGGTCTGCCCCACCGAAGCTCGCTGCGTCGGGTCGATATTCGTGGGATCGACGTGCGTGATCGACTGTGCCTGAGCACTGATGCCGACCATCGCCATGAAGAGAATCAACATCCAAACTCGCGCCGACAGACCTCGACCGACGAACATCACTCGCCTCCTGAAAGGACTGGCTATAGGGACCGCTAATTGGATAGAGGCGGGGAAGTGAGTCTCTTATTACCAGCCGCTTCGCCACGTGCGACGGAAAGTCGTCGCACGTGGCGTCACGGCCGCTCTCATTCTCAGGGGATCGCGGTCGCGGCATCCGTATGACAGCCCGTGGTCGGATCGGTCACGCGCAGCCAGTAGTTCCGGCCGTTCACGGCGCAGACGCTCGCGTAGTAAGAACCACTGACCTGATGCGAAGTGTCGCCGAGATTGCCGACGTACCAGGCGTAGTAGAAGTCGCCGAGGTTGCCGTCAACGGATGCGAAGAAGTATCCGCAGCTCGCGCTCGACGGCGAGTAGGAAATGCCGATCGTCGGGCCGGGACTCACGGTGACCGTGATGTTCGTCGAGTTCGTCCAGTTGTTGCCGCTGGTGACGCGACACCAGTAGACCGCGGTCTGCGTCAACGCCGGCGTCGTGAACGTGGTGCTGTTCGGAGTGCCGACTGGATGCGATGTGTCGTTCGTCGTACCCGCGGTCGTCTGGTACCACTGATAGCTCAGCATCGTGCCCGACGCGCTCACGGAGAGTGCCGCGGTACTGCCCGAACAGATCGTCGGATCGGGTGAAACGCTCACGGTCGGCGCGACGCTTTGTAGCGCCGCCTCACTGTCGACCGAGCCGCAGGCATTGCTCACGCGCACCCAGTAGTACTTCGTTACGCCGGGCGTGATGGCGATTTGCGACGCATTCGTTCCGACCGGCGTCGTCGTGACGCCTTTGAGACCCTCATACCAGTGGTACTGAAGACCGGATCCCGTGGCCACGACATTGATGTAGCGGCTGTAGGTGCTGGTCGGATACGGCATCGGTTGTGGCTGCGTCGTGATGACGGGCAGTTGACAGACAGTGACCGTCACCGCCGCGCTGTCCGCGTAGCAGCCCTGCGCAGTGGAGCTCGTGACGCGCACCCAATAGCTCGCCGTGCTTCCCGGTTGCACAGTCACCGAGGCCTGCGTTCCACCGCTGACCGGCAGTGTCGTGTTGCCGCTGTTGCCCTGGTACCACTGATACGTCAGGTTCGGCGTACCGGTCGCACTCACAGTGAGCGTGGTCTGTTGGCCTGAGGTGATGCCGAGGTTGCCGGTCGGCGTATTCACTTTGGGGTAGCAGATCGGCACGAGTGCCGACGCGCTGTCGGATGAGCATGTGGCGCTGAATGTGCGAACCCAGTAATAGGTGCTCTGTGTCGGTTGGACGTTGATCGACGTCGCGGTCGTATTGAGGAGGACTGGAGTCGTCGTCGTCCCGGTCGTGCCTTGATACCAACTATAGGTCTCGCCCGCGTTCGGAGTGGCGATCGAGAGTGTCGCATTCGCACCGCTGACTTGATTGTTCGTTACATTCACGACGGAGCTCGTGCAGATCGTTGCCGTCGCCGTGTTCGAGTACACCGTCGCGCTGCCGCTCGTGACTTTCACCCAGTAATTCGCGTCGGCGGCGAGCGCAGGCGTCGTGTACGTCGCATTCGTCGCGCCGTTGATCAGCGTCGTCGTGTCCGGGCTCACGCCCGCGTACCACTGGTACAAGACCGGCGAAGCATCGACACTGATACTGAACGTCGCGGCCGTATTCTTCGTGATGCGGGTATTCGCAGGCTGTGTGTTGATGATCGGGTAGACGCTCACCGTCCCCGCATTACTATCCGCCGTTTGCGAGCAGCCGGAGACGCGGACCCAGTAAGACGTCGTCGTCTGCGGCGTTACCGTGAGGATGTTGCTATTCGAGCCGACAGCCGTCGTGGTGACGCCCTTTGCGCCCTGATACCACTGGTACTGAAGGTTGCTGCCGCTGGCGGTGACGCCGATCGTCGCGGACTGGCCGCGATTGATGATCGGGTTGCTCGGGTGCGTCGAGATCGACGGCGGAATGCAGACGGTCACCGTCGCGGCGTTGCTATTGATGTAACAGGCGGCACCGTTGACGCCGTTCGTGACGCGCACCCAATAAGTCTGCGTCGAAGACGCGGTGAATGTCAGCGACGCAGTTGTTGCTCCCGAAACCGGAGACGCGGTGTTGCCGCTCGTGCCCGTGTACCACTGATAGGTGAGCGTCGGCGTTCCGGTCGCGGCGACGGTCAGCGTGACCTGCTGCCCTTGATTGACGTTGACGCTGGACGGCTGGGTCGTAATGGCCGGCGTGCAGATCGGGACGTTGATCGTGGCGCTATCAGCGCTGCAGGCCGGACCGATGTCGCGCACCCAATAGTTCGCCGTCTGCGTCGGATGTTGCGAGATGACGTAGCTACCGACTCCGGAGCCGATCAACGACGAAGTATCTCCGCTCACGCCGTTGTACCAGGCGTAAGTGTGGGACATGTCGGGGTTGACCACCGTCAACAAGATGTTGGCATTGCTCTGCTGATTGGCAGGCTGAGTGACGCTGACAGTCGGCGCTTGACAGACGTGCGCGGTGACGACGTTGCTGTCGACGCTCGACAGACCGCTGGTGACGCGCACCCAATACTGCGTATCGCTGAACACCGCGGGTGTCGTACAGGTCGCGGAATTCGTGCAAATCGGATTGCTCGTATCGTTCGCGGCGCCCCGATACCACTGATAGACGACCGGATTCGCGTCTACCGTGACGCTGAGGCTCGCGCCCGCTCCTTTGGTAACGAGAACGTCGACCGGCTGCACGGTGATGATCGGCGTGACGCTCACTTGCACGGTCGAGCTGTCAATGCTGCCGCAATAGCCGCCGATGCGGACCCAGTAATTCGTCGTGTAGGTCGGCGTCACAGTGAGAGACGCCGAAGTCGCGTTCGCGATCGGCGACGTCGTCACGCCCGCATTGCCCTGATACCACTGGTAAGTGAGATTCGTGCCCGTGGCCGTCACGCTCACGGACGTCGAGGTCCCTCGCGTGACGACACGCGGCGAAGGTTGCGTCGTGATTGCCGGCGGCGCACAGCGCGTCACGGTGACGACGTTGCTGTCCGCATAGCGCGAGCACGTTCCGGTGACGCGAACCCAGTAATTCGCAGTGTATGTTGGTGTGAATGTGAGGGTAGCCGCAGTCCCTGCCGGCGCAGCAACCGGATGGGTCCTATCGCCCGCGCTGCCTTCGTACCACTGATATGTGAGGCCGCTCGTATTTGCGGCGACGTTCAGAGCGATTGCATTGCCGCTGGAGATGACGCTCGTCGGCTGGGTGGTGATCGTCGGGATGCAGACGTTCACGGTTCCGGCGTTGCTGATCGCCGTGCACGTGCCGTCGCTCACTTCCAGCCAGTAGCTTGTCGTCGTCGTCACACCGACGTCCATACCCTGGCTCGACGGACCGCCGCTCACGAGATTGGAACGATCGCCGACGGCGCCTCGATACCACTTGTACATCATCTGCGCATCGAGACGGATGTTCGAAACATAGGACATCAGCCTCGCACTCTGACCGATGGCGATGTTGACGCTACTGTCGATCGATGCCGCGAGACTGCAGGCCGTGACATGCGCCGTGGCGCTGTCGGCCGTGCAGACGTCCTTCGTGACGTGGACCCAAAATGCGGTGTCGTCGGTAAGCGCGCCTGTGTTGAGCGACGACGAGTCCGTGCCGACGGGCACGGAGGTGTCGCCCGTCTCGCCCCTGTACCACTGATAATGCGCGGCAACACCCGTCGGAATGTCGGTCGTAATTGTGAGCGTCGTGCTCGTTCCTGTCTGAATCGTCAACGACGCCGGCTGGGTTGTGATCGCAGGCGGGTTGCAAACGTAAACCGGAATCGTCGCCGTATCGATGGAGCAAACGCCCTGACTATAGATTCGAGCCCAATAGTTCGTGTTCACGGCCGGCGAAGGCGTGAGCCAGCGCTGCGTCGCGCCAGCGATGGGCTTGGAGACGTCGCCGGTGGTACCTTCGTACCATTGATACGTGAGCGCGGTTCCGGTCGCGGCAACGGTGATCGATGCCTGCTGTCCATTCGCAATGTGCGCTTCCGGCGTGATCTGGTCGACCACAGGATTCGAGCATGCGGACACCACGGCCGCCTGGCTGAAAGTGGTGACATCCCCTGCCGTATTGCACGTGCCCTTTACGTCCACCCAATAGGATGCCGGCGTCGATGTCGCTATAACGTTGACGCCCGCAGCGGTCTGTCCACTCAACGGATGCGTCTTGTCTGAAGAATTGCCCTGGTACCACTGGTAGCTCACATCGGAGTTGTCGGCGCGATTGCCGTGCGCGGTAACACTCAAGTGCACAGTTTCGCCCGGACGCACCAAGGCGCTCTGGGGCTGTTGCGTGATCGTCGGCGGATTACAAATCGGAGGAACGACCACGGTGACACTGTCGACGGTGCCACAGTCATTGGAGATGCGCACCATGAAACTCTGCGTCCAATGGGCGGCGACGACATACGCCGTGGGCGCGTCGTCTCCCTCCGCAAGGCCGCCGTGGAACCATTGATACGACAGGTTGGATCCGGTCGCTGTCACCGTCATTAGCGCGCTCTGCCCCACCGCCGTGAACAGCGGTGGTGCGATCGGTTGCGCCGTGATCGCCGGAGGATGGCACAAGGTCACTGTGACAATGTGGCTCGTGCTCGATCCGCACAAACCAGAGACGGTGGCCTGGTAATGCGTCACGTCGGCGGTTGGAGTGACGATGACCTGAGAATCCGTTCCGATGACGGTACCCACGCCATCATCGGAAATTTGTTTCCAAGCATATGTGTACGGCGCGCCGCCGCCCGCTGCTACCTCGAGAGTGGCGCTCGCGCCGGCGGGAATCATCACATCATCAGAAACAGCGAGAATCCCCGCGGGGACGCAGGACACACCGGCAAGAACAGTCGAGATGCTGCTGTCGACGCTGCTGCAGTCGTTCGTGATGCGACAGAAGTAATCGCCTGGATGCGCGGCAACATAGCTGCTCAGTGTCGCGCCGGCGACTGCCGTGTCCGGGGCGCCGGTACGATCGTGCAGGAACCATTGGAACCGCGGACTCGTGCCGGTGACTCCGACGGCCAAGAACGCGGCCTGCTGGCCGACCACAATGATTCGCTCCGTCGGCGGCTGCGACGTGATCTGGATCGGCACGCACGCGGAAACGAGCGTGACGGTGACATTACGGCTCTGCACGGAGCCACATGCATTCGTCACGACCCCGTAATACGAGCTGGTTTGTTGGGGCGAGACATTCACAGATGTTCCCGTCCCGACCGTCGTTCCGGAGCTCGTGTACCACGTTACGGTGAGAGGCGCAGTGCCGGAGGCACCCAGGGAAAGCTGTGCAGAATCACCGGCCGCGGCGCTCACATCCTGTGGTTGCGTCGCGATCGACGGCGGCGTGCATTGTGACCCCGTGCCCACGGTGATGGTCGCGGAAGCGCTGTCGATGGTTCCGCACGCGTTCGTGGCGCGCGCAAAGTACGTAGTCGTGGCCGTCGGGATGACGCTGATCGAGCTTCCTGTGCCGGCGGGTGCTCCGGTGGACGTGAACCAGGCGATAGAGACGGGCGCCGTACCACTGAATGCCGCCGACAGCGTGCCGTTGCTCCCGCTGCTGATCGTCTGACTCGTTGGATTGGAAACAACTGATGGCAGCGTGCAAGTCGCCCCGTTAACCGTGACCGTTGCCGTCGCGCTCAACGCACTGCTGCAACCATTGCTGACGAGCACCCAGTACATCGTCGTAGCCGAGGGCTGGACAAAAAGGTCGGCTGCATTTGCGCCCGGGATCGGCTGCGAGCGATCGCCGTCCATTCCCGGAGCAAGCGGCCCGCGACCGATATACCACTGGTATGTCGATGCATTTTCGGCCGTCGTGTGAAGCGTCGTCGAATCGCCTTGATTGATCGTGACACTGTCCGGATCGGTGACCGAAGCTGGGGCGCACGGCGGCGCAACGGTCACAATGACCGTCGAGCTATTTGTCGTTCCGCACTTGTTCTTGATCGCGACCCAGTAGCTTCCGGCCGCCGTCACCGTCACATAGCGATACTGACCTTCAGCAATTGGAGCGCTCGTGTCGCCGCTCGTTCCTCGGTACCACTGAAAAGACGACACTTGCGTTCCGGCCGCCAGGTTGACAGCGACGACCGCGGACCCGCCGGGCGCCATCGTGACATTCGAAGTCGTGGATGTAATTTGCGGCTCGCAACCCGTGCTGTTAGAACCGATGCCTTTCCGGAACTGCGGCTCGTAGGATGGTGCTTTCTGAATGATCGTGTCCGTGAATATGCTGTCATCGGGGCCCAAATACGAGTTCAGCATCGGCACGATAGCGGTGTCTCGAAAGTCGTCTGCGCTGCCGAATGAGGGGCGCGAATTGACGAGCTCTGCCAAGATGCCGGCTTCAGAATTCACCGCCGGCAGAATGCTTCCTCGTCCATTGACGGGCGGATCGTTGTCGCTTACCGGCGGGTGATCGAACAGCAGCGACGGGTTATAGCGTTGTTGGACGCCGTTCCACCCACGACCGATCGCCATAGCCGGAATGACCTGCATCAAGCCATAAGAGGAAGCCAGGGGCGTCTGCGCAGTCACTCCCCATGGATCGTCTGC
>Ga0105245_10000512_pt1 | contig 35538 bp, 18 predicted proteins | sample KBSM54metaG_FD_81523 | JGI IMG/M metagenome (GOLD analysis project Ga0105245, IMG submission 81523) | Miscanthus rhizosphere microbial communities from Kellogg Biological Station, Michigan, USA - KBS M5-4 metaG | ecosystem: Host-associated > Plants > Roots > Rhizosphere > Soil | place...
CTGCACTTGATGTGAAGGAGAGCTGCGGTCAGTCATTTTGGATCGTTAACGCGCTATACGAAGCGGGCAAGATCGTTCGTCAGCGTGAACACACCACGACGCCGAAGCTGATGGAACAACTTCTAAAAGTTGGCGCCGACGCGGCCGTCCAACTTCTTCCACCGCTCATGCCCGTCGATGAGGCGCGTGAGAGTCTGATTCGCGTTGTAACTACAGCGCTTAGCACGCAATATAGCGGACGCGGATACGCAGCTGTCCGACCGGACGTTGGCGTCGCGGAGGAGCTCGTTGTTGACACGATTGCGACGCATTTCGATCGCCGGCTCGCTGAGATCGTAGAAAACGACCAGCCCAGCATCAACGCGTACGTCTCGACCAACATGCCGAAGCTTTACCGCATGCGCCTGTCGCCAAAATGGCTTGATCGACGTGACGCATGGGAAGAGGCGATCAAAGCTGCCGGATATGAGGACACCCTTCGAAGCTTGAAGAACCTTGGCATGCTCGTCCGGATCGATCAGATTGGAATCATTCTTCCGGACACGCGTGACCAAGTCCGGCTCGCCGCGGATAGCGGCGATTACGCCAGTATCCGGAAGCTACTCGAACCTAGCGAAAAAGAGCTGAAGAACTTTCTCTACAAAGAGACGCAGACCGCGCTAGTTTTCCGCGAGCCTCCTCCACCCCGCCTGAAGGCGCACCTTCGCGATCCGTGGAAACGAGCGATGCTGATGCTTGAGGGCGGACGCGTCAGGGATGCACTGAACATGGTCGGAACAATTTGGGAGGGTGATAACACGAACTATGACGTCCGTGACTGGGCTGCCTACCTGCATGCCCAAGACGGGAACAAGCTGCAGGCAGAGCGGTTCCTCGCCCTCATTCGCGACTCTCGCAAAGCAGAGCAGAACTTCGCGACGAATTGGAACCTCGCGGTCATCCACGCGCAGCGGCATGACGAGGCGAAAGCGTACGAGTTGCTGCTTCCCCTGGTCAAGACGAACCCCACCGACGAACGCCTCATCAAAGTCTTGCTCGGACTGGCACGGACACTCAACGATCACGAAGGATTCCTGAGACTTATCCCGCAATCATTGACGCTCCGTTACCACCCCATCGCGTTCAATGTGGCCGCGGAAATGAAAGATCCTCGCGCCGCTAACTTTTTGGCCGAGATGATTTCAGGATGGGAAACTCAGTGGGAACTGCCCCACTTGCATGCACGCTTCGATGACGACGAAGAGCTAATGGCAGTACTGGCAAAAGGCATTTTTGCGGGTCAACTCGGGCTGGTGACCGCGTGGTTACGCGCTCGCGTTGTCGAAATGAGCACATGGATCCCGAATTATCTGGTCCTTGCAAGAGTCTTAGAAAACGAGCACCGCGATATTGACGGGGCGTTTCAGGCACTCGCCGACGCATGCAGAGCCCGCCGTCCCGACGATCCTCGACGCGATGCATCCTATCGCGACCTATTGGAGTTCTGCCGGCGCAACAAACGGGAAGATCTCGAACAGAAGTCATACGAGATCGCGCGGCGTGGCAAAGCAAGCGAGGACATCCTGAAGAGTTTCAGAATTACACAGGTTATGCCGGCACAGCGCCAGCCATCAGAACCGCCCAAACCGGAACCAGAGATTCGTATTCAAACTCCCGAAGGACCGAATTTTACCTGGATCAGCGCCAAACTCGCCCGAATTCGCGACGTTACCTCCTTCAGCAAGGAGCAAAGCGCGCTTGACGAGTTTTCCGCGGAGCTTTCAAAGCACTACGTCGACACGACCGTTCAAATCGTTCCTTGGCTGAAGGACTTGTCGAAGATCATCAACCAGTTCGCGCAGGCTGCGGGATCGGAGGCAGATGCGGACTATCGCGACCGCTTGGTTCTCTACAACCGCGCCACGACCATCGAACGCGATCTCACGAGGCATCTGCAGGGCGGCGCGCTCCCGCCAGACCTCGTCGAAGTGATGACGCCCTTCTACGAAGCTCTCAAGCGTGTCGTTAGCGACCTTTCCCGGGCGGCCGGAGTCGGACCGAAAGTTGAATCGACGATCCTCAATCCCTTTATCGCTCCCGACGTCCCTCGAACAACGGTGGTCGTTCAGTTGCGTAATGTGACTGATGGACTGCGCACGATCACGGACGTCGTCGTCGAACTTCGTGCCGAACGCAATCTAGCCGTGGTAACGCCACGGCAAAGATCGATTCGAAAACTTGAAGCGTCACAGACCGAGGAGATCAACTTCACAATAGCCCTAGATCAGGGAATTCGATCAGAGTCGGAGGTGACGCTCGACGTCTATGTGCGAGCCTCGGCCGAAGGGTTCCTCAACATAGACCTGCCGATCGCTCAGACCAGAATCCCAGTGAAGACGCTCGGCATGGCAATAAACCGAGACGAGATTCCGAAACTCTTCATCGACAGCAGTCCGCTCGATGAGACGTCGCCCCTATTCCAAGGCCGCGATTCGCTGCTCCAGCAGATTCGCAACAGCCTCTTCGGAGGTATTCAGCGCGAGAAGCTCTTTCTCGATGGTATTCGACGCGTCGGTAAGAGCTCAATCGTAAACTTCGTTCCATTGAATGTCCCCGACGACGTCGTGGCCGTTCCGCTGCGTATGGAAAGATTCGGACTGCAGTCTCCGCTCGATGCCGCCAGCGTGCTTTGGAAAATTGGCAAGGCAATCGAGGCTGCATATGTTTCGCGCGGCGTCACACCGCCGGACGCACCGACGGAGCCATCGATCGATGACTGCGCAGCCTTCATAACATCAGTCAAGGCGTTCACAGGCAAGACGCCGTTCCTGATGTTCGACGAGTTTCAGCGCATGCTACTGCGGATCAAGGAAACCGGCAGTAACGCCGAGGTGATCCTGGATATCTTGCGCGCCGGCCTAGAGGACCAGACCGTTTATGGCCTCTTCACCGGATCAATTCGATTTGACCGTCTTTCGACAATAGTACCGCATCGGATCTTCGGCAATATCCGGCGGCTGCGCGTGTCGTTCCTCAAAGCTGATGACGTCGCTGCAGTTCTTCGAGCCGGATTTTCACCATGGGTAACTATGAGCGACGGAGCTGTGAAGCGCATCTGCGATCTCACAGCCGGTTACCCGTACGTGGTGCAGAAGTTTGGTTCCTTCCTCGTTGATCTTCTCAACGAGGAGAAGCGCTGCATTGCCAGCGCCGAGGATGTGGATCGCGTCGCAAACGCGGACGTACTGAGCGACAACTCCATTTTTCTAAGAAACTGGTGGCCAGATTACTTTGGCTTGGCTGAGGAACGCGCAATCGAGCTGTTTTTCCATCACTTCCCAGAGGCGACGTCAGTACCTATCGACGATTTTCTCGCCAGAACGGAACGGCGCGAAGTTGATAATCTTCGCGTCGCTTTGCAGAATCTACAGTCTTGCGAGGTCTTGGACTCGACTGATGCCGGCCAACTTCGCTTCACGGCCGTGATCGTGCGACAATGGCTTCGAAGCCACTATCATGTGGGTGAGCGGCGGCTTCGTATACCGCCAATGCGCGAGGAGCAGCAACCGCGTGCGTCGCACTCCGTCGCCGCGGTGGAATCCCGTCCGGCGGGTCAAGTCGGTGTCTATATCGATCATGAAAACTTTGTCCGGTCACTCGCGCGCATCCGGATTTCCAAGCATGGAGAAAGCGAACCGTTAGTACGGTGGTTCGATCGATCCCTCAATCAGGTGCTGGGCGAGGTGGAGAAACGGTTCGGACGGATCGATCAGAAAGTCGCGGTAGCTTTTTGGGATCGGCAGGATGAGATGCGTTTGCAGGCGTCCTATACGAAACGAGACTTCGCAGTGCGTACTCCTGAGCGAACTGGCAAAGGGAACGAAGCCGACTTCAAGCTCGCCGACGAGATCCGGCGTTCGATGGCGCAGGCGAAGCGTGAAGGAGCCTCTTTGCGCGACGCCGTCGTCATAACCGGAGATGCTGATTTCACGAACGTCATCAGCGGTCTGAAAAATGACGGCGTGAATGTGCACGTCTGGGCCGCTGGCGCATCAGCGAGTCAAACGCTGGTCAACCTCGTCGGCCGGGACAATGTAGTCATGCTTGACGATATCTGCGCGCCTTAGCCCTTTGCCGGGAGCAGTCGTTTCTCTTACGCTTACCGGGCTGATTCAAAGCACAAGAATTGTGTGTACGTTCGCGACTCGCAGGGAGATCCGTAAGGCGGATCATTCCCGGGCAGACCCATCATTCGAAGTGCCCAACCTCAGGCCGGTGACGCCGAAGATCGCGGGTTCGACCGGCGAGAATTGAGAGCGCTTGAAAGCGCGGCGGACATCGCGGCGCCTCTTCTCTCAGCACGCGCAATAGACGTCCCTGGCGAGAACGGTTAAGCTTTGGTCAGTTTTTCCACAAAGACAGCGATTCCGCCAGACAATATGCGGTCCGCAAAAAACGACCGCGAGAATGGAGCACCAAATGAGCAACGGAACGACCCCACCCGGATTTCCAACCGACATTCCTGTCGTACAGGAGCAATATCAGAACTGGTCGCGCGGCATCACGGTGCCGAACGTCTGGACATGCACGCCGCAAAACGCGAACGATGTCGTGCGCGTTTGCAATTGGGCTGCGGGCGCGGGATTCACGGTTCGGCCGCGCGGCATCATGCATGGCTGGTCGCCACTCACTGTCACGAATGGAGAAGCGACGGCCAATGTGATGCTGGTGGACCTGACTCAGAACGTGAATCAGGTTCTTAAGATCACGCCTGCGTCAGGAAGCACGCACGCTCAGGTGCAGGTGCAAACCGGAATGACCATGGAGAATCTCATGTCCGCGCTGCAGGCGGCGTCGGGAGGCAGCACCACCTCGCCTGGCACCGGCTTCGGGTTCGCGCACATTCCGGCACCGGGTCACCTCACCGTCGGCGGCGTTCTGGCCATCAACGCACACGGCACGGCAGTTCCCGGCTCGCCCAATGACAATCTCAACATCAGCTATGGATCGCTGAGCAATCAGATCCTCGCATTCACCGCAGTCGTGAGCAATGCGTCGGGCACTTATGTCGCGCAGAGTTTCTCGCGCACGGATACCGATGCTCTGGCTTTCCTCGCGCATTGTGGGCGCGCGTTCCTCGTCGACGTCACACTGCAAGTGGCGAACAACTACAACCTCCGCTGCCAGAGCATGATGGACATCGACAGCAGCGTGTTGTTCGCGCCGCAGACCGGATCGACGCCGCCGCCGCAGAGCTGCGGCGATTTCCTCGCGCAGTCGGGCCGCATTGAGATCATCTGGTTCGCGGTCTTTCCCACCATCACCTGGAAGACGTATCCGTGGCTCAAGGTGTGGAGCGTCAGTCCGACGAAACCGTCGTCGTCGAAACAAGTCGACTCGCCTTACAACTACGCCTTCTCTGACAACCTCCCGATCGGCGTGACCGATGCCGTGGATCTGATGGTCGAAGTGGCGCCGGCGCTGACGCCGTACTTCACCTCGATCACGGCCATCTTCACGGCGTTCGCTCTGAATCCGTTGGGAAGTTTGGCGACCGCGAACACGAGCAGCACGACGGCGCTTGCAACGGTTGCGGAGAGCTCCGCCCCGGGAATCACTGACGCGATTTCCAAACTGATCACTGCCGCTCCCGGCCTCGGAAGCTACTTCACAGAACTGGCGTCGGCGGCGTGGAATCCATTCAACCTGACCGATCTCTGGGGCGCGTCGATGAACACGCTCCTCTACGTCAAAGACACGACGCTGCGAGTGACCGCGAACGGCTATGCGATTCAAATGAAGAAAGGCGACGTCCAGAACGCGATCGCCGATTTCACCGCACAATTCACGAAAATGCTCGGCGACTATCAGAGCCGCAACCTCTATCCCATCAATTCGCCGATGGAGATTCGCGTCACGGCGCTCGACGAGTTCCCGCCCGGAGCCGACACGCTCAGCCCGATCATCTCCGCTCTCAGTTATGACGCGGTCGCAGAACAAAATGGATGGGACGTCGCGGTGTGGTTCGATGTTCTGACCGTACAGCCCGACGGCGATCCGCAGCAGGCCAATCAGTTCTATGCCGATCTCGAGACATGGATCGGCAACCAATTCGGCGACGCCAGTCGCTATCGCATCAATCCGGAATGGTCGAAGGGATGGGCGTACACGGCCGATCAAGGTCCGTGGACGAGTGCGGACGCTCTCGAAAAAATCCGCGAGAACTTCACAACCGGCCGCACCTCTGCGAACGATTGGGAGTACGAAGTGGCTACGCTGGCAAAGTACGACTCCGCCAAGTTGTACTGGAACAGTTTCCTGGAGACGCTTTTCGTCAATCCGTAAAGAAGCGAAGCGCCGCGACATCGTCGCGGCGCTTCGAGTTCCTACTCCTGTTTTCGTTCGAGACTCTGTAAGCGAGTCTGCAGATCGTCGATCGTGTGCTGTTGTTGCTGGACGACTTTCGTGAGCACGGCCACGATGTCCATCGACGACAATCCCTTGCGATCGGCGGTCGCGACGAGATTCGGCACGTCTTCAGCGATGAAGCCGACGCGCGTCTCGGCGGGTTTCGCTTTGTAAGCGAACGTCACCGGTTCGAGCTTCTTGAATGCGTCGAATGCTGCGGCGCCGTCGAGATCCTGAATGTCCTGTTTCACTTCGCGGCTGGATGCATTGATCCAACTGCCGGCGTCGAGACGCGCGCCGCTGCTGTGGTGAATCTGATAGAGCGGAGCCGAGACGCCGAGGCCGATGCGACCGGTGGTGTCGACGACGAGCGAATAGTAGGGAGCGGCCGTGCGGACGATGAACGGATCCGACTCGTGATTGACGTCGCGAAGCAGGAAGTTGTTGTTGTTCGCGACCACGTCCCAGGCCTGGAACGGTGACGCGCTCTGCTCCATGCGGATCGTCGGCGAGATCGAATCGTCGATGCTCAGGTTCTTGCCGGGGGTCGACGTGCCCATGCCGATGCGGCCGGTGCTGTCGAGATAGAGCGCGTTGGTCGGCGTGCCGCCTTCGATCAACAGCGGAACGGTTGCGGCGGTGAGGTCCTCGACAAAAAGCTTGTTCGCGCCGCCGCTGAACGTGTCGTTCGCGCTCAGTTGCCAGTCGGTAGTCGGGAAGCCGGGACTCGTCGACGTGTCTTCGAACTTGAGCCGCGTGTTGTTGGCCTTGAGCTTGATCGTGGCGATCCCAAAGCTCTCGCTGCTCGTGCAATCGGCGCCGCCGCAAAGGCCGCCGGCGGCGGAGACAAAGTCGGCGAAGAACGTCTCGACGGTTGCGGGATGACGCGTCACGGACTTGTGCTCGACCGCGTCCGGCGAAACGATCCGTCCGTTCACGATCGTGAACGAGCCTGACTCCAACTGCGACGCGGCGTCCGTCTGCTCGACGCGCAATTCGTACGCGTACAAGCCGTCGGCGAGTTCGTCGAGATGCAGGATCGGATTGCTGCCCGCAGCGAACGTCTCGGTGATCACCTCGCCGTCCGGCCGCTGCACGGACAGTCGTGCGGCCCCGCGATCAATCGCGGGATGCCATTCGAGCGCTCTGGCTGACGCAACGAGCCGCGCGGCTCGTTGTTCAGCATCGCCGCCCAAAGCGAGAAGAGGAAAGAACGCCGCAATCGCGGCAACAACGAGAGGAAGAGAGAACCGGTGTGTTGAACGCATATGACTCCTTATGCTCGAGAGAGAGTTCGAGGGATGAAGGCATCGATCGATGCCCGTCACAGAGAAGCGGTCGCCGCAGGTATGGAAATATAGGTAGGCGGAGGTCAGGCGCCCGTGCGCTGGATCACGTCGGCGCAAGACGAGGTAGGGAAATGGTCGCCTGGCGGCTCTCCGTGAACATGATCATGCCGCCGATGAGTGCCGCGTCCTTCTCCGCCGGGTCGGACGGAACCGACGAAACCGCGTCCGCCGGAATCACGAACAGCTTCACCGAGACAGCCTCGATCCTTCTCGCGCACCTGTCGGGCACGGGCGCGATCGAGTGGCTGTGGGCGCCGAATCTCGCGCCGGGCGCGACGAGCCCCTATTTCACTGTGAACTTCGCCGACGCGAATCACGACTACTGGATCTGTACGGCCTGGATCGACGGCGATAGCAACAGTCCCTACTGCGCGCTGTCCGAGGGGGAGCTGATTTGGAAAAAGTGCGGGATCGACGATAGCGAGGCGGGAAGCCAGATCACGATGAACTTCACTCCCACCAAGGTCTATTACCCCGTCGTGAGCGCGTGCAGCGCACAGGTCAGCACGATGGAGTCGCCGTATGAGACCTTCAACATTCAAATCGTCAACAACGTCGCGGCGAACGTCAGCATCTTTCTGTATTACGTCGACTTCAACTCGATGACGATGATGACGTACTGCCAGAACGGAATGGCGTTGGGCGAATCGACGCCGCCTTTCACGGCCGGTCTTCTCGGTCTCGACTCATGGTTGCTTCAAGCGGTCGACGTCGATGGCCAGTTGGCTTACGTCACCGGCGGCACCGGGTTCAGTCAGATCAACCTTTATGACGCGGACGCGAATCAGACCGTCGTTCTCGATGTCAGCTCGAGCCAGGTGACCTTCAACAAACCTTCCGGCCAGGAGACGCTCGACCTCACTTCGCAGACGGTCTTCTTGATCCAGACCGTGGGGTAGCGAATTCATGTCAAAACATCCGCACGTCCTTCTTTCATGGTCGACTTCGCTATCCCGAGCGTTTACAACGCTCGCTTGATATCTGCCGGGCGCCGCCGCATGCTCGCCAAATTGGACCTTAATTCGAAATCTCCGTTCTCTGGAAGGGCTCGCCGCTGATGAATGTACGACCCTCTTGAACAGATCCCGACTGACAGAGAGCAACGATCGTTGTCGCAAACACTGGTTCACGCAGCCTGGTACCTCAGTCGGGTACGCCTTCTTCATTTTCGACTGCGGATAGACACGATCCGTGTCCGGCTCCATCATTCGCGATAAGCTCACGCCAGTGACGCTACCCGGCGGCCCAGCCGCAATCTATGGCTTTCTCTACCAGATCCTGCGGACGGCTGAATGGGCGCTGCGAATTGATCTGAATGCACCGCTCAAGACATTCGATGACATCACGATAGTGGCAGAACCACCCTCCGCGGACATCTTGATCGAGTCCGGGACCAGTCGACTCGTTCAGCAGTTCAAGACACGCGACGGTCGATGGGGGCTTGCAGAAATCATCGATGACGTTCTGCCTAATCTGTACCGTTCAATTGCCGATGAGAGTCGCGGCACGAACTACGAGTTCGTTACGAACGGATTAATGGGTAACTGGGCGGGCGAACTCGCTTTTTTCAAGAGTCTCGGGTCACGCGCTTCCGATGGAAATCCTCTGGCCTCGCTCGATGCATCGTCGAAACGCCTAAGGCTGCGCCGTAAGTATCTGTCTGAAAGAGAGCTGTTCGAAGAAATATGTGGCGTTATGAAAGCTGGGCCGGCGCGTGATGCGGATGATGGCACGGTGCAGCGTAAGGTATGGCATCTTCTGGCACGTTTTGACTTCGTGAACACAGGTGATAATGCCGAAGCGAAAGAAAACATTCAAAGGCTGCTGACCGCCTATGTGCTTGACGATGACCAATTAAACGACAAGCTCGCGCGGATCCTTGACACGGTCATCAACTATTCAACAGTTGGTAATCGCCGTTTCACGGCGCAGGAACTGCTAACTGATTCAGGAATCGAGAACGTTCCATTCACGAAACTCCCGTTCATTCGAGACCGCGTACGGGATCTGACCGCGAACGATATGCGGCGACTTATTCGATATGAACATTCTCTTTCCGTAAGAACGGCCTATCGTTGGGAGGGCGGTAATCGGATAACCGTTTTCTCCGGAGAGAGCGGCCAGGGCAAATCGTGGGCCCTCGCGGATCTAGCACACGACCTCCTCACGAACGAACGAGGGATGTTCGCCGTCTTCGTTCGGGCCACGGGAGACTTGCAGGCGGATATCGCTCAGGCTGTGCAGCGTGTTTTCCGTGACGCGCTTGGACACTTGAGCACCGCACCGGTTGAGCAGATCGTCCGAAAGGTCCGGCGGACACTAACTGATCTTCACGATCCGTGGCTCACGGTCTGTATTGACGACATTCGTACAGCCAGTGAAATCGAAGCGCTCGAGACACTACCGCTCGAGGAGTGGGGGATTCGCGTAGCCATCTCGACGCTCCCTCGTTTTGCATCACACATGGCGCTGACCCGGCTGAGTGCGGTGATAGAAGAAGTACTTGATTTCTCGGAAGGTGAGCTCCGAGAGTTTCTGATCATCCATGACCGCGACTGGAGCGCAATACCTGCTGATGTCCGCGCAACGATGAGGAGGCCCCTTCTTGCGCAACTGTTTGTTCAAAGCAATCGAGCATGGTCGCCGAGGAACGAATATGAACTGTACAACGCCTGCTGGCAGCGCCTGAGGACTGAACGCGACCAACCCGATCACCCGAACGATGTCGATGCGATGCTTGCATTGGCTTCCGACTTTCGTGACGGCGGGCCGTACCCGTGGCCCCGTGCCAAACTGCGTGAGATTGACATAACGGATACCCAACGCATCCGACTGGAAGCAATCGGGTGGCTCCGCGAGACGTCCGGTGGCACGGAGATTTGGCATGACCGTCTCCTGAATTGGGCTGTAGCGGAGGCGATCACTGATGCTATCGCTGACACCGATCAGGGCATCGAAACGCTTGCCGCGCGTTTGACCGCGTATTTCCATGAACTGGCCGATCGGAAGGCAGATCGACCGCATCTCGGCTATGTTCCGATGGACGTTGTTTGGATGGCCACTGTTCGCAAGCGGCTTTCAGCGACACGTCTTGCAGCCTTGGTCGTCGCGCTCGAAACGCGGGATTATCGCGATGATGGCGCACTTTATCAGATGCTAGGAACGATCGGTCCGAGCATCGTTCCAGCCCTCATAGAACGTTTGCGACTTGCCGAACGGATAGAGAAGGTATATGAAATTGAATCCTACGCTCGCGATGCCATTCATAAGGCACTCGCAGATTCAGAAGACAGCGGTTCGACAATACTGGTTTTGCTCCAGGACACCTCGAAGCACCTTCGAGAAATAGGTATCCGGCTCGCGGAGGACTATCCATCAGACCGCTACGCGACAATTCTTTGGAAATTTCTCCTGGATCATGACACTCGCACGGCGAGCGGTGACGGTGAAGACCTCCGTGGCGCAAGTGACGCGCACTGGCGACGGGAGCGCCTCTTCAATGCACTCGCGGGATCGGTCTCTAAGTCACCGGAATGGTTAGGACTGCAAATCCTCGATTTGTCGCAAGATGACAAGCACGCCAAGACACTCGCGTGGCTGCTAGCGTCGGTTCCGGAGACACAAGGCTTTCCGATCTGGTCCGAGCTCAAGGGCAAGCTCTCGGCAAACACCACCGAGAACGAGCCAAGCGGGCTTATTGCTTGTATTACAAGATTCCGTGACGCTGGCGAAGTACCACGTCTCGAGGCGTGGCTGACTTCTAAATATGACTTTGCCGGGCCGTCATCCCTCGCTGCGTTGGCTGCGATTGCCCCGAGGCGCGCACTAGACTTTATCGAGAATCGCAACGAGCCGATGATCGCGTATTTCTCATCCTGGTGGTTGCCCTGGCTCTTGCTTTCGATACGAGAAGAGACCCTCGCTACGGCGATCCGCCGACTCGAAACAGATGATGCCGTGCCGGAGTGGTTCGCCGGATGGGAGCATGAGGTAACACCCAAACTCGGCGAACGCCTCATCGAACATTTGTCCCTCCGACTGAAAATTTTCTGCGAAAGCTCTCCCGCAAGTCGGCAACCTCCCTTCGCACGGGACGCACATCTTCTTCGGCGCGCAACACAGGTTGAAGTGATCGACACGCTGCGGAGATTTGCCAATACCGACGTGGAGGCACAGTTAATCGCTGCGATACAACGACTGCCTCTCCAAGAGTCAGACTACCTTTTCGATGAGGCGGAGGACCTAAGTGCACTCCTAAGACGTGTGAGCGCGCCGGGAGCATCAGCTGCAATGACGGCGATTCTCTCGCGCGACGATGTGTCAGGCCGCCAAATTGATTGGGCGGCGGCTTACGACACACCTGCGGTCCGAGAGGCTTTGCACCAACTCGTGGCGAGACTCGCCGAAAAATACAATGGAGCCGACATTCCGTCTCGCGCGAAACGCGCGGTCCGAGCGCTGGCCACTCTGGGCGACGATGCGGCGATTATCGACGCCGTCTGGGCGTTCGGTCCGAACGTTATCGATGCGGACGTCGCTTGGTTGACTAAGAAAGCGTCAGCGATGCCCGACGCTCTGGTCGGCCAAATGCTAGCCATCATCGATGATGCCCAAGCGGCGGCGTTGGACAAGGCTCGAGCCCTGGCGGTTCTTGGCGTAAGACGCAGGCCCGACCTGATCCGAGTCATCCTGAAGCAAGCCTGTGATGAGGGCGCTACACCCGAAATGCGCTGGCAAGGCCTTCGTGCGGCATGGCAGGTGATGGACCCGGGGACAGAGGTCGCCGAGTTTGTGTCAGGCCTGGTTCAGCGAGATCACTCGCGGGAGCGGTATGAGCTTGCCGAAGTGCTCTTCCGTTCGGGCACGCCGGCATCGATGGATCTGCTCTACGAGCTGGCGAGAAGTCTTCCGTTTGACCATCTTGCGGACCAGCAACTTGCCGTCCGCCTTGTTGATCGATCCCAACGCGGTGTCGAGATTGCGAAGCTTCTGGAGAGTCACCTTTTCCCTTTCGGACACGTCGGCATCTTCGATGATCCGTCCGTTTGGGTACGACTGTTTCCCGCACTCGATTCCCCTGAAATGCGTCAGAAGGCGCTGGATGCGGCTGACAAGAAGGACTCCTTAGCCATCATCGAATGCGTCGCGACCTTCGATCGTGACGCCGCGTTCGATTTGGCCGTTGCAGTTCTTCGCAGTGGAGTGAAAGGACGTGAATTTCTTCCGCAACCTCTGTTTCGCTTCAACGCCAAGAGGGCTTTGGACACGCTGATAGCCTGGCTGCCCGAGGAACATAAAGGCATCGTGCGTTGGTCAATCGCGCGATTGCTGAGATGGTGTGATGCTTCCAGCGTCAGCAACCGACTACGGGAAATGGCCTCCAGCTCGTCGACCGCGCGTAGAGAATCGGCCTACGACTGTGCGGGTTGGCGAACGGACATTTTCACAGATGAGGAATTGCGATGTGTGGCGATCGCCGATCAGAGCTCCGCGGTGCGACTTGCCGCTCTAGAAGCAATCCGACGTCGTACGCGCATTCGCCAAGCAACTGCTCTCCGCGATCGTCTATGCGACGCGAGTGGCGCTGACGCCTGGATGCTTGCTGAGGCCCTGGTGTCCCACTGTGATCCACTTATGCTGAGACATCCTTCCGATCCTCTATGCGTATATCCAGTTCTCGAATCGCACTCGCGGACTTTACGTACGTCTGTGGAAGGATGGCTAGAGGCTCGTGAAAAGAAACTTGAGCGCGAAGCTGATCGTGAGGACTTCCGCCGAAGCAGGCGGGATTAGTGAGAGAAAGTCGTAGAACGCCTGCTGCCCCCATTCGCGCAGAGGTTCAGCACTACCCACTTCGCGCCCGACACCACCTGCTTGGATGCGGCCCTCCGCAAGACAGCCGTCTCACTGGTCAAGCTGGGACGGTGAATAACCGCAAGGAGCGACGGGTTTCCTACCGCGAGGCGTCAGACCAGCAGCAGTGTTGGGGTCTCAGGGCTTACCGATGATCGCGTGGGTGCCGGCCGTCTTCGTTCTCGCAGTACTCATCGACTACTCGACGAGTTTCTCGCAGGAGGTGAACATGGCTCATCTCACCAATACACGCGGAGTCTTCTTCTCGATCGTTCGCTCGGTCGGGTCGGTGCTCACGAGCGCCGTCGGGAGCGCCCTGCTGATCTGACGCCTCGACTAATGTCGACTGCTTCGATGCCGCCACCTCATCTCTGCGGGATGAGACGGCTTCGACGTAGCAGATGATCGTCGTCGCGGTTGAGTAGCGCGCCTCACACCGACGCTTGCTGCGGATAGAAAATCGGCTCCTGCGGATCGCGATGCCAGTCGTACTCCGCGGAACGCGCTGCGTTCTCCGCCACCGCGCGTCCCGCCAAACGGTCGACGAGATGAAACGCCATGTCGGTGCCCGCGGACACGCCGGCCGAGGTGACGTAGTGACCGGCGTCGACCCAGCGAGAGACGCTGTCCCAAAGCACCGCCGGTCCTTGTTTCACCACCCAGCCGAATGCAGCGTGATTCGTCGCCGCCGGCTTGCCGTCGAGAAGACCTGCTTTCGCGAGCAGTGCGGCGCCGGTGCAAACCGACGCCATGATCGCGACGCGTTCATTCATCGCGACGATCCATTCGAGAAGAGATTTGTCATCGACGAGCTTTCGCGTGCCGAGGCCGCCGGGAACCATCAGCACGTCGAATGATTGCGACGTCGCTTCCGCCAGATCGTAGTCAGGCATCGCCCACGGTCCATTCGACGACTTGATCGCGCGCTTCTCCTTCGCGACGAGCACGACTTCGAACGGAAACGGCGGATTCGCGAACGCCTGCCCGAGGAACCGCGAGATCGTGAAGGCCTCGGCGAAGCCCCAGACATCGAGCGGCTCATAGTCGTCGAAGATGAGAATGGCGATGCGCTGCGTTCGCTGAGTCATCGATTGAACTGCGCCGCCACGAAGTCGTAGAAGTCCTGCTGCCCCGTCGCGGAGAAATTCAACAGCACTTGCACGGCGCGTCCGTTGGCCGCCGGCTTGATGCAGCCCTGCGTGCTGCTCAGCGTCGCGTCGATCGCGAGATTCATCGTCGTCGGCGGCTGGAAGAAGCCTTGATTGGCGAGCCAGCATGTCGTGACGACGTCCCACATGTCATAGAACGTCTCGTAGCTCACGAGCATGTAGCTCTCGAACGCGAGCTCCGAGTAGCGCGAGCCGTTGCTCGCTTGCACGGCGAGCGTCTCCATGAAGTTCGTCGTGATCGCGGCTTGATTCGTCATGTCGAGCGGGAACTGGATGATCGGGCACGTCGTGTTCTTGAACACCCAGTCGACCGACACGGCGTCCCAGAACGCGTTCCATTCCGCGCAGTTGTTCCATGGCGGCGTCGGCACGGTCGTCGGATCGAGATTGCCGCCAACGTTGATCGCGCCGCCCATCCAGATGATCTGCTCGATCTTCTTGCCGAGGTCGGGTGACGCTTTGAGCAGATTCATGATCGGCGTGAAGGGACACGTCACCAGCAGCGTCACCGGCCCTGTTGCTTTCTCCATCAGCGACTGCAGCAGCGCGTCGCCGTCGGGGAACGGCGGCCAGTTCGGATTCGGCGGGAAACTCTTCAGACACGTGATCGCGGACTCGCGCACGCAATCGCTGCGGTACTGCCACGGAAACGGATTCCATCCGCGCGCGCTGGAGAGTCCCATCGGAATGTCCGTGCGGCCGATGTAGCTCATCACCTGCCAGGCCGTCTGCATCGCCGCCGAGTCGATGCAATCGGCGTTGACGATGACGACGCCGAGGAGGTTGATGCCGGGCATGGTGGTGAGAAGGACCTGCGACATGTATTCGTCGATCGCGGCATCGTGCACGAGGATGACGTCCATGGAATGCTCCCTCCGAATTTTTGGGGTGGATTTGCATCCTAACATCCTTGCGGGCCGCGGCAGCGGGCTTTAGGATGGAGCGAAATCCCCCGAACCATCCTTGAACAAGGCACGAAAGGAAGACGCATGACGCGAATCCCTGTGCTCATCGACACCGACGTCGACATCGACGATTGGATGGCCATCCTCCATCTCTCGATGCATCCGAACGTCGATCTTCGCGGCATCACCACGACCGGCGTCGGCGCGTGTCATCTCACGCCCGGCACGCAGAACGCGCTGAATCTGCTGCAGCTCACCGGCAAGCCCGATGTTCCCGTCGCGAAGGGAACGAACGCGCCGCTCAGCTACAGCAACGTGTTCCCGACATCGATCCGCGGACCGATCGATGCGGTCTACAACGTTCCCCTTCCAAAGAATCCGAACTCGCCGGTGAACGAGAGCGCCGTCGATTTTCTCCGCGCGACGCTCAACGCCTCCCCCACTCCGATGACCATTCTCGCCATCGGCGGCGGCACCAACCTCGGCACTCTGCTGCACACTTATCCTGACGTCGCATCAAAGATCGAGCGCATCGTCATGATGGGCGGCGCGGTCTACGTCCCGGGCAACGTCGCCGACGTCGATCCCGACTACACGAACAAAGTCGCGGAGTGGAACTTCTTCCTCGATCCGCTCGGCGGCCAGTACATGTTCGACTCCGGCGTGCCGACGACGCTCATTCCGCTCGACGCGTCCGATTTCGTTCCGCTCAATCTGCCGTTCTACGATCGCATTCAGCAGCGCCACACGACACCGCAGGCCGCGTTCATCTACCAGACGCTCACCGCCGACATCCCGTTCGTGCAGAGCGGCGAGTTCTTTTTCTGGGATCCGCTCGCGGCGGCGGTGCTCACCGATCCGAGTCTCGCGTCCGGAAAGACACTCAAGTTGCGCGTCGTGCAGGAGCTCGATGAAGAGGCCGATCACTCGGGCCAGCTCGTCGAAGATCCGAACGGCGCATCGATCGACGTGATGCTCGACGCGAATGCCGACGCCTTCTACGACCTCTTCCTCGATGTGATCAATCGCAAGGAGAACGCATGACGACCTCGCACGCGATCCTCTTCTACGTCAACGGTGACCGCATCGAGATCGCCGATCCCGATCCGACAACGCTGCTCATCGACTGGCTGCGCAGCGATGCCATCGGATTCACCGGTACGAAGCTCTCCTGCGGCGAAGGCGGATGCGGCGCGTGCACGGTGATGCTCTCGCGATGGGAACCGAAAGAGCGCCGCGTCGTCGAGACCGCGATCAACTCGTGTCTGCGTCCGCTCTGTTCACTCGACGGCGCGATGATCACGACCACCGAAGGCATCGGCAGCACGCGCGAGAAACTCGATCCGGTGCAGTACCGCATCGCGGCGAACAACGGATCGCAGTGCGGCTTCTGCACGCCGGGATTCGTGATGAACATGTTCACGTTCCTGCGCAATCATCCGCGGCCGGAACAGCAGCAGATCGAAGACCTGTTCGACGGACATCTCTGCCGCTGCACCGGCTATCGCCCGATCCTCGAAGGGATGAAGTCGTTCGCGATCGACTTCAAGAAGCACAACACGTACTCGACGAATCACCAATGCTTCGCCGACGTGCCGATCGAGCAGCATCTACCGGGGCCGCGTCCGTCGCTCGAGTTCCCGCGCGAGCTGATCGAGTACACGAACAAGATGTCGTCGCTCGAAAGCGAAGGGCGCGGTTACCGCTGGTTCCGTCCGGCGACGCTCGAAGAGGCGCAGGAGATCAAGGCGACGCACGGCGGCAACTCGAGCAATGTGAAGCTCGTCGTCGGCAACACGTCGATCGGCATCTACAAGGCCGACGTCGACGATCCTCACATCCTCATCGACATTCACGCGATCGCGAGCCTTCTCGGATTCCGCGAGTCGGACAAAGGTCTCGACGTCGGCGCCGCGGAGTCGCTGCAGAACGTGATCGACGAATTGCAGCGCGTCATCGCGAAGAAACCGAAAGAGAAGACGCGCGGCTTCGCGGCGTTTCGGACGCATCTCCTCGACGTCGCCAATCTGCAGGTGCGCAACATCGGATCGATCGGCGGCAACGTGATGATGACGCGCGCGAAGGCGGACACCGACTCGCCGTTCCCGTCCGATGTCTACCTCGTGCTCGAAACTCTCGGCGCCACGATCACGATCGCGTCGCGCGATTACGACGGAGGAAAGAAAACGTTCGCGATGGGCGAGCTGCCCGCGGTGTCGAAGCTTCCCGCGGACGCGATCGCGCAGTCGTTCCACATCCCCTACTCGCAGGAAGGCGACGAGATCGAGACGTTCAAGATCGCCTATCGCGATCAAAACGCGCATGCGATCGTGAACGCCGGCTTCATCGTTCGGCTCGACAAAAAAGGTGTCGTGCAGAGCGCGACGATTCTCTACGGCGGACTCGCGTCGATGCCGTCGCGGATGACGAAGACAGAAGCGGTGATCATCGGCGCGAAGTGGAATGACACGACGCTGCAAACTGCGCTCGACGTGCTCGCGGGCGAAGTCGCGCAAGTGATCCGCCCGATGCCGGGCGTGAACTTCCTGCCTGAGGGTTATCGCGAGTCGCTCACCGAAACGCTGCTCTACAAATTCTTCCTGCACGTCGCCAACGAGCGATTCCCGAAGGAAGTGCAGCCGGCGAATCGCTCCGGCGGCGAGACCTACGTGCGGCCGCTTTCCGGCGGCACGCAGACCGTGAGCGTGTATCACCAGGAGCGTCCCGTCGGTGAGCCGATCCTCAAGACGACCGCGTTCGTGCAAGCGGCCGGCGAACAGAAATACACGCAGGACATCCCGCTTCCGCCGCACGGCTACGACTCCGCGTTCGTCATCAGCGAGATCGCGAGCGGCACGTTTCGCTACAAAGGAAAAGACGGCGCGAAGGCCGCGCTGAAAGCGGCGCAGGCGAGATACGACGGCGTCGTCGCCTACGTCACCGCCGACGACATCCCCAACCAGAAGAACCCCTATCTCGGCCTCGGCGCCGACGACGTCGTCTTCGCGCTCAAGCAACAGATCATCTGCTGGGGTCAGCCGATCGGCCTCGTCGTCGCGAAGGATCGCTGGACCGCGCAACGCGCCGCCTACTACATCCAGACCGAGATGATCGACTTCGATGCATCGAAGCCGGTGCTCACGATCGACGAAGCGGTCGCGCGCAAAGACTTCTTCACCGACCAGCCGGAGAACCAGCACATCCCGTTCATCACGCGCGAAGGCAGCGACGAGAAGTGGCTGAAGGATCCGACGAAGCCGATGAAGGGATGCGACGTCGTCGAAGGCGAGATGGGCAACGAGGCGCAGGAACATTTCTACATGGAGACGCAGGGCGCGCTCGCGCTCCCCGACGCGCAGGGCGCGATGACGATCTACGCGGGAACACAGCAGGGATCGTCGGTGCAGGCGTCGGTCGCGCAGCTTCTCGAAATCGAGAACAGCGCCGTCACTGTCTTTCAACGTCCGCTCGGCGGCGGATTCGGCGGCAAGCAGGCGCGCCCGCAGGTGATCGATCCGGCGCCCGCGATCGCGGCGTGGATTCTCAATCGTCCGGTGCGACTCATCCTCGACCGCAACACCGACATGAACATCACCGGCAAGCGTCATCCGTATCAAGGCCACTTCCATGCGACGTTCACGAAGAAGGGCGAGATCAAAGGCTACAAGGTCCAGCTCTATTCGAACGGCGGCTCGACGTATGACCTCAGCTTCCCGGTGATGGATCTCTCGCAGCAACACTCCGACGGCGCGTACTTCGTTCCGACGTGGCACAGCCGCGGCGACGTCACGCGCACGAACAATGCGAGCAATACGGCGTTTCGCAGCTTCGGCGTCGTGCAGGCGACGCTCATCTGCGAAGAAGCCATCGAGAAGATCGCGCACGCGTGCGGCATGCGCGCCGAAGACGTGCGCTGGAAGAACATGTATCAGGACGGATCGAAGCGCTCGTATCAGATGACGCCGTACGCGCAGAAGCTCGATCAGTGCAACATCCGCGATCTCTGGAAGCGCTTGATGAAGTCATCCGACTTCGACAAGCGCCGCGACGACGTCGACAAGTTCAACAAGAAAAATCGCTGGCGCAAGCGCGGACTGACGATGATCCCGCTCAAGTACGGCGTCGGCTATCAACCGCGCCTGCTCGATCAGGGCGTCGCGTTCGTCGCGGCGTATGCGGCCGATGGAAGTGTGATGGTGCAGCACGGCGGCGCGGAGTCGGGCCAGGGCATCGACACCAAGATGATGCAGATCGCCGCCGAAACCCTCGGCATCGACATGAGCATCATCCGCGTCGCGCAGACGTCGACGGACACGATGCCGAACGCGACGCCGACCGCGGCGTCGTCAGGATCGGATTTGTTCGGCGGCGCGGTGCGCAACGCGTGTCTCGAGTTGCGCGCGCGACTCGAGAAGTACTGCAAGGAAAACAAAGTCCCGAACTGGAAGAAGGACTGGAAGAAACTCTGGCCGTCGATCGTCGGCGGCGCGTATGCCGCGCGCGTGAATCTCGCGGTCGAAGCGTTCTACAAGACTCCGTTCATCGGCGACGTCGAAGGCAACAATCAGTACGGACGCGCGTTCCTCTACTTCGTCTACGCCGCCGCGGCGAGCGAAGTCGAGATCGATGTGCTCACCGGCGAGACGACCGTGCTGCGATCGGATGTCCTCATCGACCTCGGTCACAGTCTCAATCCATGTCTCGACGTCGGCCAGGTCGAAGGCGCGTTCGTGCAGGGACTCGGACTGATGACGACGGAGCAGATGATGTACGAGCCCGACGGCCGTCTCTATTCGAACGGAACGTGGGAGTACAAGCCGCCGTGCTCGAAGTCGATCCCCGTCGATCTGCGCGTGACGCTCGCAAAGGGCGGCGATCCGAATCAGACGAATTCCGCGGTGATGTCGTCGCGCGGAATCGGCGAGCCGCCGCTCGTGCTGTCGACGTCGGCGTTCTTCGCAATCAAGCAAGCGATCATGTCCGCGCGACGAGATCAAGGCGACGACACGTGGTTCACGATGCCGGCGCCCGCGACGGTGGGAAGAGTGCAGAGCAACTGTCGGGTGACGCGAGGGGCGATGCATTTGTGAGACTGCAGACAGCCATTCAAATCCACCAGCAATAAATCGCCTCGTTGCGTTCTCCAATCTGAACGTCCGGCACCCAATCTCCCATCGCAAAACGGCGTGACACCACGCGCGAACCGGGGCGCAATTCAGACCGTATCCGCTCGCGTAGTTCGAGGTTGACGGCATCGAGCAAATACAGCATCACGACCGTCGCTTCAGCAAGGCTCACATCGTGGAGGTCCTCACGAACGAAATCGACCAAATGCGAAACGCCGGCCTCTCCGGCGGCGCGTCGGCTGATTTCGATCTTGTCGGGGTCGAGATCGACGCCGACGCCGCGACATCCATATTTCCGCGCTGCCGCAATCGCGATGCGGCCATCGCCGCAGCCGAGGTCCATGACCGTGTCGGCGCGCTCGACGCGGGCCACTTCCAACATCGCCTGCACTTCGTGGTCTGGTGTTTCGACGTAGGGAACATCGAGACTGAAACCGTATGCCGGCAAGAGCTGCGCCGGCATACGGAGGACAATCTCGCCCTCGCCGCACAAGACGACTTCCGGATGATTCCTGGAACCATCATCGGCGAGAAGCCGCTGCCATTCCTCATCGACAATGCGGCGTTCCTGACGAAACCAGCAATTCGGATGACTGTACGTTCTAAGGCTGAGAATGCGCTCGTCGGGCGAGTCTTGCCGTCCACTGAGATGTTCACGAACACGAAAGCGGCGCACAAAGCCCGGGCCGAGACCGAGACTCAGAAGAACGTATTCCGCGATCGACGCGTGTGAGGTCAGGCCCCACGCCAGGGCTCTCGCCACACTCGCTCTGATTCGCTGATCGAGAACGGCGTCATCGAGCTCGCGAGTGAGCTCCGCGAAATCGACACGGAGCCGAAGTGCTAGAGCGGATACGAAATCATCCTTGCATCCGATGCACCCCGCTCCGTGTGTGGAGGTCTCGACGATGTTTGCCATGGCGCATCGGATGATATCCGCGACCGTCTACACTGATGTCTCATGCCGAATGCGATTTTCGCGGCGCCGATCTTGTCCGAGAACGCTGCCCGGGTGATCGGCGCGGCGGCGCGGCTCGATGGTGTGCGGCTCGGCGTGATCACGCAGGACCCCATCGAGTCGCTGCCCGAAGCGCTGCGCGGCGGCGTCGCACAGCATTGGCGAGTGGCCGACGTTCTCGACGTCGAACAGTTGGCTGGCGCCGTGGCCGCAGTCGCCGATCGTCTCGGTGGCGTCGATCGTCTCTTCGCTGCGTACGAACAGCTTCAAGTTCCGATCGCGGTGCTTCGCGAGCGATTCGGCATCGACGGGATGAGCGCGGACGCGGCGCACAACTTTCGCGACAAAGCGCGCATGAAGCAGCTGTTCGATGACGCGGGGCTTCCGTGCGCGCGGCACGCGCGGGTGACGAGCGCCGATGACGCATGGCGCTTCGTCGCGGCAAATGGGTATCCGCTCGTGGTCAAGCCGCTCGAAGGTGCAGGAGCGCGCTCGACGTTTCGCGTCGATGACGATCAACAGCTCGCGGAGGCGTTGCGTCTCGTGCCGCCGCCTCTCCTCATCGAGGAGCACATTGTCGGCGAGGAGCATTCCTTCGAAGGAGTCATGGTCGACGGACGCCTCGTCTGGCATTCGCTGACGCACTATCGCCCCACGCCGCTCGAAGTGCTGCGCAACGGCTGGATCCAGTGGTGCATCCATTTGCCGCGCGAGACCGGCGACGCGCGATACGACGACATCCGCGACGCTGCCGCACGCGCACTCGAAGTCCTCGGCATGAAAACGGGACTGTGTCATCTGGAATGGTTCCGGCGCCGCGACGGATCGATCGCGATTTCCGAAGTGGCGGCGCGACCGCCGGGAGCGCAGATCATGGATCTCGTGTCGTATGCGCATGACATCGACTTCGATGCAGCCTGGGTCCGTCTCATGATCCTCGGCACGTTCGAGCCAGCCGCGCCTCAATGGTCGGCGGGCATCGCCTTTCTGCGCGGGCAAGGCGAAGGATCGGTGAAAGCGATCCGTCACGTGGAAGAAGCGACAGCCGCGGTGGGACCGCTCGTCGTTGCGTCGCGATTACCGTCGATCGGACAAGCACCAACCGGTAGCTACGAAGGCGAAGGGTTCATCATTGTTCGCGACCGCGATACCGCCGTCGTCGGTCGAGCGCTCGAAACGATCATCAATCTCATTCGCGTGGAGCTGGGATGAACGACAACGTTCTGCTCATCGGTTGCGCATGGCCGCTCGAGCTTTCCTACTTCTGCCGCGGTCTGGCGCGCGTCGGCGCGCGCGTGTTCGCCGTGGACATGGTGCCCGAGAGTCATCTGCCGCCGCACGCGCGCGAAAGCCTGAGCGGCTATCTCCAGGTGAGCTCGTTGATGGACGAGAGCGCGGCATTCGACGAGGTGCGCCGATGGGTGGCACCGAAGCAGATCGACCGCGTGGAGACGCTGTGGGAGCCGATGGTGCTTCTGGCAGCGCGTCTGCGCGACGCGTTCGGCGCGCCGGGACTCAACTACGAAGAGGCGCTCTGTTTCCGCGACAAGGATCGGATGAAGCAAGCCGTCGGTGCCGCGGGTCTGCGCACGCCGCGGCATCAGCGCGCTTCGTCCGCGAAGGAGTGTGCGGAGGCCGCGGAGCGCGTGGGCTTCCCGATCTGTCTCAAGCCGATCGCCGGCGCGGGCTCGGAGAATACGTTCCGCGCCGACTCGATGGACGATCTCGAGGCCGCGCTGAACAAGGCGGGCCGCGAGCGCGAGTACAACGTCGAGGAATTCATCGATGGCGAGGAGTTCACGTTCGACACGATCTCGATCGACGGCCGCATCGTGTACGAGAACGTCTCCTGGTATCGCCCGCGGCCGTTGATCGGACGGAGCGTGGAGTGGATCAGCCCTCAGACCGTGACGCTGCGCGAGCACGACGCGCCGCATCTCGGCGAAGGGCGGGAGCTGGGACGTAACGTGCTCCGCGCGCTGAACCATCAGAGCGGCTTCACGCATATGGAGTGGTATCGCAAGAGCGACGGCGAGGTCGTGTTCGGAGAGATCGCCGCGCGGCCTCCCGGCGCGCACACGGTCGACACGATGAACTTCGCAAGCGACATCGACGTCTTCACCGGATGGGCCGAGGCGGTGGTGTGCGGAACGTTCGATCTTCGGTTCGAGCGACTCTACAACTGCGCCATCGTGTTCAAGCGCGCCTCCGGGCAGGGACGCATCAGCCGCATCGAGGGACTCGACCGCATCCTGTCCTCGTTCGGCGAGCACATCCCCTGCATCGATCTCCTCCCCGTCGGCGCACATCGCCGCGACTGGGTCAAGACGCTTCTCTCCGACGGCTTCGTTTTCGTGCGCCATCCCGACCTCGACACGACGTGCGAGATGGCCGATCGGATCGGAACGGATTTGCAGCTGTACGCGGAGTGAAGCTACTCCGGGTATCCGATCCAGATCTTTCCGGCGCGCACCTCGCCGGGCGAGCTGCCGAAGGCGTGCGTTCCGATCACGGTCCATGTAGCCGGCGGCGTGTGCTCGATCGACGTGATCGTGTCCGATCCCCCGTTCGTCACGCGAATGTGGCGGCCGTCGAGACTCACCGCCACTCCGGTCGGATCGTCACCGACCCGAATCGGAGCGAAGACTGTGTTCGTCGCGGCCTCGATGACCGACAGCGTTTTGTCGCGCGTGTTCACGACGTAGATCCATTTGCCGTCCGCACTGATCGCGATCGCCGACGGTTGTGAGCCGACGCGAATCGGCGGCAATAGCGTGAGCGTCGCGGCGTCGATCACGGAAATGTTCGCCGTTCCGAAGTTGCAGACGTACACGCGCATGCTGTCGGGCGAGACGGCGACGCCGAGAGGACTGTCGAATCCGGTCAACGTGTTGACCATGCGCGACGCGACGTCGAAGACGGACACGGAGTCTTCGGTTGAATTCGTCACGTACACGCGAGCGCCGTCCGGCGCGGCGGCAACGCGAACGGGATTGCTGCCGACGCCTACCGGCGCGTCCGTGAGCGTCTTGGCGTCGAGAATCGACATCGTCCCCGAACCGCTGTTCGCCACGTAGATCGTCGCGCTGTCCGGCGACACGTCGACGCCCATCGGCGAGCGCTGTGTCTTGGCGGACGCCAGCACATTGTTCGTGAAGAGATCGATGACCGATAGATCGTGCGTGCCGCGATTCGTTACGTACAAGCGGCGCCCGTCCGGCGACGGCGCGAGGCAGTACGGCGCCGTGCCGCCCGAAGGATGCGTGGAAAAACCCAACGGCGGCTCGCCATCGACGGCGAACGTGTTCACGGCCGGCCCCGCGATGTAGAAGTTGGAGGAGATGGCGGATGCGAGCGGCGGCCCGAACGTGATCCACGCACAGTCCTTTCCGACGTTGATGTCGGGCGTCACCACCGTGTTCGTCACGGTGTCGACGACCCACACGCGGCCGGTCTCGCCGTACGCGGCGCACAGAAATCGATTGTCGGGTGTGACCGCCAGCGCCGGGAATTGCTTCAACGTCGTCGACGGCATGGTGATGCGATCGGTGATCTTGTTCGTGGCGACGTCGATCATGACGATCTGGTCGGAACCTTGTCCGATGCCAACGTAGATTCTCGTTCCATCCGGCGTGATCGCCATCATCCCGGAGTATTCCGCGCTCGAGCCATCGGGAATCGTCGCCACGATCGAGCGGAGCGTCGTGTCGAAGACAGTGATGTGCGGCGGCGTCGCGTGCGAGAGGTAGACAAAGCGGCTGTCGGGCGTAATGACCGCGGCGTTCGCATAGTCGTCGACGTCGTACTCGGGTCCGAGCTTGTCGGTCCCGAGGTCCAACACGAAAAGCTTCCAGCTGCCGGGGAACGGCATCGGGACGAACGCCGGCATGTAGGCGCTGGTCATGTCCGGAGACACGACCATGCCTCCTCCCGGAAATGAGAGCGGGATTCCGGTGACGCCGAGCCCCGGCATGTCGACCCTTGCCGCGAGCGACGCCGCGAAGGTCGCAACGTACGCGCGCGAACCATCGCGAACGAAACCGCTCTCGGTCGGCGCGGCGCCGACCGAAAACGAGCCGGCGACGGACGGAGTCTTCGCGGGTTGGATCACCTGGACGTTCGACCCCGCACTCACGAGGAGAATCCTCCGCAGCGGCGCCATCGATGACTGGAGTGCGGGTCCTGTGGCGAGCGTCGTGACGACCTTGCGTCCCGGCACATCGACCACCACCACGCCACCCGTCCCCTTGTTGATCGAGACATACCCATACGGCGGCGGAAAAACGGGAGCGAGACCGGCAGGGACTTCGGACACTGCAATCACCTCATTCGAATGACTTCATCATCCGCCACCTCGCATCATCTGGGTAGGGAAATCCGGGCGGAAGAACACTCCTGATTAGGGAGGGAAAGTATGTCCGACAGCAATGACGGAGTGACTCGGCGCCACTTTCTGGAAACCACGATGGTCGCGGCAGGTGTCGCCGCATTCCCCTTCGACAGTGTGAGTCTGTTCGCGCAGACCGCGAAAGCGAAGTACACGCGGTACAACGTGATGAGCCCGCAGGGACAGAAGGCCCTCGCCAGCTACGCCAAAGGCGTCGAGGCGATGCTGAATCTGCCCGCGTTCGATACGCACAACTGGTTCCGCAACGCGTTCGTCCACATGATGGACTGCCCGCACGGAAACTGGTGGTTCTACGTTTGGCATCGCGGGTTTGTCGGCTATTTCGAAGAGACGATTCGCAATCTGAGCGGCGATCCCACCTTCGCGATGCCGTATTGGGATTGGACGACGCAGCCGGAGATTCCGGACGGGATGTTCGACGGCGTGCTGAATCCTCAGCATCATGCATTCGAACGCTACACGCGCAACCTCGACGACTTCACCGCGTTCATTCAACCGGCGTTGACGAGGTACTGGAGGACGCTGAGCGCGGATCAGCTCGCGCAGCTCAAGTTGCGCGGTTACTCGAGTTTCGATCTGCTGTGGAACGACGTGACCGGACTCGATCCGTCGTCGGGCAACGGCATCTCCGGCAACATCGCGTACGCCAACACGTGCGGTTCGCGTTACCTCACGCGCGACAATCCGAAGCTCGACAAGAGAACGACGTACGACGTCTCGCTCCCCGTCATTCTGTCCGGCCTGAAGCCGACGAAGTATTACGACGCGGACATCACGCAGAGCTTCACCAGCTCCAAGACGACGTCTCACGTCATTCAGCCCAGCCAAACCACGCAGTTCTCCGTGCTGGAGGGATACCCGCACAACAAGGTGCACAACTACATCGGCGGCGTCGGCCCGCTCGATCCGGGGCCGTACGGCAACATGACCAACTTCCTCTCGCCCGTCGATCCGATCTTCTTCCTGCATCACTCGAACATGGATCGGCTGTGGGACGTCTGGACGCGCAAGCAGAAGCGACTCAATCTCCCGATCCTCCCGCCCGAGCCGGATCTCGGCACGCTCTCGAAAGAGAAGTTCCTCTTCTTCGTCAACGGCAACGGCAAGTTCGTCGGCCCGAGCCACGCCGGCGAATACTTCAGCACCGAGCGTTTCGACTACGACTACGAGCCGGGCACCGGCGACGAAGCGCAGTCGGAGCAGAGTCTGCTGCTGAAGAAACACCCGCGGGTGTCAGTGAAAGGCGAAATGAAAGGGCGCACCGCATCGATCGCCGTTCCGCGCGACGTGGTGAACGAGCACCTCGCCGCCGCAGCCGCGACGCTCATCGCGGCGATCACGGTGCAGCGCCCCAGCCAGGCGTCGTACACGCGCGAGTTCGACGTGATCGTCGGCGCTCCGTCGGACGTCACGCACGTGGACCCCGACAGTCCGTACTACGCCGGCACCATCGCGTTCTTCGGCCACATGAATCACGCGATGGAGATGTCGGAAGACGCGACATTCGCCGTTCCTCTGCCGAGGCGTCAGGAGGCGTTCCATGGCCTCGCCGCGGCGCAGGTCTCCGTGAACATCCGCGTCGTGCCCGCGCAAGCACACGGAAAGGCGACGAAGCTCAAGGCGGTCTCCGTGCGCAGCGTGCAATGACGTGAGTGATGCGCTCAGTGGCGCAGGCTAGATCGCCTGCGCCACGGTCGCACTCATTGCCGGCGCGCGCCTCCGCAGAATCGCCGCCGACAACAACGTCATCAGCAATCCGACCGGGAACGGCTCGATGAACGTCATCGCGGCATTGAGTAGCGGGTTGTCGAGCAACGCCTTCAACTTCACCATCTCTTGTTTCTTCGCCTCGATCGCGGCCGGGCTCGCACCCTTTGCCCGCAGCCCGGCGATCTCACGCGCGGAGTACTTCTCGGCGAAGTCGGGCATGAACTTGAAGTAGATGATCTCCCACGACGCGACATAGAACACGCACGAGATCAGCGTGATGAGGATGCCGACGCTGAACGCGCGGCCGAACGAGATCGTGCCGCCGGAGTTCTCGCGATGCGCGCGGATGCCGAAGAAGACGAGGAGGAACGACAGGAAGATCGCGGTGTAGCCGATGATCTCGCCGTTGTGATTGTTGACCGCTCCGGTCTCGAGGAACGGGAGCGTCAGGAACATCAGGGCCGAGGAGATGACGCCGGAGATGAGACCGAAGACGATGACGACTTTCTTCATGTAGAGGTTTCCTTTCGCGGCGCAAGGTAAGGTCGGAGCGCGTTTAAATCGTCCTACTTTCGGGTGATTTCGGGTCAACGAAAGGATGAATCAGGGGATCAGACCGAATTCTTTGCCGAGACGGACGGCCTGAAAGCGCCGATTGACCTGCAGTTTCTCGAAAAGGCGCGACGAGTGCGTCTTCACCGTGTTCTCGGACACGAAAAGCTTCTCGCCGATCTCCCGGTTGCTCAGACCCTGCGCGATGAGGCCGAGGATCTCGTGCTCACGTGCGGTGACGCCGAGCTCTTTCAGCTTTTCTGCGTTGAGAACGAACGGACCGCCGGCCGGCACCGGCACTTCCTTGATGACGACGACTTCCTTCACGCGCGTCCACTGCAGCCCGAAGTAGATGCCCAGCGCCGTGAAGATGAGCGCGACGAGTCCACCGTAGATCTCCGCCGGATACTCGAGGATGAAGTGCTTGTACTCGATCAGGTTCAGCACGGCGATGAGGATGCCGCCGGCGGCTCCGTAGAGCGCGATCTGTTTCGTCATCGCGGAGAAAGTCTACAGGAGCCATTAGCGATACACTTCGCCCTCGCCATGAACGTTTTTCCGCAGCAGTCCGACCATCCGCTGTTTCGCTACTTCACCGAAGACGAGCGGACGCGCGTCGAGGAGCTCGGCGAAGTGCGCAAGACGCGCGAAGGCGATTTCCTGATTCGCGCGGGCGACACCGACTCGACGCTCTTCGCGATCGAGCACGGGCATCTCGACATCGTCGCGAATCGCGACGGCAACGAGACCGTCGTTGCCACCGTCGGTCCCGGCGACGTCCTCGGCGAAGTCTCGTTCATCGACGACTCGCCGCGCACCGTGTCGGTGAAGGCCGGCGAGACGACGTTCGTGCGCGCGTGGGACAAGAAGACGCTCTCGGAAGCGCTGGCGTTCGAGCCGCAGCTTCTCGCGAAGTTCGCGGTGGCGATGGCCGAGCTGCTCGTCGAGAGACTGCGCGACAACGCGCGGCGCGTTTGATTCCTAGAGCGGCTTCCAGTAGCGATTCGGCTCGCCGTGCTCCCACGGCCTGTAATGCAGCGCGAAGTCGATCCGCTCCTCGGCCGGCGGATGGCTGTAGAGCCAGAACTTGATGAACGCGGGCGGATGCGGCGCGAACTTCGAGTCCTCGGACAACTTCACTTCCGCCATCGCGGACGCTTCGTTGAGATGCGTGAGCTCGAGTCCGAAGGCGTCGGCCTCGTGCTCGACACGCCGCGACAGTCCATTCGCGAGCGGCGAAAGAAGGAAGCCGAAGATCGAGGCGATCAGTAGGATCCACGCCAGCGCGGCGGGATCGTCTTTCGACTCGAGCCGCCATCGCGAAAGCCCGCGCTCGTAGATGAACTGCGCAAGGAAGCAGACCAAGAACGAGATCACGACGCCTTCGGCGAGTCCCTGCCAGATGTGCAGCAGAACGTAGTGACCCATCTCGTGGCCCATCACGGCGAGGATCTCGTCGCGATTCATCTTGGCGAGAAGCGTGTCCCAGATGACGATGCGCGTCGTCGGACCGACGCCGGTGACGTACGCGTTCATCGTTTTCGTCTGCTTCGACTTGTCGACCTGATAGACGCGCGAGCCTTCGATGCCGGCGCGCGACGCTTCGTCGAGCAGCGCCGATCGCAGCGTCGCGTCTTTGAGCGGCTCGAATTTGTTGAAGACCGGATCGAACGCGATCGGCGCGATGACGACGAGGAACACCATCAGCGGAATCGATCCGAGCCAGAGAACGAACCACCAGCGGCGACAGCGTCCAACGACCCACAACATCAACACCGCGATGATGCCGGTGACGACGATCTCGAGCGCGAGGCCTTTGCCGAGGTCGCCGAACCAGGCGGCGAGAGACTGATTCGTCAAATCGAATTCATGCGGAACGATGAAGCCGGCGTAGAGCGTGAGCGGAGACTCGAGGATGCCGATGGCGATCGAGAGAAACGCGAATGTGAGGAACGTCGTCGCCGGCTTCCACCTGGCAATGCGGCGCGCGGCGTCGCGGAGCCGATGCGCGAGGCGCGTCTTCAGGAGGAAGTAGAGAACCGCCATGCTGTATGCGGTTCCGATGAAGTAGAGCGCGTAGAGGATGTTCGTGTGACGACGCATCTCCGGCGTCACTTTGATTTCGTAGCGTGTGGGCCGGACATTCTTGTCCGGCTGCGCGGAGAGAGAAGGGCCAGACAGGAATGTCTGGCCCACACCAAGCATCGCGATGAGGAGGAGCTTTTTCATTGCTCCTCCTCATCGTACTAGTTAATGACGCAGTCGCCCGTGGCGAGGACCTGCTCGACGGTTGCCGTGCCGTCGAACTTCGACGAGAACCAGATGCCGCCGGTCTTGTTCATCGCCGTGATGCCGATCGCGTCGCCCGATCCGCCGTTGTCGGTGAACGTCAGCGTGAGCGTGGCGTTCGAGTCGAGCGTCACCGGCGTCGGGTTGGTGATGTCGAGAACGCTCACCGACGTCGCGTTGAACGACGCCTTCCCGCTTCCCGTGAGCAACTCGTTGATGACGGTGCCCTTGATCTCGTAAGTCCGCAGCACGCTCGACTCGGTGCGCTTGAAGATCAGATCGAAGTTGCCGGTGATCGCCGAGCCGCTGTACTGCGCGGTGAAGGTCAACGTCGTCGTCGAACCGGCGTCGCCGGCCTTCGTCCCGCCGGAGCTCGTGAGCGTCAGCGTTCCGCTGCCGGAGATCGGATGACTGACCTGCTTCGAGACGGTGACGATGACGTTGTCGGCGCTGTTGTTGCGGATGTAGTAGCTGCCGACGACGAGACCGACGGTGTACGTCGCGCTCGACGCGGTGCCGATGTTGACGGTCGCGTTGCACGTCGCGGTGCCCACCTTCTGGTCACTGCCGTCGAGGCCGACGTTCGCGGTGCAAAGCGTGGTGCCGCGGACGACGTCGCGGAACGTGACCTTCGCATTCGAGATCACGCCGGCCGTCGCATCGAACTGCGGATCGGCCGGGAAGGCGGTGATGTCCTTCACCGTCGCCGCGAGCGTCAGCGTCGCGGTTCCCGATGTCGGCGACGAGGTCGAGGCCGACAACAGGCCGGTGTAGAAGACGCGCGCGTCTTCGGCGGTCACGGTGAGCGTGCCGGAGAAGTAAGTGATCGTGTAGTTCGACGCGCCGGCGCTGCCGCAGGTGATCGGATACGTGCCCGGTGTCGATAGCGCCGCGGTCGACGTGCACACCGGCGGTGAGCTGAGGTTCGACGCCGTGTCGCCGCCGACGAAGCCGCTGTAGGTCACAGAGAACGACGGATTCGGATCGCTGTACTGGCGGCTCGCGTTCTGCGCGCTGACCATCAGCGACGCCGGCGTGATGTTCGCCGTCGTCGTAATCGTCGTCGATGCGAGTTGATAGCCGCCCGCGTCGGGACCGCTGATCGAGAGTCCGGTCACCGTCACAGTCTTGCCGTTGCCGACGTTCTTGTTGTTGAAGTTCGCCGCCGTGTAGTTGACGGTGATGTTCGTGCCGGACTGGCGGTTGTCGGACAGCGTGACCGTCGCCGTGGTATTGCCGTCGTACACCTTGTTCGCCGCGGTCGCGGTGACGGTGAGGATGACGCCGGTGATGTCCGCGGTCGCCGTCGTGGTCGTGGAGCTGAGAACGTAGTTGCCCGCGTCGGCGCCGCCGAGCGTGAGTCCGGTGATCGTCACGGTCTTGCCGGTGCCGATCGCCGAGTCGGAGAAGTTCGCGACACCGCCGGTGAGCGTGACGACGTCCGGATTGATCACGCCGCTGAGCGAGCGCGTGTTGATCGTCGCCGCGGTCGTTCCGTCGTAAGGCTTGTTGTTGACTGTGACAGTCGGGATGACGGTCGCGGCGTTGATGTTCGCGGTGGCCGTCGTCGACGTGGAGCTGAGAACGTAGTTGCCGGCGTCGGAGCCGCTGAGCGATAGACCGGTGATGTTGACGAGCTTGTTCGTGCCGGCGGTCTTCGTCGCGAACGTCGCCGTTCCGCCGACGAGCGAAACGTCGTCGCCGCCGATGGCGCCGGTGAGCGAGCGCGTGTTGATCGTCGCCGCGGTCGTGCCGTCGTATGTCTTGTCGTTGACGGTGACGACCGGCGAGACGCTGAGCGCGGTGATGTTCGCCGTCGCCGTCGTCGAGTTGGTGACGGTGTAGTTGCCGGCGTCGGTGCCGCTGAGCGAGATGCCGGTGACGGTGATCGTCTTGCCGTTGCCGACCGTCTTCGAGCTGAATGTCGCAGTCGTGTAGATGACGTTGAAGACGTCGCCGCTGACGCGATCGTCGTTGAAGGACACCGTCGCCGCGTTCGTGCCGTCGTACACCTTGTTGCTGCCGATGGCGGTGATGTTGAGCGTGCGCGCCGTGATGTCCGCGGTGGCCGTCGTCGACGTGTTGAAGAGCGAGTAGTCGTTCTGTTCGGTGCCGCCGGTGATGGAGATGCCGCTCACCGTCACGGTCTTGCCGGTGCCGACGTTCTTCGTGGCGAACGTCGCGCTGGTGTAGCCGAGGGTGACGGCGTCGCCGCTGACGCGATCGTCGAGGAGCGTGACGCTCGCCGTCGTGTTGCCGTCGTAGGTCTTGTTCGATGCCGTCGCGGTCACGTGGAGATCGCGCTGCGTGATGTTGGCCGTGGTCGTCGTCGACGTGTTGAAGAGCGAGTAGTTGTTTTGATCGGCTCCGCCGGTGATGGAGATGCCGCTCACGGTCACGGTCTTTCCGTTGCCGGCGTGCTTCGTGTCGAACGTCGCGGTGGTGTAGCCGAGGGTGACGTCGTCGCCGCTGACGCGATCGTCGAAAAGCGTGGCGCTCGCCGTCGTGTTGCCGTCGTACACCTTGTTCGATGCGGTCGCGGTTGCATGCAGGTCGCGCAGTGTGATGTTCGCGGTCGCGGTCGTCGACGTGTTGAAGAGCGCGTAGTCGCCCGCGTCCGTCCCGCCGGTGATGGAGATGCCGCTGACGGTCACGGTCTTGCCGTTGCCGACGTTCTTCGTGTCGAACGTCGCGCTGGTGTAGCCGAGGGTGACGGCGTCGCCGCTGACGCGATCGTCGTTGAGCGTGACGCTCGCGGTTGTGTTGCCGTCGTACGCCTTGTTCGACGCGGTCGCGGTCACGTGGAGATCGCGCTGCGTGATGTTGGCCGTGGCCGTCGTCGACGTGTTGAAGAGCGCGTAGTTGTTCTGATCGGCGCCGCCGGTGATCGAGATACCGCTGACGGTCACGGTCTTGCCGTTGCCGGCGTGCTTCGTGTCGAACGTCGCGCTCGTGTAGCCGAGCGTGATGACGTCGCCGGTGAGGCGATCGTCGGACAACGTGACGCTCGCGGTGGTGTTGCCGTCGTACACCTTGTTCGATGCAGTCGCGGACGCGTGCAGGTCGCGCGGCGTGATGCTCGCCGTCGCGGTCGTCGAGGTCGACGAGAGCACGTAGTTGCCCACCGAGGCGACGTAGGCGTGCACTTCGCCGATGCTCGTCACGCTCAGATCGTTCAGCGTCAAGCCGGTGATCGTCACGATCTTGCCGTTGCCGACGTTCTTGTTGGAGAACGTCGCGGTGCCGCCGGTGAGTGTGACGTTGTCGCCCGCGATGACGCCGGTGAGCGAGCGGGTGTTGATCGTCGCCGCGGTCGTGCGGTCGTAGATCTTGTCGAACACGGTGACGACGGGCGTGACCGTCTTCGGCGTGATGTTCGCCGTCGTCGTCGCAGTCGTCGATGACAGCGCGTAGTTCGGCGCATCGGCGCCGCTGAGACTGAGGCCGGTCACGGTAACCAACTTGCCGGTGCCCGCGTTCTTGTTGTTGAAGTTCGCGGTACCGCCGATGAGCGAGACGTCATCGCCCGACACGATGTTGCTGAGCGTGCGCGTGAGGATCGTCGCCGCGGTGGTCTGGTCGTACACCCTGTTCGCCGCGGTGACGGTCGGCGTCGTGGTGAGCGACGTGATGTCGGCGGTCGCGAGCGCGGTCGTGTTGCTCAGTAAATAGTTCGTTGCATCGGCGCCCGTGATCGAGATGCCGCTCACGGTCACGTTCTTGTTCGTGCCGACGTTCTTGTCGTCGAAGACGGCCGACGTGTAGTTGTCGACGACGACGTCGCCGCTGATGTGATCGTCGCTCAGCGTGACGGTGGCGGTGGTGTTGCCGTCGTACGTCTTGTTCGAGGCGTTCGCGGTGACGGTGAGTGCGCGCTGCGTGATGTTCGCTGTCGTTGTCGTCGACGTATTCGCCAGCGCGTAGTCGTTGCCCTCAGTGCCGCCGGTGATGCTGATGCCGCTGACGGTCACGGTCTTTCCGTTGCCGACGTTCTTCGTGTCGAACGTCGCGCTCGTGTAAGCCAGGGTGACGTCGTCGCCGGTCAAGCGATCGTCGAGGAGAGTCGCCGTCGCGGCGGTCGTGGCGTCGTACGTCTTGTTCGACGCGGTCGCCGTGACGTTGAGGCTGCGCGCGGTGATGTTCGCCGTGGCCGTCGTCAACGAATTCACAAGTGCGTAGTCGCCGCCCTCGAGGCCGCCGGTGATGGAGATGCCGCTCACGGTCACGGTCTTGCCGGTGCCGGCGTGTTTCGTATCGAACGTCGCGCTCGTGTAGCCGAGGGTGACGTCATCGCCGGTGAGGCGATCGTCGGAGAGGGTGACGCTCGCGGTCGTGTTGCCGTCGTAGGTCTTGTTCGACGCCGTCGCCGTCACGTTCAGATCGCGCTTCGTGATGTTGGCGGTCGTGGTCGTCGAGGTATTGGCGAGCGCGTAGTTGTTCTGATCGGCGCCGCCGACGATCGAGATGCCGTTGACCGTCACGGTCTTGCCGGTGCCAACGTGCTTCGTATCGAACGTCGCGGACGAGTTGGTGACGAGGACGTCGTCGCCGCCGAGGCGATCATCGAGGAGAGTGACGCTGGCCGTGGTGTTGCCGTCGTACGTCTTGTTCGATGCCGTGGCGGTGACGTTGAGCGCGCGCGCGGTGATGTCCGCCGTGGTGCTCGCGCTGCTGCTCGCGAGTACGTAGTCGCCGCCGTCGGTGCCGCCGTTGATGGCGATGCCGGTGACGGAGACGGTTTTGCCGGTGCCTGCGTTCTTGTCGCTGAACAGCGCAGTCGCGTACGTGTAGGTGACGTCGTCGCCGCTGACGCGATCATCGGTGAACGTGAC
>Ga0105245_10000514_pt1 | contig 35475 bp, 30 predicted proteins | sample KBSM54metaG_FD_81523 | JGI IMG/M metagenome (GOLD analysis project Ga0105245, IMG submission 81523) | Miscanthus rhizosphere microbial communities from Kellogg Biological Station, Michigan, USA - KBS M5-4 metaG | ecosystem: Host-associated > Plants > Roots > Rhizosphere > Soil | place...
AGACCCAGTTCCGCGCCGCCTTCCTGATGGGCTGCGTCGGCGCCTGGTCGCTGCACCCGGTTCAGATCGGGATCGCCAAGAAGGTCTTCAGCCCGCCGCCGGACGAGGTCAAGTTCGCCAAGAAGGTAATCGAGGCGATTCCCGACGGCCGCGGCGTCCACATGATCGACGGCAAGATGCAGGACGACGCCACCTGGAAGCAGTGCAAGGTGATGGTCGAGCTGGCGGAAATGCTGGCCGCGAAGGACCCGGAGCTGGCCGAGTCGTACAAATAGTCACCCGGGTCTTTACAAGTAGTCAGTAAGCAGTCGGCTCAGTAATAGGGCGGGTTTGCAAAGGCACCGTTGCCTATTAGGAAAAACGGATTTTTCCTTTTTACTTTCCCGTAATCTGCGGGGAGGAGATCACTCGGCTGCAGTCGCTTATGTGATCCGAGGCGGCTGCCGATACGGAGTTTGCGTTGACAACCGCAACCATCAATCCGTTTCCGTCTTACAGATAAACCCAGCCCTTTCGGTTCTCCCAAACAAATGCACTCATCTTCTGATCTCCCCCTCGATCGCCGCTTCCAGCCCCAGCCCAGCTCCCGCGAAGCGCTGGTCCAGGACCGGCCCACCCTCGGCGCGATGCCGTTGGTTCGGCGCGGACCGGCGCTTTGGTTCCTCCCCGCCGTCGACTTCGTCTCCTCCTCCCTCGTCCTGGCGGCCGTCGCCGCGATCGCGGGGGTTGCCTTCCTGCCGGCCTTCCCGATCGCCCCGGCGATCCTGGTCGGCGTCTACCTGCTGCTCGGCGTCTACGGCGCTCAGTCCGAGCGCGGCGCCGAAGGCGGGGCCGGCTGGCCGGTCATCCGTTTTCTGGTCGCAGCCCTCTTCGCCTGGACCTCTTCGCTCCTCACCTCCCTCGGCGGCATCGAGCAGCTGGGGCTCTGGATCGGGTTCATCGCCCTCGACAGCTCCTGCCGCACCCTCCTCGCCCCTTACCTGGAGCGCCTCAACCCGCAGGAGCGCTGGGTTCTGGTCGGCGACGAGGACACCGCCGACCGCCTCCGCGCCTACGCGCCGCTGAAGAAATACGCCAGCGTCGTCGGGACCGTGCCGCCGGCCGAGAAAGATCCCGGCAGCGCCGGCCGCGTCGCCGCCCTCGAGGTGGTCGAGCGCTACCACGCCGATCGGGTCGTGATCTCCACCCAGCACGCCGACGACGAAGGGCTGCTGGAGCTGATGCGCGCCTTCAAATCGATTGGCGTGCCGGTCAGCCTGCTGCCGCGCCCGCTCGACCTGCTCGAGGCGCAGTCGATCACCGCGAGCCGGGTCGGCGGCGTGCCGCTGATCGAGGTCGATGCGCTGGGCGCCCGCAGCTCGGTCCCCTACAAGGGCCCCGACCGCCGCAACCGCAAGACCAAAGTCAGCGTCGTCGTGCCGGCGATGAACGAGGAGAAGAACATCGGCCAGGTCCTGGGCGAACTGCCCGGGGACCTGCACGAGGTGATCCTCGTCGACGGCAACTCGAGCGACAACACGATCGAGGCCGCCCGCGCGGCGTACCCGAGCATCCGCGTCACCAGCCAGAGCGGCCGCGGCAAGGGCGACGCCTTCCGCACCGGCTTTGCCGCCGTCACCGGCAACCTGGTGGTGATGCTCGACGCCGACGGCTCCGCCGATCCGGCCGAGATCACCCGCTTCGTCGCCGCCCTGGAGGCCGGCGCCGACTTCGCCAAGGGCTCCCGCTACATGGACGGCGGCGGCAGCGCCGACATCACCAAACTGCGCAGCCTCGGCAACACCGTCCTCAGCGGCACCGCCAACATGCTGCACGGCACCCGCTTCACCGACCTCTGCTACGGCTACAACGCCTTCTGGGCCCGCTGCCTCCCCTTCATCTCGCTCGACGTCCCGGGCTTCGAGGTGGAGACGCTGATCAACCTGCGGATGGCCTCCGCCGGGATGAAGATCACCGAGGTGCCGAGCTACGAGAAAGAGCGGATGCACGGCGAGAGCAACCTGAAGACCTTCCGCGACGGCTTCCGCGTCCTCGGCACGATCTTCCGCGAGGCACGACGCCGCCGCACCCTCCGCCCCGAGCACCCCGCCTCGGCCCGGGCCGAGGTCGCCGAGCAGCAGCGGGCCAGCGCCGCGGCCTGAACGAGCGTGTCGGCTCAGGCCGGCGCTTGCGGCCGAAGTCGCCATTGTTCCGCTGCCGCCTAAGCGGTGGATCGATCTGCATTGCACTCTTCTCCCCCGCCTATGTCGTTAGCCTCGGCGACGATGAGCGAGGGGAAACCCCGAACAAGCCAGGATCTCGATCCCAATGTGGTGCTGGGCGCCTTGATCCGAGAGCTGCGGGAGCAGGCGAAACTGAGCCAGGAGGAAGTTGGGACCCGGGCGGAGATCGACGAGCGGGAGATCGCCTCGATCGAGGCGGGGCAGCTGGAACCGACCTGGGGAGACCTGAGGCGGATCGCCGGGGCACTGAGGGTGCCGCTGCCGGAGCTCCTGGCCCGCCTCGAGAGCCGGGACTAACTCAGGAGAGCTCCTCGAGGCCCCGCGCCACCCAGGCCTCGAGCTCGTCGTTGCCGGCGAAGGGAGCGCCGTCGGCCTCGGCCCGCTGGATCACCTCGTCCGCCGGGGCGCCGGACTTCAGGCCGGCGTACAGGTAGACGAGCGCCGAGGAGCGAGGCCCCACCCGGCAGGTGACGAGCGTCGGCCGCGGCAAGCGGTCGAGTGCCTCGACCTGCCGCCTGGCCAAATCCATGTCGAGGACCCGGGGTGGATCGGAGACGACGTTCGCGGACTCCGGAACCGCCGCCTGCACGCTCTCGTAGGACATCCCGCCCTCCATCGCCGCGAACTCCTCGCCGCAGAGGAAGAGCCAAGAAGCGGCGCCGGCCTCGCGCGCAAAGTCGCCGGGATCGGCGATGCGGCCGCGGTTGTAGACGAGGTCGGAAGGAGCGCTGAAGTCGCCCATGCGACGAACCTACTCCTTCCCATCGCCACATCAAGCACCGTTAGCATCGCTTCCGATGGAGAAAGGCCAGCAACCTCCGACGCCAGCCGCCGCCCAAGCCGAGGCGGTGCGGTTGCAACGTCTGCGCGAAGACGCACAGCGGCCGATGAGCGTGAACCTCACGGAAACTATTGCCCTCAGCCACAAGCTGCTGCGGTTTGCGGGCGCTGCTCGGCACACTTGACCGAGCCGGCCTTTGACGAGCTGCTCCGCCGCCTGGTGGCAGCCGACACGCAATTCGTGGTCGTCGGTGGATTGGCCGTTGGTGCCTGGGGCGTCGTCCGCGGCACCAAGGACGTCGACGTCGTCGTCGATCCCGACATCGACAACCTCAAACGAGTCGCCGAGGTCGCAGTTGCCGCGGGCGGTCACGTCCAACAGGGCGAAGCCTTGCTCGGCACCCCGATCTCGATCGCCTCTGCCCTCTCAAGCGGCGAACAGGTGGCGATCGAGACCGACCTTGGCCGGCTCGACATTGTCCAAGGCTTGGAGGGCGTCCCGAGCTACGAGGAGCTCGAGGACCTCGAAGCCGCGGGCGACTGAGAACGCTCGTTAGCCCCCGCGCGGGGGCGGGGCGATCGGGCTTTCGGCGATTCCGCTGTATTCGTTGGGCCTGTAGGCGCCGGCGCCGATCCCGGCGCGGAAGGCTTCGTAGTCTTGCTTACGGCGCTCGATCGGCCAATTGGTGCCGCGGTCGTCGACGTCGTACCAGATCAGCGCCCGCACCTTGCGGTAGTCGTGGCGGATGGTGAGGAGCATGTCTTTGATCCAGGCCGGCTTGTTGCCGCCCTTGTTGCTGGCGGCAACCTCCGCCAGCATCACCGGCTTGTCGGGGGCGATGCGGGTGACGATCCGCTCGTAGGTGCGATTGAAGACCTGATCGAAGGTCTGCCAGCCGGGGGAACCGGCGCGGTTGCCCCAGTTGAAGCCGTCGATGCCGGTCCAGTCGACGTAGTCGTCTCCCGGGTAGAGCCTGCCGAGCGGAGTCAGAGCGCTGTAGAGGTCGACGTTGGGGCACCAGACCCAGCTGACGTTGGTCGCGCCGACCGCGGTGAAGATGTCGTGGACGTGGCGCCAGGCGGCGACGTACTGGCCGGGCGCGTTGCCGTTCACCCCCTCGCCCCAGGGGAACCAGAAGCCGTTCATCTCCCAGTCGAAGCGGAGGAAGAAGGGGTGGCCCCAGGCCTTCGCCTTCTCCGCGAATTCGTGGATGTAGGCGTCGTAGCGACCGCTGATGACCATGCCGAGGCTGTAGTCGGGTTGGTCGAGTTCGGTCGAGCTCGTACTCGAGTTCCAGCTGAAGACCGGGATCGCCCCATAGAGCCGCGCATTTTCCAGCGGCGTCGTGGGAAAGCTCGTCATCACGCAACCCGCCTCGCCGCATTCGGCGAACGGCGAGCCGAACTCGATCAGCGACAGGCCCTTGCCGGCCGCCTGTTCGAACCGAGCGACCGCGTTCATGTCCCACGGGGCCTGTGCGCCGGTGATCTGGTTGCCGATCTGCGCGCCCCAGTAGAGCGAATTGGGCGGCCTCTTCTTCGCCGCCGCGGCACTTGGCGCAAGCAGCGCCAAGGCGAGCAGGCAGACGATGCCGGTCCGCGTCAGCAGGGAGACACGAATGCGGTCGCCCTCAGCGATAGCGATCGCCTCCCACGGCGTCAGCGGGGCGACGGGATCGGGCTGGTGGTTATTTCGCCGAAGCGGTTGTTGGCGTAGAGGCTCTGGTGGATTCCCTTGGCAAAAGCCTTCGCCGCATTCGGAGAGGTCTGCAAAGGCCAGTCGACGCTCCGATCGACCGTGTTGAAATAGATCAAGGCGCGGATCCGCGGGTACCGGCTCGGGAGGTTCTTGAACATTTCCTTGATCCAGAGCGCCTTGTGTCCGCCGTACGGGCTGGTGGCGAACTCCCCCAGCATCAGCGGCTTGGTTCGGGCGATTTTCTTGGTGATGAGGTTGTAGGCGGGATCGAAGATTTCCGAGAAGCTGCGCCAGGGGCGGGGATTGACCGGGTTGCGGCCCCAGTTGTAGCCGTCGAGGCAGGTCCAGTCGACGTAGGCGCCGCCGGGATAGAGGCTCCTCAGGTTCTGCTTCCGAAGCCGCTTTTCCGTATCGGCGTAGGGACACCAGACCCAGGTCGCGTTGGTCGCGCCGACCGTGGTGAAGATGTCGTGGACGTGGCGCCAGGCGGCAACGTACTGGCCGGGAGCGTTGCCGTTCACCCCCTCGTACCAGGGGAACCAGTTGCCGTTCATCTCCCAGTCGAAGCGGAGGAAGAAGGGGTGGCCCCAGCCGCGCGCTTCTTCGGCGAATTCGCGGATGTAGGTGTCATAGGTGCCGTCGATCAGGTTGCCGAGCGTGAAGGCCGGTTGTGCGGCCGAGCTGCGCGGGGAGGCTTCCGACCCCCAGCTGAAGACCGGGATCGCACCGTAGGCGCGAGCGTTGTTCATCGCTTCGGTCGGGAAGCGGTAGGGGGCGCAGGGGCTGACGCTGCAGTCCTGCCAGGAGGAGGAGAACTCGATCAACGAGAGACCCTTGCCGACCAGCTGTTCGAATTCGCCCACCCGGCTCATGTCCCAGGGAGCGTCGCGGGAGGCGCCTGGATCGCTGATCCAGGCGCCCCAGTAGAGGGGCTTCGCCTTAGAAGTCGTGGCGGCACGCCCGCCGGCGCCCCCCGCGCTGGCGAGGGAGGGCAGCAGCGTGCAGCCCAGCATCGTCAGGAGCAAGAGGGCGACTATTTGCGCCCCGTACGGGCGCCGCGAGTGCAGCTTCGAAACCAGAGGGGGCAGTGTAGGGAACCCGGATGGCGTCACTTCAGGGTCCGCTCAGGCCGGCGGCTGGATCGGGCCGCCCGCGAGCTGACCGTATTCCGCGCCGACGTAGGCCGGCTTCCCGATCCCTTCGGCGAAGGCGGAGGTGGCGGTGGCGGAGGTCTCGATCGGCCAGTCCATGTTGTCGTCGAATTTGTCGAACCAGAGGAGGGCGCGAACCTGTGGGTATTCGGCCGGGACGTCGGTGAGGGCTTCGCGGATCCAGGCGGACTTGCTGCCGCCCTGCTCGCTCGAGCCGACCTCGCCGATCATCAGCGGCTTCGAGGGGGCGACGCCTGCGGTGATCTTTTCGTAGCTGCCGGCAAACAGCTGGTCGAAGCTGCGCCAGCCCCGCGGCGATGCCGGGTTGGTCCCCCAGTTGTAGCCGTCGAGGCCGGTCCAGTCGACGTAGGCATCGCCCGGGTAGAGCGAGGAGAGATCGGTCATCGAGCCGGCCGGGTCCACGAACGGGCACCAGACCCAGGAGACGTTGGTAACCCCTACCGCGTTGAAGATGTCGTGGACGTGGCGCCAGGCGGCGACAAACTGGCCGGGGGTGTTGCCGTTGACGCCCTCGGCCCAGGGGAACCAGTTGCCGTTCATCTCCCAGTCGAAGCGGAGGAAGAAGGGGTGGCCCCAGGCCTTCGCTTCTTCGGCGAATTCGCGGATGAATTCGTCGTAGCGGCCTTCGATCACGTCGCCGAGCTGGAAGTCGGGCTCGCTGGTGCTCGAGGGGATCGACTGCGAGCTCCAGCTCAAGACCGGGATCGAGCCGTGGGCGCGGATGCTTTCCATCGGCGTGGTCGGGAACTCGTAGAAGTCGCATTCCGGTTCGCAGATGGCGAACGGCTGGAAGAAATGGACCAGCGATGCCGACTTGCCCGCCTCCTGCTCGAACGTGGTCAGAGCGCTCATGTCCCAGGGAGCCTGTTCGCCGGTGACGTGATCGCCGATCGCCGCGCCCCAGTAGAGCGGCTGTGGAATGCGGCTGGCCTCGGCCGCTTTGCAGCCGCCGCGCCGACGGCGGATGGCGGCGGGATTGATCCGCTTCGAACGGGCGCTGGCGCAACGGGTAACTCCCCCCAGGGCCTGCGCGCCGGATAGCTTCACGCGCTTGTGAGAAGCGTGCCCGCCGGAGGCGGCAACGGCGATGGCGGCGGTGAGCGCGAAGATCGCCGCTGCCATCCAGAGGACGTGAGCGGCGAGGCGACTGGCGGGGCGTCGGGCCATATAGGCCCATCGGCGCCTTACCAGCCTGTTTCAGCAACTGTCCACCCACTTGGACAAATGTTCAGGTGGGTGGGAAATCCGGCGATTAGCCGAGCGGCTGGATCGTCGTCGTATTGAGACTGCCGAAGGTGTTGCCGACGTAGGCAGAGTTCTGGATGCCTTCGGCGAAGGCGTTGGTGGCGGAGCTCGAGGTCTCCAGTGGCCAGTCCATATTGCTGTCGTATTTGTCGAACCAGAGCAGGGCCCGGATCTTGGTGTATTCCTTCGGCAGCTCGGTCAGCATTTCCTTGATCCAAGTCGCCTTCGAGCCGCCGTACTCGCTGGAGGCAACCTCGCCGATCATCATCGGCTTGGTCGGCGCGACGGTTTCGGTCAGGTAGCGATAGCTGGCGCGGTAGAGCTGGTCGAAGGTCTGCCATTCCCCCGAGCGGCTCGGGTTGGTTCCCCAGTTGTAACCGTCGAGGCCGATCCAGTCGACATAGGCGTCGCCGGGGTACTGTCCGCTCACCGACTGGAAATTCTGGAAGCTGCCGTACCAGCTGACGTTCGGACACCAGACCCAGGTGACGTTGTTGGCTCCGACGGCGGTGAAGATGTCGTGGACGTGACGCCAGGCCGCGGCGAATTCACCCGCTTTGTTGCCGTTGACCCCCTCCGACCAGGGGAACCAGTTGCCGTTCATCTCCCAGTTGAAGCGGAGGAAGAAGGGGTGGCCCCAGGCCTTGGCCTTGCTGGCCCATTCGCGGATGTAGGTGTCGTAGCGACCGGAGATGACGTCGGAGAGCTGGTAGTCGGGCTCGCTGACGTTGGACGGGATCGATTGCGAGTTCCAGCTGACGACCGGGATGGAGCCGTGTTGACGGACGTTTTCCATCGGGGTCCACGGGAAGGCGTAGTAGCTGCAGGTGCCGCCGCTGCAGGTCGAGAACGGCTCGAAGAAGTGCACCAGAGAGAGGTGCCGCTGGGTCAATTCCTCGAACTTGGTCACGGCAGTCATGTCCCAGGGTGCCGTGCCGCCGGTTAGTTGACTGCCGATCGCAGCCCCCCAGTAGATAGGGCCCCCGGGGCCCGTTTCAGGCAACGGTTCCTGGATCGGTTCGGCTTCCGGAGCAGCAGCGTTGCTCACGGCCACAGTCACGCTCGTGACCGCCTTCACACCCCGCGAACCGTAAGCGGTTGCGGTAAGGGTGCGGTTTCCGTCGGCGAGCTTGGTGGTGTCGAGGGTGCCGCCGTAGGGAGAGGAGGTGTCGGTGAACTCGACCGAGCCGTCGACCGCGAATTCGACCTTGGTGGGAGAGCCCGCCAGCACCGCGACTTTCCAGACGACGTTGCCGGAGACGGTCTGGCCGTTGCCGGGTTCGAGAGTGGAGACCGAGAGCGCTTCCTTGCTGCCTCCGCCGGGCTTGGTCGAGCTGGAGGTGACGCTGGCGGTCTTCGGCTTGCCGCCGCCGACGGCCTTGGCCGGGGCGACGCTTTCGGCTCCCAGCGCGCTCGGCGCGAACAGCAAGGCAAGGAGGAAGAGGGGAATCAGGGCCTTGGAGAGGAGTCGGGTGAGAGCCATTGCCCGGCTCCCATCGACTTCCCCTGCCTAACGATTCACTGTGGCCCGCGAGAGCTGGACGTTTGTCCGCTCGCCGCACGTGGACTGGGTGTCAAGTCGCTCGGCGACCACTCAGTTTTAAGTACTGACCCGTAGAGATCGAGGAGGGCGGCCGCACACTCGTCCCACGAGGTGAGGTCGGGTGAGCTCTGCGGCTGCGGCTTGGCCAGCTCCTTGAGCGCCGCGGTGGCGATCTGCTCGGCGCTCGAGTCGAGGGGGATCGCCCGGCCGAAGCCGTCGGCGGCGATCTCCGAGAGCCCGCCGGCGTCGGCGACGAGCAGGCGGCGCCGGGCGGCGGCGGCCTCCAGTGCGACCAGCGGGTGGCTCTCGAACTCGCTCATCAGGATCACCAGCGAGACACCCCCGAGCAGCGCCGCCATCCCCTTGGGGTCGCCGGGCGGGACGCTGGTCACCTCGACGCTCTCGGCGAGCCCGAGCTCCTCCACTCGCCGCCGCAGCTCCTCTTCGTAGGGGCCCTTGCCGACGATCAGCAGCCGCGCCTCGGGGCGTTGCGCGAGCACCAGCGGGAATGCCTCGAGCACGCGGTGATGGCCCTTGTAGCGCTCGAGCCGGCCGATCGAGGCCAGCGTCGGCACCGCCGGCTCGCCGTCGGCCACGTCGCCGCCGGAGAAGCTGAGGTCGGTGCCGTTGGGGATGAAGGCGAAGCGCTCCGGCGGGACGCCGAGCGCCGCCCCGTACTGCTCGATCTCGAAGCGGGCGATCGCGACCAGCCGCGCCGCCCGGCGCAGCAGCGGCCGCAGCAGCCGCATCTGCAGGCCGCGGGCGCGGTTGCGGTGCCCGAGCGAGTGGCCGCCGCCGTGAAAGGTGACGACGAAGGGGAGACGCAGGGTCAGCGCCCGCAGCATGGCCAGCGGGGCGACCAGCGTGTGGTAGCTCTGGACGTGGACGAGGTCCCACTTCTCCCGGCTCATCGCCCGCCAGATCCCCGGCGCGAAACACCAGTCGCGGCCGCGCGGCCAGGCGCGAAGGATGCGGATGCGGATGCCTTCGTGGGTCTCCTCGGCGGCGCGCTCGGCGTCCGGGTCGGTGCAGATCACCTCGACCTGGACGCCGGCGGCGGCCATCCGCCTGCCCACCTCGAGCACGTGGCGCTCCACCCCACCCTGCGCCAGGGGGCTGCGCGGGGTCACCATCAGCACCCGCGGCGCGGCGCCGTTGAAGCTGGGGTGCGCGACCTCGGTCTCGTCTGGCTTGGCGATGCCGGTGCGGACCCGCAGATAGTCGACGCTGGTGGCAGCGAGCCCGACAACGATCATCGCCGCCCGGCCGAGGCCGCCCGGGTCGCCCTTGAAGACGGCGCCGAGATCGCGCAGGACGCCGAGCGGCAGCGTCCGCCGTACGTATGAGCGCTCGGAGGAGAGGCCGTCCGCGGTGCCGACCATCCCGCTCAGCACCGCCTTCGAGCGGCCCTCGGCGCGGCAGCGGTCGATGAAGTAGCGGACCTTGCCACGCGCCGGGGGGACGACGTGTTCGACCGCGGCGGCGGGGTCGTAGAGGATCTCCGACGCGGGCCAGCGCTGGTGGACGCGGATGCTGAGGTCGGTCTCCTCGCAGCCGACCGGCAGCGTCCCGACCCGGCCGAGCTCGTGGCTGAAGCCGCCGACCTCGACCAGCGGCGCGCGGCGGAAGGACATGTTGGCGCCGACCAGGTTGCGGACCGGCTCCAGCTGCCGGGGCATGCCCGAGTGGGTGCAGCCGACGACCCAGTCGAACTCGGGCGGGAACCAGCCCGGCTTGCCCTCGACCCAGCGCGGACGCACCGTCCCCCCCGCCCCCAGCACCTGCGGGTCGGCGTAGGCCGCGGCGAGGCGCTCCAGCCAGTCGTCGGCGGCGATCGCGTCGTCGTCGAGGAAGGCGACCACCTCGCCACCGGCCTCGGCAACCCCGCTGTTGCGGGCGCCCGAAAGGCCCTGCTTCTCGCGGTTGGGGACGACGGTGACCTCGGGCCAGCGTCGGCGCGCCTCGGCCAGGAGCTCGGGAGCGTGGTCGATGACGAGGACGATCTCCTGCGCCGGGCGGGTCTGCCGGCGCAGCGAATCCAACGCTTCGGTCAGAACCTCGAGACGTTCCTCGGTGAAGGCGCAGATGACCACCGAGATCGTCGGCAGCTTCGGGTTGGAGACGGTTTCCCCTGGCACGGCGCGGATTCTGCCACGACCATCCCCTGGCCTTTCCAGTCTTTGACCGGCGAGATGACGGCTGACAATTCGCTGCGGGGAACGTTGACCGTTGAAGATGCAACGGCCAGCAAGCGCGGGAGCGGCCGCGGAGGAACCACGGCGCGTCTGGGCGGCACTCCTGGGAGGAACCCTCCTGCTCTTCCTGGCCCGCGCGGTGCTCTCGCTGATCCGCTCAGGCCCGGTCCTCGTCGCCGACGAGATGGGGTACCTCGGCAACGCCCGGGCGATCGTCGGGGAAGTCGGCGCCCAGATGGAATTGGCGCCTTTTTACCGGGGCGGCTATTCGCTGCTGATCGCACCGCTGCTGAAGCTCTCCACCGACGTGGCGGTGGAGTACCACCTCGTGCTCGTCCTCAATGCCGCGCTTGCCGCTGCGGTCTTCCCCCTCCTCTACCTCCTCCTCGCCAGGTTCGCCGCGGTCCCGACCCGGGTGGCGCTGTGGGCCGCTCTCGCCGGCAGCGTCTACCCGGCGATCACCGTGCTCTCGCAAGTAGCGATGTCCGAGAACGCCCTCTTCCCGTTGCTCTGCGTCTGGCTGATCTGCTTCGCCGGCCTGCTCTCCAGCGTCCCCCACCGCTCGCAGCTGTTGTGGGCGATCGCCACCGGCGCCGCCACCGGCGCCCTCTGGGCCGTGCACAACCGGATGATCGTCGCGGTCCTCGTCGCGGTCGTGGGAATGGCCTGGCTCCTCTACCGCCGCCGCCTCCGGCCGGGGCCGGCCCTCGCCGGCGTGGCCACGATCGCGCTCTTCATGCTCGGCGCCCATTTCCTCGACTCCTTCATCGTCACTCATAACTATGGGGGCAGCGCGCCCGACGAACTCACCTCGCGCATGGACGAAATCCTCCACTTCGGGGGAATCCGAACCGTCCTCGCCAACCTGCTCGGCCAGACCTGGTACCTGCTCGTCGCGACGTTCGGGCTGGCGGCCGTGGTCCTCGCCGAGTTCCTTCGCGGCCGGCCGCGAGCGGACGGCGAGGAGGCCGTGGCGCCCGATCCGTCCCGAGAGCTAGCCGCAGTGCTCTTGGCCCTGACCGGACTGCTGCTCCTGATCTCAGCCGCGGCCTTCCCGGAACGGACCCGGCCCGACATGCTGATCTACGGGCGCTACGCGGAGATCGTCTCTCCCGCCTTGATCGCGTTCGGAGTTGCGGCGCTCGCCCGGGCAAGGGTCGGCTTCCGGATCGGCTGGCCGGTTGCCGGCTTCGTGGCGCTGACCGCGGCGATCGCGCTGATCCGGGCAACCGCCTCCGATCCCGATGCCGCCAACCGCTGGAACATCTCGGCGCTGCCGTTCCTGACGATGCAGCTCGGGCCGGCTGTTCTGATCGGCGCCGCGGCGATCGCCGGGGCTGGCGCTCTGTTCCTGCAGCTGGCATCCCGCCGCAGCGTCGGCGCGCTGGGCGTGGCCGCGGTCGCGCTCTTCCTCGCGGTCGTGGTTTACGGCGCCTGGAACCCGGTCCGCAGCTCCGAGCGCGCCATCTACCCGGCCGGGTGGGAAAGCCCGCAAGCCGCGGCGGCGGCAGCCGGAGGGAAGACCATCGCCTACGACCTGGACCGTTACGAAACGATCGGGCTGTACGTGTTCCAGTGGTTCCTGCCGGACTCGCGGATCCTCCTTTTTCACGGCGACGACGAAGCGCCGCCGAGCCGCCTGGTCATCTCAGGGCAGCACTACGGCCGCGAACACCCCGGCAGCGGCGCCGTTGAAGTTTGGAGTGCGGCTGGACGGGACCAGGCGCTCTGGCGCCTGCGCAATCGTCAAGCTCCCTAACCGAGATGGCCTCCTCCAGCGCGACCACGCCCCGCCGAGGCCGGCTGCGGGCGCACCTCGACGATCGCATGTACCGGACGGGGTACTACCTGATCCTCGGCACCGGCGCCTCGGGGTTGCTCGGCGTCGCCTTCTGGGCCGCGGCCGCGCGCTCCTACAGCGCCCACGTCGTCGGCCTCAGCGCCGCCGCCGTCTCCGCGATCGCCCTCGTCTCCGGGATCTGCTCGCTTGGGCTCTCGGCGGTCCTGGTCCGCTACCTGCCGGTGGCCGGGCCCAGCGGTCGGCCTCTGATTATCCGCAGCTACGTCCTCACGATTGTCCTCTCCTTCCTGGTCGGCGGGGGCGTCGCCCTGACCACGGGCCTGTGGTCGCCGACGCTGGGGTTCCTCGGCGAAGACCTCTGGCCGCTCGCGTTCGCCCTCTCGACCGCGGCGATGACCACCTTCACCCTCCAGGACAGCGTCCTCACCGGACTCCACGCAGCCGCCTGGATACCGATCGAGAACACCCTCTACGCCGTCGCCAAGCTGGTCCTGCTGGCGGCCCTCGCCGCCCTGCTTCCGTTCGCCGGGCCATTCGTCGCCTGGAATCTGCCGCTGCTGCCAGCGGTCCTGATCGTCAACTACCTGATCTTTCGGCGTTTGGTCCCGAAGCTGTCGGCCGAGGGTGGGCTCGAGCGGCGCAAAGTGATCTCGATGGCCGCCGGCAACTACGGCGGCAACCTGCTCGGCCTGCTCGGCAACATGTACCTGCCGATCCTCGTCGCCAACCGCACCAGCGCCAGCGAGGCGGCCTATTTCTACGTGCCCTGGATGATCTCGCTGTCGGTCGAGCTGGTGGCGCTCAACATGATGACCTCGCTGACCGTCGAGGCCGCCCTCGACATGCCGCACCTGCGCCAGCTCTCACGGCGCGCCCTGACCCACTCGATGCGGCTGGTGGTGCCGGTCGCGGCGCTGACCGTGCTGCTGGCCCCATACGGGCTGCTGCTGTTCGGCTCCGAGTACGCCGACGAAGGGACGACGCTGCTGCGGCTGCTGGCGCTCGGCGCGATCCCCAACGTGATCGCCGCGCTGGGCGCCGGAGTGGCCAGGATCGAGCATCGCGGCTGGATCGTCACCGCGATTCAGGGCTTCCAGTTCGTCTTCGTCGTCGCCTTGAGCGCCGCCCTGCTGCCCGGGGTCGGCATCGCCGGGGTCGGCATCGCCTGGACCGGCTGCCAGTTCCTGCTGGCGGCGGCGCTGCTGGCGACGATCCTGCGCCCGGTCCTCTTCTCAGGAGGCGACCGCGGCGCCGTCGTCCAGTAACTGCGCGCGCCCTCGCCAGGCGATGATGCGGCGCAGCGTCAAGGTCCCGTGAGCCACGGCGCGAGGACCGATCAGGCCGAGCGCCAGCGTCACCCAGGCCTGCAGTTCCAGCGGGCGGCGCCGCAGGGCCGCGGCGGCGTAGCGCACCCCGGCGCGGCGCTTGCCGAGCAGGAAGGCCTGCACCGAGGCGACCCGCAGGAGCGTCGTGTACTGGCCCGGCCCGTGGTCCCGCAGCGCCGGTCCGTGGCGATGCAGCGCCGTCTCCGCCATCCACAGCATGTCCGGGGCGTCGCTGAACAGGCGCGGCACCAATTCGTCGGCAGCAGCGGTGCGCAGCCAGCTGTTGGGGGCGTCGGTGTGCTCGTGGCCGAGCACGTCGTCTACGTAGAGCGTCTGCTCGCGGCTGGCCAGCTCGAGCTCCCACAGCGTCTCCATCGCGCCGCGGCGCTCGGCGAACAGCGGCGTCGCCTCGAAGACCGAGCGGTGGATGCAGTGGGTCGCGTCGTTGCCGCCCTCGGCCTCGGCCCAGCTGATCCGCCCCTCGTAGCCGATCGGCTCCGGCGGCGTGAACTGCGGCGTCACCCGGCCGTCGTCCCAGGTCAGGCGGCTGCGCATCACCCGGACACCGTCGGGCAGCTCGAGCACGATCTCGCGCATCCGCTCCAGCGCCTCGGGCAGCAGCTCCCAGTCGCTGTCGACGATCACCACCCAGGTGCCGTTGGAGTTGACGACGCCGGTATGGCGGGCGGGGGTGATGCCGCGGTTGTGCTCGTGCCTGACCACGCGCAGCCGGGGGTCGTCGTATCGCTCCAGCGCCGCCAGGGTGCCGTCGCTGGAGTGGTCGTCGACGACGACCAGCTCGAAATCCCCGAAGCTCTGCCGCAGAACGCTGTCGATGCAGCGGCAGACGATCTGCTCCCGGTTGTAAGTGGGCACAACGACGCTGAAGAAGGGTGGCGACATCGCGCTTTTGGACCGATCGAGCGACTTGAGAAAGGGGGTGAGTGGCGGCGGAGCCCGGCAAAACTAGCAGCGATCCGCAGGACTCCGCGCGGCAAGGCGCCCTGCGAGATTCAACCGCCGCTGCGGCCGGTCGATCTCTATCTATGCTCACCCCCATGGAGACCCAGACCACCCACCCCCTGGCGGCGATCGAGCCGGGGATGGCACCGGAAACGATCCGCCTGCAGCCCAGCAAGGGCTTCAGTCGCGTACTCTCGCCACCGGAACTCTGGCGCTATCGCGACCTCGCCCTTCAGATCGCGATGCGCGACATCACCATCCGCTACCGCCAGACCGCGCTCGGGGGCGCCTGGGCGATCCTGCAGCCGATCGGCTTCATGGTCGTCTTCTCGCTGATCTTCGGCAACGTCGCCGGCATCTCCTCGAACGGGCTGCCCTACCCCCTCTTCAGCCTCGGGGCTTTGGTGCCCTGGGTCTTCTTCGCCAACTCGATGCTGCTCGGCTCCGAAAGCCTGGTCAGCAACGCCGCCCTGGTCTCGAAAATCTATTTCCCACGGATCTTCATCCCGGCCGGACCGATCGTCGCCGGCTTCGTCGACCTGGCGATCTCGACCGCGATCCTGCTGGCGATTGCGCTGATCTGGGGCTACCCGCCCGGTGTGGCGATCTTGACGCTGCCGCTCCTGATCGCCATCGCCGCCGCCGCAGCGCTCGGCGTCGGCTCGGCGCTCTCGGCGATCAACGTCCGCTTCCGCGACGTCAAGTACGTCGTCCCGTTCGGGATCCAGCTCTGGCTCTTCATCACCCCGATCGTCTACGCAAACAGCAGCATCGACCAGCCCTGGCGGACGATCTCCGCGATCAACCCGATGGTCGGCGTCGTCGAAGGCTTCCGCTGGGCGACCCTGGGGACGGGAGATGCCCCCTGGACGCTGATCGGCATCTCCGCCGCTGCCGCCGCCGTCCTCTTCGTCGCCGGGCTGGCCTACTTCGACCGCGTCGAGCGCAGCTTCGCCGACTTCGTCTGAGCCATGGCAGAGGTTGCGATCGAGACCCATGATCTGGGCAAGCGCTACACGCTCGGCGTCAGCGGCCGCGGCTACGGGACCCTGCGCGAGAGCCTCGTCGAGGCGGTCAAGAAGCCGCTGCGGCGCGGCAGCCGCGGGCAGGCGCAGCAGGCGCATCAGCTCTGGGCCCTGCGCGACCTCTCGCTGACGATCGAAAACGGCGAGGTGGTCGGCTTGATCGGCCACAACGGCGCCGGCAAGAGCACGCTGCTGAAGATCCTCTCCCGGATCACCGAGCCGTCCGCCGGCTATGCCGACGTAACCGGCCGGGTCGGCTCGCTGCTCGAGGTCGGAACCGGGTTTCACCCCGAGCTGACCGGCCGCGAGAACATCTTCCTCAACGGCGCGATCCTCGGCATGCGCCGCGCGGAGATCCGCGCCCGCTTCGACGAAATCGTCGATTTCGCAGAGCTCGACAAGTTCCTCGACACCCCGGTCAAGCGCTACTCCAGCGGCATGTCGGTCCGCCTCGCCTTCGCCGTGGCCGCCCATCTCGAGCCGGAGATCCTCCTCGTCGACGAGGTGCTCGCGGTCGGCGACGCCTCGTTCCAGCGGAAGTCGCTGGCGAAGATGAGCGAGGTGGCGCAGGCCGGCAGAACCGTCGTCTTCGTCTCTCACAACCTGGCGATCATCCAGGCGCTCTGCAAGCGCGGGATCCTGCTCGAGCGGGGCGAAGTGCAGGCCGACGGGACGGTCAATCACGTCCTCGACCGCTACCTGGCCGAGCTCGAGCGGGCCTCCGAGGCGGACCTGGTGGAGCGGGAGGATCGCGACGGGCGCGGCTGGCGGCAGACGCTGCTGAAGCGGGTCGAGATGCTCGACCCGAGCGGCCAGGCGAACGCCGTCATCGGCGGCCGGCCGGCAAAGCTGATCGTCGAGGTGACCGAGCTGCTGCCCGGGTTGGAGTGCCGCGCCACCATCGCCAACAGCCTCGGCCAGCCGATCGCCACCCTCGACAGCGAGATCTCGGCTCCGGCCGACGTCCGCGATTCGGACCTTGGTCCCCTGATCGAGTGCGAGATCCCCACCGTCCCGATGCTGCCCGGGCGCTACCGGATCGACATCGTCGTCAAAGCCAACAGCGTCTACCAGGACGGCCTGCAGGGCGCCGTCTTCTTCGACGTCGAGCCAGGCGTGATGGAGGGCCGTCCGATGCCGAGCCACGGCAGCGAGGGCAGCGTCGCCTTCCCCCATTCCTGGCGGCTTCCCCCGTGAGCGAGACCCCGACGATCTCGATCGTCATTCCCGCCTACGAAGCGGCGGGGACGATCGCCGAAGCGGTCGGGTCGGCGCTGTCCCAAGATCCTCCCCCCCACCAGGTGATCGTCGCCGACGACGGCTCCGGCGACGGGCTCGAGGAGGCGCTGGCGCCCTTTCCGCCAGCCCGGGTCAGCCTCCTTCGCCTCTCCCACGCCGGCGTTTCCGCCAGCCGCAACGCTGCCTGCCGCGACGCCTCCGGCGAGTTCGTCCTCTTCCTCGACGCCGACGACCTGCTGCTGCCCGGAAAGCTGGCGGCGCTCGGCCGGCTGGGACGCGAACGCCCCGACCTCGACATCCTCGCCACCGACCTCTGGTTCGAGCTCGACGGCCGCCGCAGCGGTCGCTTCGGCGAGGCAAACGCCTTTCCCGTCGAAGCGGAGCAGCGCCGAACCATCCTCGAACGCTGCTTCGTCGCCCAGCCCGCGATCCGCCGCTCGCGCCTGCTCGCCCTCGGCGGCTTCGACGAATCGCTGCGCACCGGCGAGGATTGGGACTGCCTGCTCCGGCTGGTCCTCGACGGGTCCGTCGCCGGCTTCGACGATGCCCCCCTTGCGGTCTACCGGATCCACGGCGACAGCCTGACCAGCTCGCGCGCCGACACCTTCCGCGACCGGGCGCGGGTCCTCGAAAAAGCCCTTGCCAACCCGAGCCTGCGTCCGGGAGAGAGGGCCTTCGCCGAGCAGATGCTTGCGATCCAGCGCGCCCGCGCGGCTCTCGGGGAGGCGCAGGCGGCCGTTGCCGAGGACCGCCGCGACGTCCGCCGACGCGGCCTCGCGCTGGCCCGGGCGTCGGGCGGGTCGCCGCGGGACAGGGTCTGCGGCCTCGGTCTCTTCGCCGGCCCGGCGTTTCTCCGTCCCTGGCTCGGCCGGCGCTTGGGAGGCCCGTCCCAGCTGTCCCGCCGGCTTCCGGCAATGGAGGCGAAGAAATGAGCGCCCGAGCGGCGATCTCCATCCTGATGCCGGTGCGAAACGGCGAGCGCTTCGTCGTAGAGGCGGTCGAATCGGTGCTTTCGCAGACCTTCGCCGACCTCGAATTGCTCGTCCTCGACGACGGCTCCGCCGACTCGACGCCGCAGATCCTCGAGCGACTCGCCCGCGCCGATTCGCGGCTCGTCGTCCACCGGCGCCAGCCCGGGCGCAATCTCGCCGAAGCTCTCAACGCCGCCGCGGAGCTCTCTCGGGCGCCCCTCCTCGCCCGCCTCGACGCCGACGACGTCGCCCTGCCCGAGCGTCTCCGGCTTCAGACCGAGTTCCTCGACGAGAACCCCGACGTGGCCTTGCTGGGCGGCCAGGCGCTGCTGATCGACGAGCGCGGGCGCGAGTTCGGGCGAGCCGAGTACCCGACCGGCGACGGCGAGCTGCAGCAGGCGCTGCGCGAGCGCAACCCCTTCGTGCATTCGGCGATAGCGATGCGCCGGGAGGCGTTCGAAGCCGTCGGCGGCTACCGAGACAACTTCGACCACGCCGAGGACCTGGACCTCTGGCTGCGGCTCGCGGCCGGCCGGCAGATCGCGAACCTGCCCCAACCAGTCGTCAAGTACCGGATCCACGGCGACCAGCAGACGCTGCACAAGCAAGACGAACAAGCGCTGTTCTCGGTGGCGGCACGGGCGTCGGCTCGTGCCCGGACGGCCGGGGAGCCCGACCCGTTCGAAGGTACGCCGATCGACGAAGCGCTCCTGATCTCGCAGGGCGTCGGCCCGGCGGAGGTGACCGGCGCAGTCGTCCCGGCGCTGGCCTGGCTCGCCCGGACCACCGGCAGGGCAGGCCACCCCGAGGACGCCCGCCGCCTCTTCGCCGCCGCCCTCGCGCGGGCCCGCTCGGATTCGGGATCCCCTGCGTTGGTAGCGTCCGTCTACCGTTCCATGGGTCACCGGCACGCAGAGCAGGGGCAGCGCTTCCGCGCCAAGCTGAAGGCAGCCCAGGGCCGCCTCGCCGAACGGGGGGCGCGACGATGAGCCGCGAGCTGACGCTCGAGCAGGTGGCCCAGGGCCTGGGCTGGCGAATCGGCCTGCCGCTGCTGCGAGCACGGGCCCGGCGGCGGCTGCCGCGTCTCGAGCCGGGCTCGGCGACCGTCGTCACGGTCAATTGGAACTCCTGGGAGCACCTGAAGGTGCTGATCGACGTCGTCCAGCGGCGCAGCCCGGCTGGAACCCGGATCATCGCCGTCGACAACGGTTCCGGCGACGAGTCGCGGGCGCGGCTGGCAGAGCATCCCGAGGTGAGGACGGTGAAGCTGCCGGTCAACGTCGGGCACGAGCTGGCGATGGACATCGGCGTATTGCTGGCCGAGACGGAGTTCGTCGTCGCCCTCGACGTCGATGCCTTTCCCCTCCACGACACCTGGCTGGCCGAGCTGCTGGCGCCGCTCGACCGAGGGGCGGCGGTCTCGGGCGCGCGTCTGAACCGGCAGTACGTCCACCCTTGCTGCTGGGCGATGCGCAAGGCGCGATTCGTCGAGCGCGGGCACTCCTTCCGCTCGCACTACCGGCCCCGCGAAGACGACCGCGACGCGGCGGGGGACGTCGGCGAGGAAATCTCCGCTGCCGAGGCGCCGCACCTCCACTTCTTCGAGGTGACGAGCCAGCGCGGTCCCGGCGATGTCGGCACCGTCTTCGGCGGCCTCGTCTACCACAACTTCTACGCGACCCGGTTCAACGCCAGCTCCGAGCGGACCCTCGACGGGGTGGTCGCGGTCGACGATCCCAGTCGGGCCTGGCAAGAGGCACTGCGACGGTACGTCTAGTGAGCGGGGCGCCGCCCCACAGCGAGGATCGCGTTCGGCCTGCCCCAGGTGAGGCCGCGGTGCTCGAGCATCACCGCCGTCGCGAGAACCGGGAAGGCCGCCGCGCGGAGCAGCAGAGGCCACGCCTTGATCCGGTCGCGGACCTCCTGCGCTGCGGCGGCGAGGCTGCGATAGGTGCCGCGCACGCCGATCGATACGAGCCCGACCCGCTCGAGCATCGCGACGAAGTCGCCGCGGGTGTAGCCCTGGCGGACCTGCTCGCGCCAGGTGGTCGCGCTGCCGGGGAGGACCGGCTGCCAGTCGCGGTCCGGCACCTGCGCGACCAGGATGCCGTCGGGTTCGACCGCCGCCGTCATCGTCCGCAGCGCCGCCTCGTCGTCGGGAATCTCACTCAGGCACTCGAGCGCGACCACGGCGTCGAAATTCGAGACCGGCAGCGGCCGCAGCAGGTCGGCGGCCTCGAATCTCACGTTGTCGAGGCCGCGACCGCGGGCGCGAGCCCGGGCACCCGCGAGCATGTCCTCGCGCAGGTCGATGCCGACGATCCCCCAGGAGGGATGCCGCTTGGCAAGGGCCATGGAGAGCAATCCGTCGCCGCAGCCGGCGTCGAGGACGCTGATCGGGCGGCCAGCTGCGAACTCCGAGAGGACGTCCTCGGCAGCCTTGAGGCGAAGCCGCCGGGCCGGCGCCATCAGCGCGATGCGCTCCTCGAGGACCGCCCGGATCGTCTTCAGTACCCCCATCGCCGCATCATTCCGGATCGCTCGGCGGCGCTGCGATGAGGGATTGGGCCGATGCCCCCTGGCGTACGCGCCTCCTGCGGCGGCTGCGGCTGCCGGCGGGGCTGCTGCGCCCGCTGGCCGCCCGCTCGCCGCGCTGGTCCGAGCTGGCCGCAGACCTCGCCTACTGGCGGGGGATCCGGCGCCAGTCGACGGCGGCGGAGTGGCGGCGCCTCACCGCCTCCTACTCAGTCCTGGTCAATCACCGCTTCGCCGGCGAGCTGAAGCCGGGGCAGGGGCGAATCGACATCTCGCCGCGCCGCTTCCGCCGCCAGCTGCGGGCCCTCCGCCTGCTCGGCTTCCAGCCGATCGGGGTCGAGCGGATCCTCGCCTTCCACCGCGGCGAAGCGGAGATCCCGCGCCGCGCCGTCGCCCTTACCGCCGACGACGCGATCGCCGACAGCGTCGAGCCGTTGCGGCGAGCGGCGAGGTGGAGCCCGCAGCTCTTCGTGCCGACCGCCGAGCTCGGCGCCGCCGCCCACTGGATCGACGGCGAGCCGGTTGCCACCTGGGCGCAGGTGGAAGAGCTCGCCTCCACCGGGGTCTCGATCGGTTCCCATACCCGTCACCACCGGCGTCTCGCCGAGCTCCCCGAAGCCGTCCGCGAGGTCGAGCTGGCGGGCTCGCTGGCCGAGCTGCGCGAACACCTGCCGCAGGCGCCGGCGGTCATCGCCTATCCGAACGGCGACCACGACGACGCTGTCTGCGAGGCAACCCAGGCGGCCGGCTACGAGCTCGGATTCACCACCGAGAAGGGCCGCAACTGCGCCGGCACCGACCCCTACCGGTTGCGTCGGGTCAGCATCCACGGCGCCGACGGCGCCCTCGCGGCGATCTGGAAGGCCGCGAGCGGCGAAGGGCTGCCGCGGCTTTGGCTGCGCCTGCGCCGCTGAGCCTCAGCGCGCCGCGCGCCGGAGCTCCTCTGAGAGCAGCTCAAGGAACGGCGCCTGCCGCAGATCCGCGAGCGCGGGCTCGCCGGCCGCCGCAAGCCGCAGGTGCTCGTGGTCGGAACGGCAGTGGACCGTCCAGCAGAGCGTGCGCAGCGCCGACAGCAGGCCCGGATCGAGATCCAGCGCCTCGCAGTAACGAGCGGTCTCGGCGGCGGCGACCGCGCCAGAAGGCGTGGAGGGATCGAGTAGGCGCCGGTAGGACGCCAGGGTGGCTTTCTCCTCGAAGGCTTTCTCGAGGACGAAGCCGGCGTTGGCGAGGAAGTAGACGAGGTCGAGGCCGGGCAGCCCATCCGGCTCGGCGGACTCCCAGTCGAGCAGGACAGGGCGGTCGCGGCTGCCCAGCACCACGTTCCAGGGCGAGCAGTCGCGGTGCTCGCAGACCACCGGCAGCTCGGCGACGGCTCGCGCCGCCGAGCGCAAGGCCGCGAGCTGCCCTGCCTCCAGCGCCGGGCCGAAATGCCGCTCGAAGAACCCGAGGTGCTCGTCGATCGTCGTCCGCTGCGCCGGGTCCCCCGCTCGATCCGCGGCAAGCTCGATCAGCAGATCGGTCACCCGCCGCGCCATCTCCGGGAAGCTCTTCGGGGTCAGGCGCTCGAGCATCGGATCGCCCTCGATCGCTCCCTCGGCCACCCCGAGGCGGCCGCCGCGTTGCAGCCGCTCGCGGAAGGCCGGGATCCCCTCCGCTCCCGGCCGCTCCTCCGCAAGACGGCCGAGCACGGTCGCCTCGCGCGCCACCCCCGCCTCGGCCTCGGCCACCCGGGCGAACTTCGTGGCCGTCAGCGGGCGCGGGCTCCCGGACCCGAACTCGAGTGCGACGACCTTGTTGATGCTGCGATGGCCGCCGGTGAGCAGCATCGGCGAATTGCCATCATCCGAGCCCCCATCCTCGCCGTCCGGAACCCGCGCGAAGACGTACACCGGGGCGAGGTAGCCGAAGCGAGCCGCCAATCTCCAGAGGCGGCGCAGGCCGGCCTCGCCCGACGACCGCGGCGGCCGCTTAGAGAGCAGGTAGACAACCGCTGCCCGCACCCCGAGCGGCAACCAGAACTGAGGCTGGCGATTCGGCTGAGGCCCGGGCCAATAAATCCTGACGTCGACGAGCCCGGCCTTTCTCAGCCGCCGCTTCGCCCGCTGCGGGCCCGCCGGGCGCGGAGCCCACCAGCGGCAGACCACCTCGCCCCCGGGCGCCGCGGCGCCGCGGGCGTAACGCAGAAGCGCCCGCGAGGGAAAGCCGGCGAGGACGAGGTCCGCCTCGCCGGGGCCGGCTGGCCTGGAGACCAGCCGCAGGGCCTCCGAGTCTCGGCCGGGAGCCAAGTCGATGACTCGCGGCGGCTCTTCGCTGCGCAGGAGGAAGCGCCAGTCGACCCGCCGCAACTGCTCGTTGCGCTGCGGCTCGAGCAGCTCCGAGTCGAGGGGCCTGGCGTCAAGCGGGTGCTCAGCCATCGCCCAGCAGCTCCCCGTAGACGGCGCTGACCCGGCTGGCCATCCCAGCCCGCGTGAAGTCGCGCTCGACCCTTTCGCGCGCCTTCGAGCCCAGCCGCTCGCGGAGATCGGGGTCGCCGAGCAAACGCCGCAACGCCGCAGCAAGGGCGTCGGCATCGCCCGGGGGCACGAGCAAGCCGTTGCGTCCGTCTTCGATCTGCTCTTCGGTGCCGCCGATCGCCGAGCTGACCACCGCCCGCCGCGCCGCCATCGCCTCCAGCACCGCGAGCGAAGTCCCCTCGTAGAGGGAGGGCAAGGCGAAGACGTCGGCGGCGGCGAGCAGCTGCGGCACGTCGTCGCGGCGGCCGAGGAACCGTACCCGGTCGGCGACCCCGAGCCGGTCGGCCAGCTCTTCCAGACGGCCGCGTTCCGGCCCCTCTCCGGCCAAGGCGAAGATCGCCTCCGGCACCTGCCTCGCCGCCTCGAACAGGGTCGGGTGCCCCTTCTGGTCGCTGAGCCGGGCGGCGGTGAGGACGAGCGGGCGCCCTGCCGCGCCGAGCTCCTCCCGCAACCCCGGCGGCGCTTCGCCGCCGAAGCGCTCCACCTCGACGGCGTTGTGGACGACGGCGATCTTCGCCGCCGGCCAGCGGTAGCGCGTCGCCAGCTCGGCGGCGATCGCCCGCGAAACCGCGAGGTAGCGGCCGACCCGGCGGGCGAGCAGCCGCAGCTGCCACCGGGCCGAGCGATCGGGGAAGTACTGGGAGATGACCTGGACCGTCCCCAGCACAGCCGGCACGCCGGCCACGACGGCAGCGGCAAGGCCCCACTTGGAGGCCATCGGCGAGCTCATGTGGGCGTGGAAGACATCGGGCCGGTCCCGTCGCAGCAGCCTCGCCAGCGCCGGCACCCGCCTGGCGCCGGCGAACCCGAGCGGCAAGGGCGCGACCATGCGCACGGGCACGTCGAGGGCTTCGGCCCGTGCCCGAATCGGCTCGACCCCCACCGCGTCCTCGAGCAGCAGCGTCGGCCGCCAGGCATCGCGGTCGAGCGATTCGAGCAGCATCAGCATCGCGTTCTCCGCTCCGCCGAGAACGTGGCTATCCGTGTAGAAGAAGGTGGATCGGGCCATGGTGCAGTTCGCCGGCCAGCTTCGCCAGCTCGCCTCGGTCGTCTGATTCGGCAAGGGCCGCGTCCACCCCTGCCCAGAAGGCGTAATCGAGGACGGCACGGTAGAACAGCGGCGAGCGCCAGGCCCCCAGCCGCTCGAGCAGCGAGGCCGCGGCGAAGATCGCGCCCGTGACGGCGGGCAGCCGGCGGGTCGCCGACAGCAGCAGCGAACGCGCCGCGAGCCAGGGCCGCGAGCCGTCGTCAGGCGAGGCCAGGCGCAGGTCGCCGAAGACCTCCGGGTGGCTGCGGGCGAGCAGCACCGTCGTCTTTCCTTTCGAGAGGGTGTCGCGCTGCAGGCCGCCCAGATCCTTGCCGTACTCCTGGTGGGCGAGCGCGGCCGGGTCGTAGGCGAGCTCGATCCCAGCCGCGCGCAAGCGGAGCGCCAGCTCGACGTCCTCGTTGCCGTAGATGCCGAAGGACTCGTCGTAGCCGCCGACCTCGCGAATCACCTCGGTCCGCAGGGAAGCGTTGCCGGAGTAGAACGAGCGGGGCCGATCGAGATGCTCGGGGTCCTCGCCGAGCCGGGCCAAGTGCCGATCGAACTTCTCCTTCACGTAGCGGGCGGCGCGCGGGCTTTCGGAACCGAGCTCGACCGGGACCGCGCCGAGGACGCAGAGGCGGGAGCCGGGTGGATGGTGAGAGCGGTGTCGTTCGACGAACTGGGGCACGACCTCCATGTCGTCGTCGAGGACGATCAGGACCTCGCCGCGAGCGGCGGCGATCGCGGCGTTGCAGGCAGCGGCACGGCCACGCCCAGCCGGATCGACCCGGCGCAGCTCATAAGGCGCGGGAAAGGCGTCGATCATCGCGGCGCTGCCGTCGCTGCAGGCGTCGGTAGCGACGATCACCTCGAAGCTGGCCGGGTCTCCCGACTGCGCCGCCAGCGACTCCAGGGCGCGGCGCAGCGTCTCCCGACGCTGATGCGTCGGCACGACCACGGAGACCGAAGGCTCAGCCACGGACGCCTCCGGCTCGGGACCCGATCGCCTCCTCGTAGACGTCGGTCAGGCGCTGCGCCCAAGCGTCCGGGCCGCAGTGGCGCTGGGCGAAGGCCCGTGCCTGCGCCCCCAGGACGCGGCGGCGCTCGTCGTCGGCGAGCAGGGCCGCGGTCGCAGAAGCGATCTCGCCTCCGTCGTCGGCGATCGCCAGCGGGGGCTCCTCGCCGAAGCAGTCGTAGCCCTCGCGACCGCGGCTGGTCGTAACCACGGCCTTGCCTGCCGCCATCGCCTGCAGCACCTTCATCCGCATACCTCCCCCCGTCCGCACCGGCGCCAGCACCACGGCTGCCTCTTCGAGGTGGGGAAGGACGTCGGGTGCATCGGCGATCAGCTCGACGTCGGGGCCGGCGAGCGCCCTGATGTCCGGCGTCGGTTCGGTGCCGACGATCCGCAGCCGCGCCCCGGGGGAATTCATCCTCACCGCCGGCATGATCTCGCTGGCGAGCCAATGGGCCGCGTCGCGGTTGGGAGAGTGGGCGAAGTTGCCGACGAAGAGCACCGTGCCGGCGACCTCGCGGCCGGGGTCGGCGGCCGGCGGAGGAACGAGGCCGAAGGGGTCGACCCGCACACGCGGGGCCACCTCCGGAGCCAGCTCGACGAGCGTCTCCGCGTCGCGACGACTGAAGACCTGGACCAGGTCGAAGCGGTTCCAGGCCTGGCGCTGGAAGCCGGCCCAGCGGCGCCAGTCGAGCTCCCCAAAGGCCCAGCCCGGCCAAGCGGACGGCGACCCCGGAGGCAAGGCGAACGGTCGCGGACGCAGCACCTCGTGATGGGTGAACACAACCGGTGCGCCGGCGGGATAGCGAAAGACCGACATCGCGCTGTCCTCGACCGCGACCACGTCGAAATCCCGCTCGGCCGCAAGCCGATCGAGGACCGCCTGGATTCCAGGGTCCGCGTACCAGACGGTCCGCCAGGGCCAGGGGCCGCGCACCCATTTCGCTGCCAGGCGAAGCTGCCGGCGGCGGCGCCGACGCCCCGGTGGCGGCCGGCGGCGATCGGCGGCGTGGACCTCGACCTCTCCCCGCAAGCGCTCGACCGCCTCCGCCTGGCCCGGCTCGTCGCCGACCGCGGTCACCAAGGTCACCTCGTGCAGCCGGCTCAGGCCGAGCAGCTCGGCGTAGAGGAGGACGGGAATCGCCCCGCCCCCGTCGATCTGGGGTGGGACCGGCGTGACCAGCAGGACCTTCATCGGCCCCGACCAGCCCGAGCGGCCCGCATCACTCCAGGCCTGCGACCCGGACGCCGGCTTCGGAGCGCCGCAGGCGGCCGAGAAGGCGGTTGAGGGCACGCCGCCGTTCGGGATAGAGGAAGAGCTCGGCCATGCGGTGGGCCAGCGGCCGCGGCAGCGTCGCCTCGAGCGTGAACCAGATGAGGAACATCGCTTTCATCGGCGCCGAGACGTCGAAGCGGCGACCGGTCGCCCGCACGGAGGCGAGCAGGAGGCCGAACCGAGTGTCGCCCGCCACCGGGTGCTCCTGCGGCGCCAGCCGCAGCGAGATCAGGCGATTGCCGAGGTCCGACAGCGAGAGGATCGGGTCCGGCCGCGCCAGCCCGATCGCGTCGGCTCGGCGTTCGAGCGAGCTGAAGGTGACCGCCGCGTAGACGATCGCGTCGCGGACATGGGCGAGGTCGAGCTTGGTGTGGTCGAGTTCGTAGCCGTTGCCGCCGTGGACCCTGTACTCGGCGCAGATCTCGTCGAGCGCCGCCGAGCTGCCCGAGAGGGCGGAGAGGTGAACGAGGTACCAGTCCGCGCCACAGCGCGGGTAGTCGGCCTCGGGGATCGGCAGCAGGTCGCGCAGCGAAGACAGCCGGAAGGCGGTGCCGCCGCCCGGCAGCCAGGCCAGGTCGAAGGGGAAGGCCAGCTCGGCGCGCCGCACGTCCCCGGTCGGCGCCAGCAGGTGCTCGAAGGGCTTCGTCTCCCCCGTCGGCCTACCCTCGGCGTCGATCACCGCCATCCGGAACTGCACCTTGACGAGGTCCGGGTCGGCCTCGAACGCCTTCGCCACCAGGTCGGCAGCTTCGGGCCGCAGAACGTCGTCGGCGTCGAGCACCACCAAGACCTCGCCCTGGCACCTGGCGATGCCGGCGTTCAACGCCGACGCCTGGCCGCCCCGCTCCTTGAGGATCACTTCGATCCGGTCCTCATAGGCGGAGAGGATTTCCCGCGACTCGTCGTCGGAGCCGTCGTCGACCGCGATCACCCGCACTCCGGGGCGGGTCTGCGCAAGTGCACTGTCGATTGCGGCGGCGAGAAACCGACCGTAGTTGTGATTGGTGATGACTATGTCGACACCGAGGTCGCGACCCACGTCAGCACTAGTATCGCGCGCGATGGATGCCGTCGCCGTCCGCCGCGAAACGTTCGCTTGGAGCAGGCGCTCTTTGCTTCCGAACCGTTTCGCGATCATCGCCTTCGCCACCGGGGCGGGGCTCTTGGTCTGCTCCCTCGCCAACGCCCTGACCCGCGCCGGCGAGGCGCCCTCGCCGCTGCTGTACTGGGCCGGCATCCTCCTGATCGCGTTGCCGATCTTCTACCGGCTCACGTCGGAGGAGGCATCGCCCGGCGAGCGCCTCGTCCTCGTCTGCCTGCTCGGCCTCGCCCTCTACGGCGTGAAACTGATCCGCGACGCTCCGATCTTCACCTTCGCCGACGAGTTTCTCCACGGTTACAACTCGAACCAGGTCAGCCAGTACCACCACCTCTTCCACGCCAACCCGATCCTCGAAACCTCCCGGTACTACCCCGGGCTCGAGGGAGCCACCTCGTCCCTGCGGACGCTGACCGGGCTCTCGGCGTACACGGCGGGCGCGATCGTCATCGGCGCCGCTCGGCTCACCGCGATGAGCGCGATGTTCGTGCTGTTCTGGCGAGTCTCCGACTCGGCCCGGATCGCCGGACTCGGGACGGCGATCTTCACCGGCAACTTCAACTTCCTCTTCTGGAGCGCTCAATTCTCCTACCAGTCGATGGCGCTCCCTCTCTTGCTGCTGATCCTGCTTGCGGTGGTCGAGCTGGAAGTGGGCCCGCGGGCGGCAAGGGGGGTCTGGCGGGGGCTGGCCGTCCTGACGATCGCGGCAGTGGTGATCACCCACCACATCACCTCCTACGCGGTCGTCGCGACCCTCACCGCCCTCTCGATCCTGTCGGCGATGGTGCGTCGAACCCCGAAGCCTCCGAACCCGTGGCGTCTTGCGCTCCTGGCGGGAGTCCTGACGGCGATCTGGCTCGTCGTCGTCGCCAGCTCCACGGTCGGCTACATCTCTCCGGTCGTCACCAACGCAATCGACTCGAGCCTGCACACGGCGACCGGCGAAGCTCCGTCCAGGGACCTCTTCCAGGGAGCCACCTCGGCGGTTACGCCGACGCCCACGCTGGCCCGCGGCGTCGCTCTGCTCGCCATCATCCTGCTCGTCGCCGGCCTGCCCTTCGGCCTGCGCACGGTATGGCGCCGGTACCGCACGCAGCCGTTCGCCCTGATGTTCGCCCTCGCCGCGATCGGCTTCTTCGGCGCCCTCGCCCTGCGGCTCGCACCGGCCGCCTGGGAGACGGGCAACCGGGCGAGCGAGTTCCTCTTCGTCGGCCTGGCCTTCGTCCTCGGCTGCGTCGGGCTCGAGCGCTGGCGCCCCCAGGCCGCCGAATGGCTCGGCCGGGCCCTGATGGCGGCCGCCCTGACGGTCGTGCTGATCGGCGGCGCCATCGCCGGCTGGCCGTGGGACTCCCAGCTCGCCCACGCCGTCAAGGTGCATTCGCAGGAGGGGCCCACCATCTCCTCGCCTCCCCTGGCGATGGCGCAGTGGGCCAAGGAACACGCCCCGGGCAAGCGGTTCGGCGCCCTGACGGCGGACTCCCGCATGCTCCTCGACCCGGGCGACCAAAAGGTCTACAGCGACTTCACCGCAAATCTCGTCGAAGTCATTCCCTCGCTGACCATCGCGGACTGGCAGGTGGCGCTGCTGCACAAGCACCGCATCCGCTTTGTCGTCATCGACCGCAGAGAAGTCGCCGGCGACGGCATCCGCGGCTTCTTCTTCTCCGAAGCGGGCGCCTCGACCAGCGGTTGGCTGCCGCATGCAGCGGTGACCAAGTTCGGATCGGTCCCCGGCGCCCAGCGAATCTACGACAGCGGCTCCACCGTCATCTACGACCTCGAACCCAGCCAGAGCAGCGAAACGCCAAAGCCATGAGAGGCCACCGGGACCTGCGACTGCTCGTCGCCATCACCCTCATTTGCGCGGTCGGGGCGCTGCTCACCCCCCTTGGGGCGGCTCGGGTGATCTTCGCCGCACCGCTGGCGCTGATCGTCCCCGGTTATGCGATCGCCGCGGCGGCGTTCGGGTCCCGCCTGCCCCCCTGGCCGGAGCGCCTGCCGCTGACGCTGGGAGTCAGCCTCGCTTTCCTCGCGCTCGCCAGCCTCGTCCTCAACTACACCCCGGGCGGCATCCACGGCCTTCCCTGGGCGCTCCTCTTGGTTGCAGTCGTGCTGCTCTGCTGCCGGACCGCCGCACGCCGCCGCGGGCGCACCCGCTCCAAACCTCCTGCCCTGCCGCGGCCCAAGCTCCGGCCGGCCACCGCGATCCTCTCCGCCTGTGCCCTGGCGATGGTGGCAGCGGCGCTGATTCTTGCCCAAGCCACCTTCCACAGCGATCACGTGTCCGGTTATACGCAGCTGTGGATTGCGCCCTCGAGGCCGACCGACGCCTCGACCCGGATCGGAGTCACCAGCGAGCAGCAGCGGACCAGGGCCTATCGGCTGGTGGTCGAAGCCGAAGGTCAAAGCAAGCCGTTGGCCTACTCCTTCGAGCTCCAGCCGGGCGAAACCCACCTGGTGAGGATCGGCCCGGATCGGATCGGATCGCCGGTTGCAGTGGACGCCAAGCTGTACCTGCGCGGTCGCCCGACCACGGTCTACCGACGGGTCTCCACCCTGCCGCGCGGTCACCGGTCCTAGCGCCCGGCGAGCGCCTTGCTGCACCCGCTCGTTCCCGGCTAAAGCCACCCGGGCCATCTGTACGATGACGCGCCGAATGCGCATCCTGATGCTGACCCAGTCCTACGCGCCGATCGTCGGTGGGATCGAGCACATGGTCGAAGCCATAAGCGAGGAGCTGGCCAAACGCGGGCACGAGGTCGCGATCGCCACGCTCCGGCAGCCGAACTCGGAGCCGATCGGCTCCGAGGAGGTCCCGGTTTTCGGGCTCGACACCTCGGTGCACAGCCTCCCCGGCCTGCGGCTCGACGAGGAGCGGCGCCACGCGCCGCCCGGACCCGACCCCCGAACGACACGCGAGCTCCGCCCCCTGGTCAAGAGCTTCCGCCCCGACGTCGTCCACGCCCATGACTGGCTCATTCATTCTTACCTGCCGCTCGACCGCAGTTCGTCCCCGGGACTGCTGCTCTCGATGCACGACTACGGGCTCACCTGCGCAACCAAGCGCTTCATGCACAGGGGATCGGAGATCTGCAGCGGTCCGGGGGCGGTCAAGTGCGTGCGCTGCGCCTGCGAGGTCTACGAGAGCGTCGCCAAGGGCGCCCCGGCGGCGATCGGGACCAGGATGTCCGAACGTCGTATCCGCAGACACGTCGACGTCTTTCTGCCGGTGAGCACCGCGGTTCGGGACCTCTGCCGTCTGGGACCCGAGGACACGCACCGGGTGATCAACAACTTCGTCATCGGCCAACCCCCGCCGCTCGGGGAGGAACCGGAGCTGTCTGGCCTTCCGGAGGAGCCGTTCATCATGTACTTCGGCGACGTCAGCGAGGAAAAGGGAGTCCATCACCTCGTCGCCGCCTACCGGGAGCTCGAAACCGCGCCGCCGCTCGTCCTGATGGGTCGCCGCGTTTCCGGTGAGATCGAAGACACCGCCGGCGGGCTGGCGCTCGGGCGGATGCCCCACCGGATCGTCCTCGAGGCCCTGAGACGGTCCTTGTTCACCGTTGCCCCGTCGATTTGGTCTGACCCATTTCCGGTCGTCGCGCTCGAGGCTGCGGCGGCGTGCAAACCGACGATCGCCTCCCGGATCGGCGGCCTCCAGGATTCGGTCGTCGACGGGGAGACCGGCTACCTCGTCCCTCCCGGCGACCGCCAGGCTCTGACCAAGGCAATGCGGCGCTTGATCGATGACGCCGAGCTGAGAGAGCGAATGGGCGCCGCCGCCGCCGCCCGCCAGGCGGAGCTGTACACCCCCGACACCGTGATTCCGCAATATGAGCAGGCCTATGAGCTCGCGTTGGAGCGGCGCCGGTCGCGAGCCGCCGCTTAGTCAGGCGGTGCTCCGACCGCATCATGCCGAGGCGGCTTGTGTTCAAGAAGCTCCGTGCCGATGAACCGATCGACCCCTGACGGCGTAATGAGAGTGAACAGAATGAACGCAGCTAGCAGGCAAATTCCAGCTTCGAGCTCCCGCCGCCGTTTCCATGCCTTGACGCTGTTCTCGCTGCTCCTGGCGGCAACGCTCTTCGCGGGGCTCGGCGCCTCTCGATCGGCCGACGCGAAGCAGGGCCACGGCGGTGGGCCCGCGATCTACTGGGGCGCCCAGATCGGCGACCATCTGACCGGCGAACAGGCACCGTGGGACATGAACGCGGTCTACAAGTTCGAGCGCCTGGCGGGGAAGAAGGTCTCGCTGGTGAGCTTCAACGCCCCCTTCGCCAGCTGCGCGGGCTCGCACTGCACGTTCAACTTGTTCCCCTACACGCCGTTCGAATCCCTGCGCGCCCATGGCGCGATCCCCGTCTACGGCTGGAGCAGCTCGTCGATCTCCGAAGGCACCTCGGACCCGAAGTTCTCGCTCGCGAAGGTCATCCACGGCAAGTTCGACAACTACATCCGCCAGTTCGCCACTACCGCCGCTGCCTGGGGCCACCCGTTCTTCCTCCGCTTCGACTGGGAGATGAACGGGGACTGGTTCCCGTGGTCAGAGGGAGTGAACGGCAATCGCCCGGGCCAATTCGTCGCGGCCTGGCGCCACGTCCACGACATCTTCACATCGGTCGGCGCCACCAACGCGACCTGGCTCTGGTGCCCGAACATCGACCGCAACCGAAAGCTGAGGGGCCTTTACCCCGGCAACAAGTACGTGGATTGGACCTGTCTCGACGGTTACAACTGGGGGACCCGGTACAGCTGGTCTCACTGGACATCCTTCAAGCAGACGTTCGCGAGTTCTTACAACGCCGTTCGCAAGCTCGCCCCGAGCAAGCCGATGATGCTAGGCGAGGTCGCGTCGACCGACTACGGCGGATCGAAGGCCGGCTGGATCAAGGAAATGCTCTCCTCGATTCCCAGCAGGTTCCCGAAGATCCGCGCGCTGCTCTGGTTCGAGGTCAACGACCGCGGAACGCACTGGCCGATCGAGAGCCCGGCGAGTGCGAAGAGCGCCTTCGCCAAAGGCATCCGCAGCCCGGTCTACACCGGGAACGACTTCAGCGAAATCGCGGCCAGCCCGATCCCCGCCCCGCGGCGCTGATCACGGCACCGCCAGCTTGCCGGCGGTGTTCGGCATCGCAGCGAAGGGCGCCTGGGCAGATCCCGCCTGGTAGGCGCTTTCCGCCGCAGCCAGATTCTCGAGCGGCCAATCCTTGCCGTCGCCCAGGGTGTCGTTGTAATAGACCATCGCCTTGATCGCCGGGTAGTCGGTCGGGACCTGTTCGAACGCTTCGCCGATGTAGGCGGCCTTCCGCCCCGCCTTGTTCGAGGCGGCCCACTCGGGAAGGATTATCGGCTTGTCCGGTGCCAGTTCCTGGAACAACTTGTAGGTCGGGCCGAACACCTTCGAGAAGCTTTCGGTGCCGTAGCAGTAGCCATCGGCGCCCATCCAGTCGACGTAGCCGTCGCCGGGGTACCAAGCGGCTGGATTCGCCGAGGCGCCCGGTCCTGACGTGAGGTTCGGGGTGTAGACGTTCGGGTTCCAGATCCAGGACACGTTCGGTGCCGTCAGCAGATCGTGCAGGTGCCGGTAAGCGGCGACCCATGCCTTAGCCTGGCCTTGGCCGCTCCAGGGGTACCAATCGCCGTTCATCTCCCAGTCCCAGCGGAGCAGCACCGGACCGCCGTAGGCGGTGAGGGCTGCGTTCATGGCCTTGATCGCCGCGTCCTGGGAGCCGTTGACGACCTGGTTCAGGTCGTTGTACTCGGTGATCAGCATCGGCACCGCGCCATGGGCCCGGATCCTGCGGAGGACGTCCGGGTAGATCGATCCCCAGTCCTGGTGGACCTGGAGAATCGCGACCGCATGCCCGCTGTGAGCTTCGAAGGTTTCCAGCGGCTTCATGTTCCACGGCGGGTTGTCTTCTTCGCCGTAGACCGAGCCGCCGACGGTGGCGCCCAGGTACACCTGCTGGCCGGCGGCAGGCAAGCCGGGTTTGGAAGCCGCTGCGGGAACGGGGGTCGACCTCTTGATTGCCACCCGTGGAGCGATCCGCTGCCGCCGCCGGATCGGCCGGTGGCGCTTGGGGCAACGGCTGCAGTTGCGGTGATTGTGCCGGGCCTCAGCGAAGTGGCGCCCCGCCTGCGCGGCGTCGACGCGACCGTTCGTCACGGCAGCGACCGCGAGCGAGGCGGTGAGGATCGCGAGCAGGCGCTTGTATCGGGTGAAGTCGCAGGCCATCGAGGCGCCCCTGGTCGGTCCCTCGGGGCATAGATCCGTCGTCGCCCGGAGGGCCACGCTTGATGGCGCTGGCCGCCCCTGGACGAATTTCCGATTGCGCTTGGAAAGCCGTGGCCTGAGCGGCCCGCATCGGCTGTTTCAACCGGGCTTTGCGCGCATTGGCCGTGCGGACCCTCCTGCTAGGGTCCGCCGCCCTGACGGGCCGCAACCTCTGGAGGCCATCTTGACGTCGTCCCCTAGCCACGCCCTGCTCCAATCGGACGATGAGTGGGATGTCCGCAATCGCGTTCTCTCCGAGACGCTTACGGAGCTCATTCGCACCGAATCCAGCGAGGGAGCCAGGCAGGCGCTCGATATCGGCTGTCAAAACGGCTGGACGACCGATCGCTACGCGCAGCTGACCGGACTCGAGTGGGTCGGGATCGATCCAGCGCTGCAGGAACCGAAAAAATCGCCGAACGGGATCGACCTCCACCCGGGCTTCTCTAACAAGCTCGACTTCCCCGACGACTCGTTCGACGTAGCGATGCTGGCGAACGTCTACGAGCACATCTTTCCCGAGGACCGGGTCGCCTCGTTCCGGGAGATGCGGCGGGTCCTGCGGCCGCAGGGCGTAGTCGTCGGGCAGATACCCAACCCCTACTTCCCGATCGAGTCCCACAGCCGGCTACCCTTCATGGGGTGGCTGCCGATGCGGGCCCAAAAAGCGTATTGGAAGCTCTCCCCGGTCTCCTGGGAGCACGACTTCTTTGTCGTCACCCCGAAGCACCTGCGCCGGGACGCTGCCGCCGGCGGCCTCCGCCTGTCGATGGTGCGCAAGTTCAACTACCCGCCCGAGGTGATCCCCGAGCGGGTACGCGGCGTCTACCGGGCCCTGCGCCGGCCCATGCGCAGGTTTCCCTGGGCCTGGCAGTTCGTCCTGCGGCCCGAGTGATGTCGTCGGGCGGCCGCAGCCGCCCGACGTTCTCGATCAGCTAAGCCGTCGTTCGAGCGCCTCGAGCTGGGCGCTCACCTCAGCCGGCAGCTTGTCGCCGAATTTGGCCAGGTGCTCTTTCACCTGCGGCAGCTGCTCCTTGACCAGGTCGAGGTCGACGCTGAGCAGCTCCTTCATCGCCGCGTCGGAGATCTCGAGCTCCTCGGTGTCGATCTCGCCCTCGGCCGGCAGCAGCCCGACTGGGGTCTCGACCGCCTCGGCTTCGCCTTCGCAACGGCGGAAGACCCACGCGAGGACACGGCTGTTCTCGCCGAAGCCCGGCCAGAGGAACTTGCCGTCGTCGTCTTTGCGGAACCAGTTGACGTAGAAGACGCGCGGCAGCTGGGCGCCCTCGCGCTGGCCGACCTTGAGCCAGTGGGCGAAGTAGTCGCCCATGTTGTAGCCGCAGAAGGGCAGCATCGCCATCGGGTCGAAGCGCAGCTGGCCGACCGCGCCGGCCGCGGCGGCGGTCGTCTCCGAGGACATCGTCGCCCCCATGAAGACGGCGTGCTCCCAGTCGAAGGCTTCCTGGACCAGCGGCACCACGGTCGCCCGCCGGCCGCCGAAGAGGAAGGCGTCGATCGGCACCCCGGCCGGGTCCTCCCACTCGGGGGCGATC
>Ga0105245_10000518_pt1 | contig 35341 bp, 46 predicted proteins | sample KBSM54metaG_FD_81523 | JGI IMG/M metagenome (GOLD analysis project Ga0105245, IMG submission 81523) | Miscanthus rhizosphere microbial communities from Kellogg Biological Station, Michigan, USA - KBS M5-4 metaG | ecosystem: Host-associated > Plants > Roots > Rhizosphere > Soil | place...
GCAACCTTCGCGGCGCCGGGCACTGAATTGCGACAATTTGCGACAAATTTGGGCCTTTCGCAGGATAGTTGTGCGACACCCGGGGTCCAAATCTCCGTCAATGCCAATCGCGGCCTCGTATTGATGGATTGCTCGAGCGGATCAGCGGCGCCTTCTACCGTGCGGAGCCCTCACGAAACCGCGAAACCGGCGGAGCCGGGCGCGGCCTTGCGATCGTCCAATCGATCGTTGAGGGGCACGATGGTGAGCTGCGGTTCGTCAATCGTGAAGGTGGAGGGTTGGTCGCGACAATATTGCTGCCGGCGACCGTATCGCCCTGAACACAAAGTCATTTGACGTTCGACCGTCGTCTGCCGCACTGTTGTCGTGCATGAGGCTCAATCGATCTACGCAGTCGGACGATGCAGCCTTCATGAGCTACATACCGCTCGTGTCGGCATTGCTTGACGAGGCCGATTGCCGGAACTGCAGAGATTATGATGCGCTCGCCTACGAGCGGCGTCAGAAACTGGCGATCGAAGCGCCGGGGACAGTGGCTCAGGACAAGAGCGACCTTGTCTTTTCGATCGATGCGCTCGACGATCTCGAACCGGGGCAAATCGACGTCTATCTTGACGAGATTGCCTCCATGACCGGCAAACTCACCCTCATCGTTGTTCATCGAAGTTTCGCGGCCGCGGTTGCGAGCCACCCGACCAGCTGGCTGTTGAAGAAGGTCGGGGATAGATTCGACCTCATCCACTTCCAGGACTGCGAAAAAGGCTTGCTGATTCTCGCCTGTCCGAGTGGCGAATATGCAAAGCTCAATGCTGTGGCCGACCTCGCTGCTCTGGCCCGGACAACGAAAGCGCTTGCGCCTCGGGAATCCCTGGACCGTAAGGTGGCACGTTGGGTTGAGGTGGCCAAGAAAGGCGTCGAAGTTCGGTGGCTGGCGTTCTGGGATGAACGGACGCCGTGGGCCGTAAAGGCCATTGCGGTTATGGCTTGCCTGCTTGCGGTTTCGCCGATCGATTTCACACCGGATGTCATTCCCGGCGTGGGCTTCCTTGATGACCTCGCCATCCTCGCGCTCGGGACGATTGTCGCGACGAGACTCTTGCAACCCGAGCTCATTGCCAGTCTTCGCGGGCGCGCCGCCTCGATTGATCACTCACGGGCGGTCAGGGGCTCCTTTGCGATTGGTGCAATTTGGGTCCTCGCGATCATGGTCACCATCCTCCACGCCTGGCGACCGGTGATCTAGGCGGATGCAAAAAGGGCGGCCCCGAAGAGCCGCCCTTTCGAATCAAGCGAGTAGCTAAGAAGCTTACTTGAGCTCGACGGTACCGCCGGCTTCCTCGATCTGCTTCTTGATCTTCTCTGCCTCGTCCTTGTTGACGCCTTCCTTGACGGCCTTCGGCGCGCCTTCGACGAGCGCCTTGGCTTCGCCCAGGCCCAGACCGGTGATCGCGCGAACTTCCTTGATCACGTTGATCTTCTTGCCGCCGTCGCCCGTGAGGATGACGTCGAACTCGGTCTTCTCTTCAGCGGCCGGGGCAGCAGCGCCACCGCCAGCAGCCGGAGCAGCCGCAACCGCAGCCGCAGCGGAAACGCCCCACTTCTCTTCGAGGGCCTTAGCGAGATCCGCGGCCTCGAGGACGGTTAGTTCGGAAAGCTGGTCAACCAGCTTAGCAATGTCAGCCATTTGATACTCCTTTGCGGGGCATCAGCCCCGTGTTGTCGTGTTGATTGAGAAAGGTCGGCCTTAAGCAGCCTGAGCCGCATAGGCACCGAAGACCCGGGCAAGCTGTGCACCCGGCTCGTTGACGGTGCGGGCGATCTTGCTCGCGGGCGCTTGGATAAGGCCCACGATTGTCGCGCGCAGTTCGTCGAGCGACGGGAGGGCGGCGAGCGCCTTGATCCCGTTCACGTCGAGCACGGTGTCGCCCATGGCGCCGCCAACGATTTCGAACTTGTCGTTCGACTTGGCGAATTCGACGGCCACCTTGGCGGCCGCGACCGGGTCGGTTGACGTTGCAAGCGCGGTCGGACCCTTCAGCAGGTCTCCGATCGGGCTGTAACGCGTGCCGTCCAGCGCAATGAGTGCAAGCCGGTTCTTCGCAACTTTGTACTGGGCGCCGGCGTCGCGCATCTTCAAGCGCAGGTCCGTGGACTGCGCGACCGAGAGACCGTTGTTGCGGGTGACCACAACCACGCTCGTCTCGTTGAAGACGTTCTTCAGCTCGTCGACCAGATCGGCTTTTTGCGAACGATCCATGCCAACTCCGTATTTCGCTCAGGGCAATCCCCGAACGAGGTTCAACAAAACCTGAGCGCAAGCACTCAGGCACTCGTGTCCGTGGGGAGTTGGTTTCGCTGGCGCTGCAAGCAACGCACGACGAAGCGCGCCAAAGCGCTTCGAATGATTCCTGTCCCCGTCTCGGCTGCAAATTAAGAGGGAAACCCCCAGCAGCTGTCTCGGACGGTTGCACCGGGCCGAAGCCCGCTGCGGAGCGGCGCCTATAGCGAAATCGGCTCCGCAATCAAGTCATTGGCGCAATCATGAAAAATCCCGGGCCAGGCTGGGCCTGACCCGGGACCTTTGCTCCCCTTGAGTTCAGCTAGTTCTATTGCGCCTTAAAGTCCGCGTTCTGGCGCTGGGGCCGGCGGCGGAGGTGGAGGCGGCGGCGCCGGGCAGGTGTCCGTCGCCAGGATCACCGATCCATCCGGACACGTCTGCGTCGCCGGTGGCGGCGGAGGCGGCGGCGGCGGCGGCGGTGGCGGCGGTGGCGGCGGAGGTGCCGGCGAGAAGAAGTTGTACGTCAGGCTCGCGAGCACCGAGTGCGACGTAAACTTGTCGTGCACTCCGAAGGTCGCAACGCCGCCGCTGCACGGCGGTCCTCCCGGCGCGCATGCCCCGGTGCCGGCCGCGAAGGCGACGTCGTTGGCAGTGTGGAGGTTGCCGGTCGAGAAATAGCGATACTTGATGCCGATATCGATATTGTCGCTGAGCGGCGTGTAGACCCCGGCGAGCACCTGCCAGGCGAAGCCGCTATCGCTATCGCTGAATTCCTTGACTCGGGCATAGCCTGCGCCTGCTCCGACGAAACCGCCTACGCCGTCGTTGCCGCCGAAGTCGAGCAAAGCGTTGACCATTCCGGACAATACGCTGACGTGGCCGAGGTCGAAGTCGTCAGAAGTGAGCGACGTACCGGCGCCAGAATTCAGGGCGACCAGGAAATTGTCGTCTAGCCGGAGGTCCTTGCCCTTGGCGCGCTTGTAACCAAGCTCGCCCTCGAGGCGGAACATGCCGAAGTCGTAGCCGCCGCGCAGGTCGACGTCGTAGCCGTTCTTCCAGCGAGCGCGGCCGACGTCGGCGGTGGCGAAGTCGGTCACTCCGTCAGGGGGCGTGGTGAAGTCGATTGCGGCTTCGATGTCCTGATTGCGGGGGAACAGGATGCCCGCGTCGATGCCGACGTAGCCGGAGTTGTCGCGAGCGGTCGCCGGAGTGGCGAAAGCCGCTGCAGCAACTGCGGCGAGAAGATATTTGCGCATTGAGATGCCCCTTTCAGCGCTACTGTGAGTCCCGCCGCCAACGTTACCTGTGCCGGTTAGTTTCACAACAGGAATGGTCGGCACAAATCGGCCAAAAACTGTTGCCCCGGCGACACAGCGGGTCGGCACTCGAACGCTGGAAGAGAAAGGGCCCGGACATCGCTGCCCGAGCCCTCCTGTTCGACCCTCTCCCCTTAAGAGAAGAAATTGGTGCGCTTAGGCGCCGGCGACTTCGCCCAAGTCGATCTTGACGCCCGGGCCCATCGAGGAGCTGACGCTGATCTTCTTCACAAACTTGCCCTTCGCTCCCGAAGGCTTGTTCTTGATGATCGCGTCCATGAAGGCGCGGAAGTTCTCACCGAGATCGGCTTCCGAGAACGAGGCCTTGCCGATGCCGGCGTGGACGATGCCCGCCTTCTCAACGCGGAACTCGACCTGGCCGCCCTTAGCGTCGGTCACGGCCTTGGTGACATCCATCGTGACGGTGCCGAGCTTCGGGTTCGGCATCAGGCCTTTGGGACCCAACACCTTACCGAGGCGGCCGACGACACCCATCATGTCGGGGGTCGCGATGACTCGATCGAAGTCGATCTGTCCGCCCTGAACGGTTTCCATCAAGTCTTCGGCGCCGACGACGTCAGCACCAGCAGCGGTGGCTTCCTCAGCCTTCGCGCCCTTGGCGAACACTGCGACGCGGACGGTCTTGCCGGTGCCTTTGGGCAGGTTGACCACGCCGCGGACCATTTGGTCGGCGTGGCGCGGGTCGACGCCGAGGTTGAGCGCGACTTCGACCGTTTCGTCGAACTTGGCGGTCGCGTTGCCCTTCACGAGCGCAATCGCTTCATCGACGCCGTAGAACTTGTCGCGGTCGACTTCGGAAAGAGCCTTCTGGCGCTTGGTCAGCTTGGCCATCTCTTAACCCTCCACCACGTTGAGGCCCATCGCGCGGGCGGAGCCTTCGATGATCTTCGATGCGGCGTCGAGGTCGTTGGCGTTCAAGTCCTTCATCTTCACTTCGGCGATCTCACGCAGCTGCGAGCGCTTGATCGTTCCCGCCGACGACTTGCCGGTTTCCGACGAGCCCTTCTGGATCCGCGCCGCCTTCTTAAGGAGGAACGAGGCCGGAGGAGTCTTGGTGGTGAACGAGAAGGAGCGGTCCGCGTAGACCGTAATCACGGTCGGGATCGGAGCGCCACGCTCCAGCTCCTGCGTCGCGGCGTTGAACGCCTTGGTGAATTCCATGATGTTGACGCCGCGCTGGCCCAGGGCTGGGCCGATCGGCGGAGCCGGGGTAGCCGCGCCAGCGGGCACCTGCAGCTTGATATAGCCGGTGATTTTCTTTGCCATGTCACTCTCGTTTCAAGTTTAGCGGTACGAACGATCACCCGGAGGCAATCTCCCGCGGACGTTTTTCCGATGTTCCGGAAGGCGGCGCCCCTACACGAAGCAACCGCTTAAGCCAAGCGATGACTTCTGCTAACAGCCGTTTCCGGGGAACCTGACATCGACAGGGAGGTACGCCATGAAGCGCGTTCACGTTCTCGTAGCTGCGACCGCATTGCTTGCCGGCTCCGCCGCCGGAATCCAGGCCAAGGGCAAGGCCATGAAGTGGATGGACGCCACCGGCGCCGGGCTCCCGGCTGGCGCGAAGATGGCCGTCACCAAGGGCAATCCGAGCAAGGCCGGCGACTTCACAGTGCTCATCAAGATGCCCGCCAACTATGTCGTCCCGCCGCATCATCACCCGACCGACGAAACGGTGCGCGTGATGGGCGACGGCACTCTGTCCTACGGCATGGGTGACAAGCTCGATAAGTCCAACGTCGGCTCGCTGACCAAGGGCTATCACGTGACCATGGCCGCAGGGATGAACCACTACGCCTTCACTTCCGACCCGGTCGAGGTCCAGGTGACCGGGATGGGGCCGTTCGAGATCACCTACGTCGATCCGAAGGATGATCCGCGCGGGGCGAAGTAGGGATGCTGTTCCCCGGCGAAGGCGGGCCAGGCGCAGTCCTTCACGGGCTCTTAGGATCCGGCCTGAGCCGGGGAACGGGCTGCGCTACCGTAGCTTACTGATTTTGAGCTTATCCAGCTTAGCCCGGTCCTTCACCGATTCCTCGCTGCGGGTGAGGGCCTTGGCGATGGCTTTCAGCGCGAGGCCTTTCGCGGCGAGCTGGTGAAGCTTCTGGATCTCGTCGGTCCGCCAGGGCTGGCGGTGGCGTTCGAATTTCTCGCCGTGAGCCATTTGCCCCTCACTGCTTTCGCGGTCTCCCTCCCCGAGACAAGCTCGAGGAGGAAAACGCGCTATTTCACTCGTTCGACTTGCTCAAACTCGAGCTCGACCGGCGTGGCACGGCCGAAGATGCTCACGGAGACCTTCACGCGGCCGCGGTCGAAGTCGAGTTCTTCGACGACGCCGTTGAAGCTTGCGAACGGGCCATCGAGCACCTTGACGCTGTCGCCGATCTCGTAATCGACGTTGATCTTGGGCTTGGCGCCGTGGACCGCTGCTTCTTCCTTGGTGTCAAGCATGCGCGCGGCCTGCGCATCCGGAATCGGCTGCGGCTTGCCGCCGGGGCCGAGGAAGCCGGTGACCTTTGGCGTGTTCTTGACGAGGTGGTAGACCTGGTCGTTCATCTCGAGCTTGGCGAGGACGTAGCCGGGCATGAACTTGCGCTCGGCCTGGACCTTCTTGCCGCGCTTGATTTCGGTCACGGTCTCGGTCGGGACCTCGATCTGCTCGACGAAGGGCGTCAGGCCCATGCGGTTGGCTTCGGACATGATCGCGTCGCGGACCTTGTTCTCGAAACCGGAATAAGCGTGGATGATGTACCAGCGGGACATGAGTTCTTAGCCTTGAGTTTACTTGGCGAGGAGGCCGAGCAGGAACTTGACGAGTGTCGAGAAGAAAGCGTCGACGCCGAAGAAGAACAGAGCAAGCATGCTGGTCATGATGATGACCATGATCGCGGTGGAGATAGTCTCCTTGCGGGTCGGCCAATGGACGCGCTGAATCGCTTCCAGGCGGACCTGACGGACGAATTCGCCGGGGGAGACTTTGGCCACGATTACCTTGCTCTCTTTCAGATAAAGAAACGCTCCGCGGGCGCGGCGGCCAGCGGAGCTGCCGGTCACTTAGCGAGCGCCGCGTGAGTCTTCAAGAAGCGACTGGCAGGGGCAGAGGGACTCGAACCCACGACCCTCGGTTTTGGAGACCGATGCTCTACCAACTGAGCTATACCCCTAGGCCGCGAGGGCAGGTAGCTAGCCGCTCCCGCTGACGCAAGTGCGTCAGTGGACGATAGGAAGGCCGATCCACGTCCCATCCCGGCCGGTGTAGACGCGCTGCGTTGCGGGGCGGAAGTCCGAGGGCTTCGCGAAGAAGATGTTCGGAACGAACGTCTGGGGGTTGCGGTCGTAGAGTGGGAACCAGCTCGACTGAACCTGAACCATCAGACGGTGGCCCGGTTGGACCGTGTAATTCACCGAGGGAAGCGCAAATTCGTAGGTCAGGGGCGCATTGGGGGTGAGCGCCTGCGGGCGTGCGGGGTCGGTGCGGTAGCGGCCGCGCATCACGTCCATCGCGATCGCGAGCTCATAGCCGCCAAGGTCGGGCTTTTGCGGATATTGGTCGGGGTAAACGTCGATCAGCTTGACCACCCAGTCGCTGTCGGTGCCGCTCGTCGAAGCGACGAGGTGGACGAGCGGGGTGCCGGCGAGCTTGAGCGGCTCGGTCAGCGGCTCACTTTCGTAGGTTAGGACGTCGGGACGGGCCTCGGCGAAGCGCTGGTCGTCGACGAGCCAGTAGCGCCAAGTCGAGCCGGCGGCCCAGGGCGAGAGGTTGGGGCGGGCGCGGTAGGTCACCGGGCGCGAGGGGTCCGAGATGTAGACATCGAAGGTGTTGCCCGGCTCGGCGTCGAAATCGAGGCGGCGATGGGGCGAGAGGTAAAGCCGCTCGAGGTTCGCGGGGCAGCCGCTGGCGCAGGCGCTCGGCCAGTCGGGCAGGCGCTGCCACTGGTTGGTGCCTCCCTCGAATGCGGTCACACGTGCGATGTTCGCGGGCGGGCCGTCCTTGAGATACTGGTTGAGGAATGGGATCATGACGTTGGCGCGGAACCACTTGCCGGTGTCCGAGCCCCAGTCGAACGGGCCGAGCGAGGTCGCCGCGGCATTCTCCTGCCCGTGGTGCCAAGGGCCGAGCACGAGGTGCGCATTGGGGCTGGCCTTGGTGGCGTTGAACGCGGCCGGAGCGCCGTAAATGTCTTCCTGGTCCCACTGGCTGCCGACGAATAGGGTCGGGATGGTCAGCGGCGCACGGGCGAGGATCCGGTCGACGGCCTGGCTCTGCCAATATTCGTCGTAAGCCGGGTGCTGGGCGAGGCGCACCCAAAAGGGCAGCTGGTTCATGCCCATCGCCCGGCCATAGGCGCCTGCGGTGCCGTAACGGAGGTAAGTGTTGTAGTCGTCGTAGCCGCCGGCGAACCACTCCTCGTCGGACTTCTTGTCCGCGGTCTGGCCGTAGACGTAGCTGATCATCTCCTGCCGGAAGGCGCCGTTGTGGAACCAGTCGTCGCCTTTCCACACGTCGACCATCGGGTTCATCGGGACGCTGGCGCGGAGTGCAGGGTGGGGGTTTACCAGACTCATCAGCGCGGTGAATCCGTCGTAGCTGGTGCCGATGGTGCCGACGTGGCCATTGCTTTCGGGCGTGTTCTTCACCAGCCAGTCGATGGTGTCGTAAGCGTCGGTCGAGTGATCGACCGCAGTGGGGTTGAGCGGCCCTCGGATGGGCCGGTTCATTACATATTCGCCCTCGGACTTATACTTTCCGCGAACGTCCTGGATGGCGACGATGTAGCCGGCGCGGACCAGCTCGGCATAGGCAGCCGAGAGGATGTTCTCGGGCCACGGGCCGAAACCGCGACCGGTGCCTTTCTCCGCTGAGTAAGGTGTGCGGTCGAGCATGATCGGGAAGCGGCCGCCGCCCTTGGGGATGATCAGGACGGTATAGAGCTTCACACTATCGCGCATCGGGATCATCGCCTCGCGGCGGACGTACTGGAATTCGGCGCGCGGGGCAGTGAAGACACGCGGGACGTCGCCGCCCTTGGGGATGGCGGGAACGGGCTGGAAGTGCGGCGGGATGTCGCCGCCCGGTTGAACCGCGGGCTGGACGTCGGCGGTGGCGGCTGCGGCCGACGCCAGAGCTGCAACAAACGCGAACTTTCCAATGTGCATGCGACTCTCCCGAAGCGCGCCTTGGCATGGGGCGCAAGTGGCGGCAACTCGCGCCATTATTGCGAATCGCTTGCAATAGGGACTGTGGAAGATATGGCGCGTTCACTCGCAGCCGAAACGAAAGAGCCCAGTGAACGACCGCACGAACTTCGACACCATTACCCGGATCGCCGCTGGCGACGATGGCACGACCTACGACGGCGTCGCTATCGCTCTGCATTGGACGACTGCCGCATTGGTCATCGTGCAATTCGTGATGGCGATCACCTGGGACTATTTCGCAAAGTCGGCGCGCCAGAGCCTTGAGAGCATCCACGTCTCGCTTGGTGTTTTGCTGGCCGCCGTGATCATTGCCCGGCTGGTCTGGCGCTGGATTCCGGGACACCAGGTTCCGACGCTTGTTCGGGGTTGGGTAGGCGCTGCATCCAAGGCGGTGCATTACCTGCTCTACCTGCTGTTGGTCGCGCAGGCCGCGCTGGGCTTCGGCTGGCGCTGGGCGCAGGGGCATCCGGTCGGCTTCTTCGGGCTATTCGGGATTCCGGGGCCGTACGGCCAGCTCGATCGAGGCACGCGGTACCTGTTCCATGGCTTTCACGAGAAGATCGGCTGGGCGATCGTGATCATAGCCTTCGGGCACGCACTGGCCGCGCTCTATCACCATTATGCTCTCAAGGATCGGGTACTCGGGCGGATGCTGCCATGGGCCCGAGGCAGTGAGCGCGGTTGGTAATCCAGGAAGGAAAAGATGAACTATCTCTCGTCACTTTCGCCGCGCGCGCTCTCCATCCTCCGGATCATGTCCGGCCTGCTGTTCCTTGAACATGGGACTATGAAGTTCTTCGCCTTTCCCGCGCCGTTCCCGATGCCGGGGCCGCTTCCGGCGATGCTGATGGCGGCAGGAGTGATCGAGCTTGTCGCGGGGACTTTGATTACGCTGGGCCTGTTCACTCGGCTGGCGGCATTTATTGCGTCAGGCGAGATGGCCTTTGCCTATTTCATCCAGCATGCGCCCAGGGGTTTCTGGCCGGCGGTAAATATGGGCGAGGCGGCCCTCCTGTTCTGCTTCGTGTTCTTTTACCTGATCTTCGCGGGCCCCGGATCCTGGGCGCTCGACCATGTGATCGGGCGTGATAGGGTGACCTCGTCACGGGAGTAATTCCCGTGACGTCGATCGGTTCGCTATGCGACCCGTCGGCCATATTTCGCCATCTCTTCGCGCTGCTAGCGATCGCTTATGGCAATCGCGTCGCTACGCTCGGTGTCTCAACAGCCATTGCGCGACTCATCGGTTGGTGGTTTGTCCCCGCTCCTCTCAAAAGGGGGAGAGCGAGTATGACGAAGCTATTCGCATTGCTGGGCGCATCAGCGCTCATCGCGAGCACCAGCGCTTGTGAGAAATATGACAATAAGGCGGGAGCGACCGACGCCGCGGCTGTCACCGATGTCATCAAGGCCGACGAGAAAGCCTGGAACGAACAGTTCAAGGCGAAGGACCAGAACAAGCTGACCGATCGCTACGCCGACGACGCGTTCTTCGCTGGACCGGGCGTCGAGCCCGCGAACGGGGCGACCGCGATTGCCAAGATCTATGCCGAAGCGCTGACCGACCCCGCCTTCTCGGTCAGTTTCGCCAGCGACAAAGTCGACGTTTCGAGCGCCGGCGACATGGCCGTTTCGCGCGGGCATTTCACCGAGAATTACACCGACCCGAAGACCAGCAAGGTGATGACCCACAGCGGCAGCTACGTCACCGTCTACAAAAAGCAGGCGGACGGCAGCTGGAAAGTTTCTGACGACATCACGTCGGCAGGCGAGGCCAAGGAGGTCCCGCCCGCGAAGCCGGCACAGCACGCCAAGATGGTGTCGTTCGGCTGACCATAAAAAGGCCCCGGCGCAAACGCCGGGGCCACGACGGCGGGCCGTGGTTGCCGCAGGACGTTGCGCGACTGCATTACACTCAGGTTAAACCCGGATGACCTCTCGGGAACGTGCCGTCACACGGCAGTGAACCCCGTAAGGTGAGCTTCGCTCAGCTTCGCTTCCAGTCGGGTTCGCTACGCGACCCGCTGGCCGGCTTTCACTATCTCTTCGCGCTCGCAACGATTGCCCTGCAATCGCATCGCCGCGCTTCGAAGCTTAAGCTGCAATATCGTACGGCTGGATCTCACCCGACAGGTAGAGCGAGCGCGCCTTAGTCCGCGACAATTTGCCCGAGCTGGTACGCGGCAAGGTACGCGGGGGCACGAGCTCGACCACAGGGCTGATGCCCGTGATGGCGTGGACGCGCTCGCGGATGTCGTTGCGAAGCCGTCCGCGCTCTTCCGGGTCTGAGACTCGGCAGTGGACCAGCACGGCTGGGGTCTCTTCGCCCGACGGGCCGGTGATCGCGAAAGCGGCAATGTCGCCGGACTTGAACCCGGGCAGCTGCTCGACCGCCCATTCGATGTCCTGTGGCCAGTAATTGCGGCCGTTGATGATGATCATGTCCTTGGCGCGGCCAACGATGAAGATGTAGCCGCCCGACATGTAGCCCATGTCGCCAGTGTCGAGCCAATTGTCGATCAGGCACGCGCCGGTCGATTCCTCGTCGCGGAAATAGCTGTGCATGACGCTAGTGCCGCGGACGAACACGCGGCCGATGCCGCGGTCGGGAAGGACCTCGCCCGTAGTGCCGCGGATCTCGATCTCCATTCCGGTGACCGGCTTCCCGCAATTGACTACCGCGCGGTAGCGGCGGGGGCGGTCCTCGTCGCCGGACTCGCCGCCCGAAAGCTCGCTTTCCTCGACCAGCTCGAGGCGGATGCCTTCGCCCGGCGGCATCAGCGACACGGCGAGGGTCGCTTCGGCGAGGCCGTAACTCGGGCAGAAAGCGCTGGCGTGGAAACCGGCGCCGTCGAAGCTGTCGACGAAGGCCTGCATCACGTCGGGGCGGATCATGTCGGCGCCGTTGCCGGCGATCCGCCAGCGCGACAGATCGAAGCGGTCTTCGGCGCGGGTCTGCGAGCTCATCCGGCGCGAACAGATGTCGTAGCCGAAGGTCGGAGAGTAGCTGACGCTGGTACCCGGATTGCGGCTGATAATGTCGAGCCAGGCAAGCGGGCGGCGCGCGAAATCCTCGGTCTTCAGATAGTCGACCGATATTTGCAGCGAAATCGGCGACAGGAAGCAGCCGACCAGGCCCATGTCATGGTACCAGGGCAGCCACGAGATGCAGCGGTCGGTTTCCTTCACCTCGAGGCCGATGCCGTGCGCGCGAAGGTTGTCGAGCAAGGCGCGGTGGGTGACGGCGACACCGTGTGGGAAACGCGTCGAGCCGCTCGAATATTGGAGATAAGCGATGTCGTCGGCGTCGGGCGTCGGGAGATCGGCGTTGGCCTCCTCGACCGGCGCTAGGCTTTCCCATTCCCGGGCGTCGATACCGCGCTTGGCGGCAGCGGCGCTACAGAACTCGGTCAGCTCGGCGGGAAAGAGGAGGAGCTTTGGGTCGCAGCTGTCGAGCTGGACCTGGAGCTGGTCGACATAGGCCTCGCGGCCGCCAAAGCTGGTCGGAAGCGGCAGCGGCACCGGCCAGGCGCCGGCGTAGACCGCGCCGAAGAAGCAGCCGGCGAACTCGGGACCAGTTTCAGCGATGAGCGCGATCCGGTCGCCGGGCTTGATGCCGAGGGTGATGAAGCGCTGCGCAAGTGCGAGCGAATCCTCGCGCAGCTCGGCGTAGGAATAAGGCTGCGTCAGCGAACCGCGCGCGTCGTGGAAATTGAGCCCACGCTCGCCCGTCGCCGCGTAGTCCAGCGCCTCACCGAGCGTGTGAAAATCGGCGAGCCGTCGGGCGAGGGTGTCGGTGGTGGGTGTTGCGCCCGGAGGGGCAAGCTCGGTTTCAGCAGCCTTGGCGTCGCAGTCGAGCACGCCCTTTTCCTTTTTGTTATTGCGCACAGATCATGCGCCTCGCGGGCGCCGGCTTCCTGAATGGTCGGTGAGTGTGGCACAAAAACGGCGCTATGGCACATTTGAAAGCACGGCGGGCTCCAAAGCCGCTCAACGAGGAGACGCTGAATGAACTCGCGCTACGCTATGTCGAGCGGTTCGCGACGACGCGCGCGAAGCTCGGCGCCTATCTCGGACGGAAGTTGCGCGAGCGCGGGTGGGACGGTGCGAGGAGCGCCGATCCCGAGGCGATCGTCGAGCGCTTTGCCGAGCTCGGTTATGTCGATGACGCTAGCTACGCCCTCAGCAAATCGCGCAGCCTGACCGGCCGCGGCTATGGCAAGCAACGCGTGATCCAAGCGATGCGCGCGGCGGGCGTCGAGGAGAGCGACCGCGAAGCCGCGCGCGAGTTTGCCGATGAAGAAGCGGTCGGTGCGGCGCTCCGGTTTGCGGAGAAGCGGCGCCTCGGCCCCTACGCCATTCGTGAGCTGACGGACCCGAAGGAACGGCAGAAGGCGATCGCGGCAATGGTGCGCGCCGGGCACGGTTTCGAAGTGGCGCGGACGATCGTGTGCATGCCGCCTGAAGCGGACGTCGAAACGATTAACTTATGTGAACGTTTGCGTTTTAACTTTCGATAAAGTCGGTTTGCCGACACAACAGCCGGATGCTAATAGAAATTGTGCCGCGTTCTAAAACCAAGACCTCCGGGGGGGAGGCTGGGACCGACTTGACTTCGGAATCGCCAGCCCTGTCGCCCGAAATGGAAGCCGTCGCCGGCCGCGTTAAGTGGTTCGACGCGACGCGCGGATTCGGGTTCATCGTCAGCGATGACCTTGAAGGCGACATCCTGCTGCATTTCAGCGTCCTTCGCGAGCACGGCCGCCGAAGCGTTCCCGAAGGCACGACCATCGAATGCGTGCCGGTCCGCCTCGACCGCGGGCTCCAGGCGAAGAAGGTCCTGTCGATCGACCTGTCATCGGCCTTGCCCCAGCAGCCTCACTCGTCCATTCCCGCGGCCGAACGTGCCGACCGCAAGGCGCTCTCCGAAGACGCCGGCGAGTTCGAGCAGGTGGAGGTCAAATGGTTCAATCGGGTTCGGGGTTATGGGTTCGTCAATCGCATCGATGCGGAAGGCGAGGACGTCTTTGTCCACATGGAGACGGTCCGGCAGTCGCATCTCGGCGATCTTCAACCGGGGCAGCGGCTCGAAGCGCGCATCGCCTCGAGCGGCAAGGGCCTCACCGCAACCGAACTGCGCGTTTCCGGCGCTTCCGACTTCTAGTACTGGCGCTTGCCGCGGCGAGTTCGGCGGCGTGCAGCAGTGCGCGCGGACCGACCGCTGCCGAGGTTCAAGCCGGAGCACAGACGGGGTTGGAACGAGTGCCGCTGACCATCCATTCCACGAACGGAACCCACAAGTTCGACGTGGCTATCGCCGCGACCCCTGAGCAACAGGAAACGGGACTGATGTTCCGCAAGGCGCTGCAGCCGAACGAGGGCATGATCTTTCCCTACGATCCGCCGGCGACCGTGTCTTTCTGGATGAAGAACACGCTGATTCCGCTCGACATCATCTACATTCGCGCGAACGGGAGCATTGCCCGCATTACCAAAGCCAAGGAGCTGGATCTGACGCCGTTGCCGTCGGGCGAACCAATCGGCGCCGTACTCGAAATCCGTGGCGGGCGGTCAGCCGAGCTCGGAATTCGCGAAGGCGACAAGGTCGACTGGCGGCACTGACGGGTTGCGAAGCCCGGCCTGACGGGGCAGAGGCGCTGCATCATGGGATGGTTGGCTAACGCATTCACCTGGTGGAACGGTGCCTCGTGGGGCACCAGCATCGTCACCCGCCGCCACGGCCTGAAGGTCGGGCAGGACGATGCCGGTAACGTCTATTACCAGGACAAGAAGAACTCGGCGCGGCGCTGGGTGATCTACGCCGGTGCGAATGACGGCAGCGGCGTTCCGCCGGGGTGGCAATCGTGGCTGCGCGGAACGATCGATGAGCTGCCGGACGAGGCGTTGCCCCCGGTCCGCAAGTTCCAGACGCCACCGACCGTCAATCTGACGGGGACAATGGCGGCATTCCGCCCGGACGGAGCGCTTGGCTCGGGCAAGATCCGGCCTGCCTCGACCGGCGACTACGAGCCTTGGATTCCCGAATAAGCGTGAACCGAGCCGCTATCCCGCTCCTGATCGCCCTCGCCCTTGTTGCTGGATGCGGCAAGGGAACCGAGGAAAATGCGTCCAAGCCGGTCATCACCAATTCGACCGTGCCGCTGAGCCCCAACGCGCCCGGCGTAACGCCGATGGGCCAGCGGGTTGCGGTGCTCGGCATCCTCAACAAGCGGAATGGCATCGTCCAGGACGTGACGCTCCACCCCGGGCAGTCGGTCCGCTGGAAGGATGTGATCGTCCGACTTCGGGCGTGCGAAGCGACGGCGCCGTGGGAAGACGAGAAGCTGACCGGAGCATTCGTCCAGGTCGACGTCCAGCAACCGGACCGCCGTTGGCTGCGGGTCTTTTCGGGTTGGCTCTACAAGGAATCGCCGTCGCTGAACGTGGTCGAGAATGCGGTTTACGACGTGACCCCCAAGAGCTGCGAGATGACCTTCCCCGCCGGGCCGTCGGCCCCGGCTGCTCCGGTCAGCTCGAGCAACCTGTCGAGCGCGAAGAAGTCTGGCGGGCCAGCGGGTGGGACGGTCGACGCGACGGATGCGACAGCGCCCCCGCCAGCCGCCGAAACGCCGCCGCCGAGCGCCGCCGTCAACAACGCGACATAGGTCTCGCGAGGGATGTTCACTGCGCCAAGCGAGGCCAGATGCTCGGTCATGAACTGGCAGTCCAATAAAGCGAAATTGCCGGCCTTGAGGCGTGCTACCAGCCAGGCGAGCGCGACTTTCGATGCGTCGGTCGCGCGGCTGAACATGCTTTCCCCGAAGAAAGCGCGGCCGAGCTTGACGCCATAGAGGCCGCCGACCAGCCGTTCGCCGCTCCAGACCTCGATCGAGTGGGCGTGGCCCGAGCCGTGCAATGAAATCATCGCATGCTCGAGCTCATCGTTGATCCAGGTCTCCTCGCGGTCGGCGCAAGCGGCGATGACTCCGGCGAAATCCCGGTCGCGGGTCACGCTGAACACGTCCGACCGGATCGTGCGCTTCAGCGAGCGGGAGAGGTGAAACCCGTCGAGCGGGATGATCGCCCGGGTCCGCGGCTCGACCCAGTAAAGCTCATTGGCGTCGCGCCCGTCGGCCATTGGAAAGATGCCCGATGCATATCCCTGAAGGAGCAGCCGCGGATCGAGGTGACTCATGGGTGGGAGATTACAGGATCTCCCGCACCGTGTCCTGTGGCCGGCAGAGGCGCACGCCCTTGGGAGTTTCCACGATCGGACGCTCGATGAGGATCGGATGCTCGACCATCGCGTCGAGCACCTCGTCGTCGGTGACGTCGGCCCGGTTCAGGTTCAGCTTGGCGGCGAGCGGCTCCTTTGTCCGCAGGCCCTCGCGCGGGCTGATGCCGGCGCGTTCGTACAGCCGCGCCAGCTCGTCGCGGGCTGGCGGGGTTTTCAGATATTCATGGACCCACACGTCGGCGCCCGAGTCGCGCAGGATATCGAGCGTCTTTCGGGACGTTCCGCACATCGGATTGTGATAAATTGTTGCTTTCATTGCTGCTTCTTTTCCAACTGCTGATTCAACCAGTTAAATCAATGTTTAACCCGCTCGCGCCGGTTTTGATGAAAACCTTTGTCGCGGTTGCGGAACGATGACGCTAAATCGTCGTTCCTGCGTCCGTGGCATGCTCTGTCATTGGGGTCGTAAATCCGGGAGCATGATCCTCTGAGATCAATAGAACGGGAGAAAGACGATGCGTAAATCATTCCTCGTAGTTGCGCTGGCAAGCACCGTGACGCTTGGCGCGTGTGCAGCGAACCGGACCAATGGCGACATCGCGCAGGGCGCGGCTGTTGGCGCGGTCGGTGGCGCGGCTGTTGGCGCGGTTGTTCCGGGCATCAGCACGATTGAAGGTGCGGCTGTTGGCGCAGCGATCGGCGGTCTCGCCGGCGCGGTGTGGGCCGACAACAACAATGACGGCTATGTCGACGGCTATGTCCAGAACGGCCAATATTATGCGGGCACCCCGTCGGGCTATGATCCGACTCTGCATCGCGTAGCCACGGGCGCCCTCGGCGGCGCAGCTCTCGGCGCAGTTGCTGGTGCTGTGATCCCCGGCGTCAGTGTCCTCGAAGGCGCGGTGATTGGCGCTGCTGTCGGCGGTCTCGCCGGCGCGGTCTGGGCCGACCGTGACAACGACGGGCGGGTGGACGGATACGTCTACAACGGCCAATACTACACGGGTGCTCCGTCCGCTGCTCCCGCTCCGATGGCTCCGCCGCCGACCCGTAGCGGCGAGCGCGGCTAATTCTATCGGACAATCCGTGATCAGTTTGCGTAACTCGTGCACCGGCCGACGGCCGGTGCACTTTTTTAAGAAGAGTGCCGGCGTCGCGATGAGCCTTTTGCTTGCCGCGGCGCCCGTGCTGTCGGCGTCGGCCGCTGCAGCTCCTGCTACTGCGGCGGGCATGAGCGTGGGCGATTTTTACACCGCCCGCCATGGCCAGCCTTTGTGGTTCTCGCCGACCTCCGGATACGCCGCGCAGGCGTTCGTCGAGCTACTCAAGAACGCAAAGAGCGACGGCCTCGATCCGGAAAGCTATGGCCTCGGCGCGCTGCAAAAGGCGCTGGCGGATTCGGCCAGCGGCAAGCGCAAGGACATCGGCCGCGCCGACGCGATGTTCAGCCAGGCGTTCGCGGCATACGTCAGCGACTTGAGGCAGCAGCCCGACATCGGCATCATCTATGTCGACCAGCAGCTGAAGCCCGGAATGCCGCTGCCGCGGGGCATCCTGGAAAAGGCGGCGGTGGCGCCGTCGCTGGAGACCTACGTCCGGTCGATGGGCTGGATGAACCCGCTCTACGGCCAGCTGCGCCAGGCGATCGTCGACCAGCATTATGCCGGCGACCATGAGCGCGATCTGCTCGAACTCAACCTAGAGCGCGCCCGCGCGCTTCCGACCGGCAAGGGCCGCTTTGTCGTCGTCAACGCCGCCGAACAGCGGCTTTACATGTGGGAAGATGGCAAGCCCGTCGATTCAATGGTCGTTGTTGTCGGCAAGCCGAAGAACCCGACGCCTTTGATGGCGGCCTACATCCGCTTCGCCAGCCTCAACCCTTACTGGTACGTGCCGCCCGACCTTGCGACCGAGCGCATCGCGCCGAAGGTGCTGAAGCAGGGCATGCGCTACCTCAATGAGCTTGGCTACGAGGTCATGTCGGACTGGACCAAGGACGCGGCAATCATCGATCCGAAGACGATCGACTGGAAGGGGGTCGCCAACGGCACCGTCGACGTGCTGATCCGGCAGAAGCCGGGACCGCACAATTCGATGGGGCGAATAAAGTTCATGTTCCCCAACGAGCAGGGCGTGTACCTGCACGACAATCCGGAACGCGAGCTCTTCACCGAGGCTTCGCGGCTGTACAGCGGCGGCTGCGTCCGGCTCGAGGATGCGTGGCGGCTGAGCAGCTGGCTGTTCCACCGCGAGCTGACCTGGGAAGGGGCGGGGACCGAGGAGCCGGTGCCTCTCGACCCGCCGGTGCCGGTCTACATCACCTACCTGACCGCGATGCCGAACGGGTCGTCGATCGCTTTCTTTGACGACGTCTACGGACGCGACAAGGCGCGGCTGGCGGAACTGGGCCAAGGCGGGACGATTACGACGGCGGCCAAGTAAAGCGCGCTACAGCCGCCAGGTCGCGATGTACTGCAGCGAATAGGGGATGGGCCTGCCCTGATCGTCCAGCGCGGGCCTGAAGCGTAGCCGTTGCTGGATGAGGGGGCAGAGGCCGGCGTCGACGCGGGAATCACCGCTTGAGCGGACGACGCGGCAATTGCTGACCGAACCGTTGGTTTCGACGCGTAATGAGACCATTGCTCGTCCTGCGGGCAGGCTTCCCGCGATTGCGCGATAGTCGCCGCGGGTGAGGTTGCGGATCAGGCGGGCGGGCGTGAACCGGGAATAATCGGCGCCGCCTCCACCGGGACCATTGCCCGAGCCGCCCGCACCGGTGCCGTTACCGGCCGTTCCGGCCCCGGAGGTCGAGGCGTTGCCGGTACCGGCGACCTTCGCCGCTGGGATAGGCGATGGAATTGGCAGCTTCGCTTGCGGCGCCACGACCGGGCTGGCTTCCGCTTTCTTCGCCGGAGCGCCTTGGGGCTTCTTGGCGGCTGAGGGCTTCTGCGCGGGTGGCGGCGGCGGGGGAGGCAGTGGCGGAGGGACTTCGATGTTGAATGTCTTCAGCGTTTCAATCGCGTGGGCAACGAGCTTGCCATTGAGGCCGGTCAGGATGACCACCGCGAGCGCCACGTGCACCGCGACGACGGCGACAATCGCCTTGGCCTGGTCGGGCCGGTCGGAGGTCCCAAGATAGCTGGACATCAGCGCGTCCTCACAAGGAGAAACGCGCAAAACGGCCGATGTTTGCCTCAAATCAGCCGGGCTCGTTCTTGCTCCTCTCAAGCCACTGCTCGAGCCATTTGATGGTGTAGTCGCCGGCGAGGAATTCGGAATCGCGGACCAGCTTCTGGTGAAGCGGGACGGTAGTCTTCATCCCCTCGACGACGAATTCCTCGAGCGCGCGCTTCAGGCGGCGGATGCAGCTTTCGCGGTTGGAGCCGTAAACGATCAGCTTGGCGATCATGCTGTCATAATAAGGCGGGACCTTATAGCCGGTATAGAGACCACTATCGACGCGGACGTGCATGCCGCCGGGGGCGACATAGGCCTTCACCGTGCCGGGTGACGGCGCAAAGGTCTCGGGGTCTTCGGCGTTGATGCGGCATTCGATGGCGTGACCGTGAAGATGGACCTGCTCCTGCGTGCAGGACAGGCCTTCACCCATGGCGACGCGGATCTGCTCGCGGACGAGGTCGATGCCGCTGATCATCTCGGTCACCGGATGCTCGACCTGGAGCCGGGTGTTCATCTCGATGAAGTAGAATTCGTTATTTTCGAACAGGAACTCGATCGTGCCGGCGCCGCGATAGCCCATCTCGGCCATGGCATTGGCGACGAGGCTGCCCATGCGGTGGCGCTGCTTGGGCGTGATGATTGGTGAGGGCGCTTCTTCCAGCACCTTCTGGTGGCGGCGCTGAAGCGAGCAATCGCGCTCGCCGAGGTGGATCGCCTTGCCGTTGCCGTCGCCGAACACCTGGAACTCGATGTGGCGCGGGTCGGCGAGATATTTCTCCATGTAGACGGTGTCGTCGCCGAATGCGGAGCGAGCCTCGGAGGCCGCTTGGCTCATCAGGCTTTCGAGCTGGTCTTCTTCCGGCACGACCTTCATGCCGCGCCCGCCGCCGCCTGACGCGGCCTTGATCAGGACCGGATAGCCGATCTCCGCCGCAAGCTCCTTGGCTTGGGCGACGCTGGTGATCGGCCCGTCGGAACCGGGAACCAGCGGAAGGCCAAGCTTCGCGGCGGTGCGCTTAGCCTCGATCTTGTCGCCCATCGTCCGGATGTGCTCGGGCTTGGGGCCGACCCAGATGATGTTGTGGAGCTCGACGATCTCGGCGAACTGCGCGTTCTCCGAGAGGAAGCCATAGCCGGGGTGGATGGCGTCGGCGTGGACGATCTCGGCGGCCGAGATGATGTTCGGGATATTGAGGTAGGATTCGGTCGCTGGCGGCGGGCCGATGCAGACCGTTTCGTCGGCGAGCCGGACGTGCATTGCGTCGGCGTCGGCGGTCGAGTGAACGGCGACGGTCTTGATGCCCATTTCGTGACAGGCACGGTGGATGCGGAGTGCGATTTCGCCGCGGTTGGCGATCAGCAGCTTCTGGATTGGCATGCTCGCGGCGGCCTTAGCCGATGACGACCAGGGGCTGGTCGAACTCGACTGGCTGGCCGTCGGACACGAGAATTTGCTTCACGACCCCGCCGTTGGGTGCGGTGATCGGGTTCATTACCTTCATCGCCTCGATGATCATCAAGGTGTCGCCGACTTTGACGGCGTTGCCGACCGACACGAACGGGTCTGCTCCCGGCTCGGCCGAGAGGTAAGCGGTACCGACCATCGGCGACTTCACGGCATCCGCCGGAACCTGCTCGGCGGCAGGGGCTGCTGCAGCGGGCGCAGCCGCAGCGGGCGCCGGAGCAGCTGCTGGAGCCGCCATCGCGAAAGCCGGAGCCGCGAGCGGCGCGCCGTGGCGCGCGACGCGGATCTTGCGATCACCGTCCTCGACTTCGATTTCGGTCAACTCGTTCGCACTGAGAAGCTCGGCGAGTTCCTGGACGAGCGCAGCGTCGATCCGCATTGCGCTATCACCGAGGCTGGCGCCCTTCTTCTGATCGGCCATGGTCTTCCTTGAATTCGTGGCAGGCGCGCCCGAACGGGTTTGCGCTTGCGGGGCGGCCCTCCTATCTCGCTCGACCGTGAGCGACAACCCAACTTTGGTTATTCAGGTTAACGGTGAGCGGAGGCGAGTGACCGGCGGACTCAGCATCGCAGCGATGCTCGGTGAGCTGGGTCTCGACCCGAAGAAGGTCGCGGTTGAGCGCAATCTCGAGATCGTCCCTCGCGCAACTTTGGGCGAGGTCGCCGTCGCTGACGGCGATGCGTTCGAGATCGTGCATTTTGTTGGAGGAGGCTGAGTTGAACGCCCCGCAATCGGTTTCGCCAGACAGCTGGACCGTCGCCGGACGTACCTTCACGTCGCGGCTGATCGTCGGCACCGGCAAGTACAAAAGCCTCGAGGAGAACGCCGCCGCCGTCGAAGCGTCGGGGGCGGAGATCGTCACGGTCGCAGTGCGGCGGGTCAACATTTCCGACCCAAGCCAGCCGATGCTGACCGACTTCATCGACCCCAAGAAGATTACCTATCTTCCGAACACGGCGGGCTGCTTCGCCGCGGATGACGCGATCCGGACGCTTCGGCTGGCGCGCGAGGCGGGCGGCTGGAACCTTGTGAAACTGGAAGTGCTGGGCGAGGCGAAGACACTCTACCCCGACATGCGCGAGACTTTGAAGGCGACCGAGGTCCTGGTGAAGGAGGGCTTCGAGCCGATGGTCTATTGTGTCGACGATCCCATCGCCGCGAAGCAGCTCGAGGAAGCGGGAGCGGTCGCAATCATGCCCTTGGGTGCGCCGATCGGCTCGGGCCTCGGCATCCAGAACCGCGTGACGATCCGCCTGATCGTCGAAGGCGCCGGCGTTCCGGTGCTGGTCGATGCCGGCGTCGGGACAGCGTCGGATGCCGCGCAGGCCATGGAGCTTGGCTGCGACGGCGTGCTGATGAATACGGCGATTGCCGAGGCCAAGGATCCGGTTCTGATGGCGCGGGCGATGAAAGCCGCGGTCGAGTCCGGACGGCTGGCCTACCTCGCCGGGCGGATGCAGAAGCGCCGCTACGCCGATCCCAGCAGTCCGCTCGCGGGGCTTATTTAGTCGCCGTCACGATATGCGCCGACATCGGTGCTTCGAAGCCGTTCGGACCCTCGAACTCCTGAGCATCCTGCCTGACGCGCTCATAAACCTCTTCAAGCGCTCCCTCGCCATAATCGGCTAGCTCGACGCCCATTGGCGAGCCGTAGACATAGCCGCGAACGCCTTCTTCGGCTGAAGGCGCGCGGCTGGTCAGCTTGACGGTTTCGATATCGATCGCGGTGAAACCGCCGTCGCGAAGGTCGCGCTGGATCCATTCCGGCTCGTGATAGCTGAACGGTCCCCGCTCCATGAATTTGGGCGGATTTTCCGGATAGATGTCGTGCAGGGTCCGGTTCGCGATGTCGCTAAGCCCGTTGCGATCGATGCGATCCCAGACGGCGAACAGATAGGTGCCGCTGTCTCTTAGCACCCGCCGTGCCTCGGCGGCGCCCTGGACTTTGTCAGGGAAGAACATGGCCCCGAACTGACAAACCACGAGGTCGAACTCGCCGTCGCCGAAGGGTAGATCGAGCGCGTCCGCTTGCCGGAACGTAACGTTGTTTGAAATGACTCGCGTCCCTGCCACATCGAGCATCGGCTGATTGAGGTCGGTGGCGATGATCTCCGCTCCGGGAAGCGCCTCGGCGAGCGCAGCGGTGACGACGCCTGTCCCCGCGGCCGTCTCCAGGATGCGGCGGGGCTTTAGCGCCTTGGCTCGCGCGGCCAGCTCCTCCGCGTAGGGGCGGAAGAGCAGCGGCACCATGTAGCGCTCGTAATTGGACGGAACGTTGCCTGAGAACCGCAGCTTTACGTCTTCCACCGGAACGGGCTCCTTCGCTTGCGGGTTTCACCCGTGAGGTGGGACAATGGCATCGACCATGACAGACTTCACCCGCGAGCGCGAGGCGATGGTCGAACGGCAGCTCAAGCGCCGCGGAATCACCGAGCCAGCGATCCTCGACGCGTTCCTCGCTGTTCCGCGCGAGGAGTTCGTTGCCGAACAGCATGCACATCTCGCCTATGGTGATCACCCCCTGCCGATCGAGGCCGAGCAGACGATCAGCCAGCCATACATCGTCGCTTTGATGATCCAGGCCGCGGCGGTCGGACCGGACGACGTAGTGCTCGAGATCGGTGCAGGCTCGGGATATGCCGCGGCGGTCATCAGCCGCATTGCCGACAGGGTCATCGCCATCGAACGGCAGCATCGGCTGGTCGAGATCGCGAGCGAGCGGGTGCGCCGGCTTGGCTACGACAATGTCGAGATCGTCGAAGGCGACGGCACGCGGGGCTGCGCGGAGAAGGCGCCTTTCAACGCCATCCTGGCCGCGGCCAGCGGGAGCCATGTTCCCGAACCATTGCTCAGCCAGCTCGCGTCGGGCGGGCGGCTGGTGATGCCGCTCGGTAATCCCGGCGGCATCCAGGAACTCGTGAAAGTCACCAAGGATGAGGATGGGCTGCTTCGGCAGGAGAGCCTTGGCGGGGTGCGTTTCGTGCCGCTGATCGGCGAAGAAGGATGGCAAGCATGAGCGACGACGAACAAGCCATACGCCAGCTCGTCCAGGACTGGATGGATTTTACCCGGCGCGGCGAGTTTGATCGCGTGCTCAACCTGATGACGGATGACGCGCTCTTTCTGACGCCGGGGCAGAAGCCATTCGGCAAGATCGAATTTGGTGAGCATTCCGAAAGCAGTCGCGGGGTCCGGATCGAAGGAAGCAACGAAATCCAGGAGCTGTACGTCAGCGGAAAGTGGGCGTGGATGCGGTCGGCCATCACGATCACCGCAACTCCTCCCGAAGGCGAGCCGGTGCGGCGGTCGGGCTATACGCTCACGGTGCTCCGGAAGGGTGACGACGGGCACTGGCGACTGTTTCGCGACGCGAACCTGATGTCGTGATTCCTCCGCATCGGATATTAATCTGGATGAAGAAATCTGGCCCATTCGTCGTATAAGAGTCAGTACGACTCTACGGCTGAGGTAATGTGATGCCGAACCGGCGGCGTAAGGAGAAAGGAAGCTTCGGCGGCTCGTTCGACGAGCTGATCAAGGTGTTCCCCGACGAGCCAGCGAAGGACGAAACCGCGATCGAGTCCGATCAGTCCGATGACAGTGACGATCGGCACATCAACGACAAATTGTTCGAAGCCGCCTGGCGTAAGAGTCGCGAGGGCAAAAAGCCTAGCAGCCGCCCATAGAATAAGCCGGGAGAGCCTGAGCTCACCCGGCCGTTCCCTGCGAGTCTGGTCTTGTTGCTAGTGTTGGCCGCCCTTGCGGCCGGCTTCCGCAGCGCGCTGCGGGTCGTTCTTGAAATTGCCGCCGCTGGCCGAGCCGCCCTTGCTGGCTATCTGGCGCTGCTTGCGGTCGCTCATTCCTGCAAATCCGCGTCCTTTGTTCGGCATGATATGCTCTCCTCAAATCACGGATGGGATCGACCGAAACGCATCGACCCGATCCGCGTGACCCCAAACGGTTCGCGTCTTCGTTGGTTGAGGAATCCGCCTTCCGGTGGCCACGGCCTGCCGTTACGGGCATTCATAAGTACCGGTTATTGCTCGCTGATTCCGTTAGGCGGCGAACCGCTACCTTAAGCTTTCGCCTTCTCGCGAAGCTTGGCGATGGTCGTCGCGTTGCTGATCTGCTCGACATCGGTCTTGCAGTGGAGAAGGCGGATGCCCTTGTGCTTCATCGCTTCGTCGAGCGCGGGCGCGAAGGCGTCGGTGGCATCGACCGTCTCGGCCCAGCCGCCAAACGCGCGGGCGAGGGCGGCGAAGTCGGGATTACTCAGCGCGGTCGCTGAAATCCGCTCGGGATATTCGCGCTCCTGGTGCATCCGGATTGTCCCGTACGCCGAATTGTCGACGATGATGACAAGCAGGTCGGCGCCATATTGCGCAGCGGTCGCAAGCTCCTGTCCGTTCATCAGGAAGTCGCCGTCGCCCGCTACGCAGACCACCGGCCGATCCTTGAAGCGGATAGCGGCGGCAACCGCGGCGGGAAGGCCGTAGCCCATCGTCCCGCTGGTCGGCGCGAGCTGGGTCGGCGTCGGGCCATAGCGCCAATAACGGTGCCACCAGCCTGAGAAATTGCCGGCGCCGTTGCAGACAATGGTGTTCTCAGGGAGCTTGTCGCGCATCGTGGCGACGCACGGGCCGAGATCGAGCTTTACGCCGTCGCGCGGCTTCGGCTCGCTCCAATCGAGCCATTCCTGGTGCGACTCTTCGCCGGCACTGAAGCGAACGAGGTCGGGATCGATCCACTCGTCGACCATTTCTGCGAATTCGCCCATGTCGGCGCAGATCGGCAGGTCGGCGTGATAGACATGGCCGAGCTCGTTGGGGTCGGGGTAGACGTGAACCAGGGTCTGACCTGGATGGTCGGGCGTGATGAGGGTGTAGCCGTCGGTCGTCGCCTCGCCGAGGCGCGGGCCGACGGCGAGGATCAAATCGGCGTCGCGGATGCGCTGTTGAAGTTTCGGGTTGGGGCCGTAGCCGAGCTGACCGGCGTAGACCTGGCAGGTGTTGCAGATCGCGTCCTGGCGCCGGAACGCGGCGGCGACGGGGATGCCGTAGCGGAAGGCGAAGTTTGCGAAATGGTGCGACGCGCGCGGGCTCCAGTCGGCGCCGCCGACGATCGCGATTGGGTTGGTCGCGTCCTTCAATAGTTCGAACATCGCCTGAACCGCGCCGGGATCGGGCTGCTCGGCGACCGGCGGAACGCGCGGGCGGTCGAGCGCTTCGACTTCGTCGCGAAGCATGTCCTCGGGCAAAGCGAGCACCACCGGGCCGGGCCGGCCGGCAGTCGCGACGCGGTAGGCGCGGGCGACATATTCGGGGATCCGGCGGGCGTCCTCGATCCGCGCCGCCCATTTGGCGATCGGTCCGAAGAAGGCGGGGAAGTCGATTTCCTGGAATCCTTCGCGGTCGCGGTCGCCGCGCGCGACGTCGCCGATGAAGAGGATCATCGGCGTCGAATCCTGGAAAGCGACATGGACGCCGGCAGTGGCGTTGGTCGCTCCGGGCCCGCGGGTGACGAAGGCGATGCCCGGGCGACCAGTCATCTTGCCGTCGGAGTCGGCCATGTACGCGACTCCGCCCTCTTGCCGGCAGACGATCGTCTCGATTTCCGGCGTGTCGTGGAGCGCGTCGAGCACGGCGAGGAAGCTCTCGCCCGGAACGGTGAAAATGCGGTCGCAGCCCTGGATACTGAGCTGGTCGACGAGGATGCGGCCCCCGGTGCGTGTCGTCATGGCCGCGCGTTAGCGGCGGCGGTGGCCAACGTCCAATTCTGCGGGTGGCATCGGGACGGGTGGCGGCGCGGGTTCAAACCGTTTAGGCGGCCGCCATGTACATCGTCACGATCATCTATCCGAAGACCGCCGACACGACTTTCGACTTCGGCTATTTCCGTCACACGCACCTTCCCGCCGCGGGCAATGCGTTCGGCCCATTCGGCCTCGGCTACGCCAGTGTCTTTCGTGGGCAGGAGAGTCTGGACGGGGGCGATCCCGCTTATTTCGCGATCTGGACGCTTAGCTTCGCCAGTGAGGAAGGCGCGAGGAACGCGATGAAGTCCGATGCGGGGCGCGAAGTGCTCGCCGACGCCGCGAACTTCACGAACGTGACGCCGGTGATGCAGTTCAATACGTCGGTGGCGTAGTTCTCGGGAGCTTAAGCCTGATGGATCGCCTTCACGACCTGGTAGCTCTCGAGGCCTTCCTTGCCGCCTTCGGAGCCGAAGCCTGAATCCTTGACCCCGCCGAACGGCGTGTCGGCGCCGCTGATGGCGAAGGTGTTGATCCCGACCATGCCACTTTCGACAAGGTCGCCGATCAGGTTCGCGCGGCGGCCGTTCTCGGTAAAGGCGAAGGCCGCGAGGCCGTAGGGCAGGCGGTTGGCCTGCTCGATCACTTCCTCGAACGTGTCGAACGGACGGCTGACGGCGACCGGGCCGAACGGCTCGTCATTCATGATGTTCGCTTCGTTCGGGACATCGGCGAGCAATGTCGGCTGGAAAAAGAAACCGCCGTCGCCGCGTTCGCCGCCAGCCATGATGCGCGCGCCCTTGGCCTTGGCGTCCTGCACCAACGCGTCGATCGCGTCGGGGCGGCGGCTGTTGGCGAGCGGGCCCATTCTCGTGTCGGCTTCGAGGCCGTTGCCGACCTTCACCTTCTGGGTGCGCTCGGCGAAGCCCTTGATGAAGGCGTCGTAAATGCCGCTCTGGACATAGAAGCGGGTCGGCGAAACGCAAACCTGGCCGGCATTCCGGAATTTCTGGGGCACGACCATGTCGAGCGTCTTTTCGAGATCGCAATCGTCGAAGATCAGGACCGGCGCGTGGCCGCCGAGCTCCATCGTCACGCGAGTCATGCTGTCGGCGCAGAGGCGCATGAGGTGCTTGCCGACGTTGGTCGAGCCGGTGAAGCTAACCTTGCGGATGACGCGGCTGGCGATGAGCATCTCGCTAACGAGCCCGCTGTCGCCATGGACGAGCTGCGCGACGCCATTCGGTATGCCCGCATCGGCAAGAGCGCGGAACATCTCAGTTCCGACGCCCGGAGTTTCGTGCGGCGGGCGAGAGATGACGGTGCAGCCGGTGGCGAGGGCTGCGCTAACCTTCTTGGCCAGGAGGTAGAGCGGGAAGTTCCACGGCGTGAAGGTGGCAACCGGGCCGACCGGCTGGCGAATGACGCGCGAAACCTGGCCGGCGGGGCGGACCAGCGTCCGGCCGTAATCGCGCTTGGCGTCCTCGGCATACCAGTCGAACAATTGTGCGGACGCAAGAGTTTCCAGCTTGGCTTCGTTGAGCGGCTTGCCCTGCTCCTGGGTCATGGTAGCGGCAATATGGTCGGCGCGTTCGCGGATCAGGGCCGCGGCCTTGTGGAGGATCGCGCCGCGCTTCTCGACATCCATCGCTCGCCATTCCGGCCAGGCACGTTCGGAGGCGGCGAGCGCCTCTTCGAGGTCGGCCTTGGTCGCGTAAGGAACCGCGGCGACGGGCTTGGCGTCGACCGGGTTGATGACGTCGTGGCTGTCGCGGCCTTCGCCCGATTTCCAAACGCCGTCGATGAAGAGCTGGAGTGAGGTTTCGTATCCCATGCGCGGGCAGATAGGCGCACGCGCAACTGCCGCCAAGTGTCGGCTAGACTTCGTAACCGAAACGCTGGGCCCAGGGGGCGAGGATCGGGAGTACCGGCTTCATCTGCTTGCGGTACTTTTCCCAGCGCCCGATCGAGCGATCGTAGAGTGGCTCGGCGACCTGGGCGTAGCTCGGCGTATTGATGAAGCCGCGATCCTGCGCGGTTGTCGGGTTGTCGAGGATCGCGTCGGTCCACTGGAGGCCCATGAACGCGGCGAGCGCGCGCATCTCGGGTTCGGCATCCTCGACCAGGCGTTCGTAGCGGACGCGCTGGACGATCATCGGCAGGATAGTCCGGCACTGCCCCCAGAAGCGAAACATCTGGTCGTAGAGCTGGGCCGTGCCTTCGAGCGTCGTAAAGTTCACAAGGCCGCCGATCGGCTCGAACCGGGTGACAAAGCAGCTGAGGACGACGTCGCACGGATGGCGGAGCACGAACAGGAACTTCGCAGCGGGAAACAGCCGGTGGATCAGCGGCGCCTCGACCATCGCGAAGGGCTGCTTGTCGATGAGGATCCGATTGCCAAGGTCCGGGACATATTGCGCGGCCTGGGCGAAGTAGAGATTGCGGAGGGTGTCGAGCTCGCTCTCGTCAAGCTCAGCAATGCGCTCGTAGCCGCCGATGCTGCGTGCCACCGAATCGAGCATCGGCTTTTCTTCGGTCACGCAGACGTCCGGGTGACCCATGAGTAAGGTATCGAGCAGAGTCGTTCCAGAGCGCGGGAAGCCGACGAGGAAGATCGGCTGCGGCTGGTCGGTGCGGTAGCTCGCGCGCTGCCAGGTTCGGACCCAGCGGCGGGTGGCAAGCTTCACTCGCTTGGCGAGCATATTGCGATAGGCATCGGCCCGCGCCGTCGCGACTTCGGGTGCGATGCCGAGGTCGCTGTTCATCTCGACAAAGGCTTCGAACGCGGTTGCCGCATCGCCCATGCGATCGCTGATCTGGCCGATGAGCTGGGCGCGCGAGCCGGGGTCGGAGACTTCGGGAGACGAACGCGCGAGTTCCAGCGCTCTGGGCAGGTCGCCTTCGCGGAACGCGAGGCGCGCCTGGAGAAGCGGCAGTTCGACCAGGTCCGGGTCGAGCTTTTCAATCTTCGTGAGAGTGTCGCCGAATTCTTCGATCCGGTTCTGGCGCTCGTAGAGCTTGGCCATCGCCACCAGCCCCGGGGTGTGGGCAGGATCGATAGCGAGCGCTTCCTTCAGCGATTCGAGTGCCTGCTCGGGACGGCCTAGGAGATCGTGCAGGCGGGCCATAGTCACCCGGCACAGCGGATCCTGGGTGTGCTCCGCCGCATAGGCTCGGCAGAGCTCGATACCTTGCTCGCCCTGGCCGGCGGCGATTTCGGCCTCGGCCCATTTCTCGCGGAAACGCTGCTGGTCGCGGCGCATCCGGAGCGAGGTGGTTAGCGCTTCGACCGCTCCGGCGGGGTCGCCGGCGGCGAGCTTGCAAACGCCAAGGTTGCCCCAGCTTTCGAAGTCGCGCGGGTCTTTGGCGACAATCTCGCGGTACAATTGCTCGGCAGCCTGTGGGTTGCCGCGCCGGACGGCGATGAGACCGTAAAGCCGCTTGGGCTCGAGGCCGGGGATATTTGTCGTCCCAAGCAACTCTTCGGCGTCGTCAAGCTGGTTCAGGCCGATGAGAACGCGGGCGAGCTCAAGGCGCGGGATCGGATCCTTCGGTGACAGCTTGATCGCGGCGCGGAAGTGTGGCGCCGCTTTGTCGAGCTCCATCCGGCGCGAGTGGAGCAGGCCGACGAACAAGGTCAGGCCGAAGTCGCCGGCGCGCTGCACGAGAGCCTTCTTGGCGAGGGTCAGCGCCGTCGCGAAATCGCCGCGACGGGCATGCTCGATCGCCTGCTGGCCGAGATCGGGGATAGAACTCATACGTCTCTTTTCGGTGTCGCGCCGGCCTAATGAGGTTCACTTGCCGTCGGCAATGACAGTTCGATGAATCGACGAACGCAGGACTGTCGCGGCTACCCCCCCGCGCGGCTTGTACGCACTCAAATGGGTCAGTAGGCCACGCCAAAGGGAGAATGACCGATGACGAAGCAGGACCTTGTGGCACGAATGCAGGAAGGCCGTGCTTGGATCCCCGGCCGCCGGGTAAAGATCGATTTTGGCGGAAGTGAAGGGTTGATCATGCTCGACGGATCGGGCGAGCAGGTCACCGAAGAGGACGGGCCAGCCGAGACGACGATCAAGGTGGGGTGGGACGATTGGCAGCAGCTTGCGTCGGGCCAGCTCGACGGGATGACCGCGTTCATGATGGGCAAGCTTCGCGTCGAGGGGGACATGTCCAACGCAATGCAGCTGCAGGGCGTGCTCGCCAAGCTTAAGAGCTAAGCTCAACCGTTCTGGACGAGCCGCAGCAGGGTTCCGTCTGGGTCGACCATATATCCGATCCGCATGCCCGACTGCTCGAGCTTGGGCGGGTGGAGGCGCGGCATTCCTGAACAGGCTTCGCGTATCCCTGTCGCTAATGCTGCGTCGTAGAAGCGCTGGAGTTCATCGAGTCTGAGACAGCTGCCGAATGAGCTCTGCAGCGGATCAAGGTCTGGATAGGGGAAGAATTCGAGCGTTAGGCCGCCGCGCTTCAGGATCATCCATCCGCTGTCGCGCCACGTTTCAGTGAAGCCGAGCGACCCGTAGAAACGCGACGTCGCCTCGAAATCGCGCGACGGAAGGTTGGGCGTGGCGTGGTCGGCCATTCGTTGCTGCTCCTTGACCCTGTTTGCGGCCATTCTATTGGCGGCGAATGCAGAAAATCTATCCCAGTGCGGAAGCGGCTCTAGACGGCCTGCTTTTCGATGGAATGACGATCGCCGCCGGCGGCTTTGGCCTGTGCGGAATTCCCGAGCGGCTGATCGACGCGATACAGGCGTCGGGGGTGAAGGATCTCACCATCGCCTCCAACAATGCGGGGATCGACAATGAGGGACTCGGCAAGCTGCTGCGTACGCGGCAGGTCAGGAAGATGATTAGCTCCTACGTCGGCGAGAACAAGGAGTTCGAGCGGCAATTCCTGGCGGGCGAGTTGGAAGTCGAGTTTACGCCGCAGGGGACGCTCGCCGAGCGTATGCGCGCCGGCGGCGCCGGCATTCCTGGGTTCTACACCAAGACCGGCTTCGGAACGCAGGTCGCGGAGGGCAAGGAGGTCAAGGAATTCGACGGCGAGGAATATATTCTCGAACGGGGGATCCGGGCCGACGTTTCAATCGTAAAGGGGTGGAAGGCCGACGAGACGGGCAACCTCATGTTCCGCAAGACCGCGCGCAACTTCAACCTTCCCGCTGCAACCTGCGGGAAGGTGTGTGTCGCCGAGGTTGAGGAGATCGTTGCGACCGGAAGCCTCGATCCCGACTGCATTCATTTGCCGTCGATCTACGTGAAGCGGCTGATCCTCGGCGGTTCGTACGAGAAGAAGATCGAGTTCCGCACCGTGCGCGAGCGGGAAGCCGCCTAGCCGTGCGGCTCTATGTCACCCCAATGGCGCCGAACGCCGTGCGGGTGCAGGTGATTGCGCTTGAGAAGTGCGTGCCGCTCGAAACGGTGGACGTGTCGGCGACGCTGAAAGGCGAATATCTTCGGCTCAATCCGCTCGGCCAGGTCCCGGCGCTGGAGCTGGACGATGGTGAGCTGATCACGGAATCACGGACGATCGCTGAACTTCTCGATGCCGTGTCCGGTGCACCGTACCTGTTCGGGTCGACACCCGAGGAGCGCGCGCGGATCGGCATGTGGGAACGGCGGGCCGAGTTCATGCTGTTCCTTCCCGGCGTCGAATATGGGCACCACACGCACCCGATGTTCGCGCAATGGATCACGCAGCATCCGGAATGGGCAGCGACGCTGGTGCCGCGGGCCACGCAGATGATGAGCCTGATTTCCGACAGGCTCGATCACAGCTTGTTCCTCGCAGGCGATGAGGTGAGCGCAGCGGACTTTACGGCGGCGCTGGGCTATTTCGCGCTCGTCGCGTGGGGCGCGATCCCGACGAGCGAGCGGTCATCTGTCCAGGCCTGGTCGACGGCGATGCTCGCTCGGCCAAGTATGGAGCCCGTGCGGCAGGCTGCGCAGATATTGGAAAAAGCCCCCGACACTCAGGGAGTAGAAGCTTAATGGCGACGCAAGTCGAAACCAAAGGTTGGACCCGCGACCAGATGGCGGCGCGGGCCGCGAGGGAACTGAGGGACGGTTTTTACGTCAATCTCGGCATCGGCATTCCGACGCTTGTCGCGAACCACGTGCCGGCCGGGATGACGGTCACGCTGCAGAGCGAAAACGGGATGCTCGGCATCGGTCCGTTCCCGTATGACGACGAGGTCGATCCCGACCTCATCAATGCCGGCAAGCAGACGATCAGCCAGCTCCCGCAGTCGAGCTTCTTCGACAGCGCGCAGAGCTTCGCGATGATCCGCGGTGGGCATATCGACCTCGCCGTGCTCGGCGGGATGGAGGTCGCCGAGAATGGCGACCTCGCCAACTGGATGGTGCCCGGCAAGATGATCAAGGGCATGGGCGGGGCGATGGACCTGGTCGCCGGGGTCAAGAAGATCATCGTCGTGATGGAGCACGTCTCCAAGAACGGCGACCCCAAGTTCATTCCCGGTTGCACGCTTCCGCTGACGGGCAAGAATGTGGTCGACATGATCATCACCGACCTCGCCGTGTTCCAGCGACCGGATCACGACAGCAATTTCCGGCTGGTGGAGCTGGCTCCGGGGGTTAGTCGCGACGAAGTGCGCGCAAAAACGAGCGCGAAGTACGACGAATGACGCGGGCGGACTCCGAAAAAGTAGCGCTAACTGCTGCTTTGCTCGGCGTCCTCATCTTGCTCTACGGGCAGGTGTCCTATTACTTCCACCTCTGGCCAAGTTGAGAGCGCCTACTTCGCGACGCTGACCTTCACTGCGGCAGTCCTGACGGCAGGGACGGGCGAACCCGAAGCGGTGACCGGCTGGCGGCCCACCTGCTGCAGCAGCGCCTTACAGGCGGCATCGACGACTGGCGCGGGCTGGCCATTGCTGGCGGGCAGGGAAGTGCAGGCCGAAGCGTTGCCTTGTGCGTCCACGAAATAGGCCAACTTCACCGCGAGCGGTCCGGATATCCCCGCCGGGAGCTGGCTGACGTTGACTTCGAGGTCGGGTCCGAGGTCGCGTTGAAGGCTGCCGCCGTCGCGGTCCGGGCGGGCCCAGACGACCTGGCTGCGATACACTCCAAAGGTCCGTTCGCCGCTTGCGCCCGAAGCTGGAGTGAAACGCGCCCGCTTCATCGCCACGTAGCAGGCCTGGCGGTCGAGCATTTCATAGCCACTGGACTTGGTGATCTTGCAGTCCGCCGGGCGGCCTGTCTGATCGACGATCACGTCAAAGGTGGTGACGCCTTGCCATTCGCGTTCGAATGCCTTGGTCGGGTAATCGTCGACTGTGAACCACGGGAGCGGGCTGGCGGAAGTCGCCGCAATTACTGAACCGACGAGAAGGAACACACCCATGACGGCCTCCTGGACTTGGAGGCGAGACGATATGCCTATACGTCGCTGGAGACCATAGGATTCCGCGTCCATGAAAGCATTGCTGTCCCGTGAGCCGGGCGGACCGGAAACGCTACGGGTTGAGGACGTCCCAGACCCCGTTCCCGGTCCGGGAGAACTGCTGGTCCGGGTGCGGGCCTGCTCGATCAACTACCCCGACGTCCTGATCATCGAGGACAAGTACCAGCTGAAACCGCCACGGCCGTTCGCGCCGGGCAGCGAGATCGCCGGTGAGGTGGAAGCGGTGGGGGAGAGTGTCGGTGCCTGGAAGTCGGGAGACCGGCTGATCGCCGCGACGGGGTATGGCGGGCTGGTCGAGAAAGTAGTCATCCCGGTCGAAAGAGCCATCCCGCTGCCCGCCGAGCGGAGCTTTGAAGACGGGTCGGCGCTGCTGTTGACCTATGCGACCGCGATCCATGCTCTGGTCGATCGCGGACGGTTGCGGGCCGGACAAACCCTGCTGGTGCTGGGTGCGTCCGGCGGGGTCGGCATTGCCGCCGTCGAGATCGGCAAGGCGCTTGGCGCAAAGGTTGTTGCGGCGGTTTCATCGGAGGAAAAGGCGGAAGCTGCTCGCGACGCGGGAGCGGATGGTGCAATTGTCTATCCTGCGGACGAGGCGGACCCGAAGGCCCTGTCGGATCTGTTCAAGAATGCGGTCGGGCCAGGCGGCGCCGACGTGATCCTCGATCCGGTCGGTGGCCCGTACAGCGAGGCGGCACTGCGCAGCATCGCTTGGGAAGGGCGTTTCCTTGTCGTCGGTTTTCCGGCCGGAATCCCGAAGCTTCCGCTCAACCTTACCTTGCTCAAGAGCTGCGACGTCTGCGGCGTCTTCTGGGGCGCATTCGTGGCGCACGACCCGAAGCGGAACGCAGGCCACGTCGAGCAGCTGTTCCGCTGGTGGGCGGAAGGAAAGATCGCTCCGAAGATAAGCGCGACCTATCCGCTCGAGCACGGAGGCGCGGCGATCGCCGCTCTGCGGGACCGCAAAGCGATCGGCAAGCTCGTGGTGACGATGTGACCGAGCCGGTTCCCGCCGGGATCATCTTCGTCGAAGGTGACGATGCCCTATTGATGTACCCATCGGCGGACGCTGCCGCGGAATGCCCGCATCTCGCTGGAGCCGATCAGGGTGCCGCTTCGGTTGCTTATGGCGCGGTCGGCAATGTCTATCGCGTTCATCGTGCTGGTGGGCGGCTTGCATTCGAAAAAGCGGACGAACCGCCTCGTCCAGACGAACTCAAATCCCTGCTGCTTCGCTATTTCGAAGCTTGCGAGGATCCGGCCGACGCCCACGAGCCGCTCGACGAGCTCGTCTCGCGCGCCTGGACAATAGAGTGCGATTATCGGCGGCGGTGCGGATCGGACGAGGAAATTCAGCGCCGGAAGATGCCGTGGTGGGGCCATGTCCTCCTGATCGCGGTGCCGTTGCTGGCATTGTATTGGGCGCTTCACCGATAGCGCGTTGCCTCTGAGGCTGAC
>Ga0105245_10000519_pt1 | contig 35283 bp, 25 predicted proteins | sample KBSM54metaG_FD_81523 | JGI IMG/M metagenome (GOLD analysis project Ga0105245, IMG submission 81523) | Miscanthus rhizosphere microbial communities from Kellogg Biological Station, Michigan, USA - KBS M5-4 metaG | ecosystem: Host-associated > Plants > Roots > Rhizosphere > Soil | place...
CGAGGTAGGCGAGTGCCGCGAGCGCGGTGCCCGCGTACTCGAGCTTCGCGAGCCCGCCGCCGGCGAACTTCATCGACGCCGATGCATCGAGCACGAGGTAGACCGTGAGCTGCGATTCCTGCTCGAACTGCTTCACGTAGTAGCGATCGAGCTTGCCGTACGCCTTCCAGTCGACGTGGCGGAGCTCGTCGCCAGGCGAGTACTCCTTGTGCTCGGCAAACTCGACGGAGCTGCCGTGCACCGACGCGCGATGCATGCCCGACAGTGCGCCTTCCACGATCACGCGCGCCTTGATCGGCAAGCTCCCCAGCCTCTGCAGCTGGATCGGATCGAGCTTCACGGACTGACGACAGACAAGAGCCGGTCGACCAGATCGCCGGCGCGCAAGCCTTCTGCCTCGGCGCGATAGTTGAGGATCAACCGGTGTTGCAGCGTCGGGCGCGCGAGTGCGGCGACGTCATCGGTCGACACCGCGAACCGGCCGTCGAGGATCGCGCGCGCCTTCGCGGCGAGGATCAAGAACTGGGAAGCGCGCGGGCCCGCGCCCCACGACACCGCTTCCTTGATGAACGCCGGTGCGTTCGGCGCGGCTGGCCGGGTCGAGCGCGCGAGCGCGACCGCGTACTTCACGACGTGATCGGCGGCAGGCACTCGGCGAACGAGCTCCTGGAGCTGGAGGATCCGCATCGGCGACAGCACGCGCGCGAGCTCGGGCCGGTGATCGCTCGTCTGCTGGCGAACGATCTCTTCTTCTTCCGACTCGGTCGGGTAGTCGACGTCGATCTGGAACATGAAGCGATCGAGCTGCGCTTCGGGCAGCGGATACGTGCCCTCCTGCTCGATCGGGTTCTGGGTCGCGAACACGAGGAACGGCAGCGGCAGCTCGTGCGTCGTACCGCCCGCGGTGACGCGGAATTCTTGCATCGACTGGAGCAGCGCGGCTTGGGTCTTCGGCGGCGTGCGGTTGATCTCGTCCGCGAGCACGAGGTTCGCGAACACCGGACCCTTGAGGAACCGGAACGCGCGGCGGCCGGTCGTGTGATCCTCTTCGAGCACCTCGGTGCCGGTGATGTCGGCCGGCATGAGGTCCGGCGTGAACTGGATGCGTTGGAACGACAGGTTCAGCGTCTCGGCGAGCGTCGAGATCAAGAGCGTCTTCGCGAGGCCGGGCACGCCGACGAACAGCGTGTGACCGCGCGCGAACAGCGCGACCAGCAGCTGATCGATCACGCGGCGCTGGCCGATGATCCGCTTCTCGATCTCGCGGACGATCTGCGCGTGCGCTTCGGCAAGCTCTGCGACCGCTTCGAGATCCGAGCGCGGCGTGGGTGCAGGCGTGGCTTCTTCAGCCGGTACGGTCGGATTGACCTCGGTCTTCTGTTCGATCCGCAGCGGCGAGATCGGCGTGACGTTTTCAGACGGCTTCATCGGGAGGCTAGTTCTTCAGTAAATCACAGGCCGCGCGCTCCCGCGCTGCTCTTGCATCCTTCATCTTGGCATACGCTTCGGCAAGCCCACAGCGGGTTTGCGGATCGAACGGACTCACTCGCAAAGCCTGTTCATACGCGGTGATCGCCTCGGGCCAGGCTTGCTTGGCGGTACGCGCCATGCCGAGGGTCACGGCCGCGACCGCGTCGTGATCGTCCGAGGCTGCGAGCGGCGTTGCGAGCTCGATCGCCCGGTCGTACCGGCCGAGCTCGACCAGGGTGCGGGCCAGCTTGCCTGCGACAAAAGGCTCCGGGGGCCCGTTGTTGGCAGCGAGCGCTTTTTCATATTCGACCGCGGCCGCATCGAGCGCACCGCGCGCGCGCAACATGCCGCCGAGCCGCGCGTGCTTGCGAGCGCGCTGCGACACGGTCTCGATCCCGACGTTCTCGGAGTCCGCGCCGCCCTTGCCGAACTTGATCGGCCGGCCCGCGCGCGCCTTGCCATCGCCGACCTTCAGGTGCGCGTGCCACTCCTTCTCGACCTGCGGCCACGGCAGGTTCATCGCCTCCGTCACCGCGCGCTTCGCACTCTTGCCGTCGCGCTGGAACGCGAGCGCATCGCGCAGGCCCTTGTAGCCGACCTTGCTCTGCATCCAGCCGATCAGCGTGTAGACCTCGGCGTAGGCGAGCGCGGCCGCCTCTTGCGAAGGCAGCTTCGCCATCGACGGGTGCATCTCGTCGAACGTGATCAGCCGGCCCTTGCGCAGACCCGCGGTGAGCAGCGCTTGCTCCGTCGAGGTCAGCACGACCTCGGGTGGGCGCCGCCACCGGGTCTGCTCGAACCGCGCGATGCCTTCTTGCATCCACACCGGTACGGTGTCGTGCGAGATCCGCGACACGAGCAAGTGGGTGTACTCGTGCGCGAGCGTGTCCATCCACGGATAGCCGAATAGCGTCGCGCGGGGCGACACCACCATCAGCTTGTTGTACTTCGAGAGCGCGATCGTGCCGGTCGTCTCGATCTCGGTCTCGGTCAGCGGCGACATCCGCGCGAGGTCGGCGGGCGCGCCGAGGATCTCGACCCGGATCGGATCCGCCGGTTGGAGACCGACGTCTTCGCCGATCTGCTGCCACGCCTGATCGAGCACGTCGCCGGCGAGCTCCGCGATCGCGGCGTCCTTGCCGGGCGCGTAGCGAATGATGAAGTGACCCTTCGGCGAGCGCGTATCGACGAAGCTCTGGGTGACCTCGAGCGTCGAGGCCGCGAGCTTCTTGGTCTGGCCGGCCATGCCATCGGCGGCGTCGTCGGGGACCTTGTCGAGGTCCTTGACCGCGCCGGCGTAGTCGCCGGTCTGGAACGCGAGCTCGCCCGCGAGCCACTTGACGTCGGGGTTGTCGGCCGCGCGCTTCTCGAGATCGTCGAGCACGGTCTTCGCTTCGTCGAGCCGGGCCGATTGGAGCAACCGCGCCGCCTTGATGACATCGCCGGCGACGGTCCGGTCGCGTCGCGCTTCTGCCCGGTGTGTCGCAAACGCAAACGCAAACGTAAACGCAAACGATCCGAGGAGGAGGTGAGGTCTCACTTGATGAGCTCCTCGTAGTACCGCTTGATCATGTCGTCGTAGCCATCGGCGCCCTGCGCGCCGTGCTTCTTCGCCGCCTCGAGGATGTCCTCTCGGAACCGCTCCGGTGCGCGATATTCATCCGCGCCGGGGATCCGGATCGGCTCTTCACCGACGGTGTTCTGCTGCGCCTGGCGCGCCGCACTCCGCGCTCGATCGCGCGCCTTCGCGAGATCATCCGCGGCGGCCCGCGCCGATTCACGCGCACCCGACGGATCGCGACCCTTCATTCGATCGTCGGCCTTGCCCATGTGATCGAGCGCCGAGCCGAGCTTCTTGCCGAGCTCGCCCGCCGTATCGCCGGGGAGCTCGCCGCCGAGCTGCTTCGTCCGATCGCCGAGCCGCTTCGTCCGCTGCTGGTTCATCTGCTGGCGCCGGCGCAGGCGATCGAGCGCCTTCTGGTCGTCGCCGCTCATGATCTGATCGGGCCGCGGCGATAGCGATTGGAGCTCGTCGATCAGATCCTTCGCCGCCGGCTGCGCCTTCTCGACACCGTCGAGCGCGTCCGCCGTCGCATCGGCCCACTTCGACTTCGGATCGTCGCTGATCGCGGCTTCGAGCTCGCCCTCGATCGTGTCGAGGCTCGCCTTCGCCTGGCGCGCCATGCCGAGCGCTTCCGCGAGGTCGCCGTCCGCGACCATGTGCTCGACGTCCGCGAGCCGGCGCTCGACGATATCCATCTCTTCCTTCGCGAACGGCGTGAGGCCGGTTTCGTTGATCGCGTCGATCCGCTTTTTCAATTTGTCGACGAGCGAGCCGACCTTCTTGCTCGCCTCGCGCCGGTGATCGCGCGCGACCTCGTCGGCCTTCTGGGCGTAGTTCTCGAAGATCTTGTTCGACTCCGCCGCGATATCGTCCTGATCCTTCGCGACATCGGCGAGCTCGTTCATGACCTCGTCGAGCTTCTTCTGCTCGTCGCTGAACTTGTCGCCGCGGAGCTGCGCGAGCGAACCCTCGAGCGACGCCGACGCGCGCTGGTGCTGGAGCTGGCAGCTCTCGAGCTTGGCCTGCGCCGCCGCGGTCTTGCCCGCGTGAACGAGCGCCGCGACTTCGGCCATACATGTCGTGCCCGCCTGCGCCTGCATCGCATCGCGGCTGACGTACTGGTCCATCACGTCTTCCGGCATGCCCTGCTGGTGCTTCTGGAGCTCTGCGTACGTGCGATCGAGCGCGTGCATCTCGCGATCGATCTCCTCTAACAGACGCGGGTCCTTGGTCCGGGCGTACTGCGCGAGCAGATCCGCGAGCCGCTTCTGGTGTGCGGCGATCTCGTCGGTGAGATCCAACAGGCCCTCGACCCGCTCGCGATCGAGCCAGTCGGCGAGCGAGATCGTGTCGTCCTCGAGCTCGGCGACGAGCTTCGGATCGATCACGCCAAACGTGCCGCTCTTCGCCTTCGGCGCGCCCTTCGGCACGAACTTCTGCTCGATGATCGTCTCCGATTGGACGAGCCGGTCCAGCCGCTCGCTCATCGTCGCGAGCGCCTTGCGCATCAGATCCGACGCGTGCGGATCTTTCTCGAACGCACCCGCGACCGAGCGCAGCTCGCCGATCGCATCGCGCAACTGGTGATCGAGATCCTCGCGCGCGGCGATGTCATCGCCCGGGCCAACGAGCCGGCCGGCGAGGTTCTTCAGGACCTTCTCGGCCACCACCTGCTGGCGGTTCAGCGTCTCCTCGTGGCGCTCGCGCGGCGAGATCACGCGGAGGTGAAGCTCGCGCGACTTGCCGAGGTTCGGGCCACCGACGTTGTCGTTGTCCTTCGCCTCGATCCAGTAGCGAACGTCACCGCCCGACGGGACCTGGACCTCGGCGATGTCCCAGGTCAGCTTGCCTTGCGCGCGGCCGTCCGTGCCCGAGATCGTGATCGGCTTCTTGCCGCGATCTTTGCCGGATTCCCACACGAGCTCCGCCGACACCACCGCGAAGTCGTCCTCGATCACGTACGCGAGCTCGACCGACTTCATGTTGGAGACGTCGAGCGGATCGCCGGGCGCCATCAGCTGCACGGTCGGAGGTTGATCGACCTCGGCCTCGATCGAGCGTGGCGTCGCTTCGATCGAGCGCTCGCCGCTCGGCGACGTGATCGCGAACCGATAGCGCGCGGACTTATCGATCGTCAACGCCGCGCTCAGCTTGTCGCCGTCGACCTTCGCGGGCAGCGTCTTCGGCGCGCCGCCCTGGATCACCGGCTCGATCACGAGCTCCGCTGCTTGTGCGGGGACGAGCAGCTTGCCCGAGAACACGACCGCGGTTCCAGGCAGACCGCGGAGGTCGCCCGACGACGACTGCATCTCGACGAGCTTGCGCTTCGAATACGCCGGCGCGGTCAGCGTGACGCCGAGGTCGCCGACGAGCGGCACCGCGGACAGCTCGGCGCCGTCGTACGGCGCGGGCGGAGCGAGCAACAGCGCGCGCCAGCCGTGACTCGTGAAGTGCGGCGCGAGCAGGAGCAGCGCGATGTTTGCGGCGATCGCTCCCAGTGCCAAGGCGCGCGCGCGCGGCACCTCGTGCTCGGGCAACAGCGTCACGGGCTGGATCTTGGCGAGCTGGACCTCGGTCGCTTCGATCAACGCGTCGACGAGCGCGGCCGACGGCGCGCCCGGCCGGTCCGGCGCGTTCGCGAGCTCGACCGCGGAGAGCAGATCTGAAGCGATCGCGCTTCGCCGCTGCCCGACCCAGCGCGCGAGATCTTGATCGCGCGTGTACGCCCGGCGCGGTGCGATCCAGCCGAACACGATCGTGCCGAGCAAGACGATCATCGCGACGAGCCCGCCGATGCCGAGGATCGCCATCGCAGCCGTGCGATGCGCGCCGCCGACATTCGTCAGGTGGCCGATCAGCGGCAGCACGATCGCGAGCGCGCCGAGCAACGCGAGTCCCGACATGCCGGCTCGCCTCGCCTCGTGGCGATAGACCAGCACTCGCACCCGGCCCAAGAAGGCGCGGATGCCCGGTTGTTCAGATGTACGCGCCTCCGCCACTTCTCGCTCGATTATGACCGTACCCGAATGCCGGGCCTACACGGACGAGCGAGTGATATAACTCCTCGGCAAGTGAGCGTGAATAAGGGAGGGCAGCCCTCGTCCACTGGACGTGAAGCTGTCGATGATCGGGACCTCGTGGAGGCTGCCAAGCGCGGCGACCGCGAGGCGTTCCGCACCCTATTCGAACGCTATCACCGGCGCGCGTATGCCCTGGCTCTCGGTGTCGTCCGCCACCAGGACGACGCGCTCGACGTCGTCCAGGACGCTTTCATCAAGGCGCACAAATACTTAGACAAGTTCGAAGGCAACTCCTCTTTCTACACCTGGCTGTATCGCATCGTCATGAACCTCGCCATCGACCACATCCGCAAGCACCGTCGGGTGCGGCCCGTCGAGCTCGACGAGCAGCGCCTCGAGGACGGCGGCGATGAAGGCGATGGCCTGTTGCCGAGGCTGCTTGGCGGCAACCCCGGGCGCGCTCTCATGGACAAGGAGATCCGCCAGCGGATCGACACGGCGCTCGGCGAGCTCTCGGAAAATCACCGGTCCGTGCTCGTCATGCGCGAGCTCGAAGGCCTGTCGTACGAGGAGATGGCCCAGGCGATGGGCTGCTCGAAGGGCACGATCATGTCGCGGTTGTTTCACGCGCGGAAGAACATGCAGCGCCGGCTGATCGACCTCATGGATGGCGCGAAGCCGCTGCCAGACAGCGACGATGTCGAGGATGCCGCGGCATCGGGGAGTCGGTCGTGAGCGCCAAGCGCGATCTCGACTTCATGGAGCACGCCGATGGCGAGCTCGAGACCGAGCTGGCTGGTGACGGTCGCGCGAAGGTCGAAGCGGTCAAGGAGCTCGGCGAGCTCGTCCGCGGCCGGCTCGAGCGCGCGGCCGACGACGTGCCCGAAGCGCGGTTCGCCGCGATGTGGAGCGAGATCGACAAGTCGATCGGCAAGCCGATGGTGAAGTCGCAGACGCTGCCGGTGCTCGCCGATACGACGCCGTCCGCGACCGGCCTGTGGTCGCGGATCGGTCGCTTCCTCGACACGTATCGCAGTCAGATCATTACCGGCGCGATCTCCGCAGGTGCAGTCGCTGCGCTCGCGCTCGTGTTGCGTGGCAACGGCGATCCCGCGACGCATCGCAACGGTAGCGATCCGATCGACGTGCAGAGAGTGTCGCATCGCCCCGCGGAGATCGAAGATCTCGATACGCCGGGAGGCACCGGCACCGTGTTCAATCTCGATGACGAAGATGGGAGCACGACCGTGATCTGGGTGACGCCTGAGGATACTGTGGAGGGCATATGAGGTACGCGCTCGCTCTGGCCGTGCTGGTTGCATCGAGCACGGTCACTCGCGCAGACGAAAAAGCGGACTGCGACTACCTCGAGATCGCGGCGTCGAACGGCAAGGCGCCGGCGATGGACGGCGAGCTCAAGCCGCTCGACAAGAAGCTCAAGAAGCCGCCGTTCGCGTCGTGGAACACGTTCCACAAGCTGTCGGGCGGACCCGTCGCACTCGTCAAGCAGAAGGCGGATGCGCTCAAGCTCGCGCAAGGCGGCGCTTCGATCCTGCTGCGCGATCGCAGCGAGAAAAAGTTGGAGCTGACGGTCTCGATCGACGGCGCGGACGGCAAGCGAGTGCTCGACAACAAGCAGAGCGTGCCGATCGGCGAGTGGTCGATGTTCGTCCACACCGCGAAGGACGACGGACACATCCTCGCCCTCACATGTAAGTAGCCGATCATTTTCGTGTTCGAAGTCTGAACAATCCGGGCGAGCGTGCTGTTGTATAAGCCTTGACCGGCAGGATGTTCCCGCAAGGCAAACCGGCGACGAGCGGCACGCGCCTTTCGCGCAACCGGCGGTGGATGTGGATCGCCGGCGGCGTGACGATCGGCGTGTTCGTGCTCGTCGTGCTCGGGCTCGCGGTGATCTATCCGAAGGTCGCGGCGGGGATGATCCGCAGCCGCGCCGACCGGCTCGCAAAGAAGCTCGATCGCACGATCGCGATCGGGGCGATCGACGTGTCGCTCGGCCACGTCGTCATCCGCGATATCGCGGTGAAGGGTCCGCTCGATGGCGACCTCCCGCTGGTCCATGTCGACCGCGTCGATGTCGACTTCGACACGTGGGGCTCGTTCGTGGGCAAGGTCGAGCTCGGCGAGGCGAAGGTCGACGGCGTGATCGCGTCGGTGCGCCGCACGGCCGACGGTCGCGACAACCTGCGCGACGCGATCGAGCACTATCGCGAAGCGACAGCCGATACCGGCAACACCGGCGGGCACTCGCCGAAGCCGACGAAGATCACGCTCGCGCACGCGCGGCTGCTCGCGAACGACGAGCAGAGTGGAGCGACGGCGATCGTCAACGAAGGTGACGCGGTGTGGACGCCACAGCTCGTCGTCGCGCACGGCAAGGGCATCACCGCGACGACGACGGGGGCGCCGAAGGCGACGGTCGCGAGCGTCGAGATCCGCCGCCCGCAAGGCGAGCCGCCGCACGTGAAGATCGACGGCGGCGAGATCGAGCTCTGGCCGCGGATGGCGCTGTCGGGCATCGGCGGAGAGATCGTCGCGGATCCGCAGCGGCCGGGGATCTACACGCTCGCGCTCGGCGGCGGTTACGGCGGCGTGCCGGGCCAGCTGTGGACCGCGAAGGGCGACCTCGATCCGAAGGGCGGCGCCGCGCACGTCGATCTCGAAGCGGCGAAGTTCCAGCTCGATCGGCTCGCGCCGATCCTCGCGCAGTCGGCCGTCGTCGATTATCAGGCGACCTCGATCGATACGAAGATCCACGTCGACGTCGACAAGGCGGGCGCGAAGTTCGGCGGCGGCTTCCACCTCACGGGCCTCAACGTCGGCCACCCGTACATCGCGGACAAAGAGGTCCACGATCTCGATCTATCGGGTCAGATCATGGGCTCGTTCGATCGCAGCACGCGCAAGCTCGAGCTGACGAAGGGCGACTTCGTCGCGCGCGGCGTGCAGTTCTCGATCACCGGCTCCGCGGTCGCACCGAGGGTCGTCGACCTCGAGGTCCACGCGGTCGTGAAGAACGCCGACGGTACCGAACGCACGCCGCCGATGCGCGGCCCTCACGGGATCCAGCAAGTCGAGGCGCGGCTCGTGATCCCGCCGATCGATTGCCAGCGGATGCTGAACGCGTTTCCCGTCGAGATGGTGCCGTACATGCAGGGCTACAAGCTGCGCGGCGTGTTCGACGTCGACATCCACACCGCGATCGACTGGTCGGATCTCGACGGCCTCGACCTCGGTGGCCACGTCGCGATCAACAAATGCAAGGTCGTCGACGAGCCGGCCGATTCGCCGAAGCGCCTGAAGGACGAGTTCGAGCAGTACGTCGAGACCGAGAAGGGCGAGTGGCAGTCGTTCATCGTCGGGCCGACGAACCCCGACTTCGTTCCGCTCGATCAGGTCTCGCCGTTCCTGTTGAAATCGATCCAGTCGAGCGAGGACTTCGGGTTCTACAAGCACCACGGGTTTATCCCGAGCGAGTTCCGCACGGCGCTGATCTCGAACCTCAAGAAAGAGAAGTTCGCAGCCGGCGCATCGTCGATCACGATGCAGATGGTCAAGAACGTCCTCTTGTTCCGCGAGAAGACGTTGGCGCGCAAGCTCCAGGAGCTGTTCCTGACCTGGCACGTCGAGAACACGCTCGAGAAGGATCGGATCTTCGAGATCTATCTCAACGTGATCGAGTTCGGGCCGGACCTCTACGGCATCGGCCCGGCCGCCCAGTACTACTTCGGCAAGCCCGCGAAGGATCTCAACGCCGTCGAGGCCGCGTTCTTCTCGACGATCCTGCCGGATCCGAAGGGCCGGTCCGCGCAGTACTGCGCGAACGAGATCACGAAATGGACGAAGACCAAGATCGAGCACATCTTGGCGAACGAGCTCCACCGCAAGCAGCTGACGCAGGAGGAGTACGACAAGGCCTCGGCGACGCCGCTCTTGTTCTACAAGACGTTCGACAGCGAGAGCGAAGAGGACTGCCTGAAGCGGGTCAAGAAGGCGATCAAGAACGCGCGGTCGACGAACCCGTTGAAAGATCGCGAGGACGACGCCAAGCGCGACAAAAAGCCCGAGTCCAAGCCTCACAAGAAGCACAAGCACAAGGACGAGTAGTGCTAAGCAGTGGCATGCGCCGGTTCGTCCTCGCGTTCGCTCTGTTCGCCGCTGCGCCCGTGTTTGCGGACGAGGTGCCTGCGGATCAGAGTGCGAAGATCGACCGCGGTCCGATGGGAACGAATCCCGTCGACGATGTCTCGCGCCCGCACGAGGTGCTCTCCGATCGCCCGTCGGGGTTCTGGACCTCGAACCGGCCTGCCGTCGGCGGCGCCTACAAGTGGCGGTTGCTCGAGATCGGCTGCGCGGTCGCGCTGCTCACCGGCTGGTTGACGTTTCGTCTCGTGAAGAACGCGAAGGCGCCCGCGCGCGCGCGGGTGATCGAACGCTAAGACGACGCCGCGCCGAACCACGCGGTGACGCTCCACACCGCGGCGGGCTGCATCGGATCCGTGAACTGATAGATCCGTGCGGCCTGGAGCGCGCTGAACAGCCGCTTCGCCCACACGACGCGGAGCTCGCCAGCACCGGCGGCATCGTTCGGGCTCGCGGCTGCCCACACGGCGGCCTGGATCCGCTTCGCCATCGCGGTGCCGGCGTTGATCGTGCCGAGCGTGCCGAGGCCGGGCCGCGTGCGAACGCCGAGCTCGAGCCAGCCGTTCGGATTCGCGATGCCGGCGGTCGCGCCGAACGATCCACCTTGGAGCTCGCCGTCGTGCGCGCGCTGCCACTGCGTGACGCGCTCGACCCGATACAGCGGGCCGAACATGTTACCCGCCGTACCGCTGCCGCCGCGCGCATCGCCGCGCAGCGTGTAGCGAAGGTCGCCGTCGACAATCGTCGAATCCGCGTACGCGACCGCGGTGAAGCCGAGGCCGAGCTCCGCGACGAGCGATCCGCCGAGCTCGGTGCGCGCGGAATCTCCGTCGAAGCGATAGCTCGCACCAGTTTCGATCGAGCTCGCGATCCGGGTATCGAGCGCGCGTCCAGGTGCGGTCGGATCGACGGCGACCGCGACGTGCGCGTGCCACGGCGCCGCGACGGCGTAATCGACCGCGCCCGCGATCACGACCGGGTCGATGACGTCGTCGATCTCGAGCACGGCTTCGGTGTCTTCGGTGACCGCGGACGTGCGCACGCCGGTGCGCCAGCGATCGTCGAGCGTCGCGCGATAGCCGTCGACGAGTCGGCCGACGTGACTCGGTGCGAGTCCGCCGGCGGCGATCGCGAGATGGCCGCCACCCTCGAGCTCGTCGGTCGCGGTGAAGTCGCGCACGATCGTCACCGCGTCCGCGATGCTCGACCAGTCGCTGCGCCGGAACGTGCCGTCGTCCCACACGCCGCGCACGCCGAGGCCGAGATGCGCGCTGCTCCACGCCTGATCGAGGTGAAGCTCGAGCGCGCCGTACGTGGCTTGGCCCTGGGCACCGGCACCGACCGCGGCACTGGCCGAGAGATCGTCTGCACGGGCCCCACCACCACGGAGGGCCCAAAGCAGGATCGAGGCAGCCCACAGGCGCATCGCCGAACGTTCCCGCGCGGCGCCGCGAGGGGCCAATTTCCGGCGTGAATATCCGTGGTGCCGGCGCGTCGGTGTGAACAGCCGTAACACCCTTCATCGACCAGAAGGGGAACCCCATGCTCGCGTCGTCCCACCAGGTTTCCGGGACCTAGCGCCGTAGCTTTGCGGGCCCGTGAACCAACTTAAAGAAGTGTGATCGGCACGCCGGGTGCTTTTACCCGTGGCGTGCTGACCAAACTGGTGCTGGCGTCCGTGGTGGCCTCGTTCGCTGCGTGCGTCCCGTGCGATCCGGAGGTCACGCAGCACGGGCTCGCGCCGCGCCCGCAGTACGACATCCAGATCGACGCGTGCATCACGAAGCACTCGTGCCTGCCGCTGTGCCGGTCGATCTTCCAGCTCAACAGCTCCGACGACATCGACAGTTGCAAGATCGAGCTCGTCGACGCGGCGAACGCGCACGTCGTGATTCGCTACTACAACAACGCCTGTAACTCGAGCGACGACAGCGACGTGGTCGCGGGCGGTGACGGCTACTACGACGATGGCTCGACGGACGACGGCTCGACGGACGACGGCTCGACGGACGATGGCTCGACCGACGATGGCTCGACGGACGACGGCTCGACCGACGACGGCGGCGATAGTGGGGACGGTGGGGGCGATTCGGGCGGGGGCGACGGTGGGTATCGGGTGCAGTCTCATGAGGCTGTGAAATCCCTCACGACACCAAATCCCCGTCAGTAGGGGCCGAGGCTGTTAGAGTGCGCGCGTGTTGCGGACGTACTCGCTTGCACTCGTCGCCCTGATCGCTGCCTGCGGAGGCGGTAACTCCACCTCTGCCGACGCCGCGGTCGACGTGATCACGACCGACGGGCGCTACAACGCCGACGACGGCACGCCGATGCGGATGACGTGCACGAGCAGCTTCGGCAACAAGCTCCCGAGCGCGCCGACCTACGGTCGGATCGACGGCTACCTGGTCGCGATCGTCGCGCCGACGAATTCGAACGGCTGCAATGCCGATTCGTCGCACGTCCATCTCCAGATCCGGATGATGGGCGCGGTCTACGACGTCGCGATCGACGCGACCGATTCGCAGACCCACGTCGACGACGTTCACACCGATCTGCTCGATCACGATCTCGGCGGTCCCGGCTGGGCCGAGGGCTGGCACGACGGCGTGCTCAACGACTACGTGTCGATGGGGCTGCACTCGACCGACCTGATGCTCCATACGAAGGACGAGGTCATCGCGCAGATGAACACGTTCCTCGCGACCGCGAACCACATCAGCGTCTACATGACGTCGTACGGGCCCGATGGTGGACACCTCGTGCACCGCAATGGCAACGGCCACGACGGCATTCTCGTGACCGATCCGCTGTCGCAGCCCTCGCACTTCATGGTGCTGAGCTTTTCGGATCAAGCGTTCTAGGGCACGCCCAGTCGGCTGAGGATGCCCTTGATGATCGAGGTCGCGCGGACCTCGTCGAGCAGATCGTCGATCTTCGACAGCCCGGTGAACGCGGAGAACCGGCGCAACAGATCCGCAGCTTGCGCCGCGCGCTTGATCCCCATCAGCTCGAACAGGTGCGCCTTCCCGTGCGCGTACAGCTTCGCGTCGAGCGCGCGCCACGCTGCGAACTCCTCCGGCTCGCTAAGTGGCCACGTCGCGACTCGGCCGGCGGTCGAACCGGAGCGCTGGAGAATCACGTTGACCGCATGGCGCGCCGATTCGTTCGCGCCTTCCATCGTCGCGATATCCGTCGACGTGCGGACGTAGTCGCCGGCGAGCACGAAGTTCGGGATCGCCGTGCCCGCATCCGGCCGGATCGCCCACGAGCCCGGCGGATGGACGAGCAAGCGCGAGTGATTCGTCGGCGGCACGCCGGCGGTGTAGTCGACGTCCTCGTCGAGATGCGCCGAGTGAAGGAGGTCGTCGCTGAGGATGGTATCGCCCGGCTTGGTTCCGTTGAGCGCCGCCTTCAGCTGCTGCCAGACCTCGGCCTTGATCTCGTCGGGCGTGCACATCTTCGCGGTCTTCGGGATGAACGTGCCCGGCGTGTCCCAGTCGGAGATATCGACCGAGAGCAGGCCTCCGACGCTGCCGTCGCCGTAGCGGCGGCGAAACAGCCCGAGCTCGCGCCAGAATTGCGGTTGGCTGATCGACGTTAGCGCCCACGGCGAGTCGGGATAGAACGTGTGACCGCGGACGAGCGGGACGTCCTCGTAGAGGTAGTACTGGATGCCGACCATCCAAGCGACGAGTGAATCGGCCGTCTGGTTGCGCAGCGTCTCGAGCGTCGGATCGAGCGCGCCCATCGCCGGTGTGATGAGGCCGATCGCGGCATCGATCGGTACGGCGAGCACGTAGTAGTCCGCGGTGATCACCGTGCCGTCGTCGAGCTTCATGCCGGTGACCTGCGTCGCGTTCGTCTGGATCTCGACGACTCGCTTGCCACCGTGGAGGTTCACGCCGAGCGACGTGAGATGCGCGACCCACGGATCGATCCACATCTCGGTCGTCGGTCCGCCCATCGTACGATCGTTGGTCACGCCGGAGCTCGCGAAGTCGAGCAGCAGCTGCAACGAGGTCGTGCCGATCGTGCGCGCCGAGCCGCGCTTCGGATCCATCGCGACGAGCGTGCGCGGAATCGCGCGGAGCTGGCGCTGGAACTTCGGCGAGCACAGATCCGCCGAGAGGAAGTCCCACCACGACATCCCCTCGTACTCACCGAGGCGGCGCTCGTCGCTCGACGTGAAGAACTGGAGCACCTTCGAGACGAACACGCCGCAGTCGCCGTCGTCGAAGCCGAGATCCTGGAAGCACAGCTCGAGCGCTTCGAGGATGTCGTACGGCTTGTCGACGCGCCGGCGAAACATCCGGAACCAGGTGTCGTTGTCGACCAGCGCGATCGCGCTCTCGGTCGTCGCCTGCAGGTGATCGACGACATGGCCGCTCCCCGACGGGATCCGCGCCATCGTGTCGATCACGTGCTGGTAGAACCGCGGGTAGAACCGGAAGCCGTGCTCGCCGGGCAGATCCTTGCGGCCGCCGGTGCCGGTGCCGGTGACGGGCTCGCTACGCGCCTTTCCGCCCCACGCGGGCCGGGTCTCGTAGACATTGACCGTGAAGCCGCGTTCCGCGAGCTCGTGCGCTGCCGTGAGACCGGCGACGCCGCCACCGATGACGATAACCGAAGCTGCTGCCATGGCTACTCCTACGCGATGATCCCGCCCGTGAACCACGTGACCGCGAAGCGGAGCGGTCCCGGATCGATCGGCGCTCCGGCGAGCGCGGCGATCGCGAGTTGATCGACCTTGCCACCGCGCTCGCTGGCGCTGCGCCGCGCGCGTGCGAACAGCGTCGTCGCGGTGGCGCGCTCGCCGAGCAGACGTTCGGCCTGACCCCACACCCGCAACGCGGCGGGCGCATAGAACGACCACTTGCCGCGGCGATGGAGTGCGCGCGCACGTTGCTTCGCGCGGCGTGCTGCATCGCGCTCACCAGCTGCAGCACAGCCGAGCTCGGCGGTCGCGATCACGAGATCGATCATCGCTTGCGCCGCGGGCAGCATGGTCAACCACTGCGCGCGCGCCTCGCGCTCGAGCTCGAGGCCGAGTGCGCGGGCGCGCGTGAAGTCGCCCTCGGCAAGCGCGAGCTCTCCGGAGAACACCTGGCGATGGAGCGCCGCCATCCCGCGCCGGGCCGCCGTGGCCTTCGTCAGCTCGCGCTCGATCGCGCGTGCGGTCGCGACCTCGCCGGTGACGAGCAGCGCGCGACCGCGATAGCTGCCGAGCATCGCGCGCGCGATCAGATCGTCGGACGCATCCTCGAGCTCCGCGAGCATCTTCAACGCGCGTGTTGGCTCGCCAGCGTACAGCTCGCCGAGCGCCCAGTAGGTGCGCAAGAAGCTCGCCTCCCAGGAGCGCTCCATGCCGAGGCGCATGCAGATCTGATGACCCTCTTCGTGCGCGATGCGCATCCCATTCCAGTTGCCGCGCAGCATCGCGAGGATGCCGGCGGCGCCGGCGGCGACCATGCGCGGATACGGCTCGCCGCTCTCGATCGACAACCGCTGTGCGCTCGCGATCGCGCGATCGCCGAACCGGCCGAGCGAGCCCGCTGCGAGATACGCAGCGAGCATCGCCATGCCCATCGCCTGCGCCGCGAGATCGCCCGCGTGCTCCGCGACCGCGATGCCGCGGACGACGTACTCGAACGATTCGATCGGGTACGGCGTCGACAGGAAGCTCGCGATCACGCGATACGCCGCGATCACGACCTCATCGCTGGAAGGCCCGGGCAGGGGGCGGCGGATGCGCTCCGGCACGAGCCAGCGGGCGCTGACACCGATCGCTCGTGCGGCACTGAGTGCTCGGCCACGCGCGCGCTTCTGGCCGCGACGATCGAGCACGCCGTCGAGGATATCGAGGCCGCGCTCGATCTCGCCGAGCTTGATGTACGACTCGGCGGCGCGGACGTACCAGCGATCGCCGCGATCGCCGCTCTCTCCGCGCGCGAGTGTCTCGAACTCGGCTGCGGCAGCCGCGAGCTTGCCGGCGAGGAACAGCGCTTCGGCACGCTTCGCTCGCAGCGCCGGATCGGGCGCCGGCGCGAGGCTCATCGCGCGGCCATACCAGTCGGCGGCGAGCGCCCACGCGAGCTGGGCCTGCGCGGCCTCGGCGGCGGTCACGGCCCAGTGCAGCGCGCGCCGCGGTTCGCCGGCCTCGGACCAGTGATACGCGAGCTGATCGGGCGTCGCTCGATCGCGCTCGAGCAGCTCGGCGTACTTCCTGTGAAGCGCGTGCTTGTCGTCGGCGGCGAGGGCAGCGGCCGCGGCATCGCGCAACCGCTGGTGATAGAACACGTAGACCGAGTCGCCGCTCGCGGTCGGCGTCGAGCGCACGACGCGGCCGTCCTCGAGGCCGCGCAGCGCGGACTGGAGCAGCACCGAAGGCAGCTCGGCGAGCGCGCGCAGCTGATCGAACGTCGCCGCGCCACCGGCGAGCGATGCGATCTCGGCGACCCGGCGCTCGTCGCGGCCGAGGCGCTGGAGTCGGCGAACCTCGGCGTCGTGCGGATCGGCGAGGCCAGCATCCGCGAGCTCGAGGCCGATCAGCTCCGCGAGGTACGGGTTACCTGCGGCGAGCTCCGCGGCGGCGGCGAGCCGTTCGGTCGCGGCCTGGGGCGCGAGCTCGGCGATCAAGAGCGCGACCTCGCGCGGTTCGAGGAGACCGAGCTCGATCGTGTCGACCCTGCTGCCGAGCCGGTCGAGCAGCTCCGCGGGCGGCGGTGGTTGATCTGCGCCGGTCGTCCAGGTCGCGACGACGGTCAACGGCCGCGCGATTCGCTCGACGAGGAGCGCGAGCAGCTCGAGGCTGTCTTCATCGGCCCACTGGAGGTCGTCGATCACCAGCACGCCGCGCATGCCGAGCCCGCTCGTCGGGCCGCGCGGGAACGCGAGCACGTGGCGGAACAATTCGATCATCCCTTGCAGAGCGCGCTCGCGCTCGACGCGAAGATCCTCGGCGGGTGGGCGCTTGATCGCGTCCTCGAGCAGGCTGCCGAGCGTCGGAAACACCCGCGCGAGCGCGCCCGCGTGCTCGATCTGGGCGACGAGCTGGGCGTTGCCGGCGAGCTCGGTCGCGAGGTCGTCGATCACGAAATCGAATGCGCGATACGGCACGCGCTCGCGCTCGTGACAGCGGCCGCGCCACGTCACGTCACCCGCGCCATCGCCGAGCCGCGCCCGCCGCAGGCCTTCCTCGATCAGCGAGCTCTTGCCGACCCCCGATGGACCGGTGACGAGCACGAGCCGACCTTCCGGCGTCGGATCGAGCGCGCGCGCCTCGAGTCGACCGAGCTCGCTGCCGCGTCCGACGAACGCAGCGGCGCGCCGGATCGGCCGCGGTTGCGAGAGCTCGCCATTCAGCCGCGCAGCAATCTCGAGCGCGCTCGGCCGGAGCTCGAGATCGGCGCTCAGCATCGAGTCGATCAGATCGTCGAGCTCGGGCGGGATGTCGGCGTTGATCGAGCTGGCGCGCGGTACGGTGATCGACCGATTCATCCGCGACAGCACGTGCATCGTGCCGCCGAACGGCGGTGTGCCGGTGACGAGCTCGAACGCGACGACGCCGAGCGCGTAGACGTCCATCGCGGGGCTGACGTGCAGCCGCTCGACGTACTCCGGCGCGAGGTACGCCGCGGTGCCGACGACGCGGGTCTCGCGCGAGGTCTCCTGCTCGGCGCGGCGATGCTCGAGCGCGAGGCCGAAGTCGAGTAGCTTGACGACCCCGTCGCACACGATCGCGTTCGACGGCTTGACGTCGCGGTGGATCACGCCGCGCGCGTGAAGAAACGCCAGGCCTTCGGCGAGCTGCGCGAGCACCGAGCGGACCCGGCCGAAATCGACGAGCGGCACCGCGCGCACGATCGGGTTCGTCGGCGCGCTGCTCGGTGCGACGATCTCCATCTCGGTATGCGCGGCCTGGATCGGCAGCGCGCTGCGCGTCGTCTGATCCGAGAGGTGAAGGATCGGAGGCGGCGTCTGCGCGGACGGCGGCGCGACCACCGTGCGTTCGACCCAGCGGCGCGGATCGACGCCGGGCAGGTACTCCATCGTGAAGTAGCAAGATTCCTCGTGGGCGACCAGCTCGTAGAGCTCGACCAGGTTGTGGTGGCGAAGCGAGGCGACCGCGCGGAACTCGCGCTTCAACCACAGCGTCGCACTGTGATGCATGATGCCGCGGAACTTGATCGCGACGTCCATGTCGCGGCGGAGATCTCGCCCGAGATAGACGATACCCATGCCGCCTCTGCCGAGCTCGCGCACGACGTGGTAGCGGTCGCCTACGAACCGATCGATGCCCTCGGCCGCAAACACCCACTACGACGCTATCATGCACGCCGTGCCAGAACGCGATGCGATCGATCGCTTGATCGAGAAACATGGACCCGATCGCATCTGCGAGGCGTTGCTGCCGATGATGACGCCCGAGCGGATCGCGCGGATCGACGGCGTGCTCGCCGCGCGGCTCGCGTCGGTGGTCACCGCCGTCGAGGATACCTACGATCCTCACAATGCCGCCGCGACGATCCGCACGACCGAAGCCCTCGGCCTGCAAGAGCTCCACGTGATCGAGCCTCATTCGCGATTCTCGGCGACGAAGGGCGTCACGCGCGGCGCGCATCGCTGGATCGACCTCATGCGCTGGCCGCAGCCCGAGGAAGCGATCGCGGCGCTACGCACGCGCGGATTTCGCGTCTACGCGACGGCGCCTGGTGCGACGGTGTCGGTCGAGGACGTCGACGTGAGTACACCGCTCGCGATCCTGTTCGGCAACGAGCACGATGGTGTGTCGGACAGCGCCATCGCTGCGAGCAACGGCGCGATCGGGGTTCCGATGTTCGGCTTTACGGAGAGCTTCAACCTCTCGGTCACGGTTGGGCTCGCGATGAGCCGGATCGCGACCCGGCGCCGCGCTTATCTAAATGCCACCGGCGATCTCGCACCCGAGCGGTACGCTCATTTGCGCGCCCGCTGGTTCGCGCTACGGATCCGCGGTGTTGTGGGCATTCTCGAGCGCGCGCTAGGGTAACTGGCGCGGAGGGCGGCTCCGAGGGATTATCCAGCGGTCACGAGACGTTGACGTAGAGAGCCGAGATACCTACATGGAAGCGAAATCCAAACCCGGGAAGCTGCAGAAGGCGGTGCCCGAGAAGCGCCGGCCGCTGTGGCTGACCCTCCTCAAGTGGGGCGGAATCCTCGCCGTCGCGGGCGCGGTGCTCGGCTTCTCCACGATCGCGTTCGTGCTGTGGATGTACGGCCGCGATCCGAACCTGCCGGACCCGAAGAAGCTCGAGGACTATCACTTCAAGCAATCGACGAAGGTGCTCGACCGCAACGACCACCTGATCGGCACGCTCGGCGAGCACCGCCGCACGTTCGTTCCGTACGACAAGATTCCGCCGATCGTGATCGACTCGTTCGTCGCGGCGGAGGACAACAAGTTCTGGACCCACGGCGGCGTCGACTACGTCGGCATGATGCGCGCATTCGTCGCGAACCTCCGCGCGGGGCATACGAAAGAGGGCGCGTCGACGATCACGCAGCAGGTCGTGAAGAACATGCTGCTGACTAACGCGCGCACGTTCAAGCGCAAGATCCAGGAGATCATCCTCGCGCGCCGGCTCGAGAAGTCGCTGACGAAACAGGAGATCATCACGCTCTACGTCAACGACATCGACTTCGGGCGCAGCCGCTACGGCGTCGAGGAAGCGGCGCTGTATTACTTCGGCAAGCACATCCAAGAGGTCAACATCGGCGAGGCCGCGCTGCTCGCGTCGCTGCCGAAATCGCCGGAGTCGTTCGGCCGCGCGCTGATCGCGTATCGCGATCGCGGCGAGGTGACGAAGACGCTGACCGATCTCAAGGGACGGCAGTCGTACGTGCTCGAGCAGCTCGTCACGATCGGCAAGCTCACGCCGGCCGAGGCGCAGAAGTGGCGCGAGGCGAAGGTCCAGATCGTCAAGCGCAGCGACAAGGACCAGCAGGCGAACTCCGAGTGGGTCGACCTCGTGAAGACCCAGTTGCTCGCCGACAAGTCGAAGGGTCAGGCGGCGCTCGACGAGGGCACGGTCGTGCGGACGACGCTCGATCCGGCGCTCCAGGCCCAGGCCGAGAAAGCGCTGCAAGCGGGGCTGCGCGCCGTCGACGCGCGCCACAAGGTCGGCCGGCCGATCCGGACGATCAAGGCCGACAAGCTCGAGAGCGAGCTCCAGCGGCTCGCGAAGAAGATGAAGGGCGAGGTGCTGAAGGCCAAGACGCCGTACGACGCGATCGTCACGGCGGTCCACGACGACGACGCGGAGCTCGAGGTCGACCTCGGCGCGACGCCAGCGATCGTGAAGCTCGGCGACGAGGTCGACTCGCGCTTCAACCCGGATCAGAAGAAGCCGAGCGAGCGGTTCAAGATCGGCGACGTGCTCGAGGTGTGGACGGTGCCGGGTGGTGCCGCGAAGAAGCAGGGCGCGGATGCCGACGATGATGATCGTGCGGCGCCGGTGAAGCTCAAGCACGGCTCGCGCCGCGTCCAGCTCGCGCCCGGCCCCGAAGGTGCGGTCGTGATCCTCGACGTCAAGACCCGCAAGGTCCGCGCGCTCGTCGGCGGCTACTCGACGCACCTCGGCGACTACAACCGCGCGACGATGGCGCATCGCCAGGCCGGCTCGAGCTTCAAGCCGTTCATCTACACGGCCGCGTACGCGCGCGCCGAGGAGCTCAAGTGCCACGCGAACGATCCGACGCAGAAGTCGGTGTGCGGCACGCCGGCGTCGATCGTCAACGACGCGCCGGAGCAGTTCGATCTGTGGAAGCCAAAAAACTTCGAGACCGGCGAGTACCTCGGTCCGGTGCGGCTTCGCGACGCGCTCGCGAAGTCGATCAACACGGTGTCGATCCGGCTGACCTCGGATCTCAAGCCGGAGACGGTCGTCGCGATGGCGCACAAGCTCGGGATCAAGAGCGAGCTGCCGTCGGAGATGGCGCTGTCGCTCGGCGCCGGTGAAGTCACGCCGCTCGAGATGACGAACGCGTACGCGACGCTCGCGTCGGGCGGCATCCTCGCGGAGCCGACGTTCATCGACGCGATCGACGGCAAGGCGCAAGCGCAGGCGAAGGGCGAGCAAGTGATTACGCCGGAGGTCGCGTACGTGATCACCGATACGATGCGCTCGGTCGTGACCGAAGGTACGGCGGCGGCGATCGGCGCGAAGATCAAGGCGCCGATCAGCGGCAAGACCGGCACGTCGAACGACGCGAAGGACACCTGGTTCATCGGCATGACGCCGGACTACGTGATCGGCGTGTGGTGCGGTTACGACGATCCGCGCGAGATGAAGGGCGAGCAGGGCGCGCGCGTCGCGGCGCCGGTGTTCCTCGATATCGCGAAGGAGATGAACCTGCCGGGCAAGGCATTCCCGCGGCCGGCGCATGTCGTCGAGGCGGTGATCGATCGCCAGACGGGATTGCTCGCGCCGGAAGGTGCGCCGAAGAACACGACGTTGACCGAGGTGTTCGTCGAGGGAACGGCTCCGACCGAGGTCGCGCCGAAGCCGGGGGAAGTCACGGAAGGCAGCTCGGTCACTGGGGAGTATGGCGACTAGTCGCCTACGCCTACGCTTACGCCTACGCCTACGCATCGTCGCTCTGATCCTCTTTACGACTACAGGCGCGAACGCCGGCGTGTTGCACGATCTCGCCGACGATATTGCCGCGAGGATCTCTGCCCTGCGCGCGGCGCACGCACCGAAGGTTCCAGTTCCGGTCGCGGTGAAGTGGCGCCCCACGAAGCTGACGCCGTCGTTCGAGCTCGGTGCGCCGCTGCTCGCGCTCGCGGCGGCGGATCTCGATGGCGACGGCAAGCCGGAGCTTTATGCGGTGACGACGCGCGAGGTGATCGCGTTCGCGCTATCGGATCACAAGGTCAAGGAGCTCGCGCGCGTGCCGTTCACCGGCGACGCGGCCGTGCCCGCGCCGCGTGCGCCGATCGGCACGGCGGTGGTCGAAGGCAAGCTGTTGGTCGCGAGCAGCTCGGCGTTCGTGCGCGGCGTGCGCGTGGCGTGGCACGGCAAGAAGCTCGTCGGCGATCCGGGGGATCCGGGCATCGAGCTATGCGCGGGCGAGCACGTGCCGCTCGCTCCCGGGCGCGACTATTTCGGCGACGACAAGGCCGGCTACTACGGCGTCCGGTGCAGCGAGATCAGCGACGCGACCGGCAAGCTGTTGCGCGTGCGCGGCACGCTCGGCCTCACCGGCAAGCTCGACGTCGCGGTCGCGCGCTGCGAAGGCGAAGCGTGCCAGCGCACGAGCGATGTCACGATCGCGAAGGCCGGTACTGCATTCGCGCTCACCGACCTCGATCGCGACGGTCACCCCGAGGTCGTGTTCGCTAGCGCGAATCCGCCCGGCGAGCCCGACGACGTTCGCGTCGTCACCCTCGGCGAAGACGACCGCAAGACCAAGCTCAAGAAGACGTTCACCGCCGGTGGCGTCGCCGCGCTCGCGGTGGGTGACTTCGACGGCGCGCCCGCGATCATCGCAGCGGTCCGGCTCGTCGGCTCGACGCGCGTCGATCTGTGGAGGCTGAATTGAGGCGCCTCCTCGTGCTCGCCGCGCTGTGCGGGACGGCGCATGCGGAGCTTCCGCCGCGCTACGGCGGTGCAGTCGAGGCGACGCTGCTCGGCGGCCCGGCGACGTTCGATCCGGTCGCTGCGAAGAGCCACGCGGAGCTGACCGTGATCGGGCTCGTCTACGACACGCTCTACGTGCTCGGGCCCGATGGCACGGCGCGCCCACACCTCGCGGTCGCGGCACCGGTGCTCGACGAGAAGAAGACCACCGCGCGGATCGAGATCGTGAAGGGCGTCGTGTTCCAAGACGGTACGGCGCTGACCGCACAGGACGTCGCTGCCTCGCTCGAGCGCGCGCGCGTCACGCTGCGCTATGCGCTGCCGATCGTCACGGCGATTCGCGCCGATGGCGATGGGGTCGAGCTGTCGCTCGCGGCACCTGCGCCGGACCTCCCGCAGCTCCTGGCGCTGCCGCAGCTCTCGATCACGAAAGCGGGGCGCCCGCCGGCCGCCGGCAAGGTGATCGGCTCGGGCCCATTCGCCGTCGACCAGGTCGAGCCCCTTCATCACAAGCTCGGGCTGCGCGCGTTCGACAATCACTTCGCGGGCCGGCCGTTCCTCGATCGGCTCGACCTCCGCTGGTACGACACGCCCGAGGCCGAGGCGCGCCGGTTCGAGACCGGCAACGCGCACACGTCGGCGCGCGGCATCTCCGCGTTCGCGGGCGGCACGCCGACGTTCGCAGCGCGCGATGTCACGGGTCCGGTCGCACTGCTCGTCTACGTCGGTTTCGGTGCCGCGCATCCCGTGCTCGATCGCGATCCTGCGTTCCGACGCGCGCTCGATCTCGCGCTCGCGCGGGGCGGGCTCGGCTCGATCGGCTCGGGCGAGCAAGTCGTGCCGACGCGGGTCCCGGTGCCGAACGGCCCGCCGCTCGACGGCGCGGCGAAGATCGGCGACCTCGATCAGGCGCGCACTCAGCTCGCCGAGGCGGCGAAGCGCACGCCCGAGCTCGCGCGTGCGGGTGCGGTGCGGCTCGAGATCCTCGTCGAGGACACTCGGCCCGACGATCGCGACATCGCGGAGCGCGTCGGCCTCGCGCTCGACAAGCTCGGCATCGCGTGGAGCGTCACCCAGGTGACCGCGCAGGTCCTCCGCGAGCGGGTCGCGACGAACAAGGCCGACCTGTGGATCGGTCAGCTCGTCGCGCCGGTCTCCGAGCCGAGCATATGGTGGGGTGCGGCGTTCGCCGCCGGTGGCGATGACTGGCCGGTCTCCGCGCTCCAGACCGGCTCGCTCGATCCTGCCGCTGCCGAGAAAGCGTTCGCGCAACGCGCGCCGATCGTGCCGCTGATGTTTCGCTCGGTCCGGCTGTGGTACCGCACGGATCTCCACGGCGTCGCGTTCGACGCGCTCGGCCGGCCGTGCTTCGCCGACGCGTTCCTGTTCGGACCGCCCGTGCCTTCGCGGGGCAAGCCATGAAGCTGCGCGGCCGGTTCACCGTCACGCTCGCGTTCGCAGCGCTCGTGCCGATCACGATCGCCGCGGTGATCACGTCGCGCGTGCTCACGAGCAAGTGGCGCGACAACTACGTCGCGCAAAAGGGCCAGGCGACCGCGTTCGTCGGCCGCGAGATCCATCGGCTCGAGCAAGAGGTCCAGGACGCGAGCACGGCGCTCGCGAGCTCGGATCACCCGTTCGTCGGCCGCCTGCTGCTCTACCTCGAAGAGAGCTCCGGCGAGCTCACCGCCGAAGCGCGCCACTGGTTGCGCGACCAGGCCGGTCCGACGATGAAAGGGCTCTCGCTCGACATCCTCACGATCACCGGCCCCGACGACGTCGTGCTCGTGTCGCCGCACTACCGCGCGCGGATCGGCGATCCGAATCCGCTGCCGGCCGTGCGTCAGCGCGCCGAAGCGACCGGCGGCAAACCGTTCTTCACGCGCGACTCGATCGGCACCGGCCACACCGCCGAGACCGTCCTCGTGATCGAGTCGGCCCAGATGGCGCGCGAAGGCGGCTACTCCGTCGCGCTCGTCGCCGGCAAGCGCGTCACCGACGACGTGCTGTCGAACGTGCGCGGGACCAACACCGGGATGGACGCGCGGATCGTCGCGCCGACCGGCGAGGTCATGTTGCCGCCCGCCGGTGGCGACGCGAACTGGGCGCAGCTCGCGCATGCGAAGGATCTGCTGCGCACGCCGCTCCCCGGCCCCGACGGCAAGCCGGTCGCCTACATCGAGGTCGCGGTCAGCGACGGCGGCCTCGACCAGACCCTGTTCAACATCACGCTGACCTCCGCACTCCTCGCGCTCGGTGCCCTGCTCGCGGTCGTCTTGATCGGCTCGCTCGTCGCGCGCCGGACCGCCCGCGATCTCGATCAGCTCGTCGAGGGCTCGATCGCCGCTGCGCGCGGCGACCTCGATCACCGCGTGCCCGTCCGCGACCGCGACGAGGTCGGCGCTGTCGCGAACGCGTTCAATTTCATGATGGAGGACCTCAAGACCTCCAAAGAGAAGCTCGTGATCGCCGAGCGGATCGCCGCCTGGCAAGAGATCGCGCGCCGGCTCGCCCACGAGATCAAGAACCCGCTCACGCCGATCCAGATGGCGATGGACACGCTGCGCAAGTCCTACAAGAAGCAGCACCCCGAGTTCGCCGAGATCCTCGACGAGTCGACGACGACGGTGCTCGAAGAAGCCGATCGCCTCAAGCGCATCGTCGCCGAGTTCAGCGACTTCGCGCGGATGCCGAAGCCCGAGTTCAGCCGGATCGATCTCAACGACGTGATCCGCGGCTCGCTCGCGCTCTACAAGGATGCGACGCCGCAGGTCGAAGCGAAGCTCGATCCCAAGCTGCCCGAGCTCGACGCCGACAAGGGCCAGATGAACCAGGTGCTGCTCAACCTCGTCGAGAACGGCCGCGACGCGCTCGGCACGCGCGAAGGCGGCCGCGTCACCGTGACGACCAAGTTCGGCGAAGCGCCCGATCGGCTCACGCTGATCGTCGAGGACAACGGTCCCGGTGTGCCGCCCGAGCTCAAGGACAAGGTGTTCGCGCCGTACTTCACGACGAAGCACGCGAAGGGCGGCACCGGCCTCGGCCTCGCGATCGTTCACCGCATCGTCAGCGACCACGGCGGCCGGATCACGATCAGCGACGCGCCCGGCGGTGGCGCCAAGTTCACGATCGAGCTGCCCCTGCGCAACGGCCAAGCGCTGCTCGCGTCGCGGATCTAGCGCAGATCGCCAGACCGGTCGTTCGCGATGCCGTGTTGCTTCAGGATCTCCTGGGTCGCGCGTTCGCACTGCGCTGCATCGAGGACGATCCGCGTGCCGTACGACGCGTGGAAGTCCGACCGCTGCGATTCGCTGCGCGGGCCGTGATGGTCGGTCTCGATCACGTGGAAGGCGCCGGACGGCGAACCGAGCGCGCGAACGACATCGGTCATCGACGCGATCGGGATGTTATTGATCCGCTCGACCGTCATCTCGCGCATCAGGTGATATCCGAGGTTGATCTCGTGCGCGAGGATCTGGTGGATGACGACGACCTCCGAGCGCTCCGGCGATGGGAAGTCGGCGTACTTGAACGACTGGTAGCGGTGATGCTTCCGCGCCCAATCCCAGTCGTGCATGTACTCGTAGCTGAGCCGCGTGAACACCAGACCGGCGAAGATCAGGTAGCTCGGGCTGAGATCGGGGCGCGGCGGTGGGACGAGCGAGACGTACTTCCGCAGCTCGATCGGGATCTCGAGCGCCGCGCCTTGGCGCACGATCGAGAGCGTGACCGTGTCGCCGATCTGGTGCCGGCTGATCAGGTACTCGAACTGGACGCGGTCGTGGTCGCGAAGTGCGATCGAGCCGTCGCTCGCGACCGCCGTACCATCGATCGCGAGGACGACATCGTCGACCTGGAGCTTCGCGTCGGAGCTCGACCCGTGGATCACACGCGACACGCGAACGCCGGCCTGATCGGGTGCGAGGCCGAGGTACGTCCGCAGCGTCTCGTTCTCGATCTTCTGCCAGTGGATCCCCAGGTCCGGGACGCCTTCGATCTCGCCATTATCGAGGTCCTCGAGCATGTGCTTGATGATCGGAATCGGCACGATGTAGCCGGCCTTCTCGAGATCCTTCTGCTTGTACGACTGGAACGCGATGCCGATGAGCTTGCCGTCCATGAACACGGGGCCACCGCTGTTTCCCGGGTTGATCGCCGCATCGGTCTGCATCGCGAGCAGGTCGCGCTGCGAGTGCGTGTAGGTCCGGACCTCGATCCGCGACACGACGCCGGCGGTGACGCACAGCTCGTTCCCACCGACGGGAAACCCGTAGACCGTGATCGGCGAGTTGCGAGTGGGGAGCTCGCCGAAGGTCACCGCCGTCGTGCCGGCGAAGAACGCTGGATCGTCGACGGTGAGGAGCGCGGTCTCGGTGTCGTGATCGACGTGGAGCACGCGCGCGGTGTACTTCTTCGTATCCCCGGGCTTGAGCGCCTGCACGAACATCTGATGCGCGACGACGTGAGCGTTCGTCAGGATCCGGTTGCCCGCGACGATGCACGCCGATCCGCCGGAGGTCTTCTGATAGGTCAGCTCCCACGGTTTGTAGTAGCTGGGTTCCTTGAACACCGTGAACAGCTTCACGACCGAACGGCGGAGTGAATCGGTCGCCTCGTCAACTGCCATCGCCTTCCAGTATATCTTCGACCGGTGACGCCGGGATGGATCGTCAAGGGAGTTGGTGCCGAGACGTTCGAACAACTGGCCTCGAACCTGCCCGGTTCCGAGCTCCAGTCGGTCCTGCTCGAGGTCATGCGGCGGCGGGCCTCGCAGCGCCAGCCTCGCGAGCTCGTCGCGCAGTACCGCGACGATCGGTTCGTGCGACCAGCAGAGATCGATCAGCGCACGTCGCTCGCGATCGATCACGAGCTCTTGACCGCCGCCGCCGAGTTCGAAGCGATCGAGTTGTCTCCACTCGCGCCGCTCGGCACGTGCTCCGCGATGGCCCTGACCGATCAACACCGCGTGGTCTCCGCGCTGCGCCAGACCGAGGTCGTCTCGGATCCGACGAACGCCCTCGCGCTCGAGTGCAGCACGCGCATTGCTGCGGGCACGGTTCACCTCGCGACCTCGCAGCGGGTCGTCCGCGCGCAGCCGTTTCCGAAGCTGCCCGGCTACGCGGCGCACTTCCGGTTGTTCGCGATGGCGAGTGCCGGTCGCGAGCAACCGAACCACGCGTTCACGTGCGACGCACTCGCGCTTCACATCACCACGCTCCAGCGCGGCCTCGATCGCCTCGAGCAGATCGGCTACGCGTTCGGCCCGCGCCGCGTCGACATCTTGGGCCGGCCCGATCGCATGCATCTCGCCGAGCGCATCGCCGCGAGCGTCGGCGGCACGGCGAAGCCGCTCGATCACGCGTACTACTCGGCCGGGCTGCGTTACATGCTGTGGGTCACGGCGCCAGACGGGCGCGAAGTGCCGCTCGGCGACGGCGGTGCGTTCGACTGGCTCGCCCGTCTCACCGGCAATCGCCGTCACGTGTTCGTCGCGAGCGGGCTCGGCGCTCAGCTCGTCGCGTTCGCGTTTCGCAAATCGTGAGCTGCGACGGTCGCCCCGGCAGCGCCGAGGCCGAGCGCGACGAGGTTGAGACCGGGCACCAGCAGTAACGCGGCCACGGTGACGCCGAGCCCGAGGCTCCTCGCACGGTGACGCTCGAGGTACGCGAGCTTGTCGCGATACGCCATCGCACGGCGGGCGAGCACGGCGTCGTAGCAATCGTAGGCGGCGCCACGCGCTGCGAACCAGAAGCCGAGCACGAGCGCGGCGATCGTGCCGATCACCGGAATGAAGCCGAGCGCGAGCACGACGATCGCACCGAGGATCGCGACGACCACGCGGCGGATGCCGTGGACGATGCCGAGCGAGAGCTCGTGCAAGAACCCGGCGAGCGAGAACGCGGGTGCAGGGCGACCGGTGAGGTGCGCTTCGATCCGCTCCGACAGCATCTCGTTGAACGGGCCGGTGATCGCGCCCGCGACCGCCGTGAAGATCAGCAGTGCGCCGAGCCCGAGGACGGCGACCACGACGAGCTCGATCAGCGCGCCGGCAGCACCTGCAAGGAAGCTCGGCAGATGACCGGTTGCCCATGCGACGAGCGGATGCGTGACGTGAGCGATGCCCGCGATCGCGGCAGCGATCAGGAACAGCGTGACGACAGCCGGTGCGAGCAACCACTTCCAGGCGCCCGGGCAGCGGCGCACCACCGCCAGGCCGCGCGAGAGGTCGCCGGTACCGCGGGCGAAGTCGCGCATGACCGAACCGTAGCGCGCGTCGCGCTAACCGGCGATACGCGCTTGCGGCAACGCGCCAGGCAGGCCACGCATGACGGCCTTGTTCATCGTGTCCTGGAGGATCGCCATGCCGATCAACGGCAACATCACGTGCAAGAGGAACGCGACCGGCGCGGTCATCTTCTCTTTCGTGATGTGCTCGATCCCGCCGCACCACTTCCACAGCCAGTAGATGTTCACGAACGGGATGATCAGCAGCCACGCCGTCGGGATGTCGGCACCCGCCTCGACCATCTCGGACTTCGTCGCCACGTGCCAGTAGATCGGATAGATCCCGAGCGTGACGAGCGAGAGGACGATAACCCCAGCAACCGACCTTTGCTTCATGCCGCGCATCCTACTACAGGCCCAGCTGAGCGGCGGTGACGACATCGGTTGCCCCGTACGCAAGTGCCCGTTCGATCACGTTACGGAGCTCGCGGACGTTGCCGGGCCAGGCGTGCGCGCGCAGCGCGGCGAGCGCATCGGGCGCGAACGTCGGCGCGTTGCGCTCGCCGGCGATCAGGCGCGCGAAGTGGCGCGCGAGCGGCACGATGTCGTCGCGGCGGTCGCGCAGCGGTGGCACGACGAGCGGCACGACGTGGAGCCGGTAGAACAGATCCTGGCGGAACCGGCCGCGCGCGACCTCGGCGGCGAGATCGCGGTTCGTCGCGGCGATCACGCGGACGTCGACGGTGAGCGGCCGCTCGGCGCCGAGCGGGAACACTTCGCCGGCATCGAGGAAGCGGAGCAGCTTCGGCTGGATGTCGAGCGGGAGCTCGCCGATCTCGTCGAGGAATAGCGTGCCGCCATCGGCTGCGCGGATCACGCCGGCGTGGTCGTTGTTCGCGCCGGTGAACGCGCCCTTCTTGTAGCCGAACAGCTGGCCCTCGAAGAGCTCGTGCGGCACCGCGGCGCAGTTGAACGCGATGTACGGCTTCGCGGCGCGCGGCGACAGCTCGTGCAACGCGCGCGCGATCACTTCCTTGCCGGCGCCGGACTCGCCGGTGATCGTGACGGTCGCGCGCGAACCGGCGAGCCGGGTGACATCGCCGAGCAAGCGGCGCATCGCGGTCGAAGCGACGACGAGGCCGGGCACGTCGGGGACGACGATGTCGGGCGTCGCGGACGGCCGCTCGCTCGCGCGCAGATCCGTGATCTGGAGTGCGAGGCCCGCGACCATGACCAGCAAGCGCAGCGCTCCGTGCTCGCCATCCGCGAGCGGGCGCGTGACGCCGAGCCGGAGACGGCGGCCTGGCGCCGCGAGATCGAACCACGCGACGACGACGGCATCGCGACTCGCTTCGCAGATCCGGTGGTCGCCGTCCTCGATCACCGCCGGTGCGCCGGTGAGATCCTTGACGACGGCCGCGAGCTCCTTGCACACCATGCCGAAGCTCGCACCCGCGACCGCGACGCGCTGGAGCGCGAGCTCGAGGTTCGGCGTCAGCGTCGCCGGCGTGGCTTGCGGGCGCGGCCAGACCGATGCAGACAGCGCGGTCGCCGCACGCGACAGGGCGCGATCGATCCAGTGCGGGTGGGGTAGGCCGAGCACCGCGAGCTCGGCCGTGGCCTCGAGCGTGCGCGCCTCGGCATCGGCGGTGCCGATCAAGCGCGCGATGCCGGCGGCACCGTAGTGCGCGCACGCGGCGCCGACCCGATCGCCGGAGGCGACGAACGCGGCGGCAGCGGCTTCGAGCAGCGTGCGGCCTTCTTCGACCCGGCCTTCGTCGATCAGCAACGTGCCTTCGGCGCGATTGAGGTGCGCGGTGACCCACGCGGATGGGCGGCGCTCCGTCGCGCGGCGCGCTCGCGCGAGGACATTGCGCGCCTCTTCGATCGAGCCGTCGACGAGCGCGGCGGTCGTGTATTCGACCAACACGTCGCGGCGGAGGAAGCCCCAGCCGCTCGCCAGCCGGTCGGCGTGCGCGTAGGCCGCGAGTGTCGCAGTTGGATCGTCGCCGCGCACGAACAGCGCGGTCGCCGACAGCATCGCGGCGTGTGCCTGGCACACGGCGCGGATCGACGGCAGCTCGATCGCCGCGACCTTCGCGGCGAGGCGATCCAGCGCATCGGGCTGGTTCGTTAGCTTGAGATAGCGGGCCTGGATCGGCAGCGCCGGCGCGACGGGGAAGTGGAGCTCCTCGAGCACGCGATCGCACTCGGCGAACACGCCGGCGACCTCGTCGAGCCGACCGAGCCGGAGCAGCGCTTCGGCTTCGGCGCGGAGCGCGAGCGCGGTGTGGACACCGGTCGCGAGGTGCGCAGTCGTCGCGATCTGGCGAGCGCGCCGGGCATGACCGAGTGCCTCGTCGACATCGCCCATGTTTTCGAGGCTGCGCATCGCGCGCGCCGCGAGCGTCCTCGCCTCGAGGTTCGGCGACTCTTTGACGAGCGGATGCGCGAGGATCCGATCGAGCCGCTCGAGTGCGAGCTCGGACTGGCCCGCCATCGTCGCGGCGTACGAGCGAAGTTGATCCAGGAACAGGGCGGGGATATCGGGCAGCGCGGTGCTGGCGATCGCATCGACCCGGCCGAGCGCGCGCAACATCAGGTCGTCATCGCCCGCGAGCAGCGCGGCATTCGCGACCGCCATCGCGGCGAGCGCGTGCGCGATCGGCGTGTCGTGCCCGTGCGCGAGCTCGTCGGCGCGCGTCGCGTGCGCGTGGACGAGGCCGAGATCGAACAGCTCGCCATCCGGCATCGAGTAGGCGAGGGCGGCGGCCGCTTCGGTCAGCGCGGACGCCGGAGCTTCGGCACCGAGTGCAGGTCCCAGCGCGGCCAGCGCGCGCCGGCCATCCGCTCGATAGAGGAGATCGATCAGCGCGAGCCCCGTCGCCGCGAGCGCGCGGCCCTGCGCTCCCGCATTGCGATCCGCCTGGGTGCGGAGCAGCGTGTTCTCCGACTCGCGCCACGCGCGACCATCGAGCGCGCGCTCGATCGCCGCGAGCACCGGCAGCACCGTGGCATCGGGCTGCTCGTGCGAGAGCGACTTCAACTTCGCGAGCACGGTGCCGCGCGGCCGGCGCGCGTGCGGCGAACCTTCCGGGAGCTCCCAGCGATAGACCGTATGCGCGTTGACCCCGATCAGCTCCGCGAAGCTGGCGCGCGTTCGCTCGCCGCGGATCGAACGGATCTCGGTAGAGCTGAGCTCGTCCATCGGTATAACGGTATATGCCATACGATTATGCCAGTGTCTGGTATGAGTTCGATAAGTCATTGAAACAACGTCGTCAACACTTGGTCTTTGCTATGCAGATGCCAGCCGCATCATGGCTAGCGAAGACGTTCTAGTTCCTCCCGATCGAGTCCCGCGCAAGAAGGCACCGTTGGTCGCTGGCGGCCTCGTCACGGTCGGGCTCGGTATCGCAGCAGTTCTCTTCATCACCTCGCGCGGCAAGGAAACGACGGACGACGCGCAGATCGAAGGTCACGTCTCGCCGGTCGCCGCGCGGGTGTCCGGCCAGGTCAAGCGCGTGCTCGTCAACGACAACCAGCGCGTCAAGCAGGGCGACGTCCTGGTCGAGCTCGATGACTCGGACTACGCCGTGCGTGCCGCGTCCGCGCGCGCCGACCTCGCGGCCGCCGATGCGAGCTATCACGCGGCGCTCGCGACGCTCGACCTCACCAAGAAGCAGCTCGATGCGAACCTCGCGATCGCGCGCGGTGGCGTCGCCCAAGCGAGCGCGATCAGCGGCTCGACCCAGGCGACGATCGATCAGGCGAGCGCGGATGTCGCCGCGGCGAGCTCTCGCCTCGCGCTCGCGAAGACCGAGCTCGCGCGGACCCAGAAGCTGGTCGATGGCGGTGCGGTGCCGCGCACCGAGCTCGACGCTCGGCTCGACGCGGTGAACCAGACCGAGGCGCAGCTCTCGGCCGCGAAGGCGCGCGTCGTCACCGCCGAAGCGAGCCGGTCGAACTCGTCGGGTACGACCGAAGCAGCGCGTGGCCGTCTGTTGATCGCGCAAGCGGTGCCCGAGCAGATCGCAGTCGCCGAAGCGCAAGTCGAGCTCGCGAAGGCGCGCGTCGATCAAGCGCAGGCCGCGATGCGCCAGGCCGAGCTCAACCTCGGCTACACGAAGATCCGCGCCGAGGTCGATGGTGTCGTCTCGAAGCGCAACGTCGAGCCCGGCCAGATCGCCTCGCCGGACCGTTCGCTGATGGCACTCGTCGATACCCGCGAGGAGTGGGTCGTCGCGAACTTCAAGGAGACCCAGCTCAACAAGATCCACGCAGGCCAGCGCGTGCGCATCAAGGTCGACGGTTTCGACGACGCGACACTGCACGGCACCGTCGAGAGCATCCAGGCCGGCACCGGCTCGCGGTTCTCGCTGCTGCCGCCGGATAACGCGAGCGGTAACTTCACGAAGGTCACCCAGCGCGTGCCGGTCAAGATCGTCCTCGCCGACCAGAAGCTCGAGCTCCGCCCGGGCATGAGCGCCGACGTCACCGTCTACACGGAGTAATCGTCATGGGTACCGGCCAGCTCCGCGGTCCCAAGGCCGCGATCACGATCGTCGTCATGCTCGCCGCCGTGATGGCGATGATCGACATCTCGATCGTCAACGTCGCGCTCACCGACATCCGCGCGAGCTTCGCCACGCCGCTCGATCAGATCGGCTGGGTGTCGACGGGCTACATGATGGCGAACATCGTCGTCATCCCGATGACCGGCTGGTTCCAGCGCCGGTTCGGCTACCGCAAATACTTCACCGTCTCGGTGCTGCTATTCACGACCGCGAGCGCGCTGTGCGGCACCGCGTGGAGCTTGCCTTCGCTCGTCGCGTTCCGCGTGCTCCAGGGCATGGGCGGCGGCGCGATCATTCCGACCGCGCAATCGATCCTGTTCGCGCGCTATCCGAAGGAGCAGCACGGCATGGCCGCGGGCCTGTTCGGCCTCGGCGCGATCACCGGCCCGCTCCTCGGGCCCACGATCGGTGGCTATCTGATCGACCTGTCGAGCTGGCACTGGATCTTCCTCGTCAACGTGCCGGTCGGCATCGTCGTCGCGATGCTCGCGTGGAACGTGATCGAGGAGCCCGAGTTCGTCCCGGATCGCCGCCCGATCGACCTCTGGGGCATCGCGCTGCTCGCGACCGGCATGCCCGCACTGCAATACGTCCTCGAGGAGGGCAATCGCGATGGCTGGTTCGACTCGACGACGATTTGCGTGCTCGCCGGCGTCGCCGCGATCGCACTGACGACGTTCATCGTCCACGTGCTGGAGAGCCCGAACCCGATCGTCGATCTGCGCGTATTCAAGAATCGAAGTTATGCGGCAGGCACCGGCATCAACTTCCTGACCGGCCTCGCGCTGTTCGCGAGCTCGTATCTGTTCTCGCTGTTCTGCGGCTCGGTGATGCACTACACCGCGCTCGATATCGGCCGGGTGTTCCTCGTCGCGGGCCTCGTCCAGATCGTGCTGATGCCGGTCGTCGGCCGGTTCGCGCCGAAGGTCGATCCGCGGCTGATGCTGTTCGTCGGCGTGTCGATCGTCGGCGCGAGTCAGTGGCTCGGCGCGCAGCTCACGAGCGAGGCCGGGTTCGCCGACCTCGTGATGCCGCAGCTCGTTCGCGCGGTCGGTCTCGCGTTCATCTTCATCCCCGTGTCGGTCGCCGCGCTCTCGGATCTGTCCCCGGCCGAACGCGGCAACGCGACCGGCCTCTTCAACCTGACCCGCGAGCTCGGCGGCTCACTCGGCACCGCGTGGATGGGCAAGGTCGTCGCCGATGGTGTCGTGATGCACGGCGCGAACATCGCGCAGCACGTCACGCCGTACGACACCGTCGTCCAGGATCGGATCGCGCAGCTCACCCACTCCGGTCTACCGGCAAATGCGATCCTCGCGCAGACCGTCGGCAACCAGTCGCTCGTGATGTCGTTCGAGGATGGCTTTCGGATCGCGATGGTCGCGATCCTCGCCGGCATCGCGCTCGTGATGCTGCTGAAGCGCCCGAAGGCCGGCGCTCCGGCTCCTGCCGGCGCCCACTAGTTCTGGGTGTGCATCTTCGCGATGCGCCACGCGCCATCGGCGTCGTGGTGCCAGGTCGCGTCGAACACGCCCGAGACGTGCATCGCCTTGCCGTCGGGCGCGGTGACATCCTGTGCCCAGTGGCCGTGCTGCTGCGCCGAGTCGCCGGCGACCGTTGTCGTGTCGGCAGCGAGCGTGTAC
>Ga0105245_10000520_pt1 | contig 35244 bp, 31 predicted proteins | sample KBSM54metaG_FD_81523 | JGI IMG/M metagenome (GOLD analysis project Ga0105245, IMG submission 81523) | Miscanthus rhizosphere microbial communities from Kellogg Biological Station, Michigan, USA - KBS M5-4 metaG | ecosystem: Host-associated > Plants > Roots > Rhizosphere > Soil | place...
GGGGGGGGGGGGGGGGGCGGGGGGGGGGGGGGGGGGGGGGGGGGGGGGGGGGGGGGGGGGGGGGGCGACTGCCTCGGCGGGCGGCGAGCTGGCCAGCAGGCGGGCCGTGGCGGGAAGGGTGAGGGCCGTGTCCGCCGGCTTCCCCGCGGCCAGGAACGGTGGGCCCATGAGGGCCACGCCGAGGACGGCGAGGACGGCAGCGACCTCGTAGTGCATTCGGCCGCGGCCGTGGAGTGGGCTTCGACGCATTGGTGCAATTCCCCCGGAACATCCGCCGGACCCGGTTTGGCGGGTCCCGAGGAAGGGTAAAGAAACTCGCCGCTCCGGTCAATGACTCGTTTCTGACGCGCGCCGCCGCCCTCAGGCGGTCCAGCCGAAGAGGGCCTCCCCCAGAGACACCGCCCCGAACAGGGCCACCGCGGCCACGACCGGGGTGGCCACCACCCACCGGGGATCGTGGCGGTGCTTGACCGCCATCACCGCCAGGAAGATCCAGAACGCCCAGAAGAAGGGGATGGCCGGCGCGGGGACCACCAACCCGACGGCCAGGTAGAAGACCCCGACCGCGAGGTGGCCGGCGAGACCGCACACCTGCGCCGCCGTCCGGACTCCACGCGAGGCTGACACTCCTCCGGCCTCTCGACTAGGACGGCCGCCGCCGCGCCCAGAGCAGCGCCGATGCGCCCAGCATCAGGAGGAGCCCGGCGAGGGTGATCGGGTCGCGCGCCGAGAAGCCGGTGCGGGAGAGCGGCGTCGAAACGGCGATCGGTCCCGGCACCGTGAACGGCGTGCTCGGCGACCGGCCGCTCTCACCGGCGACCACGATCGTGTGGCCGCCCGGGGCCGCGCCCGCGGGAACATGGGTGGTGACGGAGTAGGACCCGGTCGCGTCGGCGTCGAACACGGCCAGCACGACGGGGGTGCTGTTGAAGGTCGCCGTCAACGGCTCGTTCGGGCGCCCGGTCAGCCTCGACACCGCTTTTCTGAGGCCCGCATGTCGTCAATCCGTGGGTCCACGCCAGCCGAGATTTTCAAGGCTTACCCGCAGCCTCGAAATCTTCAGGCAGGAACAGTGCGAGCAGCGTCGTCCTCGGCGGCAAGGATGACGAGGCCGTCACGGGTGCGCTCGATCGCTCTCGCCGGAAACGGCGTCTGCTCGCCATCGCCGACCATGAAAACCTTGCCGACCTGAGGGTCGACGCCCGCCCGGGCGTGCTTCACCAGGGCGATGATATTGCCATCGTCGTCGATGGTGTGGTCGTCCACCCAGATCTGGTAGTCGCTCGGATCCATCGACTCGATGCTAGGGGCTGTAGCCAGGGTTGGCGATCGGCTCGCTGAAACAGGTCCGCAGCCGGGCGAACGTCGGCGGGCGCTCGAAGTCTCGTTGCAGGACAGGGATGTCGTTTACGCTTGCGGCCGTGACCGCTGCTTTGGGCATCGCGCGCCTCCTCGAAACACCACTGAGGCATCCAGCAGCGGTGTGCTTCTCGACCGGGGAGCCTCCGCAGACGTAAAAGTCCAGGTCAGAGGTACAGCGACAGACCGGGGAGTGGCGCAGTGGTAGCGCACCTGCTTTGGGGGCAGGCGGTCGGGGGTTCAAATCCCCCCTCCCCGACCACTCCCTGCACGCGGGTGTAGCTCAATGGTAGAGCTCCAGCCTTCCAAGCTGGCCATGCCGGTTCGATCCCGGTCACCCGCTCCACCGCCGGACCGGGCGCGCCCGACCCCTGAGTAGCCTCCGGCTCGATGAGCACCGAGCCGTCCCCGCCGGCGGAGGAGCCGACGGCCGGCGGCGAGCCCGTTCTCTCCCCCGGCCTGGGTCGGTCGGCGGCGGTGATGGCAGTGGGGACGGCCCTGTCCCGGATCACCGGTCTCGGACGGCTGGCCGCCCTCGTCTACGCCCTCGGTGTCACCGAGTCCCGCCTGGCCGACTCCTACAACATCGCCAACACCATGCCCAACATCCTCTACGAGCTCGTGCTCGGGGGGGTGCTCTCGTCGGTGTTCGTGCCGGTCGTGGTCGAACAGCTGCGGACCCGCCGGCCCCGGGAGGCGGACGAGGCGATCTCGGCCATGGCCACCACCGCCATGGTCCTGCTCGTCGGGCTGAGCGCCCTCACCGTGGTCGCCGCGCCGTGGGTGATCAAGCTCTTCACCCTGCGGGTGTCGGGGCCGGAGGCGGCCCAGGAGCAGGCCCTGGCCACGTTCTTCCTGCGCTTCTTCGCCCCCCAGATCGCGTTCTACGGCTACGCCGCCATCGCCGGGGGCCTTCTCAACGCCCACCACAAGTTCGCGGTGCCGATGTTCGCCCCCATCCTCAACAACGTGGTCGTCATCGGCACGTTCATGGCCTTCGCCGTCATCTTCGGCGGCTCGGCCAGCGACGCGGTGGTCGCCGACGACCTCGGCGCCAAGCTCCTGCTGGCGGTGGGGACGACGGGTGGGGTGGCGGCCATGGCCCTGGCCCACTGGCCGTACGTCCGCCGGCTGCCGACCCGGGTCCGGTTCCGGCCCCGGTTCCGCCACCCGGCGGTGCGCAAGCTGGCCGGCCTTTCGACCTGGACCCTCGGCTACGTGGTGGCCAACCAGATCGGCCTCGGCATCGGCCTGGTGCTGGCCAACGGCGTCCAGGGGGGACCGACCGCCTTCTTCACCGCCTTCGCCTTCTTCCAGCTGCCCTACGGGATCGCGGCGGTGTCGGTGATGACCGCCCTCAGCCCTCGGATGGCGGCCCAGGCGGTCGACGCCGACGACGCCGCCTTCGGCGCCTCGGTGGCCGGCGGGATCCGCGCCCTCGGCCTGGTCATGCTCCCCGCCACCGCCTTCTACCTGGTGTTGGCCCGGCCCCTGATCGCCACGCTCCTGGAGCACGGCGTGGTCGGCGCCGACAGCACCGAGCTGCTGGCCCGGATGCTGCAGCTGTTCGCCATCGGGCTGCTGCCCTTCTCGTTGTTCCTGCTCTTCCTGCGGGCCTTCTACGCCCGCCAGGACGCCCGAACGCCCATGGTCGTGAACCTGGTCCTCAACGCGGTGTTCATCGGGGCCACGGTGGCCCTGTTCCCCGCCCTCGACGTCCGGGGACTGGCGCTGGCCCACACGCTCTCCTACGTGGTCGGCGCCCTCGTCGCGGGACGCCTCCTGTCGCGGCGGGTCGGCGGTTTGCGACTGGGATCGGCCGTGCGGGTGCTGACCCGGGTGGCGATCGCGTCGGCGCTGGCGGGCGGGGCCATGCTGGTCGCCGTCGACCGCCTGCATCCGGACGTGGTCCGGCTGGTGGCCGGCGGCGCGGTGGGAGCGTTGGTGTTCGTGGTCGGCTGCCGGGTCCTGGGAGTCGAGGATCTGGCCGAGATGCGCCGGATCCTCCTGCGGCGAGGCCCTCTCCGGCCCTCCTGACGCCCCGCCCTGGGGATAACCCGACAGTTCAGTACAGCGTTGAACTAGATTTCACCCGACCATGGTGACGGGAAAGCGTTTCTGGGCCTCGCCCGCGCTCGTGCTGGGCCTTGCCGTCGGCCTCACCGTCGCCGGTGTGGGCGCGTTGGTCGCCGTCTCCATCGACCGCAACGCCACCGCCCGGCTCCCCTCGGGCACCGTCATCGGCGAGGTGGCCGTCGGCGGGCTCGACTTCGAGGCCGCGGTGGTGCGTGTGCGGAGCGCGGTCGAGCAGCCCCTCCGCCGGCCGGTGGTCCTCAAGACGGAACGCTTCGAGATCACCACCACGCCCTGGGACCTCGGCTACCGGGTCGACGTCGCCGGCACCGTGAAGTCCGCCCTCCTGCGCAGCTCCGACGGCAACGTCATCACCCGCCTCGGCGCCAAGGTCCTCACGCCCAGCGAGCCGGTGTTCATCGACGCCCCACCGGCCTGGGGCGACGGCGACCTCGACGATCTCCTCACCCGGGCCGCGGAGCAGGTGCGGGAGGCCCCCCAGAACTCCGACATCGACATCTCCACCGGGTTCGTGCGTTTCACGCCCGAGCGGGCGGGTCGCATCCTCGACATCGACGCCTCCCGCCGGGCAGTCATGGACGGGGTGGCGTCGGGCAACGGCTCGGTGCGGCTGGTGACCACCCCGGTGGCGCCGGGAGCGGGTGACGCGTCGCTCAACAAGGTCATCCTGGTCCGCACCGGGGAGAACCGGCTCTACCTCTACGACCGGGGCGTGATGGTGAAGTCGTGGCCCGTCGCCACCGGCAGCGCCTCCTACCCCACGCCCGAGGGCATCTTCAAGGTCGTCGACAAGCTCGAGAACCCGTCCTGGTACAACCCCGGCAGCGACTGGGCGGTGGGCCTGCCCAAGGTCATCGGTCCCGGGCCCTACAACCCCCTCGGCACCCACGCCCTCGAGCTCGACGCCCCCGGCATCCTCATCCACGCCACGTCCGACCGGGGCTCGATCGGCTACAGCGCCTCCCACGGCTGCATCCGCATGACCGAGGAGACCGAGGCCGAGCTGTTCGCCATGGTGCCCATCGGCACCCGGGTGGCGATCGTCTCCGCCGACGCAGCCAAGGCCCGGGGCGCCACGACGCCCGCCGCGGCCACGCCCGAGGCCACCGCCGCCGTCGTCTTCTAGGACGCGGGTTCGGGGCGCGTCGCCCACAAAGGGGCTGGTCACACGCAGTGGGACAATTACGGATACCGTGGTCCGCGAAGTCGACCCGGCCATCGTCTAGGCATAGCGATGGAAATTGCCTCTTGAGTCGGATGACCTATCTGCCGACAACTGCTAGTGGCGCAGCGGCAACTGTGTGCGCGATCGTAGAGGACCCAGTTCCATCAGTGGTCCCGTTCTGGGTTGCCGGCCGAACGGGCACGGAACATCCGGGAGTACATACGTGATCTGGATCATTGGCATCGCCGTGGGGATCGTGATCGTCGGAACGGCGATCAGCACCCTCCGCCTCACCCGACCGGGAGGCAGGTTCGGCCAGTTCCGTCCCCGCCGCCGGGGCGAGCGGGCCACCGCCGGGGGCCAGGGCGAGCAGCCCTTCCGGGTGGGCAAGGCCGACCGGGGCAACGACATCAACGCCCAGTCCGAGTCGGTGACGTTCAAGGACGTGGCCGGTCTCGACGAGGCCATCGCCGAGCTGCAGGAGGTCGTCGACTACCTGCGCTCCCCCGAGCGCTACCAGGTCCTGGGGGCCGAGCTGCCCCGCGGTGTGCTCCTCTACGGGCTCCCCGGCTGCGGCAAGACCCTCCTCGCCCGGGCCGTCGCCGGCGAGACGGGTGTCCCCTTCTTCTTCGTGTCGGCCACCGCCTTCGTCGAGAAGTTCGTCGGGCTGGGCGCGGCCCGTGTCCGCCAGCTCTTCGACCAGGCCAAGGCCCAGTCCCCTTGCATCATCTTCATCGACGAGCTCGACGCCATCGGCCGCCACCGCAACGCCGACACCTCCGGCGAGCGGGAGTTCGACAACACCCTCAACCAGCTGCTGGTGGAGCTCGACGGCTTCCAGGGCAACACCGGGGTCATGATCATCGGCGCCACCAACCGGCCCGAGCTCATCGACTCCGCCCTCCTCCGCCCCGGACGCTTCGACCGCCGCATCCAGGTCGACCGCCCCGACCGCGACGGCCGGGAGAAGATCCTCATGCTTCACGCCGGCCGCCGGCCCATCTCCCGCCGAGTCGACTGGTCCGACATCGCCACCCACACCGCCGGCCTCAACGCGGCCGAGCTGGCCAACATCGTCAACGAGTCCTGCCTCCTCGCCGCCCGCCGCCACCGCGACCGGGTCACCCCCGAGGACGTCGACGAGGCGTGCTCGCGGGTCCTGGCCGGCGCCCGCAGCGCCCGCCTGATGACCGACGAGGAGAAAGAGCTGATCGCCGTCCACGAGGCCGGTCACGCCCTGCTGTCGCTGCTCCTGCGGGGTGTCAAGCCGCCGTCCCGGGTGTCGATCGTCAACCGGGGCAGCGCCTTCGGCCGCTCGCCGTGGTCGTCGAGCGACGACCGCGAGGTCCTCACCAAGCGGGAGCTGATGGCCCAGCTGATCGTGCTCCTGGGAGGCCGGGCGGCGGAGATGAACACGTTCGGCCAGCCCAGCACCCGGTCGGAGGACGACCTCGAGCACGCCGCCGCCCTCGCCCGGCGCATGGTCGAGCGCCTGGCCATGACCGGCCGCTTCGACCTCGCGGACCGGAAGGCGGGCGGCAAGGAGGAGGACGGCGACGGGCCCAAGGAGGTCCGGGAGCTGCTGTTGCGGGCGGAGCAGGCGGCGCGCACGATCCTGGGCGACAACGCCGAGGATCTGCGCCGGGTGGCCGAGGCGCTGCAGGAGAAGGAGACCCTGAGCTCGGCCGAGATCTCCATGCTCACCACCACCCGTCGCCGGGGCCCGCTGCTCCAGCAGGCCCGGGACGCCCAGGCCACGTAGCCCCGTCGGTCCGGCAGTCGGTCAGGCCGGCCGGCAGAAGATCAGGAAGCAGACCTGGGCCGGGGGCGCCGGCGCCGGCGGGGGCGCCACCGGGAAGGGGTCGTCGAGGAACAGCTCGGTACCGTCGCCGCCCGCCATGTAGGGGTGCTGCGCCCCCTGGGGCTGGCCCGCGGTGAACCCCGGCGCCCGCTCCGCGGCCAGGCGGAAACCCTCCTGCACCGACACCCGCCCGTCGCGGTTGAAGTCCGCCTCGCCCGTCAACATGCCCTTGCGCACCATGTACATCGAGAACACCGAGGCGTGGGCCGACGGCAGCTCGTAGCCCTTCTCGTTGGCCTGGGACGCGGCCAGGAACAGGTGGGTGGGGCTGGAGACGCCCACGTCGAAGCCGGCCGCCTCGCAGCCGGCGATGACGCTCACCGCCCGGCCCCGGAGGGCCTTGAGCGATGCGGCCAGCTCGGTGTCGGGGATGTGGGCGTTGTCGTGGGGCCACAGGTACTCGGTGTTGCCCTTCTGGAGGACGTGGCCCGAGTACCAGAACATCGAGAACGAGGTCGGGCTGCTGTTGGCGACGAGCCAGGCCAGTCCGGCCCGGATGTCGGCCGCTCTCGCCCCCGAGTTGGTGAGCACCCGGATGTGGTCGTCGGGCCAGCCGTTGCGGACCAGCGCCTCCCGGACGTCGGTGACGTCGCCCACCCCGCCGAAGTTGGGCCGGGTGCTCCCCTGGAACTGGTCGATGCCGATCAGCAGGGCCCACCGGTTGGCCGGTGGGGTCATGGCACCGGCCCCGCCCGGGAACACCAGCAACACCGACAGAACGAGGGCCCCCGCCAGGCCGAGCACACCCGTCACTCGCCTCACGGCCTGCTGCTTACCACTTCGCGTGAGGAAAATCACCTTGGGTGGCGGCGACCGCTACACTGGGCAGCGGAAGTGGCCGTTGGGGTCACCTCCGGGGTCATCCTTCCTCCTGCTGGCCGCCGCCTGCGGCCCCCAGCGATGCCGGGACGACCCACCCGTCCCACCGTCATCGAACAGGAGCACCCACCCACCCAATGACCACCTTCGACGCGCTCGGGGTGTCGCCCCGTCTGGTCACCGCCCTCCAGACGGCCGGCATCGTCACGCCCCTCCCCATCCAGGCCCTCACCATCGCCGACGCCCTCGCCGGCCGCGACGTGTGCGGCAAGGCCAAGACGGGCTCGGGCAAGACCCTCGCCTTCGGCCTTCCCCTCCTCATGAAGGTCCCCAAGGCCAAGCCCGGCCGCCCGACAGGGCTGATCCTCGTCCCCACCCGGGAGCTGGCCGTCCAGGTCCGCGACGTGCTCGTACCCCTCGGCCAGGCCGCCGACCGGTCGGTGACGGCCGTCTTCGGCGGCACCGCCATGGACCGGCAGATCAACGCCGTCCGCAAGGGCCACGACGTCGTCGTCGCGACGCCCGGCCGGCTCATCGACCTGTGCCAGCGGGGCGACGTGTCCGTCGCCGACATCCACGTCCTCGTTCTCGACGAGGCCGACCGCATGGCCGACATGGGCTTCATGCCCCAGGTGGTGTGGCTCCTCGACCGCATCGCCACCGCCCACCAGACCATGCTCTTCTCCGCCACCCTCGACTCAGAGATCGACCGGTTGGTGCGCAACTACACCAGCGACCCGGTCCGCCACGAGGTGGAGTCGGTCCAGCCGACGGTGGAGCAGATGGAGCACCGCTTCCTCAAGGTCCACGAGCTCGACAAGGTGAAGGTGGCGGCCGCCATCGCCAACGGCGCCGGCCGCACCCTGGTCTTCTGCCGCACCAAGCGGGGCGCCGACCGGCTGGAGCTGCAACTGCGGCGGGAGGGCATCAAGGCGGGGGTGCTCCACGGCGACCTGGCCCAGAACGCCCGCCTCCGCGCCCTCAGGAACTTCCGGGAAGACGACCTGGGTGTCCTGGTGGCCACCGACGTCGCCGCCCGGGGCCTCGACGTCGACGGCATCGACGTCGTCATGCACTACGACCCGCCCGAGGACCACACCGCCTACCTCCACCGCTCGGGCCGCACCGCCCGGGCCGGCGCCACCGGCGTGGCCGTGAGCCTGCTCCTGTGGGACCAGCAGCTGGAGAGCGAGCGCCTGCGCCGCCGGCTCGGCATCCGCCAGCCGGTGGTCGAGGTGTTCTCCAACGACATCCGCCTCACCGACCTTCTCTCGGCCGAGTGGTCGTCGATGCCCGAGGAGGCCACCGGCACCGACGGCGCCGACGGGTCGGCCGTGACCACGACCACCACCACCAAGGCCCGTCCCCGACCGATGCGGTCGACGATGGGCGCCCGCCGCCGCCGGCGGTAGTCGCTCAGAGCGTCACCCAGCTCGTCGTGAGGCGGGCTCCGTCCGGGTCGATCAGGTGGAACCGGACGATCTGGCGGGCGAGAGTGCGGGCCGTGAACCAGCCGGCCCCCTCGATGGGGACGGTGCGGGTGGCGGAGGCGCTCTCGATGGTGACCTCGCCGGCGGCGCCGACGACCAGTCCCCGCACCGACACGGAGCCGTCGAGCTCGGGCTCGACCTGCACCTCGATCGACACCCGGTCGGTGGCGAAGGTCAGCAGGCGTACGTCGTCGCCCTCGGCGCGGGAGTGAGCCGCAGCTGTTTCCAGGGCGGAGTCCATGAGCAGCTCGGCCAGCTCGGCGTCGATCCGGCGGGTGGACAGGGCCAGGCGGGCGGCCTCGTCGACGATCGCCGGCGGGGCGTCGACCTCGGCCGCGATGGCCCGCAGCCGCTCCAGCAGCCGGTCGTCAGCCGTCTCGGCCGGGTCAGTCAAGGGGAGCCCCCCGGAAGCGTGGGTCGGTTTCCACGATGCCGCGCAAGTCTCGCAGGCACCGCTGGCGGGCCGGGCCGATGCTGCCGATCTCCAGGCCGAGGCTGGCCGCGACCGTGGCGTACGAGGGAGGAGGCGACGCCATCAGGATCCGCAGGAGCCGGCGGCAACGCTCGGGCAGCCCGTCGACGACCTGCCAGAGGGCGGCGTCCCGCTCGGACAGGAGCAGGGCCGCGTCCACGGGCGGGCCGGGGGCGGGCTGGTCGGCCAACGGCTCGACGGGCGCGGGGGACGGTCGGCGGGCGTCCCGCCGGAGGATCTGGAGGCACTCGCGGCGGGCGGTGGTGGCCAGCCAGCCGGCCAGGCGATCGGGATCGGCGATGCGGTCGAGGTTCTCCACCAGCCGCAGCCACGTGTTCTGCACCGCGTCCTCCGGCTGGGTGACGCGGAAGCTCCGGGCGATCGACCACAGCAGCCCGTTGTGGCGGCGCACCAGCTCGCTCCACGACGATTGATCCCCGTCCGCCGCCGCGGCCAGAAGCTCCCGGTTGCCACGTTCCCCCGACGTCGCTGCCTCCCGGTGCGATTGCGTCCCAGTCTGCCCCGATTCGTCGGCACCATACCGAACAGAGGCGCGGCCGCCCGGCCCTGATTCGTCGGGACCGGCGCGCGAGGCTGGTGCGGTGCAGTCGCAGGCGTCGCCGACGGCCGGACCGGCGGCCCTGGCCGACGAGGCCATGCAGCTGGTGGGATGCGATCCGCGCTCGGCCCTGGCCAAGGCCGACGCTGCCGCCCACGCCGCCCGTGGTGTCGACCAGGTCGCGGAGTCGACCGCCCACCGGGCCGCGGGGCTGGCGCTGCGGGAGCTGGGCCGGCTCGCGACCGCCCACCGTCGAGCCACGACCGCGGTGAGGGTCGCGGCCCACGCCGGCGCGGCCCAGGCCGAGGCCGAAGCGCGGATGAGCCTGGCCTTCGTGCTCCTCGAACGGGGCCGGATCGGGAGCGCGCTCGACGAGGCCGACCGGGCGGCGACGTCGCTGCGGGCCCTGCCCGGCGCCCGGGTGCAGTCGCAACGGGCGCTCATCCTCCAGCGCGCCGGTCGCTTCGACGACGCCTTGGCCGCCTTCAAGGCCGCCCTCCCCATCCTCCGCCGCCACCAGGACATCCTCTGGGAGGCCCGGCTGCGCAACAACCGGGGGCTCCTCCAGGCGGACCGGGGGGCGTTGGCCGCGGCCGAGTCCGACCTGCTCCGGGCCCGGGAGATCTACGTCGAGCTGGGCCGGGAGGTGTTCGTCGCCGACGCCGACTGGAACCTGGGTCTGGTCGCGGCCCGGGCGGGGGACGCGCCCGCCGCCCTCCGGCGCTACGCCGACGCCGACGCCGTCTACGGCCGCCATCAGGTGGTGCACCCGTCGCTGATGCTGGACCGGGCCCAGGTGCTCATGTCGGTCGGCCTGTTCGGCGAGGCCCGGGCCGCCGCCGGTCGAGACGTCGAGGCGGCCCGGGCCAGCGGGCACCGGTCCGACCTGCCCGAGGCGCTGCTCCTCGTGGCCCAGGCCGACCTCGCCCTCGGGGAGGCGGCCGAGGCCGGGGGAGCGGCCCGGGCCGCCCGCCAGCAGTTCTCCCGTCAGCACCGGGTGGGCTGGGCCCGGCTGGCCCGGTTCGTCGAGCTGCGGGCGGCGGAGGCGCGGGGCACGGCCGCGCCCGCGCTGGTGCGATCGGCGATGGGCTGTGCCGACGAGCTGGCCGCCGCCGGGTGGACCCTCACCGAGCTCGACTGCCGGCTCACCGTGGCCGCCGCCGCCCTGCGGGCCGGGAACGCACCCCTGGCCCGCGAGCAGTTGGCCCGGGCCGCGTCCGCCCGCCGGTCGGCGTCGCTCGACCTCCGCTCCCGGGCCTGGTTCGCCGAGGCCCAGCTGCGGGAGGCCGACGGCCGCCGGTCGGCCGCCATGAGTGCCCTCCGGTGCGGGATGGCGGCCGTCTGGGCGTCGCAGGACGGCGTCGGCGCCACCGAGTTCCGGGTCCACACGGCCGGCCACGGCGCGGCATTGGCCCGCTTCGGGCTGGCCCTGGCCATCGAGGGGGGACGGGCCTCCGCGGTGCTGGCGTGGGCCGAGCGGTGGCGGGCGTCGTCGCTGCGGCTGCAGCCGGCCCGGCCGCCGGCCGACGCCGGGCTGGCCGCCGCCCTGGCCGACGTCCGGCGCCTGTCGGCGGAGATGCGGGCCGCCCAGCTGGCCGGCCAGGAGCCGACCACGGTGGCCGAGCTGCGGGCGGCCGAGGACCGGGTCCGACACGCCAGCCGCACCACCGAGAGCCCCTTCCACCGCCCACCAGGCACGCCGCCGCCCGCCGCCGAGCTCGCCGCCGCCCTCGGCGACCGGGTGCTGGTGGAGTACGTGCTGCACGACGGCGCCCTGCTGGCGGTGACGCTGCGCTCGGGGCGGTGCCGCCTCCACCGGCTGGGGCCGGCCGTCGACGTCCAGGCCGATCTCGACGCGGCCCATTTCGCCCTGCGGCGCATGGCCGGTGGCTTCGGGAGCGGGCCGGGCCAGGAACGCGTCCGCTCCGTGTTCGCCGCCGCGGGCGTCGCCCTCGACGACCTGCTCGTCGGTCCGCTGCGGCACGAGATCGGCGAGCGGCCGCTCCTGGTCGTTCCGACCGGCTTCCTCCACCCCACCCCGTGGGCCCTCCTGCCGAGCCTGGCCCGGGTGCCGGTGCTCGTGGCCCCGTCGGCCGCGTCGTGGTTGCGAGCCCACCGCCGGCAGACGGCGCCCCGCCCCGGGTCCCGCCGGCCCCGGGTGCTCCTGGCCGCGGGGCCGGACCTCGCCTCCGCCCCCGACGAGATCGGACAGCTGGTCGGGCTGCACCCCACCGCCCGCCGCCTGACCGGACCGCAGGCGACGGTCGAGGCGGTCACGAAGGCGCTCGACGGCGCCGACCTGGCCCACGTCGCCGCCCACGGCCGGCTGCGGCGGGACAACCCCCTGTTCTCGTCGCTCGAGCTGGCCGACGGCCCGCTCACGGTCTACGACCTGGAGCAACTGCGCCGCCCGCCCCGCCGGGTCGTCCTCCCCGCCTGCCACTCGGGGCGGGCCGCGGTGCACGCCGGCGACGAGACGATGGGCCTGGTGTCGGCCCTGTTGGCGTTGGGGACCGAGACGGTCGTGGCCACCGTCGCCCCGGTGAACGACGCGGCGACGACCGAGCTGATGGTGCGGATGCACGAGGGGATCGGCGCCGGCCGCCCGCCGGTGGACGCCCTGGAGGCGGCCCGGCGGGCGGTCGACGGCGACGACCCGGCCATGGCCGCGGCCATGGCGTCGTTCGTCTGCTTCGGCGCCTGAGGTCGGCCTACCGGGTGAGGTCGACCGGCGGCCGGTAGAGCAGCCCGTGGCCGAAGGCGAGGGGAGCGACGGGCGTGTCGGGGTGGGGGAAGCTCTCCGCCGTCCAGGGGACCTGGTCGAGCTCGGCCAGGAACTGCATCGCCACCCGACGGGCGGAGCGGGGATCGGCCGCGCCCGCCACCCGACGGGCGATCTCGGCCGCCACGAGCGGCGCCGCGAACGACGTCCCGCTCCAACCCGCCCACTTCTCGAAGTCGATGTGGTGCTCCGCGTCGAGGAGCCACCGGCCCTCGACGTAGGTGCTCAGCAGCCTGTGTCCGGGCGCCCAGACGTCGACCCACGGGCCGAAGTTCGAGAAGGTGGCCGGCTTCGGGGTCTCGCCGGTGGAGTCGTACGCCCCGACAGCGAGCACCCCTTTGCCGGCCGCCGGCCAGAACGGGCGGGGGGAGGCGTTGTTGCCGGCGGCGGCCACCACGACCCGGCCCCCGGCGACCAGGTCGTCGATCACCGACATCAACCCGAGCGGCGGCCGGTCGTCGTCGGTGTAGCCGCCGAGCGACAGGCTGATCACCGGTGCCTCGGTCTCGGAGAGCTCCGCCGTCACCGTGGCGTCGTCGCCCGCGCCCGTCGGGTCGAGCACCCGGCCGGGATCGATGGCCAGGGTGGTGGCCACTCGGTGGACCAGGCCGGAGATGAAGATGCCGTGGCCGGACTGGCTCGCCAGGCGGCCCTGCAGGGTGAACACCGGGGGCTTGAAGTTGGTCGGGTCCGGCGCCAGGGCGGGCGCCAGGTTGGGGTGCAGGCTCTCGAAGTTGTCGGGAAGCCCGGTGTCGAGGACGGCCAGGCCGGGACCGACTCCGAGCGGCGGCCTGTCGGCGCTGAGCTCGAGGGGTTCGATCTTGAACGGTGCTCCGCCGGGGCCTCCCTGGTACACCCCTTCGCCGATGTAGACCTGGTTGAGGCTCACCCCTGCCTGCCGCGGTCGATCCGGGTCCTCGGGCCGGGTGGGCGCGGCGTCGAGCCGAGCCCGCAACCGGGCGACGACCTCCTGCAGGTTGCTGCCGGCAGGGAGCGTCCACAGGCTGAGCTGGGCCTTTTCCAGCCGCCCGTTGAGGTCGCCCCCCTCCTCGGGCAGGCCGACCTGATTCCGCCAGTGGTCGTCGCGGGCGCCGAACTTGGCGCCGCCGTGCTCGCGCTCGATGGTCTCCGCGAGAAGACGCTCGGCCCAGTGCTCGACGATGAGCTCGTCCGGACGGTGCAGCGAGCTCTGCCCACGGGCGATGGGCGAGCGCTCGAGCCGCTCGTCGAGCTCACGACGCCGCAGCTCGGAAAGGTCGTCGGGGACAGGGCTCATGGCGCACTCCTCGGGAAGGTCGCGGAACCTACGGTCCCAACAAGAGTGCTCCACGGCGGCGTTTGATTCTCGGAATCCCGCTGTCGCCCGGGTGCATCAACGCCGAACCGGTGACGTCTTCCGGGACCCGGACCCCGGCGGACGTCACCGGTCCGGGATCAGGCGGGGCGGTCGCGGCGCTGGATGCGGCGGCGGTCGGCCATCGGCAGGACCGCCTTGCGCAGTCGCACCGACTTCGGCGTGACCTCGACGCACTCGTCCTCGGCGATGAACTCGAGGGCCTGCTCGAGGGACAACGGCCGGGGCGGCGTGAGGCGCACCAGCTCGTCGGACGACGACGCCCGCATGTTGGTGAGCTTCTTCTCCTTCACCGGGTTGACGTCCATGTCGTCGGACCGGGAGCTCTCGCCCACGATCATGCCCTCGTAGACCTCGACGCCGGGGCCGACCACCATCTCCCCCCGCTCCTGGAGGTTGGCCAGGGCGAACCCGGTGGTGCTCCCCCTCCGGTCGGCGACGATGCTGCCCAGCATGCGGGTGCGCAGCGGGCCGTGCCACGGCTCGTAGGCCTCGAACACGTGGTGGAGGATGCCCGTGCCCCGGGTCTCGGTCATGAACTCGGTGCGGAAGCCGATCAGGCCCCGGGCGGGCACGAGGTACTCCATCCGGACCCAGCCGGTGCCGTGGTTGACCATGTCCTGGAGGCGGCCCTTGCGGGTGGCCAGGAGCTGGGTGACCGTTCCCAGGTGCTCGGCGGGGACGTGCACCGACATGCGCTCGACCGGCTCGCACAGCTTGCCGTCGATCTCCCGGGTGACGACCTGGGGCTTGCCCACGACGATCTCGAAGCCCTCCCGGCGCATGGTCTCGACCAAGACGGCCAACTGCAGCTCGCCCCGTCCGAGAACCTCCCACGTGTCCGGGCGCTCGGTGGTGAGCACCCGCAGGGACACGTTGCCGACCAGCTCGGTGTCGAGCCGGCTCTTGATCTGGCGGGCGGTGAGCTTGGTGCCCTCGGTGCCGGCCAGGGGACCGGTGTTGACGCCGATGGTGACCGACAGGCTGGGCTCGTCGATGGTCATCACCGGCAGGGGCCGGGGGTCGTCGGCGTCGGCCAGGGTCTCGCCGATGGTGACCTCGGCCAGGCCGGCCACGGAGATGATCTCGCCCGGGCCCACGTCGTCGGCGGCCACCCGGTCGAGCCCCTCGGTGATCGAAAGGTCGGTGATCTTGACCCGTTCGATGGTGCCGTCGGCCTTGCACCAGGCCATGGGCTGGTTCTTGGAGATGCGGCCGTGGCGGATGCGGCACAGGGCCAGGCGGCCCAGGTAGGGCGACCGGTCGAGGTTGGTGACCATGGCCTGGAAGGGGTGCCCCTCCTCGTAGGTCGGGGCCGGGATGCGCTCCAGCAGCAGCTCGAACAGGGGCTTGAGGCTGGTGCCCGCCTCGGCCGGGTCGAGCGACGCGGTGCCGGCCCGCCCGTTGGCGTAGACGATGGGGAACTCGATCTGGTCGTTGTCGGGGGCGGGGTCGAGGAACAGCTCGTAGGCCTCGTCGATGACCTTGGCGATTCGGGCGTCGGGCCGGTCGACCTTGTTGATCACCAGGATGACGGGCAGGCGGGCCTCGAGCGTCTTGCGCAGCACGAAGCGGGTCTGGGGCTGGGGGCCCTCCGACGCGTCGACCAGGAGCAGGACGCCGTCGACCATGGCCAGGGCCCGCTCCACCTCGCCGCCGAAGTCGGCGTGGCCGGGCGTGTCGACGATGTTGAGCTTCACGTCGCCGTAGCGGACCGACGTGTTCTTGGCCAGGATGGTGATGCCCTTCTCCCGCTCCAGGTCGTTGGAGTCGAGGATGCGCTCGCCCATGTCCTGGTTCTCGCGGAAGACGCCGGACTGCCAGAGCATGGCGTCGACCAGCGTGGTCTTGCCGTGGTCGACGTGGGCGATGATGGCGATGTTCCGGAGATCTTGCCGCGCGGGCATGGGAAGAGGCCTTTCGGGTCTGGGTGGTACGCCTGGCCGCGAGCACGGGGCGGACCGCGCACCATTCTACGACATCACGGGCCTTCCCGGACGAACGACCGGTGTCAGTCGGCCAAACGGACGGTGATCCCTTCGGCGCCTTCGTCGGGGACGGCGACGGTGTAGCCCGACGTGGCCGGTGGATGGGCGGCGGTGAAGGCCAGGAAGCGGTCGCTGCGGTAGTTCCACACCAGCTCCGGGTTGGTGCGGGTGGTGATCACCCGGGCCAGGGCGACGTCGTCGGGGTGGTGGAAGCGGCGGCCGTTGGTGGAGATCATCCACCGCGGGCAGTCGAGGAGGTCGACCAGGGCCCGGCTGACGTTGCCCTTGCTCCCGTGGTGGGGCAGCTTGCAGGCGTCGAGGCGGACCTTGCCGTCGGCGCCGGCCAGGTGGCCCAGGCCCGCCACCAGGGCGTCGGGGTGGGCGTCGGCGCCGAGGAGGAGGCGGACGCCCTCGAACTCGAACACGAAGGCGATGCTCGACCCGTTGGCCTCGGCCGTGTCGGCGGGCGTGGACAGGCCCGCCAGCTCGGACAGGGTCAGGTCGCCGAGGAGCCCCGGCGCGACCACCACCGGCGCCGCCTCCTCGGTGGCGGTGACCCCCTCCCGCAGGCCGGCCGCCTCCACGACCTGCCTCCACACCGGGAGCAGGTCGGCCAGCTTCTGCGGCGTCGGCGACAGGACGGTGGCGGTGGCCCCACCGGCCAGCGCCAGCACCGGCGGCGCCCCCCGCACGACCACCGGGCCGCCGATCCCCGGCGGGACGGGGTCGGGCCACCCGTCGTTCCAGGGCAGGCCCAGGTCGATGATCCGCTTGGTCAGCCGTTCGCCGTGGATGGGGCCGAGGAGGTCGGAGAACCGTTCGAGGTGGACGTACCCGTTGAACCAGATCCCACCCAACCGGCCGGCCAGGGCGCCGGACTCCAGTAGCCGCACCGCCCCCCCGATGTGGTCGGTGTCGACGTGGGTGACCACCAGGAGGTCGACGGGCCCGTTGAACGAGCGCAGGCGAGCGGCGAGGGCAGGGAAGGTCCGGGCCTGGCCCCCGTCGACGAGCAACCGGTGCGGGGTGGCGGCGCTGCCGTACGTGACGAGGACGGCGTCGCCGTAGCCGGCCGGGAGCAGTTCGACGGTGAGCACGGCTCAGAGGCCTTGCAGGGCGACGTCGGCGTCGCCCGCGGCGGTGAGGGCGAGGGCGAGCACGTCGCCCCTGGCCACCGTCTGGCGGCGGATGGCGGTGAGGACCTCGCCGAAGCGATGGTGGCCGGGCGCGGCCAGGTAGGGCGGGAGGGCCTCGAAGAAGCGGACGACGAAATCGGCCACCAGCGAGCCCGGAACCTTGGAGATGGCGGAGACGACCAGCTCGGCGCCGGAATAGAAGAGGAAGCCCACGTAGCTGCCGAAATCGGCCTCGATCGCCTCCGTCTCACAGCCGATCGCCAGCACCACCGGGCCCGGCTGGGCGCCGCCCGGGTTCACGTACGGCTTGTCGATGCGGTCGACGTCGAGGGGGTCGGTCCCCAACTCGAGCTGGGTCGGGTCGCCGGCGATGGTGTGGGTGACGAGGACCAGGAGCCGGGCCGGGATCGTCGCCACCTGCTTGAGGTCGTCCCACGTGGTGAGGCGGTGGAACCCGCCCGCCGCCACCGCCGCCTCCACCGCGGCCAGGATGCGGCTGGCCGACGTCGGGTCGGCCTCGTCCGCCTTGGCCGACACGCCCGCGGCGCCGACGGCCAGCAGGGCGATCGAGCGCTGGGCGCCGACGGTGACGTTGGCCCGATCGTCGGTGTGGGCCCGCCGCTCGACCACCTTGCTGGTGGCCCAGAACCCGAACGGGCACACCACGTCGGAGCGGGCCCGGTCGGGGCAACCGGCGGCGCATTCCGTCGTCCCGGCCAACGCCGTCGGGCACACCGGGACCTCATCCCTGGAGTCCGGCATCGGGTGGGTGTAGACGAGCTCCAAGGGCACGTCGGCGCCCGGGAACGTCGACACGTGAATCCAGTCCGCTCCGTCGTAGGCGTCCGCCCGCAGCTGCCGGTAGAGCGAGCTCCCCTTCACCGCCAGGCCGGTCAGGACCCGGGCCGCGCCGGCCAGGGAGGTCGGGGGGGACATGAACGCGTCCAGCAGCGCCGACTTCACCTCGCCGGTGGCCCGGGCCAGCTGGGCTTCGCTCACCAGACGGGTGCGGGCCAGGTCGAGGAGGAGGGGCTCGCCGGTGAGGCCGGGCACGACGGTGAAGGAGGCCCCTGCCGGCGACATCTCGTGGACGGCGGCCAGGGGCGTCGACGCGTCCACCCGCAGCCGCAAACCCTCGCCGGCGGCGGGCGGGGCGGCCTCGCGCGCCAGCGCCGGCCCCGACAGGGTGAGGCTCTGCACGACCCGGCCCGAGAACCACACCTGGACGAAGACCTGGAACCGATCGACGTTGGCCGGGACCTCGAAGGGGACGACCCTTGTCCACACGGAGTCGCCGGCCGCCGGCAACTTGACGGTCCGCCGGGCGTGGGTGTCGCCGGCGATGACCTCGACGGTGAGCTCGGCGTCCCGGCCGGGCGTGGGGCTGACGAACGGGGCGTCGGCGGCCACCGCCCCATCCGCCGCCTCGGCCGCGATCCGCACCCGCAGGTGGTTGGTCGTACCGGCCAGGAAGCGGTCGGGCACCGGTTTCTTGGTCGTCGGGTCGAGGAGCTGGGCCTGCAGCCGGCGGGCGTCGGCCGCGACCTCGGGCGTGGCCTCCTCGCCGCCCCGGTCGGAATCCTCGTCCGGGGGGACGGCCTCGGCGGTGTGCACCCGCTCCCGCACCGTGGTCACCTCGGCCAGGCCGGCGGCGTCGAGGGCCCGGACCCGGCCGGAGAGGTCGGTGCCTCCCCGCCTCTCCATGTCGAAGAGGCCGTCGGCGACCAACGCTCGCAACCCGAGGGCAGCGGCGCCGACCGGCGCCCCGTCGACGACCGTCGCCGGATCCAGCCGGTCGAGCGCGTCGGCCAGCCGCAACGCCCAGACCCGCACCGAGGTGATGGGGAGGAGCAGCTCGTCGGCGAAGACCGACGAGTCCGGGCAGGCGATGGTGACGGCGACGTCGAGGGGATGGTCGTGGGCCAGTTCGGCGATCAACCGGGGGAACCAGGTGAGGTCGGCCGACCCGGTGAGCCCGACCGCGGCCACGTCGGCGTCGACGGGCGCCGTCCCGCCGGGCAGGACCACGCACGCGGCCGACACGCCGTCGGGCACGGCGGCGCCGCCATCGGGCAGGACGAGGATCTCGAGCTCCACCCCCTCCGCCGACGGCGTCACGACCGACACCGTGAACAGCTCGGTGAGGTCGCCGGTGAGCTGCGCCACCTGGCCCGCCGCTCCGGCACCGCCGACCACGCCCACCCGGAGGGGCCACCGCCACCAGATCCGCGGCGCCCGCCATCGCACGTGGGGGACGAGGCGGATGCCGGCCACCGCCGACTTCCGGCGCAGGGCGGCGGCGTCGTCGAGCCCCCCGACGGCCAGGCGCAGGCTGGGCGCGGCCCATCCCCCGGCCGGGTTCCGGAGCAGGTCGACCCCCGCCGCCCCCACCGCGCCCGCCACCGCCGCCACCAACTCCGGCGGGGGCGAGGTCCACCGGGCCACCGGCTGCATGGCGTCGGCGAGGTACCGCTCGGCCCCGTCGGCCCCCGTGAGGGGGCCCGGCTGCCACCGGGACGACAGGCCGAGCTCGGCCGCCAACCGTTCCCGCACGAGCCCGGGGTCGGTGGTGACGTCGTCGACCGACGAACCGGTGGCGGCCAGCACGCCGGCCAGCACCCAGGCGACGTCGTCGGTCTCGGTCACACCACCAGTTTCTCGAAGTCGGACACGCTCGGGATCGGCAGGAGGGGGTAGTCCCGCAGCACGTGCATGTTCACCATCGTCAGCACCCAGGCGTGGCGCAGCAGCCGGGCGGCCCGGTCGGACGGGATCTTCGACAGGGCCGTCTTCACCCCCTGGTTGGCCTCCGCCTCCGCCTCCCACGCCCGCTCCTCACCCGGCGTGAGCAGGTCGAGGGCGGCCCTGGCCCGGCGGGCGACGTCGTCGCTCCCGTTGGCGAACGCCCGGGGCAGGCTGTACGGCGAGCTGTCGATCTGGATCGTGCCCCCGTCGAGGCGGACGTTGTCGTCGCGGATCCCGGCCCGGGTGGCCCGGTAGCGGGCGTCGAGCAGGCGGCGGCGGACGGCCGTGGTCTGGTCGTAGAGGACGTCCTTCACCGCCAGCAGCGACATGAGCTCGCCCAGCACCGGGATCCTCACCGACGTCCGCGGGTTCACCCGGTCGCCGACACCCGCCGAGCCGTTCACGACGACCACCTCGTCGACCTCGTGGGGCGGCGGTTCGGGTGCGGCCCCGGCCCGGGCCCGGGCCCGCAGGTTGAGGGGCCACTCGGTGGCCATGTTGTCGTACACCCCGCCGTCGGTGAGCAGCATGCGGGTGAGGGGATCGTCGCCCGCCCCGGCCAGGGAGAAGTGGTGGGGCTCGATCGGCAGCGCCACCGGGGCGAACGCCCCCGGCAGGCAGGCCGAGGCCTGGACCGCCCGCGCCAGCGGGAGGTCGGCGGGGACGCCCCACCCGAGCGGGTAGGAGTAGATGAACCGGCCCGAGAAGAAGACGTCCTTCGCCGTCTGCAGGTCGCAGGCGCAGAGCACGTGGTCGGTGTTGGGGTTGAGGCGACTCAGGGCGGCGCCCTTGAAGAGGGCCCGGTCGAAGGCTCGGGCCGCGATCCATCCCCGCTGGCGGGCCAGCCATCCGACCGCCGCCACCGCCAGCACCCACACACCCAACGCGGCCAGGGCCCCGAGGGGGAAGCACAGGAAGGTGGCCACGGCCAGGATGGCGACCATGAGGGCGAGGTAGGCGTAGGTGAGGGGGGCGCTCCAGAGGGTGCCCCGGGTGGAGACGGCTGCAGCCAAGGGGGCGATGTCGCTGCGGAAGTCCCCCGACCCGGCCAGGTAGAGGTTGGTCTTCAGTCCCACCCACCCGTTGGTGATGGAGCCGCCGGAGACCGACGCCACGCACGAGATCTCGGGTCCCTTGCCCGCGTCGACGAGGTAGATGAGGGCGCCCAGCCCGAACAGGCTGGCCCGGTGCCCACCCCCCGAGAGGGAAACGCCGATGTGCCGGCTGGCCGTGGTCTGCCTCCCCGTAGAGTCCCGGCGCACAGTAGACGGCGGGAGCCCGGCGGCGGCGGTTCGGCCGCGCTCAGACCAGCTGGCGGGCCTCGGCGTAGTGGCAGGCGGCGGGGTGGCCGGCGCTCCCGTCCCGCACCACGAGGGCCGGCCGCTCGTCGACGCACCGGCGCCGCTCGTCCTCCGACAGCTCGTTGGCGAACTTGGGGCAGCGGGTGCGGAAACGGCACCCACTGGGCGGGTTGACCGGGCTGGGCGGGTCGCCGGTGACGAGGATGCGCTGGCGGCTGCGCTCCCGGATCGGGTCGGGGACGGGCACCGACGAGATCAGGGCCTGGGTGTAGGGGTGGGACGCCTGCTCGAACAGCTCGTCGCGGTCGGCGACCTCGACGATCGAGCCCAGGTACATCACCGCCACCTCGTCGGCGATGTGGCGGACGACGCTCAGATCGTGGGCGATGAAGAGGTAGGTGAGCCCGAGCTGGTCCTGGAGGTCCTCCAGCAGGTTGAGGACCTGGGCCCGGATGGACACGTCGAGGGCCGACACCGGCTCGTCGCAGATCACCAGCTTCGGGTCAAGGGCGAGGGCGCGGGCGATGCCGACCCGTTGGCGCTGGCCGCCGGAGAACTCGTGCGGGTACCGGCGGGCGTGCTCCGGCGACAGGCCCACCAGGGCGAGGAGCTCGTCGACCCGGCCCTTCTCGGGCAGGTCGTGGATCTTGAAGGGCTCGCTGAGGATGGTGCGCACGGTCATCCGGGGGTTGAGGCTGGCGTAGGGGTCCTGGAAGATCATCTGCATCTCCCGCCGGAGCTGGCGCATCCGGGTGGGACCGGCGGTGGTGACCTCCTCGCCCTCGAAGCGGACCGAGCCCGACGTCGGCTCGAGCAGGCGGAGGATGGCCCGGGCCGCGGTCGACTTCCCGCACCCGCTCTCGCCCACCACCGCGAACGTCCGTCCCCGGCGGATGGCGAACGACACCCCGTCGACCGCCTTCACCGACCCGATGGTGTGCTTGAACACGATCCCGGAGCGCACCGGAAAGTGCTTCACCAGGTCGTCGACCTGCAACAGGGGTACCGATGCCGCCACCGGCGTCGCCGTGGGCGTGGGTGCGGCGGTGGTCACGGCGCCGCCACCGCGGCCGGCGCCCGGGCCACCTCGTCGGCGTGGTGGCAGGCGGCCCGGTGGTCGACCCCGGCCTCGGACTGGGCCGCCAGCAGGGGCCGCTCCTGGTGGCACACGTCGGTGGCGAAGGGGCACCGGGGGTGGAACGCGCACCCGGCCGGCACCCGGATCATGCTCGGCGGCTGGCCCACGATCGGCTGCAACCGGTCGGTGCGGCGACGGTCGAGGCGGGCCAGGCTCGACAACAGGCCCAGGGTGTAGGCGTGGCGGGGCCGATAGTAGAGGTCGTCGACGCCGGCCGTCTCCGCCACCCGTCCCGCGTACATCACCACCACTCGATCAGCGTGGCCGGCCACCAGCCCCAGGTCGTGGGTGATGAGCACCACGGCCGTCCCCCGCTGGGCCTGGAGGCGCAGGAGGAGGTCCATGATCTGGGCCTGGACGGTGACGTCGAGGGCGGTGGTGGGCTCGTCGGCCAGCAGCACGGCCGGGTCGAGGGCGAGGGCCATGGCGATCATCGCCCGTTGGCGCATCCCGCCCGAGAACTGGTGGGGGTACTCCCGGGCCCGTTGGGCCGGGTTGGGGATGCCGACCTCGCCCAGCAGCTCGACCGCCCGCCGCCGGGCCGCCACCCGCCCCACCTTCTCGTGGGCCTGGATGACCTCCGCGATCTGGTGGCCGATCTTGAAGACGGGGTTGAGCGACGTCAACGGGTCCTGGAAGATCATCGAGATCTCCTTGCCCCGGATGGCCCGCAGCTCCTTCTCCCCGGTGGTGAGGAGATCCCTTCCGCCGAAGAGGATGCGCCCCGACTCGAACTTCCCCGGGGGGACGGGCACCAGGCCCATGACGGCCAGGGCCGACACCGACTTGCCCGAGCCCGACTCCCCCACGATGCCGAGGGTCTCGCCCCGCCCGACCGACCAGCTCACCCCGTCGACGGCCTTCACCACCCCCGCGTCGGTGTGGAAGTGGACCCGCAGGTCCTCCACCGACAGCAGCGGGCCGGGATCGGGCGCCTGCCCGTCGGCGCTCAACGGAGCCGGGGGTCGAGCGCGTCGCGCAGGCCGTCACCCACAAACACGAACCCGAGGACCGTGAACACCACCGCCATGCTCGGGAAGAACCACAGGAAGTCCTTGTAGCCGAAGAACTTCTGGCCGGTCGAGATCATGTTCCCCCAGTCGGGGACGTCGGGGGGCAGGCCCACGCCCAGGTAGCTGAGCCCGGCCTCGGCCACGATGGCGGTGGCCACGCTGACCATGGCGAAGACCAGCACCGGCGCCAGCGAGTTGGGCAGCACGTGGCGGGTGACGATCCGGAACCGGCCCGCGCCCAAGGACCGGGCCGCCTCCACGTACTCGCTCTCCCGCACCGACAGGATCGAGCTGCGCAGGAGGCGGGCGACGGTGGCCCAGCTGAAGATGCCCAGGGCCAGGATCACCGGCGCCAGGCCCCGGCCCACCACCAGCACGATCACGATGGCGCCGATGAGGACGGGGAAGGCGAAGAAGACGTCGGCCACCCGCATGATGACCGCATCCCACGCCCCGCCCAGGTAGCCCGACAGGGAGCCCAGCACGACCCCGATCACCAGGGCCAAAAGGATGGTGGCCAGGCCGACCACGACCGCGATGCGGCTGCCGTAGATGACCCGGCTGAGCTGGTCACGCCCGAGGTCGTCGGTGCCGAGCCAGTGGGCCGACGACGGCGAGGCGAGGGTGTTGGAAAGGTTCTGGGCCTTGGGCCCGGAGGGCGCGATGACCGGTGCCACGAGGGCGGTGAGGAACACGACCCCGACCATCCCGAGTCCCACCACCGCCAGCTTGTTGCGCAGGAACCGGCGCCGGATGTCGCCGAACTGGGTCTGGACCCGGATGCCGAGGGCGGCGGCCTGGGACTCGACCCCGCCGAAGCCTCCCGCACCGGCCTCCAGGGTGACCTCGCCCACCCCCGGGGGGCCGACGGTGGGCGGGCTGGTTGCGTCCGACACGCGGCTAGTTGAGCCGGATCCGCGGGTCGAGCACCGCGTACGACAGGTCGACGACGAGGTTCACCAGCACGAACACGCCCACCGCGTAGGTGACGACCCCCAGCACGATGGGGTTGTCCTGGGACTGGATGGCGCCCACCAGGGCGAGGCCGATCCCGTCCCAGTTGAAGATGGTCTCGGTGATCACCGCACCCCCGAGGAGGCTGCCGAACGTGATCCCCAGGTAGGTCAGTACCGGGATGATCGAGTTGCGCAGGGCGTGCTTGAACAGCACGACCCGTTTGGAGAGCCCCTTGGCCGTGGCCGTGCGGATGTAGTCGGCCCGCAGCACCTCCAGCATGGAGCCCCGCATGAGGCGGGCGACGAGGGCGGCGTCGACCGAGGCCAGGGTGAGGGCGGGGAGGAGGAGGGACCGCAGCCCACCGTGGGTGCCCTGCAGGGGGAGCAGGTGCCACTTGATGGCGAAGCCCTGCTGCAGGGCGAGGCCGATCACGAAGGTGGGGAACCCGATGGCGATGGTCGTCGACAGGGTGACGAGCACGTCGAGGAACGAGTACCGGAAGACGGCCGCGATCATGCCCGCCACCACCCCGATGAGGACCTCCAGGGCGATGGCGGCCAGCCCCAGCTTGACCGTGTTGCCCAGCTTCTCGCGCAGGATGGCGTTCACCGGCCGGCGGAAGGTGAACGACTCCCCCATGTCGCCCCCGACGATCCGCCCCACGTAGTGGACGTACTGCTTGGGCAGCGACTCGTCGAGGTGGTAGCGCCGCTCGAGCACCTTGCGGGTGGACTCGTCCAGCTTGTGGCCCGGGCCCTGCTGGGTGGCGATGGGGTCGCCCGGCACTACGTAGAGGCAGACGAACAGGACCAGGCTGGCCCCGAACAGGACCAGCACCATCTGCAGCAGTCGCCGGACGACGTACCTCGCCACCGGGCGCGGGCTCCCCGGTCAGGACTTCCGGCTGATGGTGGCGAAGGTGGCGCTCTCGGTGTAGTCGAGGCCCACGCCCGTCCACTTCTTGGAGTCGAAGACGCGGTACTGGGTCCGGTTGAACAACGGGATGAGGCCCAGGTCGGTGCCGATGGCGAGCTGCTCGGCCTGCTTGATCAGGTTGAGGCGCTCGCCGGCGTCCTTGGTGGCCCGGGCCTTGACCACCAGGGCGTCGAAGGCGGGGTTCGAGTACTTGCCCGTGTTGTCGGCCGACGCGCTCGCCAGCAGGGGGTACAGGGTGGCGTCGGGCGTCGGGTAGTCGGCGGTCCAGGCCGACCGGGCGAGGTCGTAGTCACCCGCGTCCTGCTTGGCCAGGCTCTCGGCGAACGGGACACCGTCGAGGTCGACCACGACGCCGAGGTTCTCCTGCAGCTGGCTCTGGATGGCCTGCACCAGGGCCTCGTGGCCGCCGTCGTTGTTGTAGAGGAGCTTGATGTGGGTGCCCGGCGTCAGCCCCCCCTTGGCCGCCGCGTCCTTGGCCTTGGTCGCGTCGAACGTGCAGGCGTCGCCGCACACCTTGGCCTGGAAGAACTCCCCGAACGGCGGTGACAGGACGGCCGCGGCCGGGGTGAGCGAACCCTGGTAGACGCCCTTGGCGATGGCGTCGCGGTCGAGGGCCATCGACACCGCCTTGCGGGCGTCGGCGTTGGCCATGACGCCCTTGGCGTTGTTGGCGACGAGGTAGTTGATCCCGAAGGCCTCGTACTTGAAGAACGAGCCCTGGGGCTCGTAGGTGTTCTTGGCCTGCTGGAACAGGGTGGGCGGGATGCGGGCGAAGTCGGCCTCGCCGGCGGTGAAGGCCCGGTACTCGGCCTCCAGGCGGCCGTTCGCCGGGAAGATCACGAAGTCGATCTCGTCCAGGTGGGGCTTGGTGCCGAAGTAGGTGGGGTTGCGGACCAGGGTGATGCCCTGGTTGTGCTCCCACTTGGTGCCGGGCTTGAACATGAACGGCCCGTTGCCGATGGGCGCCTCGTTGAACGTCAGGTTGTCGGCCGCGCCCGCCACCGTCGGCACCGGGTCCATGGGCGACACCAGCGTCTTCTTGTCGAACTCGCAGTCGGCCGCGCTCAGCCGGACGACGAGCGTCTTGGCGTCGGGGGCGGAGAGACCGGAGAACGTGGTCGCCGTCTGGGGGTCGCCGTGGAGGGCGTCGTAGCCCTCGATGCCGGCCAGGTGGTACGAGACCTGGGAGGCCGACTTGGCGTCGGCCGAGCGGGTCCAGCCCCTGATGAACGATTCCGCGTCCACCGGCTCGCCGTTGGTGAACTTGCTGTCGCGCAGGTGGAACGTCCACTCGGTGCAGGCGTCGTTGGGCGCCCACGTCTCGGCCACCCCCGGGAGCATCTTGAGCGCCGGGTTTCCGTCGTAGGTGACGAGGCCGACGAACACCGACCGGGCGATGTCGATTCCCTCGGAGTCACGGGCGTTGAAGGGGTCGATCGCCTTGGGCTCGCCGATGGGGATGCGGAACACCCCGCCCGACGTGCCGCCCTTGGGCGTGGTCGACGTCCCGCTGTCGGAGCCGCAGGCCGCGGCCAGGATGGCGATGGCCGCCAGCACCACCACCGTGCGGGCGGGGCGCCCGACTCGCCGTCGGTTTCCGGCACCGATCCGTGTCATCGTGTCGACCTCCTCAGTGTCAGGGGACGGAGTGGCCGGATCTCCCGGCGTGCCCCGGTACACCACTTGCGGCCTTACCCAGCGCCCGCCCTGCTCATCCGGCGACGGGCCGACCGTCGGCAGTCTCGCAGAGTCGGGGCTCGGTCGCGGCGGTGACGGGCATGCCGGCTCCGTTCGGGGCGGGGCTCGGCAGGGGTACGCTCGAATCCTTCGAAGAAGGCCGACCAATGGCTCGTCAGCAGTGTGGCATCGCGTCCCGAGCAACGCTGCTCGGCGTCTCCACCTGCGGCCCCGCCGGATCGCGCGCGACGTGACCTCCCGCGTCGACGACCTGGAAGCGGAGATCCGATTCCTCCACGTCGAGGTGGAGCTGCTGGCGGCGGTGGCCCGGGTGGCTCGCCTCACCGACGAGCCCCGCGCCATCGACGCCCTCCTGCAGTCGGTGATCGATCTGGCCGCCATCGCCCTCCCCGGGTGCGAGCTGGGCCTGGCCCTCACGGCCGTCGGACCCGCGCCCCGGGCGTCCGAACCGGACGACGCCTCCATCGATGCGGCATCGGGCGAGCGGGCCCGGCGGCTCGAACAGGCCGAGGCCGACGACGGGGACGGGCCCTGCGTGCGGGCCACCCGCACCGGGGTGGCGGCCGAGGCCGACCTGGCCGACGGCGCCCGGGACGGCCCCCGCTTCGGCGTGCTGGCGTCCGAGATGGGGCTGGTGGCCGCCTTCGGCCTGCCGATAAAGACCCCCGCCCACCGCGGCGCGCTCAACGTCTTCGCCTTCGTGGAGCTGAGTCGGGAGGCCCGGCAGCTGTTGCCCCTCCTGGCCGACCAGGTCATGACCGCCGTCGGCAACGCCGAGCTGTACGAGAGCTCGCAGACGCTGGCCATGCACCTGGAGCGGGCGCTGGAGAGCAGGGGCGTCATCGAGCGGGCCAAGGGCGTGCTCATCGCCCGCCAGGGGTGCGACCCGGACGAGGCCTTCGACATCCTGCGGCGGGCGTCGCAGCGGCTGAACCGAAAGCTCTGCGACATCGCCGCCGACCTGGTCGCCAACGCCACCACCGGCCTGGTTCCGGACTGGGCGCCGTGGACCCCCGTCGGCGCGGGCCGGGGCCACCCCGCGCCCTCCGGCGCCCGACCCCCGCGGGCCCGGGCCGAGGCGTCCTCACCGACCGCCGACGACTGACGGATCGGATCGCCGGCCGGGGATCCGGCGGCCCGGCTATCCGAGCGCCTCCGTTCGGCCCGATTCCGCGCTCCGGCGGGCGGCGTCGAGCACCTCGAGGACGGCGACCGCGTCGTGGGGGTCCACCGGCAGGGCGGCCCCCTGGCGCAGGGCGGCGGCGACGCCCTCGTAGAAGCGCCCGTAGTCGCCGGGCTCCGTCGGCACGGCCACCACGTCCTCGCCCGCGCCGAGCGTCCCCCACCGCTCCCGGGGAACCTCGCCCCATTCGCCGCCTCCGGGACGCCCACCGCCCTTGAGCGCCTCCTCCTGCCCGTCCATCCCGGACACCTGGTAGCCCGCGGTCGACCCGAGCACCCGGAACCGGGGCCCGGGACGGGACGCGACCGAGCTCGCCCACAGGTGCGACGTCGCCCCGCCAACGTGCTCCAGGGCGAGGAACACGTCGTCGTCGACCTCCGCCCCCGGCCGCCGGCGGGCGACCTCGGCGTACACCGACATCGGTCGCCCGAGCAGCACCAGGGCCTGGTCGACGAGGTGGCTGCCCAGGTCGAGGAGGATCCCGCCGCCCTCCCGGGGATCTGCCCGCTCCCGCCAGGCGTCCACCTGCCGCTCCGGTCGCCACCGCTCGTAGCGGGACTCGAACCGCCACACCTCCCCCAGGGCGCCCGCCCCGGCCAGTCGGCGTACGGTCAGGAAGTCACCGTCCCACCGGCGGTTGTGGAAGACGGTCAGCGGCAGACCGCGGCGCTCCGCCTCCGCCACCAGCGTCCGCCCCTCCTCGGCCGTCGGGGCGAGGGGCTTGTCGACGACTACGGCCAGCCCCGCGTCGAGGGCGCCCAGGGCGACGGGGACATGGGCCCGGTTGGGTGCGGCCACCACCGCCAGCTCCAGGCCGAGCTCGGCGGCCGCCGAGCCGAACAGCTCGTCGACGCCGGCGACCAGCACCGCCCCCGGGTAGGCGGCGGCCGCCCGCCGTCGGCGCTCCGGGTCGGACGTGACGATGGCGGCCAGCTCCAGCCCCGCCGTCGCCTCGATGAAGGGGGCGTGGAAGGTGGCGCCGGCGAACCCGAAGCCGACCAGTGCGACCCGGACCGGGCCGGGTCCCCCGTCAGCGGGCAGTACGGCCCCGGCGGGCGACGGCGTCGATCGTGACCGCGGCCAACAGGACCAGGGCGGTGACCACGTACTTGCTGGCCGCGCTGTAGCCCTGCAGGCCCATCCCGTTGTCGATGGCGGCGATCACCAGGCCCCCCAGCACGGCGTGGATGGCCTTGCCCCGTCCCCCGAACAGGCTCGTCCCGCCGATGACCGCGGCCGCCACCGCGTAGAGCACGAGGGTGCCGCCGTCGAGGGCGGTCGACACCGACCGCAGCCGGGAGGCGTAGACGATGCCGGCGATCCCGGCCGTGAGCGAGGCCAGGGTGAAGGCGAGGGTGCGGATCCCGGCCAGGTTCACACCCGCCCGCCGAGCGGCCTCGGGATTGCCGCCGATGGCGTAGATGTAGCGGCCGAACCGGGTCCGGCCGAGCAGCAGGGTCCACATGGTGAGCACGCCGACGACGATCAGCACCACCCACGGGAGCCCCCGGATCGGCACCAGCCGGCCCCGGTTGGCGTTGCAGACGAGCACCACCGCGATCCCGGCCAGGTAGGCGGCCGCCATCTTCAGCACGGTCACGCTCGTCGGCGGCGCCACCAGCCCGCTCGCCCGCCGGCGCCCGTCCCGCAGCCACAGCCGCACGGCGAACACGGTGACGATCCCCAGGATCACGACCCAGCTGGCGGCCGGGGTCAGGTTGCCGCTGGCCAGGTTGTTGATGACCTTGTCGTTGATGGGCAGGGAGCCGCCCGTGCCCAGCAGCAGCAGCATCACGCCCTGCCAGCCCAGGAGGCCGGCCAGGGTGACGATGAAGGCGGGCAGTCCCAGGCGGGTGATGATCGTGCCCTGGAGGGCGCCGATGGCGGCGCAGGTGAGCAGGGCCACCACGATGGCGGCCCACCACGGCCAGTCCACCGACTGCTTCACCAGCTCGGCCATGACGATGCCGCCGATGCCGCTGACGAACCCGATCGACAGGTCGATCTCGCCCAGGAGCAGGGGGAACACCATCCCCATGGCCAGGAGCATGTACGCCGCCCCCTGGATGAGGAGGTTCACCAGGTTGCCGGAGGTGAGGAAGTTCGAGTTGAGCGTCTGGAACAGGGCCGAGATGAGGATGAGCCCCGCCACCACCGGCAGCACGCCCGTCTCCCCCGCCTTCATGCGGGCGAACCCGGCCCGGGCGTACTCCCCCAGCGAGTGGGCCACGATCTCGGGGGCGACGGCCAGGTCGGCCTGGGTCGCCGCCTCCTGGGAGACCTCCTCCTCCGCCTCCACCGCGACCATCCCGTCGGCCGACTCCGGGCCCTCGATCTTCGTCATCGGGTCGACACCCCGCTGGTCATCAGGTCGACCACGATCTGACGGTCGAGCTCGGCCGCCGGCTTGACGGCCACCATCCTCCCGAGGCGGAGCACCGCGATCCGGTCGGCCACCTCGAACACGTCGTTCATGTTGTGGGACACGATCATCACCGCCAGTCCCCGGTCGGCCAGCCGCCGCACCAGCCCCAGCACCATCGCCGTCTGGGCCACGCCGAGGGCGGCGGTGGGCTCGTCCATGATCACCAGCTTCGAGTTCCAGAGGACGGCCTTGGCGATGGCCACCGACTGGCGCTGGCCGCCCGACAGGGACGCCACCGGTTGGCGGATCGAACGCACGGTGGTGACGGCCAGGCTGCTCAGGGTGGCCCCCGCCGCCTTCTCCATGTCCTCCTCGGCCAGCGCGCCGTTCCGCACCTTCTCCCGCCCGAGGAACATGTTCTGGACGATGTCGAGGTTGTCGCACAGGGCCAGGTCCTGGTGGACGGTCTCGATCCCGAGGGCGGCCGCGTCCCGCGGGCTCTTGAGCTGGACGGGCTGGCCCTCCCACAGGATCTGGCCCCCGTCGGGGCTGTGGATGCCCGAGATGCACTTGATGAGCACCGACTTGCCGGCCCCGTTGTCACCGACCAGGGCCGTGACCTGGCCCGCGGGCACGGTGAAGGAGACGTCGGTCAGGGCCTGGACGGCGCCGAAGTGCTTCTGGACCCCCTGCAACTCGAGCAGCGGACCCCCGACGGTCGGCGCCGGGGGCGCTGCTCCTGGAACGACGGCGGTCGTCACCGGCTCAGCTGATGCCGGCGGCGGTGCAGGCGCTGGCGACCTCGTTGATGCAGAGGTCGGTCTTCTTCACCGCCTCGTCCTTGACCACGGTGGACGCCAGGTTGGCGGTGGTGACCCACACCGGCGTCAGCAGCGCCGAGCGCACGTCGGTGCCGACGTCGGTGTCCTTGACCGTGCCGTTGGTGAGGGCGGCGGGCGGGGTCTGGCCGGCCCGCAGGTAGATCGCCACCGCGGCCGCGGCCTGGGCCTCCAGGTAGATGGGCTTGTAGACGGTGCCGCACTGGTAGCCCTTGAGGATGTTCTGGAGACCCGACAGCGACGCGTCCTGGCCGGTGGTGGGGAAGGTCTTGGCCGGGACGTTCTGCGACTGGAGCACGGAGATCACGGCGTTGGCGTTGTCGTCGTTGGGCGTGACGACGGCGTTGGTGGCCGGGTGGGCGGTGAGCTGCTGCTGGAAGGTGGTGGCGGCCACCGACGGGGTCCACGTGCCCGGGGGCTCGCCGACCTTGACGTAGGTGTTGTTGTCGAACAGCGGCTTGAGCACGCCGTTGTAGCCCTCGGCGAACTGGCTGGCGTTGTTGTCGGTGGGGTCGCCGTTCATGATCAGGACGTTGGGGTTGGCGACCTTCCACTCCGCGATGCAGTCGATCTCGCCCTGACCGATGAGCTGGCCCACCTTCACGTTGTCGAAGCTGACGTAGATGCGGCCCGTCGCCCCGCCCTTCACCAGGCGGTCGTAGTCGATGACCTTCACGCCCTTCGACGTGGCGTTGGCCTCAATGGCGGCGCCGCTGCCCGAGTCGAGGGCGTCGACCAGCAGGACGCTCGCCCCCTGGGTGATGGCCGCCTCGGCCTGGGTCTGCATGGTGCTGGCGCTGCCCTGGGCGTTGTCGATCTTGAAGTCGCTCGACGACAGGCCGGCCGCCTCGAAGGCCTTCGTCAGGTACGGGCGGTCGAAGGACTCGTACCGGGCCGACGTGGTGGTGTCGGGCAGGAGCACCGCGATGATGCCCTTGCCCTGGCCGGCCAGGCCCTTGAGCTGGGCCATGGCCGAGAAGTCGCTGGTGAACGAGGACGCGGTGATGTTGACGGTGGCGCCGCCGGCCGTGGTGGTGCCGGTGGTGCTCTCCTTCTTGGAGTCGCTGCTGCAGGCGGCCAGCATCACCGCCGCCGCCCCGATGGCTGTCAGACGCACCGCCGCGTGCTTGACCCGGACGTTCACTGCGACCCCCTTTGGTCGAGGAAATCCCTCACGGATGCAACTGATCGTCAAGGATAGGGAAACACGATCGTCAATGGGAAGGGGCGTTCCCGGGGCCGCCGTCGCCCGGGAACCGGCGGCGCCCACCGAACGTCCAAGTCCGCGACCACCAGGCGGCACAGGGAGACCAGATGCATCCGGACAGAGCACCGAAGGCCAGTCGTCACAGCACGTTCCGCCGCCGGGTCCGTTTCGCGGCGCCGGTCGTCCTCGTGGCGACCCTGGCCGCGGGCTGCGGATCATCCGAGGAGAAGCAAGTGGTGACGAACCCCTCTCCGTCGACGACGCTGGCCGCCGATCCCACGGCGGTGGTCGTGAGCAACCCGCCCCCGCCGGTCGTCGTCGAGGATCCGGTCGTCGCCACGACGGTCACGACCGAACCGTCCACCACGCCGATCGTCGTCAGCAACCCGCCCCCGCCGACCGACTACGTCGTCGTGACGACCACCACCGTCGACCCGACCAACGTGGTCGTCTCCAACCCCCCGCCGCCGGCCCCGTAGACGGGCACCGTGAGCTACGAGCCACCCGCTCCGGAACCTCGCCCGGAGGTCAGGGCGGCCGACGTGGTGGCCGCCGAGTGGAGACGGCGGACCCAGGCCGAGTACACCTCGGCCGGCCTCGCCCACCAGGTCACGCTGCGGCTGATCCAGGTCGGCGGGCCGCCCGACCTCATCCGCGACGGCCTGCGGATCGTCGACGACGAGCTGGCCCACAGCGAGCTCTCGGCCGAGGTCATGGCCGCCAGCGGCGGCGTCTCCGCCCCGCCGGTGATCGACGGGGCGGCGCTGGTCCTGCCGGGCGGTCCCGACGTGCATTCCGAGCTCGTGTCGGCGGTCGTCCGCTTCTTCTGTGTCGGCGAGAGCGTGGCCGTGCCCCTGTTCCGCATGCTCCGCGAACGGTGCTCGGTGCCGAAGGGTCGCCGGGCCCTCGACCGGGTGATGCGGGACGAACCGAGGCACCGCCAGTTCGGGTGGGACGTGTTCGACTGGCTGCTGCTCGGAGACGAGGCGTCGGTGGTGCAGCAGGCCACCGCCGAGCTGCCCGCGGTGTTGGCCACCGTCGCGGTCGCCTACGGCACGCCGGCCGAGCGGCCGGCACCCTCGGTCCTCAGCGCGGAGGTGACGGCGTGGGGCCTGGCCGACCGGGCCGACTACGCCCGGGCCCTGGCCACCTGCCTCGAGCGCGACGTCCTGCCCCGGTTCGCGGCGCGCGGCGTCACCGTCGTGTAGGCACTGGCGAACAGAAAGGGCGGGACGATGAGGCGTCGAGTCGTGATCGTGATGGCGGGGCTCACCCTCCTGACGGCGGGTTGCGGAAAACCTGACCCGGAACCGGCGGGGGGTGCACGACCGGCCGTCACCAGCTCCTCGACCCCTCCGACCACCGCAGGCACCAGCTCCTCGACCCCTCCGACCGCCGCCACGCCCGGTACGTCGGAACCGTCGGTCAACCATGCCGCCCCGACCGTCGAGGTGTCGCTGGCCGCGGCCGCCGGCGAGATCCCGCCCGGTCGGGTGTCCCCGGTCGCCTCGCCCGCGTGGAGGGCCACCGGGAGCGGTTGGGAACCGGGCGACGTCGACCTGTTCGTGCGCTCCGCCGGCGGGGAGGGGGTCGTGCTCGACGTCGGCGCCCGGGCCGATTCGTCCGGGTCGTGGGAGCAGACCTTCGTCCTGAGCGGAGTCCCGGCCGGGCCGTACCTGGCGGTCGCATCCCAAGGCTCGCTCTACGCCGAAGGCCCGTTCGTCGTCGCACCATAGGCATCGGCCGCGTGGATTCCGGGCGACCCGGAACGTCCACCGGCCAGCCGTGAGCGCGGGCGGCAACATGCAGGAGGGGCCCCGGTCCAGCCCTCGTTGTCGCCATGCCCCTGACCGTGCCTCCGGCAACACGAACCATCGCGGCCCTCGGCTCGGCGAGCCAGATCCTCACGAGCATCGCCATCAACCTCGAGCCTGGCAGGCGACCCGGGGATGGGAGCCTCGAAGCTCGACGCCCCTGTGCCGCCGGCTGGCAGAGGGGCTGGACGTTGCGCCTCTGCATCCGACGCTGGTCCCGCCGTCGCCGCCAACGACATGGGTGATCGGTGCCCCCGGCAGGACTCGAACCTGCGACCCGCTGCTTAGAAGGCAGCCGCTCTATCCAGACTGAGCTACCGGGGCCTACGCCCTACATCTAACCTGACCAGCGCATTCATACCCCTTCGTTACCGGCTTCGCCTTGCCGCTGCCGGGCATTCCATGGTCCGTAATGGTCTGCCGGTGGTCTGAGGCCGTCCCGGGCGGGGCGGCCCGCTGAGAGGCCAAGGCGCCAACGCCCGTCCGGTGGCGTCTGCGAGCCACCTTGGGCCGAGCCGTCGGGCGTGGCGGCCGATTGCTGGCCGGCGTGGTGCCGGCGCTCAGCCGACGGGCGGGTACGGGTCGTTCCCGTAGGTGTATTCGTAGGCGAAGGTGCCGTCAGAGTTGTGGACGACCAGTTGGCTCGGCTGGTTCGCCTTGGCGATCTCCTGCCCACGCTTCACGGCTGCTTCCTTCGTGACCTCGACCGCAGAGGCGTAGTCGTTGCCCCGCTTCTTGACCTGCCAGCCGTTCGCATGGGTGGTTACGTCGTAGATGTTGCGTGCCATGTTCGGCACCTCCCTCCGGCCGACGTTCGGCCTTGTATCGACCATACGGAGAGGGTGAGACATCTAGCTTCTGTCGTAGGGTCCGCCACCCCGGCGGCGGGTCTCCGTAGGGTGCCAAGTCTGGTTCTTCTGGTTCGGTTGGGACTGCGACCGGAGCGGGCCTTCTGGTTCCGACTCCTCA
>Ga0105245_10000524_pt1 | contig 35130 bp, 32 predicted proteins | sample KBSM54metaG_FD_81523 | JGI IMG/M metagenome (GOLD analysis project Ga0105245, IMG submission 81523) | Miscanthus rhizosphere microbial communities from Kellogg Biological Station, Michigan, USA - KBS M5-4 metaG | ecosystem: Host-associated > Plants > Roots > Rhizosphere > Soil | place...
CCCAAGAAGCCACCCTCAAACAGGTTCTTGCCAAAGCGGTCTTTGCGGTTCACCCACCAGTTGAAGTTCAGCAACAGCTTGGAAAAAGACCGCTTGAGGAACTCTAGATCGCCTTTGCCCTCGAGCGCTTGCTCAGTCCGGTACAAGAATATCGTGGCCCAGGCATGGACGGGCGGGTTTACATCGCTGAAGTTCCACTCGTAGGCCGGAATCTGACCGGTCGGATGCAAAAAAGACACCCGCAGCATCAGGTCAAGCTGTTCTTTCGCGAATTCCACATCGACCGTGGAGAGCGCGATGCAGTGAAAGGCCAAATCCCACGCGGCATACCACGGATACTCCCACTTGTCCGGCATCGAGATGATGTGCCGGTTGACCATGTGGAACCATTCGCTGTTGCGCATGGCCTTCTGGTCGGGCCGCATAGAATCGATGCCATGTTCCCGCAGCCACTTGTTGAGGTCGAAGCCGAAGTACTGCTTACTCCACAGCATCCCTGCTAAAGCCTGTCGCATGACGCTGGCGGTATCAGCGCTAATTCCGTTCGGGGTGATGCTTCGATAAAACTCATCCGCGTCGGATCGGCGGGCCTGCAGGATTTCAGCAAACTCCTTGCCGAACGGATCGTTGACGTGGGAGGGCAACTGATCGCTAAGCCGCAGCCGGATGGTCGCTGTCCCGCCAGCGCCGACTGTGATCTGATAGTGCGCGGAGGCTTTCGTCCCCGTCTCTTCCGGGTTAACTACTCCCTGCGTTCCAGCCACCACGCAGTCGTTGATGCCGTCTTTGACATACTGCCCGGCGTTCGGTTCGCCAAAAATCCGCTGGTTGTTGGTCTCGTTCTCGGTAAACAGCAGCGGGACTTCGCCCTCGCAGTATAGGAACCGATCTCCCAATTCACCGTCCGTAGCGGCAACGACACGAGCGCCCTTGGTGCCCGAGTCTTTTTTCAAAACCGGTTTAGGAGCGCCGGGCGACCAACTCCATGTATTCCGGAACCATAGCGTTGGCAGGACGTGAATCGACGCGGCCTCTGGCCCTCGATTGCACACAGTGATCTGGATCAGCATATCTTCCGGAGCGTTTTTGGCGTACTCGACGAATACATCAAAGTAACGATCGCCTTCGAAGATGCCGGTGTCCAGTAACTCATACTCCATATCCCCCCGGTTGCGCGCCCGATTGGACTGGATCAGGTCCCCGTAGGGAAAGGCCTTCTGCGGATACTTGTACAGGTACTTCATGTACGAGTGAGTCGGAGTGCTATCCAGGTAGTAATAGTATTCCTTGACATCTTCGCCGTGATTGCCTTCGCTGTTGGTGAGGCCGAACAGGCGTTCTTTCAGAATCGCGTCTTGGCCGTTCCACACAGCCAGGGCGAAGCACAGCAACTGCCGGTCATCGCTGACACCCGCCAGCCCATCCTCACCCCAGTGATACGCTCGCGAACGGGATTGGTCGTGGCTGAAGTAATCCCAGGCATTTCCATCCGGGCTGTAGTCCTCGCGAACCGTGCCCCACTGCCGCTCGCTTAGGTAGGGGCCCCATTTTCTCCAGGGGGCTTTCTTGTCACGAGCTTCCCGCAGCCTCGCAGCTTCTTGATGCGAATTCATAGTGGCCTCCACGCAACATCATGATGCAGGTTATGACTCCTTCGCTCTAAGAAATATTCGAAGCCTATCTTTTTCATAGCATGCTTGTTTTGCCGTTCGGAGGAAACATTTTGAGTCGGGGCTCCCGGACTTTTCATCGGGATTTGGGGACTCCGCGGGGAGCGCGTTGATTGAAATGACCATAGACCACCGCAAGGAGCGAGCAAAGAAAGCCGGGAGGTTCGATATTTATGTGATCGAAAGCGACGCGCTATTGGTGGGCCGGCTCCAGGGCGTCCTGGACGCTGATATGGCTGCGGAAATTGTCGCGTTTGTCGAAACCAGAGAGATCGTGGCAGAAACGGGTTTCAACCGATTCTGTGACCTGACCCAATTGGCGGGGATTCATCTCTCGTCCGACAACGTCCTCCAATTGGCAGCTCGACGCCGCGCGTTTAACCCGAACGATATTCGTGTCAAATCCGCCTTCTTGGCGACGGATCCGCTCGCGTTCGGGATCGCACGCATGTACCAACAAGTGTTGAACTCACCGCGCATTGAAGTACGCGTGTGGGGCGACATGCAAGCCGCCGCGGACTGGCTGGGAGTCAACCTGGACAGGCTGACGTGTTGATCCTGAACCTTGGTGTGCCAAGGCGAGCTGAAGGAACGCGCGGGCGAACGTTGTTGCGAGTGTAATAAAATAGTCGAGCGTGGACATGTATCGCACGACCGCCTGAGCACAAAATTGTGCTTCGGGACTCGATTCAGGAGAATGTACCATGCGGATTTCGGTGGCCGGGATCGGGGCCTCCGCCGGAGGGCTGGAAGCCTTCAAACTTCTGCTTGCGCACCTGCCCGCAAAGACTGGTCTCGCATTCGTATTCGTTCAACACCTCGATCCGAAGCACCATAGCAATTTGACCGAAATCCTGGCCGGGGTCAGTGCCATTCCGGTTCGGCAGGCGGCCGACGGCATGGAGATCGAACCCAACCATTTATATGTCATACCGCCGGACGCCGGCCTGCAGATCGTGAACCAGGTGCTCGAAATCACTCCCTGCGCTCCACTGCATTCGGGTCCGCACATGCCGATCGATCGTTTCCTGCGGTCACTCGCGCAGGAGTGCGGCAGCCGTGCTATCGGAGTCATTCTCTCGGGAGCCGGCACGGATGGCACTGCCGGCCTCGAAGCGGTGAAAGCCGCTGGAGGCGTGACGTTCGCACAAGACCCCACCACCGCGAAATTCAGCAGCATGCCACAGACCGCCATAGGGAGCAGATGCGTCGATTTCGTAATGTCGCCAGAAGCCATCGCCGCGGAATTGACGACGCTGGCCCGTCACCCCTACATCGCCGCGGACGAAGCCGCGGAAGCGCCGGGATCGGCCGCGGACCTGAAACATCGCTTCGACCCCATTCTTGAACTTCTGCGCGACGCCACCGGCGTGGACTTTGCTCTTTACCGGGAGACCACCATCCAGCGCCGCATCATGCGACGGCTGGCGTTGCGCAATATCGGCAGCCTGGAAGAATATCGCGAGCACCTTACGCACGATACCGCCGAACTCAGCGCCCTTCATCGGGATCTCCTCATCAACGTCACCCGTTTCTTCCGCGATCCCGAATCCTTTGAAAGCCTGAAGAGACTGGTCCTTCCTCGCCTCGTTCAAGGCAGGCGCGCGGACGCTGCGATCAGGATATGGGTGCCCGGTTGCGCTACCGGAGAGGAGGCTTACACGATCGCGATCTTATTCCAGGAATACTTCCGTGAAACGGGCCGTGTTTACCCGGTACAGATCTTCGCTTCCGACATCAGCGCAGCGGGGATCGAGAAGGCGCGGAGCGGTAAATACGCCGGGGCCATCGCCGTGGATGTCGGCCCGGAACGCCTGAACCGTTACTTTTCAAAGACGGAAGGAGGATATCAGATCAGCAAAGCACTGCGCGAGATGTGTGTTTTCAGCAAGCATGATTTGATGCAAGATCCCCCGTTCTCGCAGCTGGACCTGATCAGTTGCCGAAACGTCCTGATCTACTTTGGAAGCGTTCGGAAGAACGTCATCGCCATTTTCAGTTACGCGCTCAGGCCGGGCGGTTTTCTTCTGCTCGGCTCCTCCGAAACCGAGTCGGATGACCATTTCTCGATCATGGAGGGTGCCCAAAGCATTTACACGAAGACCGAGACTAAAGGAGCGGGGCATCGGGTGTACGCCGCGATTGCCGGCGCCAGTCGAAGCGCTACCGCCAACCAGACCGTGGCGGGGACTCCAGCTGGGCTCGCGAATAGCGCCGGCTTGAGAAAAGAACTCGAGCGCACCCTCCTCTCGAAACACGGTGGAGCCGGTGTAGTAGTCGACGAAAATCTGGAAGTTCTGGAAATCATGGGCCAGGCCGCCCCATACCTCATCTTGCCGCCAGGCAAGACACGGTTCGGCCTTTTGAAATTGATTCCGCAGATCAGGCTGTTCCTGGAAATCGAGAAACTGGTTCACAAGGTGAAAAAAAACGGTGAGCCGGCTCGGCAGGCTCGAGTTCCATGCCGAAGGAACGGGGCAGATGGAGAAGTCAATATCGAAGTGATTCCTCTGGGCGACGCACGCTTGCGTGCGCTCCTGGTTCTATTCGAACCCGTACCAGCCGAACCTGACGTCGAGCCTGACCCCAATTCTGACCTTCGGGAACGTGAGATCGCAAGGTTGAGGCAGGATCTTGTGGATGCCAGGCAGCGGCTTTTGTCGATCATGGAGGAACACCACTCGTCGGAGGAAGAGAGTCAGAATACGGCCGCTGAGGCGCTCTCAGCAAACGAGGAACTTCTGAGCCTGAACGAAGAGTTGGAGACGGCAAAAGAAGAACTCCAGTCAACCAACGAGGAACTCACCACGCTGAACCAAGAGCTGCTGTCGACCAACGCAGCGCTTGCAGAAGCGCGTGACTTAGCGAATCTGATCGTCCAAACAACGGCCGCGCCTCTACTGGTACTCGATAGCGAGTTGCGAATCATAACTGCTAACCCATCGTTCCATCGCGCGTTCCGCATATCCCCTGGTGAGGCCGAAGGCCAACTCCTCCACTCCATTTCAAACGGGGGCTGGAATATTCCGGGCCTTCGAGAAGCCCTGGTGCGAATTCTCCCCGACCACAAGGCGGTGAAGGACTTCGAAATCGAACACGATTTTCCGGGCATTGGACGCCGAGTTCTTGCGCTAACCGCCCGGCAGCTTGACGGCCTTGAACAGATTCTGCTGGGTATCGAAGATGTTACCGAGCGCTACGAACGCGCACAGGATGCACTGCGCGAAAGCGAAGAACGCTTCGGAAGGATGGCCGACGCAGCGCCTGTGATGATTTGGGTTTCCGGCACCGACAAGGCCTGTACTTTTGTCAACAAGGGCTGGTTGGATTTTGTCGGCCGCACGTTGGAGCAGGAGCTGGGCAACGGCTGGACCGAGGGTGTGCATCCGGAGGACGTGAAGAGCTGCCTGGAGATCTACACATCTTCGTTCGACGCGCGCCACAGCTTCCAAATGGAATACCGCTTGCGGAGGGCGGACGGAGAATATCGGTGGCTGCTGGACAACGGGGTTCCGCGTTTCGAACAGGGCGCCGTTTTTTTGGGCTATATCGGTTCGTGCATCGATATCACGGATGTCAAAACTACGCAGGAAAAAGATTTTGCGAAGCAGAAACTGGAGACCGTGGGGGCACTAGCCGGTGGCATTGCCCACGATTTCAATAACCTTCTGGGCGGGATACTGGCTCATTCGGAACTGGCGCTGACGGAGCTTGCCAGTGGATCGAGCCCTGCTGACGAACTGGAGCGAATCCGCGTTGCGGCGATTCGCGGCGCCGAAATCGTGCGGCAGTTGATGGTTTATGCCGGACAGGAGAGCGAGGCAACCGAGGTCTGCGACGTTTCAGGGATCGCGGAAGACATGCTCGAGTTGCTCCGAGTTTCGGTGTCGAAACATGTGAAGGTGGAAACCAGTTTTGGTAAGAATCTTCCTCTGGTGCGCGCCAATTCCACGCAAATCCGGCAAGTGGCGATGAACCTGATCACCAACGCATCCGATGCGATAGGCGATCAGGATGGAGTGATTCGCGTGACTACCGGCCGCGTAACAGTGCACCGTGATTCACCCCAGGCGGCCTCGGAACGCCTGGCCGAGGGGGAATACCTGCAGCTGGAGATCACCGATACGGGTCGAGGCATGACACCCGAAATACAAGCCAGGGTTTTCGATCCGTTCTTCACGACCAAAGCCACGGGCAGCCACGGCCAAGGGCTTGTGGTGGTACGACGGATCGTTCAGCGTCTGCATGGGACAATCCGGCTCTTGAGCGCGCCAGGCGAAGGTACCACGTTTCGGATATTACTGCCCGCTGAGAACAATACAGCTCACGCAACCCGCAGCACCATCTCGCGCGCTGGAGAGGAAACACTTGCATCTCGGGAAGCGACGATCTTTGTAGTGGACGACGAAGATCTATTGCGGCAAGCGGTCTCGAAGATGCTACGAAAGAAAGGTTTGTCCGTTATTGAGGCAAGCAGCGGATTTGGCGCATTGGATGTGATTCGAGCACAGGACGAGCACATAGATGTGCTCCTCCTGGATGTCACTTTGCCTGGGGCCTCCAGCCGCGAGGTCTATAACGAAGCCAAGCGCCTAAGGCCCGGCATGCCAGTGATCATTACCAGCGCGAAACCCGAGGAAATGGCCGCCGCATCGTTGGCTACAAGGATCGAACGTTTTCTGCGGAAGCCCTTTAGACTCGACGATCTTTTGGGCATGATTCGGGAAGTCTTGCCTGCCTGATGCGAACCATCACCAAGGCTGCTATTGACCGATCTTTACTCCGATGACATCGCCGGAGACGATCAGCTCCACGCGGCGGTTCTTCTGGCGTCCCGCCGGGGTATCATTATCGGCAAGCGGCACGTCTTTCCCAAAACCCTTCGCCGCGACTGCATTGCGGGCCAGTCCCTGCGCAACCAGGTAGTCGCGAACGGCGGAGGCCCGTTGTTCCGACAGCTTCTGGTTCAACTCATCGCTGCCAGTGCTATCCGTATGTCCTTCCACTTCAAGTTGCAGTCCCGGGTGCGCCAAGAGGATTCCGGAAAGTTTGGCGAGCTGTTCACGCGTACGGGGACGCACATCGTACTTGCCGGTATCGAAGAGAACGTCGGCCATCGTCACCACCAGACCACGCGTCGTGTCGCGCGTTTCCAGAATGCGGTTGAACTGCTGGAGCAACTGGGCGCGCAACTCCTCGGCGGCGCGTCGCTCCCGGTCCGCGTCTGCCTGGGCGGCCTCCTCCTTCGCCCGCAAAACCTCGGCCTCGGCCCTAGCCTTGGCTTCTTTCGCGGCGGCTGTCTCAGCTTGACGGCGGGCCTCCTCGTCGGCTTTTCGCTTGGTCTCCACTGCCTCCGCCTTCAGGCGAGCTTCCGTGGCGGCGGCCTCGGCTCGTACTTGGGCTTGCTTGGCTGCAGCGAGTTCCGCTTGCCGGCGAGCCTCCTCGTCAGCTCTTCGCTTGACCTCCGCCGCCTCCGCTGACGCCTTAGCCTCCGCTTGCGCCTTGGCGGTAGCGGCCGCGGCGGCACGCTCGGCCTCGACGCGCTCCTGTTCCCGCCTCTCCGCGGTGAGTGCGCGGGCGTCCTCGGAGAATTGTGCCGTCTGTTGTGCCAGCGAGCTGATTTCCTTTCGATTCGCTTTTCGCGCGAGGGCGCTCTCCGCCAACTTCAGCCCGCCTTCAGCCTTCGAAAAGACATCCGGCGCGTACTTTTCGGCTCCCCGCGATCTGGCGATCTCAACCGAGTTGCGGGCCTCGTACATTTCGAGCGGAACGTTCTTCAAATCTAGCGACAGCGCCAGGGGATTGCCCAACTTCTGGTACTGGCTGCGCTTCATCAATTGATAGTTGGTGACTTCGTAAACCCGCCCCTTGGTGCCCTTGCGCAGCCCGTTCTCCAGGATCAGCAGTTCGCTCGGCTGCCGCACGGCGGAATACGGTTCGGCCGTAACGAAAAGCGAGAAACTCCGCAACTGCGTGGTGGTCTTGAGCTTGCTGTTTCCGTCGTCGTCGAACAGGACTTCTCCCAGATTGACGGCGCTGCCCTCTGTCGACACCGCCCATAGTACGTACGTAAGAAATTCAGCGCCCAAGCTCGTCGGAGTCGACAAACCACGAATCTTCGCCTCTACCGTTGTCACCGCGCGTTTGGCCTCGACCTTTGCCTCGCCCTCGACTTGGGGCATGAGCCCGGTGCTCCTAAGGTCGACGTTGGTGGATCCGCCGTCCACTTGGTAGCCAATCGCCGAGATGGGTCTGCCAGTAGGATTTGAGGGGGGTCCTTGCGGGACTTGGGCCCGAAGGACAGTTGCCGGCAAGAACAATGCTACAACCGCCAGCAGTGGTTGGATGACGTGAACCGAGAAAATACGTGTTTTTCTCATGACTAAACTCCTCTTGGGAGCACTCTTACTTCTTCTTAACCGGGTACTTCTTGAAAATGTCGGCCGCGGCCTTGTCGAGCTTCGCGCGAATCTGTTCCGGATTCAGAGTTCCATTGGGCAAGCTATCGGTCACCAAGGCGAACCACGCGGATTTCTTGGCCAGGCGATCGATCAGATTGAGGTACAGGGTACCCTGGCGATTGTACCGGCCAATGGTGGCAACGGGATCTCCGAGGGTCATATAGGTTCCCGCTTCAACCACCACATTCGCTATGATCACCGCCTCGAGTTGAGGCACCGATTCGGTGAGGACCCAGGCTTGGATCTGAAGATCGGCGTCGTCGGCGACTTCACTCAGGCCTCTTTGCGAGAGCTCCCGCCCAACTGCCTCCTTCAGGACTGGATTCGCCGGGTGATCCTCTATAATCCCTGCCTTGGTCATCACGCGCGGCGGAAACCACTGGTAGGTCCTGTACGAGTTGATATCGACTTTATGCCCTGGGTAGGCTTTTACCTTGCCGGCAGAAACGGTCGTCGTCAGGCTGGCCAACATCAGCAGAGTCAAACCCAAAATCCGCGAGGGAGTTCTCATAAAGTGCTGTTCTCTTGGCCGCAGCGCGGATGCTTAAAGCACGCTTCGACTGTGTAGGAAGGATTCGCAGCCCATGGCAACGACTCAATTTCTTTTGCGCCCTCGCCGTTTGCGTTGGGGCCAGCTTGCGGGTCCCCGAGGAGTCTTCATCATCCCGCTGATCGCCGAAAGCCCCGCCAGTGCTGTATTCTACGGCTGGAGACGACCCCATGACTGACGACGCGGCGTTTTGGCATCGGGTTCAATTCGCCTTCACCATCACTTATCACTATCTTTTTCCGCAACTGACCATGGGGCTCGCCTGGTTTCTGGTGGCTTGGAAGTGGCTCCATTTGCGAACGGGAGAAGCGGGCTATGGCCAGGCTGCGCGGCTCTGGGCACGTATCTTCGGCATCAACTTCGCGGTCGGAGTGGTGACCGGCATCCCCATGGAATTTCAGTTCGGCACGAACTGGGCTGGCTTTTCCAAATATGCCGGTGGAGTCATCGGGCAGACGCTCGCCATGGAGGGGATGTTCGCCTTCTTTCTGGAGAGCGCGTTTATCGGCGCCCTGGTCTGGGGCGACAAACGCCTGGGCCCACGGAGCCATTTCCTGGCCGCGCTGGGCGTGGCGATGGGCAGTTGGATGTCAGGTTACTTTATCCTGGTGACCAACGCGTTTATGCAGTCTCCTAAAGGGCACGCATTCGCGGCAAATGGCTCGCTGCGCATTGCTAGTCTTCGTGACTTTCTACTGAACCCTTGGGCACTCATCGAGTTTTGTCACAACCAGGCCGCGGCGCTGGTTACCGGGTCGTTCGCCATTGCGGCGGTGGGGGCTTTCTACGTACTGCGAGGTGCGGATCGAAAACAGGGTTTGTTGTTTCTGAAGTGGGGCACGGCCGTAGGTTTGTTCGCGTCCCTGCTTGTGGCATATCCCACAGGTGACGCGCAAGCCAAGATGGTCGCCGTTCACCAACCAGCAGCGCTGGCCGCGATGGAAGGACGGTTCCAAAGTGGTCCGATGGCGGACATCACGCTGATCGGCCAGCCCAACGTCCAGAAGCGTCAGCTTGATAACCCCATCCGTTTGCCTGGCATGTTGAGCTACCTGGCCTTTGGAACTTTCCATAGTGACGTGCCTGGGCTCAGCGCATTTCCGGAAGATACCTGGCCGACCAATATCGAATTGCTGTATTACGCATTCCATGTAATGGCAGGCCTGGGTACATTGTTCATTCTGCTGATGGCTGTGGCGACTCTGCTATGGTTGCGCGGTCGTTTGGAGTCGAGCCGCCGCCTGTTATGGGTGCTTATGCTGGCTTTTCCGTTTCCCTTTATCGCGAACACGGCCGGATGGATGACAGCGGAGATGGGGCGCCAGCCCTGGCTGATCTATGGGCTGTTTCGCACGCGACAAGGTTATAGCGAGGCGGTCAGCTCGGGAGAGGCGCTATTTACTCTTATCGGCTTTGCCGGCCTGTACTTCGTACTGGGGTTGGTTTATCTCTTCCTGGTAGGGCGCGAAGTAATCCATGGGGCCGGCAAGTCCGGCGCGCCGGGAGCCGGGGAAGTGGGGCCCGTGTAATGGCGGAACTTTGGTACGCGATTCTTTGTCTGATGATCACGTTATTCGTCGTGTTGGACGGGTGGGACATCGGCGCGGGTGCGCTGCACTTCGTGATCGCCAAAAACCAGGACGAGCGGCGCATCGTAATCGCGGCTATCGGCCCACTCTGGATCTGGCATGAAGTGTGGCTGGTGGGAACGGCCGGTGTGCTCTTCATGGCCTTTCCACAGGCGATGGCCGTCGCCTTTCCGGCCTACTACCTGGCGCTGTTCCTGGTTCTCTGGACCTTGCTTCTGCGCGGTATTTCCCTGGAATTCCGCGGACACATCCCATCCGATCTGTGGCGTGCTTTCTGGGACTTCGTGTTTGTAGTTTCGAACGTCGTGTTGGCGCTGGTCCTCGGAGCGGCCATCGGCAATGTGATTCGTGGCATGCCCTTGAAACCGGACACACCGTTCAGCCTTCCTTTGTTCACCGATTTTGGAACGCGCGGGGCAGTGGGGCTTCTGGATTGGTACACGCTTTCCGTCGCCGTATTCACATTGGTGTGCCTTTGTGCGCACGGTGCGTCCTATTTGGCGCTCAGGGCCGACGGAGAGGTGTATCGACGCGCCAAAATACTGACCAAGTGGCTCTGGCCGTGTACGGCCTTCCTGCTGCTCCTGGTAAGCCTGGAAACCTACCATGTGCGGCCGGAACTGTTCACGGCCATGGCTGGCCGGCCCACCGCATGGGCCATGTTAGTGTTGCTAACCAGCGCATGGGCCGCGATCTTCACAGCGCTGCGATCGGGCGCGGAAACGCGAATGTTTTTCGGAGGATGCGCCCTGATCGCAGGTCTGCTGGGCGCTGCGGCGGCGAGCCTCTTCCCCGTTATGCTGTATTCGACGATAAACCCGGCCTATTCGATTACTGCCTACAACGGTTCGTCGAGCGCCAGCAGTCTGCGGGCGGCGGCCTTCTGGTGGCCGGTAGCGTTTGCGCTAGCTCTCCTCTACGTTAGTTTCATCGCGAAGTATTACAGTGGCCGAGTGCAAACGTCGCAGGACACGCATCATCCCTATTAGCCTGCCTTACGTAGCCCGCTACTCGTTTCCCGGTGGCTGAATATTCTGAGTCTGCCGCCGGACCAGGTTCATTATGTTCTTAGAAATCCTATGAGTTGTGAGCACCCCGGGGCCGCACCAAACGAGGAATGCGAATATGAATTCAAATTCACGGCCATTTCACCTTCTGGCCAAGCCCACCGGCTCCATATGCAACCTCGACTGCAAGTACTGTTTCTTTCTGTCCAAGGAGATGCTCTACCCCGGCGACCGGTTCCGCATGTCCGACGAGTTGCTGGACACCTATATACGGCAGCTCCTGGAGGCGCACCCATCGCAGGAGGTCAACATCGCCTGGCAAGGCGGCGAGCCCACCCTCATGGGGCTCAATTTCTTCAAACGCTCCCTTGAGTACGTGGCGAAGTACCGCAAGCCAGAGCAGAGCATCCTGCATACCATGCAGACCAACGGAACGCTCCTCAACGATGAGTGGTGCGCGTTCTTCAAAGAGCACAACTTTCTCATCGGTCTGAGCGTGGATGGCCCCAAGGAGATGCACGACGCCTACCGAGTCAATAAGGGCGGTGCTGGGAGCTTCGATCAGGTCATACGCGGCTGGGAGCTGTTGCGCCGCCATAAAGTGGACATCAATATCCTGTGCACTATTCACGCCGCCAACGGCGATCATCCAATCGAAGTCTACCGGTTCTTTCGCGACGAGTTGCGCGCCAATTACATGCAGTTCATCCCGATTGTGGAGCGGACCACCGCGGACTTCCTTCCCCTGGCCAATCTGGGCTGGGGTGACCGGCACGGCGCGGAGCGCCCCTTATACACCCAACATGGCGGACTCGTCACCGAGCGGTCGGTTGGCGCCGAACAGTTCGGCCGCTTCCTAATTGCCATCTTTGATGAGTGGGTTTGTCGCGACGTAGGAACGATATTCGTACAGACATTCGACGTGGCGTTGGGGAGCTGGCTTGGGCAGCATAACTTGTGCATTTTCTCGCCTACCTGCGGCGACGCCGTCGCGCTCGAACACAACGGCGATCTGTATTCCTGCGATCACTACGTCGAGCCCGGCTATCTCTTGGGGAATATTCGCGAGACGCCTATGGCACAGCTGGTTGGCTCGGAAAGGCAGCGCGCGTTCGGGCAAGACAAGCTGAAGAGCCTGCCCAAGTATTGCCGGGAATGCGACGTGTTGTCCGCCTGCTACGGTGAGTGTCCGCGCAACCGTTTCATCACGGCCCCGGATGGCGAGCCGGGACTCAACTATCTGTGCGCCGGCTACAAGATGTTCTTCCACCACATCGACCCCGCGATGAAGACCATGGCCAGCCTGCTTCGTAGGGGCCACTGGGCCGACGAGATCATGCAGATCCACGCGGCGCAAGAATTGAGGAACGGCGCGGGAGGGTCCAAGGTGGGCCGCAACGATCCCTGTCCGTGCCGCAGCGGAAGGAAGTTTAAACATTGTCACGGCGGCGCGGAAACCGGTCAAAGATCCGAGGCCGCGCCCGGCATCCGGGTAGGGAGCTAGGGCGATGGCGCAGGTTCGCGAATGGATCGATATCGTTTCTCTTGGAATTGAGGCCCTGGCTGTGGCGATGATGGTCTGCTTCATCGTCGTCGGGACCGTGCGCTGGTTATTTCATTCCGCGAAAGGGATCGAAGGGACCTACCGGAGGTACCGCGATGTGTTGGGGAAGACGCTGCAGATCGGCCTCGAACTCCTGGTGGCCGCGGACATCATCCGGACAGTGGCCGTCGATTTGACATTGCTGAACATCGCCCTGCTGGGCGCCCTAGTGGTGGTACGGACGGCGATTGGATGGACCTTGAGCGTCGAAGTGGAGGGCCACTGGCCGTGGCAGAGAGCAAGAGAATCCGGGCCCGGCCCGGCGGGAGTGCGGTAGAAGGAAACGCGCACATCCATGGATGACATATGGACGACATAGTGACGCGATTTTTTGAGAACCTCCTGGGCCGCGTTCACGGCCCCATGAATTTTCGGCTGATCTTCCAGCCGCTCATGGCGATCATCTTCGCCGTCCGGGACGGAAGGAAGGATGGACGTGAGGGACGGGTGCCCTATTTCTGGGCACTGTTCACCGAGCCGGGGCACCGGCGTGACCTTCTGCGGCACGGCTGGAAATCTGTGGGTAAGATTTTCGTCATCGCCCTCATTTTGGACGCGATCTACCAGTTCATCGAGGTCCGCTGGTTCTACCCGGGCGAAGCAGTGGTGACGGCGACGGTCCTGGCAATTGTCCCTTACCTAATGCTCAGAGGCCTGGTAAACCGCCTTACAAGTAGGAAGAGATAGGATGCATGGACGACGAAACTCCGAAGCCAGTGTCCGATGAGCACTCGGAAAAGACCGATGTTGGTACGCACCTCGCGCAGCAACGCACAGACCTGGCGATGGATCGGAACTTCCTGGCTGGTGAGCGCACGCTCATGGCCTGGATCCGCACGTCGCTCGCCATGATCAGCTTCGGGTTTACCATCGGTAAGCTCGGCAAGATCCTGCAGGACATTGAATATAAGGGGCTCCTGGGTAACACCCGTACCGTGAGCATCCAAACCCTGGCGTACTTTCTTGTCATCCTGGGGACCGTGGCGCTCTTGGCGGCCGCTTTGCAGCACTGGCGCCGCGTCCGCGACCTCCGCCGCATGGGTCTGGGACAAAAGTTCAGCATTACTTTTATCGTGGCGCTATTGCTCGCCGCGGTGGGAGGTTTCGCGCTCACTTCGCTGGTGATGTCGTTGTGAAAAGTGGAGGTCATGAAGACGAGGACGTGTTGGAGAAAGATAGCTCTACTGACTGCGGCCGCGATTCTGCTGGCGCCGGCGCCTCCGTGGGCTCGGGCCCCACCGTGGTGAGCCCAAGCGCCGGCTCCAGTTGGAGGTTTCGCCTGTCGGCGACGTTTCTCTTCCGTCCATCAGGCGGGCGGTGGAACAAAAAAGAGCCGCGCGATTCCATAGCTACATCCTGACCGCCAGGACATCGATATCGTCGCCTGCCTGACTGCGGGGGTCAAAAAAAGGAGTTTCTGTGACACGAAAGACACACGTGTTGACATCCGTGATGCTGCTGGGTGCGGTCACCGCGGCAGCAGCATGCGCAGGCGAGATTGGCCACTTCGCTCCCGGCGTGTTCAATATTCGCGACCTCGCGGTTCCCCCGCCCGGATTCTATGGGTTGATTTACAACTACCGCTATTCGACGGATCACGTAAACGATGCCAACGGCAACCGGCTCAGTTCCGTCACCATCGGAGGCCCGGGGGGCCGGAGTCTCACGGTAGGCGTCGATCTCGACGTCTCCATATACGCGCTGGTTCCAGCCCTGGCCTGGGTCTCCCACAAGAAGGTGCTGGGGGCGAAATATGGCGCGCTTCTTGCCCCTACGTTTACAAATGCCAGTCTCAACGGGGTGCTTTCCGCTGGAGTCGGAGCGGGCCGGAGTGCCAGTACCGGGCAGTTTAATGTCGGGGACATATTCGTGCAGCCGGTTTGGCTGGGCTGGACCGGGACGCACACTGACATTTCCTATGGCTATGGTTTCTACATCCCCTCCGGGAAATACCAAATCAATACTTTCACGTTGCCGGTGGTTGGTCCTGTGCGCGCCGAGGCGGCCGACAATACCGGATACGGCTTCTGGACGAATCAGAACCAGGGAGCGCTTTACCTGTACCCTTGGGCCGACAAACGGATGGCCATTCAAAACGCATTAACCTGGGAGATCCACCAAAAGAAAAGGGGCTTCAGTCTTACCCTGGGCCAGAACCTCACCTGGAACTGGGGCTTGAGCCAATTCCTTCCCTTGAAGAAGGACCATTCACTCCTCCTCGAAGCCGGCCCCACCGGCTACAGCTCGTTTCAGGTTTCCGATGACAGCGGTGGCGCCGTCCGCAACCCTGGTGTGCATGATTCGGTGCACGCGGTGGGCGTACAAGTTGGGGTGACTTCCGTCAAGAAGGTGATGAGTTTTAACTTTCGTTGGGCGCATGAATTCGCCGCAGTGGACCGTTTCCAGGGCAGTTCGCTCGGGCTGAATTTCAGTATGAGGTTTCCGGCGGACTGAATCATCCGGAATGGGAGAAAGGTCTCTGTCGAACGCGGACAGCCACGAGCGGGGTCACGTTAGACATGTTTTCTCACCTTTCACCTTGAGTGAATCAGAAGGTGAACATGAGCTGAGCCAGAGGAACCCAACCTGTCAAACCTCCGACGTATGGCGTAATCAAACCTCCGACGGGGGACTTGTGCACACGCATGCCTTCCCCCGTGATCCACATGCGATGGTCGCGGACGAAATACCAGTTGAAGCCACCCGCGTATTCGTAGGAGTTTCCGAACTGGCCGAAGACGTGCGATGTGCGTGCGAACAATTCCAGCCTCCTTGGGACGACAAAATCGGCCAGCGAGAATTCGAATCCGTGATCGAACGTGGATTTAAGAGGAAGGGGCCCATCCGCAACGAAGTCATTCAGCCAGCGGAAGTAGTATTGCCCATTGACGGACATCCCTTCCCATTTGAGGCCGCCATCGATTGCCCACATGCGGTAAGTGAGATCATCGACGGTCACGCCCGGCGCAAACGCTCCCGTGGCGAACGTCAGCACGCCGTCGGAATTGGTCATCGAGGTGTTCTCCGGGTTGCTCTGATCGAGATTCGAAAAACGATTCTCCCTGGACCTGGTGAAACTCGTACCCACTCGAATAACGGCTTTCTCATGCGCGTAGAAGTCGTTGTAACTGTTGCGCGCTTTCCCTGTCGGCCCGTACTGTCCCAGCGGCTCCCACCAGACGCTGCCTGAATAGTCCAAGTGTGTGTCGATCTTGGCGGTAGGGATCGCCAGCGTGTTCAGACCGTTGCCAACCTGCAGAAAATAGTTGAGCCCCTTCAGCGGCTCCCCGGTGGCCCAGACTCCCTGGGTGAATCCGGGCCGGAAGAAGTTATCCGCCATGCTCCGCTCACTCGCGGCAAAATAGGGAAATGTGTAGGTTAGCGTGCGGGAACCCGGAACACCCCAGTAACCGGCGTTCAGGGTTAGGCCTTTATTGAATCGATAAGCGATTTGCCCGCCGTGAACCACCGCGGTGGTCGTGTTGGTTGTCCATATATAGAGGCCGTATGTCAACCTGGGGCTGAACACCAAGCCACTGAACGTGACCATACTGCGATTGATACTGAAATCATTGCGCTGTAAAACGTCATGGACAACCCCCAAGTGGTCGGTGAAGGTGCTATTCGTGTTCAGCGTGTTGGTGTAGCGGAACTGGGTAATATCATTGATCCTCAATTGGAACGGAAACTTAGAAGCGTCGGACGTCTCCACGACCATGAAGCCGTCTCTATACTTGTCGCCCAGCTTGCCCATCCAACTGGCGGAGTCGGCCTCGGACACTTGGCCAGCGGCAGATTGCGGGGGAGCCTGCGGGGCTGCGTCCGGCTCCGCCGAGGATGCCTGGATCGTCGTCGAGGGCGCGGCGGGTGCAATCGCGGGACTGGGCCGCTGCGCTGCGGTCTGCTCCCCGCCGGCCGTAGCGGCGGCTCCGTCAAGGCGGCGTTGCAGCTGCTGCATCAGCGACAGCATCGCCTTCTGCTGCTCTTCAAGATTGCGAAGCTGTTCGCGCAGGGCGGCATTCTCGGCCTTCACTCCTGCCACTTCGCTCTCCAGACTCCCCCGCGAGCCCGGCGTTTGGCCCTGAGCGGAAATCACGAATAACAGTGCCAAGGTCAATGCTAATGGGGCTGAGAGTCTAGCGGCTGCCGGTAGCAACATGGTTGGTTCCTTTCAGCAGTTTGATCTCGTCGCGGTGAGCGCCATTCACAGCGATGTTGAAGGAGACGGCGATGCGGGGCGTGTGACCCGCGTAAGGATGGACCCAATGATAGAGCCAGCTTGGGAATATGACGAGCAGCCCGGCTTCGGGCAAGACTCGGACCGGCTCCCCGTAGGGGTCCCCCGGCGCGGTCACGGCTTCGACGCCCGCGCGCGGGTCGAGGAACTCCAGAACTCCGCTGAGCGGGCGACCCGGACTGGGATCGCCCGCATCCACGTAATAGACACCGGACCAGGCGCTGTCCGGGTGAGAGTGCGGCGCATGGTAGGCGCCAGTGCGGCAAATCGTAGCCCACGCGGTTGTGGACAGCGATCCCTTGAACGCCCCGAACCCGGCAGCGGCATCGACCATTTTGTTCACAGCCCACTTGATCCACGTCGTCAACGCGGCCACGTCGGCGTCCGGACGATCGAGGAAATCAGTTTGCGAGTGCCAGCCACCGATGTTGCTCCGGCCGAGGCTTCCGTACTTTGCCTCCTCTGCGAGGACGACCGTCCGCAGACCGTCATTCATCGCGTTGGCGTCTGGCACGCGCAACCGCCCGATCAGTGTCGGAAACGCCGGCGTAACGTCCAGTTCCATAAAGTGGAGTTCCTGCCCGATCAGCAGAGCGTCACTGAGAGGGCCAGTCCGGCTTCACTGGTTTCCTTGTACTTGGAGTTCATGTCCTTGGCGGTTTGCGCCATGGCCGTGATCGTTGCGTCCAAATCAATGCGATGTCTGGATTCGATCTCATTGCTGGCAATGGCCCAAGCGGTCCAAGCCTTAACGGCGCCAAATGCGCATCGCTCGATGCACGGGACCTGCACAAACCCGGCGACCGGGTCGCAAGTCATCCCGAGATGATGCTCGAGCGCCGATTCGGCCGCGTTTTCGACAACCCGGGCATTCGCATCGTATGCCGTCGCAATCATCGCCGCAGCCATCGCTGACGCGACGCCGATTTCCGCCTGGCAACCGCCCTCGGCGGCAGACAGAGTTGCATTGTGCTTGCACAGGTATCCGATCGCCGCCGCTGCGAGCATGCCCTGGCGAATCTTTTCCGGTGGAAGCTTACGCCCTCCTTCGCCTAAGCCGTAGACCAGAGCGGGCATGACTCCGGCGGAACCCCCTGTCGGCGCGGTGACGACGAGGTGGCCACGCCCGTTTTCCTCGGACCCCGCCAAAGCGTAGGCCGCGAGAACGCCGATGCCGCGGTCTGACTGATACGTGTCGTCCATGGCACGCTTATAGACGGTCGCCGCTTTGCTCTGCAGTTTGATCGGACCTGGCAACACGCCGTCCGGCGCATTGAGCCCTGACTTCACAATCGCGACCATCGCGCCCGTGATCTTGTCAACGAACGCGTTGACGTCCTGCTCGCTTTTACCCGAGATCGACGTCTCGTTAGCCATGATGACTTGCGCAATCGTCAGCTTGTTTTCCTCTGCATGGTGTCGCAACTCCTTCATCGTGGAGAACGGATACTTCGGTTGATTCTTCTTCGGAGGCGTATACCCCTTCCACTCAATGAACCCGCCGCCCACCGAGTAATACTCCTGCTCAAGGAGCACTTTGTTCCCCGCCAAAAGCTTCGCCGTCATGGTGTTCGGATGCGGAAAGTCCCCCTTGGGAGCGTCGAAGATGACATCCTTCAGAGTCAGATTTAACGTCTTAGTCCCGAGCTTCACGGGGAACGTCTGATTCGGATTGGCTTTCATACCGTCAAGAAACGCGGGATCTACAGTCGCCGGCTCCTGTCCTACCAAGCCCGCGAGCGCGGCGCGCTCCGTGCCGTGGCCCAAGCCAGTCGCGCTGAGGCTCCCGAAAAGGTAGACCTTTAGCGCTGTCGCTGTAGCGAGTTGGTCCGCCGGTAGTTTGGTGCAGCGCTGATAGAAATCGTAAGTAATGCGCATCGGGCCGATCGTGTGCGAGCTTGAAGGCCCGGGGCCTACCTTATAGAACTCGTCGATCGTGGTCATCACCGGCCCTTTTTGCTTTTTCACGACATCCAGATTGGGGGAGAGTGGCACATTCGGCGGCGGCGCCGTGGACCTCTGCGTTCGCTCTTGGGCAGAGATACCAGTGCCCGTGATCACCGCGGTCGCGCCGATTACAGCGCTCCGCATCAGGAAAGTCCGCCTGTCTGCATTAGCTGGAATTTCCGCTGAAATTACATCCCTCGTGCTGCCTAGCGAATCGGTTTCGCCTGGCCGCTCCGTCGCGATCGGGTCAATCTCTGGAACCGTCTTTTTATCTCGTGACATGTATCTTCCTTCCTTTTCGCGGGCTTCCGGGCTGACAACCGGTCTGGGGTCAGTCCTTGGGGGAGAACGATGCTTCTCGCGCCAACCGGATTCAAAATATTTCATGAGCCGGTTCCCCAATTCTCGAGTTGTTCCGGAATCCTAATGGACGAGCAGTGTGGCGAACTGCGGAGTAAGCCCACGATCGGACGCCACTTCTATCCCCCGACTCTGAACGCGAAGTTATATTTGGCCGAGAATTGAATACGGTAGTCGGGGATGTGCCAACCACCCTTGTTGTCCCTATAGCCCCACTGGAATTCCGGCCCAAACATGACGTTTTTCACTGGGTAGAAGAGGATATTCGTCACCGCGTATTGACCAGACTTGAAGGAATCTGCCGACTGACCGTTGCTATTGTCGATATCCAGCCGTGAGTACCCGATGGTGCTGGTAACCTTCTCGCTCCAGTTGAGGTCCAGGAATCCGGTGAGTCCCAGAGCCGGAAGCGCCTTGCCCAAAATCGGCGTCTTGGTGTTGGAGAAGTTGTTCTGAATCCCGACATCGGCAGGCGCGTCGTTCATGTAGTTCTGGACTCCCTCGCCGTAGACCGCCGAGAGGCGCAGCACGTGCCTGGAGAGCTTCACGCTTGAGGTTAGGCTGACGCCCCAGGCATTCACGGAACCGCTAAGGTCCCGGGTCGCCGTTGCATTCAAATCGTCCCACAGGACCCTGCGATAGAGTCCCCCAACCTGAACGTGCCCCCCTTTCCCGGCCAATCGGAAGTGGCTGGTGATGTCCGGCATCGGGCTGCGTGGCTTTACGCCCTGGAGTTCAATGCGGTCCGCGTAGATGCCTTGGTCGGCACTGGCCCCCGGACGCTCCGCGGCAATCATCAAATTCGAGTCCCCCTTCGACCACGCTGTGAAGCGGAACTGAACGTTTCGGTACCATATAATGCCGTTTGGGCCCCAGTATTCGAGTTCGTTCGGAAATATATCGGTATCCACGAACGTGCTCCAGTATTGACCTGCTCCGAATCTCCCCAGTTGGCCCCAGGCGTGCCGCAGCCGGAAAGTGGTCTGCCCAGCGTCCGGGCCGGTGCCAAAGAGTTCAAATTCGAAGATTGTCTTGAGTTCGCCGAGCCCCGTTGGAACATAGCCGGTGAGGCCCAACCTACTCTGCCGCACGCCGGTATACCAATTTCCGTCTTTGCCAAATTGGTCCCTAGAGACAGGCAGTTTAGTCGGCCGTACCACGTCAAACCAGGCCGGATCATTCTGCTTGAAATCGTAGCCGGCATCCAACATGGCAAAGCCAGTGATGTCCAAGTAGGGCTTGGCCGGTGCGTTCGGATCCGGGGCAGCGGCCTGGGCCCAGAGTGAGAGGGAACCAGCCAATAACTGGACCCCGGCTAGAATCAGAAAGCGTTTCCAAAACCCGAAGCGGCAATGCTTCGCGTCTAAAAATTGAACGGCCTTAATGGGAGTCATAATTGCCTCAATGCAAACAATTTCCGAAAGGCGCATTTTTTTTGAAAGTTGGTTTTGATTGAGCTGAACGCGTACTAATCCCTCCCAACGACCCCGCCGCTGGCGCCTTACTTCTTCGGCTTTGACGGGCCAGCGCAGGCTGCAACCTGGTCGGCATTTCCGGGAGCCTCAAGGGCGCTTCAGGCCGGGAAGCGTGTCCGGCTGGGACTGGAACTTAACTTCCCTTCTGGTTGTGCCGATTGCGGCGCTTGGACGGGGCGAGTTGCGGCAGCCATGTTCTTGTTGTTTGCGATGGCGACTTTGCAGGCCCAGGAAGCGATCCAATTCGCAAAGAAGTCATCGTCCGGTTCGCTTATGGAACTAGTTTCCGCTGAACTCATTGGCATGTTCCTCGTTTTAAGCTCCTAATGCTTCGGATCTTTGTGCGGACTTTAGAAATTTTGCCGTCGTGAAACTTATCCTTATCGAACGCTTTAATCCTCGGGAACCTGGCCCGGCGGCCATGGTCACTTCCTTTCGAGTTCCTCCGCGAGAATGGGCACGCCCTTGGCACAAGCTTGAACGCCCATCGAAACGCAAATCTGCAGGACCGCCATGATCTCTTCCGGCGTCGCCCCCGCCTGGAGCGCGCCTTTAATGTGCCGGCGCGTGCCGGGCGCGTACATGTGCGTGATGGACGCGTCGAAGGCGATGCTCATCAGCTCGATGAACCTCGGCGTGAAGATTCCGCTCTGGTAGATACTGCCTACTGCAAAGGCGAATAATTCCTCGGTCCAGAGCGGGGAAAGATCGTAGAGCGGGTCCCACGCCGTATTCCACTGGCCCATCTTCCGCATCTGGTCGCATGCCGGGGTCTCCGGCTTCGTGCCGCCGCTGGCATTCACTCCCGCCGCCTTCATTTCCTCCAGGAGAATGGGCGCGCCGAGGCTGCACGAATGAACTGCCACCGCGGCGCCGCCCTTGAGCACTCAGAGAATCTCGTCGCGCGTCGCGCCCGCGTCGAGCGCGGCGCCTTGTTGCCGTCCTTGCGGTTTGGCGGCAAGCCGAGGTTCTCTAGGGTTTCTTCAGTGGACTTGTAGGTGACGCCGATCTTCAACATCTGCCGCGTCTGATCGGCCGTGGCGATCGGACGGCCCAGTTCATTGGCCATGTTGATTTGTTTCTGAATCATCTGTAGCGTGCTTACGCGCACGCCTTTCTTCACGTCCCAGAGATTGTCCTCGAGACCGGCGCGGGTGTGCTGCCCGAGCGCGTTGGTCTGCTCAGACACGGCTACTCCGGAGAACCCACCAACGCTATCGCGCATCGATCGCGGTGTGTTTTAGTGCAGCCTTTTCTCAACTCGAAGCCATCGGTGCTTCGGATCTAAGTGCGGACTCAAAACATTTTCCGCGGGGTTTCGTGCGGTCACAGGGGCTACCGCTCGGCCTGCTCCCAGGCAATAGTTTTTGAGTCTAGCCTCCAGTGCGGATCATCATGCAGGTAGTCCGCCGTTATCACAGCGGTAATCTAGACCGGCATTCCGATCCGCCGGCTCGGAGGGAGAGATCATGACTGTTTCCGTTCAAACAGACCACGGTAATGAACTGTTGGCTTCCCGACTTGAACCGGCCGAACTCGATGTACTGAGGGAATGGTTTTGCTATACCAAGCCCATCGGTCCCAGCATCAAAATCATCGCGACACCCGCGTCCGATGAACCAAGTGGCTTTTGCGTGGTAGCGACTGGCAACCAACCTGGGTGCGTTGAAACGGTTGAAGCGCTCGAGCTGCCGGTCACCAGCGGTTTCGGACATCACGCGGTCAAGGGATTGCCCCGGGCTGCGTCATGAATCACGGGTTGTCATTCGTTTCTTGCCACGTCTTGTCCGGGTTGTAGAGCTCCATACTCTTGACGATTTTGAGCGAATCCGGCCCCAAGTCCTTCTGGTATACCACCCCGTCGTAGCTGACCATAAACGTATTCACGCCTGTGACCCGATATTCGGCGGGTACCGCAACCAGTGCAAAACCGCCAATCATCGCTCCCCCGATTACATAGTCGAGCTTGCCTAAGAATGCATCCGGGCCCTGTCCCTTCAATACCTTGAAATAGTAGCCGTGGAAGGGCTTGCTTTTCTCCACATAGCCTTCTTCGAGGGCGCTTGCTACCCCTTCTCCGACGGGACCTCCCCAACTGCCGTCGGGATTTCGCCACGCCAGCCCATCCTGTTTCCCGGGCGTGCTGATAATTTTCTGAGCGTATTGATTCACCCCGGAATTGTCGTGGACCCGCGCCGCGTATTCCTTCTGGGCTTCCACAAAGCCGCGGCAAATGTTGATGGCTTCCAGCTCGTTCTCTCCAATGCGCCGGAACAGAATCTCCGCCAGGCCCGCCTTGGTATCGAAATACCACTTTCCCGTTTTCTCGACGAGGGGAATTGGCAGAGGCCAATCCTCGTTGCCTACCGACAGGATGGCGCGCTTGGAATCCTTCGGGTCTTTGGCCACCACATTCTTTTCGCGGGCTTTCGCGGCAAATGTAGTAGCACGGTTCTTATCCTGAACGGGGTCCGCTGAGGATACTAAAGCCTGGCCCTCCGGTCCGAGGATGTTTATGAGAGCGGGAACGTCGTAATCGGCCGCTGCCTTTACAAGAGTGTCGGCAGCCAATTGCGGCGTGGCAAATGACAGCTGTGGCGCAGCCGCGGCTGCGGTTGGTTTCGCTTGCGGCGCTGCGTGGACCAGCGTTGCCAGAGCACACGACAAGGCGGCCACCTGGACGGCCATCAGGGCTTTCGATGTGACCACGCAGAATGTATTGGATCTCATGTGTTTGTCCTCGATCATGGCTTGCTTACCTCCGCCGCCCGCCGCCCCGGGAGCCGCCTCCGCGGGAACTCATGCTGGAGGATCCCCGGGAACTGCTGGCTCGCGCGCTGCTCCCGCTACTTCCAGCGCCGCCGAAGGCTCCGCCGCCGCTGCGGGACGCACTACTGCTCGAGACGCTCCGGTTGCCCATGCGGTCCGAGCCGCCGCCACGACTGGCCGCGCTCGGTTGTTGCCGGGTGGAAGCATCGGAACGATTCCCGGCGCTTAGCTGCTGCCCGCCTTGGTTTTGCCGGGCGCTGGCCTGTCGGCTGGCTGTCGACGCTCCTCCAGTCGTGCCGCCGAATCTGTTGGCCGTGGCCTGATTTGAATAGGGAGCGCCGCCGCGGTGCTGCGCATTGTGCTGCCAGGTGCTGTTTCCGCCGCGATTCCCGCTGTTGACGTTATTCTTCCTATTGGAATTGTTCACGAAGTTATTGTTGTTGTTGATGTTGATGTTGTTGTTGCCGCCGCCCCACCCGGCATTGTATCCCCAGCCTCCGCCCCAGGCCGCCCCCATAGCTATGCCAACGCCAAAGCCTATGGCCGCGCCCGCGACGTAGGCTCCGACCGGCGGATAGACGATGGGAGGATAGGGGTAGACTGGCGGGCCGTACACCACTGTGGGGTTATAGCTGGGAACGTAGACGACCTGTGGGTTAGCCTGCTCAATCACCACCACGGTCTTGTTCTCCACCACCTTGGTTTCCACTTTTTGTTGCTCAGTGGATTTCAAGTTTCCCGCACCCTGGGCCTTCAGGCGCATGCGCTGCACTGCGTCCATCACGTCGCCCTGTTGGGCTAAAAAGGCGTTACCGAGGTCCGTAGTCCACGTGATGTTTTCGGCGAGTTGCTTGACCGCATCGGGCAGCGCCGCCATGCCCTGTACGCTGGGGTCCCAGTCTTCCTTCTCTACGGCGGCCACCAGCGCCTTGTCTTTCAAGTCTTTGTGCTTCATCAACCACTGCTGGAGCTGGACTATTTCCAGAGGATAGGTGGACGCGGCGAGCATCTGAGCCAGCAGCGGATCCGGATAGAGCGCGATAGGTGCCACCAGCGAATCCAACTGGTCGTTCGGAATTTTAGGCGCCTCTGTTTTCGGCGCCTCTGCTGGCGGCGGCTGCGCATACACGAATGCGGAGCTGGGCAGTAATAGAAATACGCAAAGCAGAGATAATGGGCCACGGAAGACACCGAACGGCCCTCCCTGATGCTGCGGGGCTGACTGTGTTTTCATCATCTTGTATCTCCTTGCCGGCCCCCAATCGGCGGGAACTTCATTTCGGAGTCCTTTGAATGTCTCGTAAACTCACGAGCGTCGACAGTAAGAATGCAGATTCCGGGCCGCGGATTCTAATTGTTTTGAAGCGCGGGCCATGCGGAAGCGCCGGCCCTCATTTCGAATCCGCTAGATCGTGCTTCTCGGTCTGCACGAATCGAAAAGGCGCCGCGGAATAGCGGAAACTCAAAGAATTTGAATCGCCGGCGTGTTGCAGCGAATCGTTGCCAACATGCCTGGGCGTGCTCTAAACGTCGTCCTCATCGCGAAAGGAGAAAGTGTATGAAAAGACCAACGGTACTTTTGTCGGCCGGCGCGGAGCGCATATGAGCGAGAGGCTTGGTACGAAGGCAGTCGGAGCGCGACAGTGGGTACTTGTCGCGTTGTTCGTGAGTGCCGCTGCCGCTAATGGGCAACCGACGTTTGAAGTCACTCCCCTGGTGGGCGGCAAGTTCGGCGGCAGCATGAAGCTGGAGCAAACAGGGCAACCCAATCGTCTTACCCGGCTGGACGACTCTCTCAGTTACGGCGTGGCTGCTGGATTTCGATTTGATGGGGAGGATTGCGAGCGCTGTGACGTCGTCGAGTTCCGCTGGATGAGGCAGAACACACACCTTAATATAGAAAACATAAGGCCCCCTGTTACGGTAGATCACTTCTTGGGCGATTTCACGCACGAGTTTCCTCTCCGGGAGACTCAGGATCGCGTAAGTCCGTTCGTGACCGCAAGTCTAGGTGTAGCTTACCTCGCGACACCCGTCGAGAGCCGCACCAGGTTCGAGTTCGGTTTCGGAGCCGGCATCAAGGTGTTTCCTAGCCGCCGCTGGGGATTCCGGATTCAGGTGGAGTACCTGCCGATGGTTTTGAACGCTGAAGTCCAGAGAGTGGTTTGTGCTGGAGGTTGCATCATCGCAATAAACGGTGGCGTGATGAATCAGTTTCTAGTGAGTCTCGGACCGACTATCCGATTCTGAGCGGGCAGCATGATGGGTGTCTGCAAAGGACCGGCAGATGCCGAACCGAAAAGAAAATTACGAGTGAACCAACCGAGCATTCTCGTTTCGCGATAAGTTGCGCCGACGCCACGGATCTTAGTAGGCGACTCCGCTTTGCGCTGCGTGAACATTCGGCCTGAAATGGAGAATTGACGTTCCTCGTTCACTCTCGTTCAAGGGTGGATTGCGCCGAACTCGCAGCGTCTGCCATTCGCGAATCCCCATATGGGTTGCTGAGGTCAGCGATTCTGCCGGAAAGTTGAAGCAAGGTCCTGGCCGCCGACTCTATTTCAATGATCATTTGTACTTGCTCAGGAGTTAGATTTTCCTGCGAGTATACCGCCAGGTACTCGCATGCGCTGATGATGCTGCTGATCGGATTGTTGAGGTCGTGAACGGCGTTAGGCAGCCTTGCCGCGTCTTCCTCACGCGGAGTCAGGGTTGCGAGTACAAGAATGCCAAGCGGTGTTTGCGAGCCGTGTAACAGGAGACTCCTAGGGGATCCCCCGTAGTGAATCCTCATTTCCCATCCCAGTGTGACGCCCCGAGTGCGGACAGCCTCCAGAAAGGCCATCAAGCTAGCGTGCTCAATCAAGGTAACCAGCGAACCTGCGGAGGCGGATCCACTTGACCCCGGCAATTGTGCTCTGACATCGCCGATGATCTGGCCATCGTTGTCACACAGAAACGCACAACAGGACGCGCTGCTTTCATTAGGAAACGATAGTTCAGAACCGCCCCGGCGCGAAAACACTCCGGACCTCCTCTGCACGGCCTCAGAGTCGCCTCCTCAATGGTCGAACTGCCCGCGGTTTACGAAGCCTCGGCCGCTCTGGCGGTGCCCATCCCTACTGCGACACGCCTAAGGATGCCGAACTTGGCCAAGCGATGCAAAAAAGTCTTGCGGCTGATGTTTAGGTAGGCCGCCGCACGGGACTGGTTTCCGTCGAACTTGTGGAGCGCTTTTGTGAGGAGTTCCTTTTCCACCGCCTCGAGGTCCAAGCCTTGCGCCGGAAGCTCGATGCGTATCAGCTCTTCGGAAGTGCCGGCGTCTCGCATCGGCTCCGGTAAATCGTTCATTGTGATTTCGTTTCCGTCACAAAGCACAATGAGGCGCTCTATGAGGTTCTCCAGCTGCCGGATGTTGCCAGGCCAGCGATAGGCAGTAAAGGCGGGCAGCAAATCCGGCGGCAATCTGAGGTTCGGCACGGAGTGCTTCTGTTTGCCCTTCTCGAAGAAGTACGGCACCATCTCGAGGATGTCGGACGGGCGCTCGCGCAGGGGGGGAATCTCGATGGGCAACACCGCAAGCCGGTAAAACAAGTCTTCCCGAAAGGCCCGGTCTTCTACCATGGCTTCCAGGTTTCGATGAGTAGCGGAGATGATCCTGACGTCAACCTTGGTCGGCCGTGTCGAACCAATCTTATCGATCTCGTGCTCCTGAATGAGGCGCAGGATGCGAACCTGCAATTCAAAAGGCATCTCCCCGATTTCGTCAAGGAAGACGGTGCCTCCATCCGCTGCTTCGATGCGGCCTTTCTTGTGGGTCAGAGCACCCGTGAAGGATCCCTTTACGTGACCAAACAGTTCGGACTCAAGCAAATCGCGTGGGATCGCCCCGCAGTTGATGGTAACCATGGGACGATCCCTGCGCAGGCTCCTGAAGTGAATCGCTTTGGCCAACAACTCCTTGCCTGTACCTGTCTCGCCGGTGATGAGAATCGTAGCATCGGAAGCCGCCGCCCGGCTGGCGAGACTGATGGTGTGTGCAAAGCGGGCAGAGGAGCCGACGATATTTTCAAATCCAAACTTCTCATCCAGGCAAGCCCGGAGGAGTCCCACTTCCTGGGTAAGTTGACGGTGATCGATGGCCCTCTGCACCAGTTCTTTCAACGCATAGTGTTGGAGCGGCTTGGTGACATAGTCGTAAGCCCCCGATTTCATGGCTTCGACTGCACTGGCGACGGTTCCATATGCAGTCATGACGATGACGATCAGGTCGGGATGTTCCATCTTGACCCGCTTCAGCAGATCCACGCCGGACATCCCCGGCAGGTGGAGGTCAGTCAGCAGGACATCGTAGGGCAACTCTTCGAGCATCCCCAACGCCTGCTCTGCTGTGGCGGTCGCGGAAGTAGTGAAGCCTAGCTTGTTAAGGTGCAGTTCGGTGACGCGTCTGAGGCTGTCATCGTCCTCTACTACTAGGACCTTGCCAGCGGCCATTGGTGTCGTTCGCGGCGCAGCGGAAGCCAAACCGAAAACTCTAGTCCCTTCCCAAGGTTTATCTTCCCACTGATTCTACCACTGTGCTGGCGGACGATGTTCTGGGCGGCGGCCAGACCCGCGCTTGACGTTCCCGGGCGCCACCCGAAGAATCGATTTGCAACCCTCCGCAAGAAAGGTCCTTGACCGCTCACGTCTATTACAACGCCGTCACCTTCGCAGTGGGCATCCAGGACCATTGCGGTTCCTGCAGTCGCGGCCTGAGTGGCATTAATTATCAAAGACACAAGGAGGTTCCGGATTTGGTCCGGGTTGCACTGGATTAGAGGTATGTCCGGTGCGATTATTTTGCGCAGGACGATGCCACGACCAGAAAGGACAAACTCGGCCTCGTGGACAGCTGCGTCGATAATTGGTGTGATGTCGGCTTGGCAGGCTGGTGGCGGCGTTGCCTCGCGGCGCTGCTGGAGCAGGCCCATAATGCTGGCGGAAAGGTGTCTGCACTCTTTTACGATGATGCCAACAAGTTCCTGGCGCAGTTCGGCAGGCGTATCACTTTCTCCTAAGAGTCGCGCCGCGCTTTCAATACTGGCAAGAGGACTCGGATCGAGGATGATCTCGGGTTCGGGGATCCGGCTCAGCGCGGGCCAAGGGTCTGCCTCTCCCGCGGAATACAGTTTTGGGAAACGGGGCCGTATTTTTGACAAGCCTCCAAGCAATCCAACCACGGCGAAGTCCGGTGCCAGGATGCTCGACCAAGAGACGTCACCCAGCCCCCGTGAAGCGGCCACGACCGCGCACAAGAGTGACGCAGTTACTCCGGCGAAAAATCCTGCAAATGAGCCGTGCTTAGTCCCCACCAACGCTATGGGTAGGTAGAAAGCGCACCTGACGGCATGCCACCATATCCCCGGCCCCGGGAGCCACATGAGTGCCAAAGTCAATCCCACGCTCATCACAACAGCTACAAATATCTGCATTGGCTAGAGTCCACCTCGGTCGTGCTCCTCTGCGAATGAAACGTTCAGGGTCGCCGGTGACATTCAACCACCGTCCCACTGGAGTCCAAACAGCCAGCGAAGCACCGAAGCGGCCCCGCATTCTTCCGTGGGCCATGAGCAAAGATGCCTCAAAAAGCGGGCGGATGTATTTTCTGCTCTGAATGAAGGCACCGCGATAGGGGGCCCGAAAGTCGGACTGCACCCAAAAAAAGTAAATCCGCGGCGCTGTTTGGTCATCCATCCCCCATGCGTCGGCGTCGCCTCTTTTCAATCGCGGTTCTCGTGGTGTGTTTCGCATACATGGCGCAAGGTCACGCGATCCTGTTGACTGCGACGCCTGCGATCGGACAAGTGGTGCACGGACCCGATATCGAGGTCAGCCTTCGGTTCAACTCGAGAGTGGACGCAAAAAGGTCCAGGATCACACTCGTCCCCCCGGGTGGCGTTCCACGGACTCTCAACCTGAGCGAGCGATCCTCGCCGGATTGCTTGAATTCGCAGATACACGGTTTGGAAAGCGGAGCTTATACTCTGCAGTGGCAGGTGCTCGCCGTGGACGGCCATATCTCGCGCGGCGAGGTGTCCTTCCGCGTTCAATTAGGATCCGAGTGACGGTACTTCTCGATATATTCGGGTTTCTATCGGTCTTGCTACGCGGCCTGCAACTGGCTTTCGAGGCCTTGGTGGTGGGCGGAGTCATTTTCTTCACAGGGATTGGGCGCGCGACAGTGGACCAGGCACTTTCCAGGGTCCTGACACGATGGCTCATTTGGGCAGCAGTGATGCTGGCAGGAACGCAGATCTGCGCCGTGACCGTGAACTCGGCGATTCTCGTCGGATCCACCAACATGGGCCTGGATGAACTCATTGGCGCGGGCTTCTGGATTTCCGGGATGCTGGTGGTAGCCGGGGCGGTGGCGGTGGGCACGCTCGTGCGAACCCCGCTGGCTCGAATCGCATGTCCCGCTGCCTGCGTTATGATTCTGGCTGGTTCGGTTATGGCCAGCCATTCTGTCGCGCGGTTGGAACACCGCGGTGTGCTGGTGGCCTTGACTCTTGCTCACCATCTGGCGAGCGCGGCCTGGATCGGTGGGCTGCCCTATCTTCTCCTGGCGTTAAGGCACTCCCAGGACACCCGCACTGCCGGCGCGATCGTGAGCCGTTTTTCCCGCATGGCTATGGCTTCCGTAGTGGTGCTGGTGGGAGTGGGAGCCGCCCTGGCGTTGCTGTACACGGGTTCGATTTCTGCTGTCACCGGCACCACATATGGCGTCATGCTGTTGTCGAAGGTGGTACTCACCTTGCTCCTGCTGATGTTCGGGGCTCTGAATTTCAGCATCGTGCGCGCCATACGAAATGGCGCCTCACCGGTTTTGCTGCCTTTGCGGCGCTTCACCGAAGTTGAAGTCGGCATTGGAATGACTGTGCTGCTGGCGGCCGCGTCGCTCACTTCCACACCACCGGCCATCGACGTACTGGCCGGCCGTGTGACGGCCCAAGAGATCGGGCAGCGCATGATGCCGCGCTGGCCGCGCATGGAGACCCCGCGGGTTAGCGAATTGTCTCCCCCCACAATGCTGCAGCCGGCCTGGAATTCGCGCCCGCCCGCCTCTTTCGTTCCAGGACAATCGCTGCAGCGCAACACGCCTGCCGACATTGCTTGGTCAGAATACAATCACCACTGGGCGGGCCTGGTGGTGCTCGCGATTGGTCTTCTCGCGTTCCTCTCGAGGCGGTTCGCGTGGGCCCGCCATTGGCCGCTTGGGTTCCTAGCACTGGCGGTGTTCCTGCTGATCCGATCGGACGCGGAGAACTGGCCGCTCGGCCCTCGCGGCTTTTGGGAAAGCTTTCAAGTAGCCGAAGTAGCGCAACACCGGCTGTTCGTGTTGTTGATCGTCGCCTTTGCCGTCTTCGAGTGGGCCGTGCAGAACGGCCGGCTCGCGCCCCGGCGAGCTGGCCTTGTGTTCCCGCTGGTGTGCGCGGCGGGCGGCGCACTCTTGCTGACCCACTCGCATTCGCTGGGCAACGTCAAGGAGGAATTCCTGGCGGAGTTGAGCCATATCCCGCTGGCGCTGCTGGCGGTGATGGCGGGGTGGTCCCGCTGGCTGGAAATACGGCTGCCGACGGATCCCACCCGGCTGCTTCCACGGATCTGGCCTGTTTGCTTTACATTGATCGGCGCCGTGCTGATTCTCTACCGGGAAAGTTAAGCGCGCCGGAGGCGCCGTCCGCTGCAAGCCGCCGGGTTCGAAAAAAGAATACACCCCGATGAGTGCTGTCTGCATCGTGCAGGACAAAGGGTCAGCAAGCGAGGCGCTTTTTTCGCGAACATGGCCCGAGAAGCTAAGACTAAGGAGAATTCGATATGAAAAAAGTTTTTTGCCTTTTGGCGTTTACTGCGGTGTCCTGCGTGAGCGTTCTCGCCCAAAACACCCCCAGGTTTGAGCTGTACGGCAACTATTCCTATATGCAGTTCAATCCCACAGTGACGGGACTCCAGAGCCGGGCGCTCAATGGCGGCGGCGGCGGGTTTCAGGTCAACCTGGGCAAGTACTTCGGCCTCAAGGGCGATTTCCAGGGTTATGGGAGCACCCAGTGGACTACCACGGTCTCGGCGCCGATTGGAACGCCTGCCGGAATTATTCCCCCGGGGACCTACCGGTCAAACGCCAACATGTTCACTTATATGTTCGGGCCTGTGATCAAAGTTCCCGCCAAGCGAATCATCCCGTTCGGAGAAGTTCTGTTCGGCGGATCGAACACGAACGGATACGCGGACCTCTCAGATAAGATTGTCGCGGGTGGAGGGACGATTAAGGGGACCGGAACTCAACATCCCTTTACGATGGCAATCGGCGGCGGAGTTGATGTGGTGGTTGCAAAGCGTTTCTTTGTGCGGCTGGGGGAATTTGACTACATACTGACTCGCTATACCAATCCCATCACCCAGACGAACAATCAAAACAGCTTCCGTTACCTGGGGGGCGTCGTATTCACATTCGGCGGAGAGTGAGACGATTCCTGACCGGTAGTGAGCAGAGGACAGCGTCAAGGTTTGCCGATGCAAGCTTAGTTGAATGATGCCCAGTCGAGATTGACGCGCCACGTAGAGGAAGAGGCGATTGCCGACTGGGCTCTAAGGAGAGGATGATCAATGAAAACTCAACATACATTTTCGTACGCCTGCACTGGTTTTCTGCTCAGTTTGTTTGCCGGCTGTTTTCAGCCCGCAGTTGCCAAGGAGAAGACGGACGTGGGTTACTTAGTGACCGACGTCAAGCCCACTCGGACCGGCGTCTTTCTGGACGGTAAGTATCTGGGGCCGGCGGCGAGCTTCCGCTTTGCGCGCAAATATGAGCTTGCGCCGGGTGAACACCAGCTTCTGCTCACGGATCCGCGCTGCGAGGACTACACGGTATCGATCCAGATTCAGGCCGGGAAGAGGTTGAAGGTGGAGCGAGCTCTTACGGCGCTGCCCGAGGCGCGGCCGCCGTTTGCCATCCTGAAAATCAAGAGCGACAGCAAATTCGACGGCGTTTGGGTCAATAACAAGTTCATGGGACACGCCGACGAGTTTGACAATCCCTACCAGCAATTGTTGCTGGCGCCCGGCGAGTATACAGTGCGAATCGCCGCGGCGGGTGGCCAGACCAAACACGAAGAGAAGGTCACATTGACCACCGACAAAGAAACCCTGGTCATGGCGAGCCAAAAATAGGGCGCGCCACGCAGGTTTGAAGCGAGCGGCAGATCGTCATTGGCCGATTCGCACAGGAGTCCAATTCGCGGACCACTACCTTCAACAAAGGTAGTGGTCCGCTTTTTTTGCGGCACTGCGACCCGCCCCAAAAAGTGTTAGCCTACTCCTCTTAAGGGAAGGGACGGGTGAAACGCTAATGGTTCGTATTCGACGTGTTCGATCAGCGTGTGCAGAAGCCCGCCGATTCCGGAACATCAGCAAATTATCGCAGAAGCGCCGCATCGCACTTGTAGTATGTCTCGCAGCAGGGGCAGCTACATTTGCGATGGGACTAGCTATTGCCGCCGATCAAGATACCGCCAAGGTTTCGATCCCCGTCGGCGTGCCCCGCCGTTCTGACCCGCTCACGGGCCGATCCGGCGCGATCCATATGGACGTCAACCTCGTCTTGATTCCAGTGACTGTTACGGATTCCTACGAGAGACTGGTGCTCGGGTTGCAAAGGGCAGACTTCCGTCTGTATGAGGAAGGTGTAGAGCAGAAGGTGACCCAATTCTTTAGCGAGGAAGCGCCGATCTCGGTGGGAATCGTATTCGACGCCAGTGCCAGTATGCGTCGAAAAATGGAGGAGTCCCAGAAAGCCGTCACGGAGTTCCTCCGAATGTGCTTACCGGGGGATGAGTTCTTTCTTCTGAAGTTCAGTGACCAGCCCGAGTCTGTAAACGGTTTCACCACCGATATCGAAGAGATCGAGCGCAGTCTGCCCACCATCCAACCCAAAGGCTGGACCTCGCTTTATGATGCAATTTACCTGTCGATGAATCGCATCAAGCGTGCGACATACAGCCGCAAGGTCTTGCTGGTAGTTTCCGATGGAGGCGATAACAACAGCCGCTACACGGAGCGGGAGATTAAGGATCTGGTGAAAGAGGCCGATGTTCGCATCTTCGCGATTTCCATTTTTGACCGGTCCCCTTCTCTGGAAGCCATCGCGGAGGAAAGCGGCGGGCGATCCTACCGTGTACGAAAGCTAGAAGATCTCCCCGGTCTCGCTGCTGACATCGGTGCGGAACTTCATAGCCAGTACGTCCTGGGCTTCTCGCCAGCCGATCGGGTAAATGACGGCAAGTACCGCAAGATAAGAGTGGAAGTGACGCAACCGGCAGGACCCGCGCGGCTCCGCGCATCCTGGAAACGCGGCTACTACAGTCCCTGGCAGTAGCCGGGTTGCATCGTCCGCCCCGTGTGCGGCCGCGCCGCTCAAAATAATTTGAATTGGCAGCAGGACGATCGTCATCGTCAAGTTGCATGGGAGACCCTAGCCAACTTGCGATAGCTGCATCGATACGGTATCTGGTCGCGTGCCTTCTATTTCCCTGCGGCGTATTCGCCCAAGCGCCAGCGGGTCCCCGGCCCAAAATCGGAATCGCACTCGAGGGAGGAGGCGCGTTGGGTCTGGCCCACATCGGAGTGCTGCAGTGGTTCGAAGAGCACCGAATCCCAGTTGATTACATCGCGGGGACGAGCATGGGCGGTCTGGTCGGAGGCCTTTATGCGACGGGTATGCGTCCTGCCCAAATTCGCGAACTTGTCTCGAAGATCGACTGGAACGACATACTGGGTGGGCAGATCCCATTTGAAGCTCTTTCGTTCCGGCGCAAGGAAGACCGGCGTGCATTTCAGAACGGCCTCGAATTCGGACTGCGTCATGGCTTCAGCCTGCCCAGCGCCGCGACGTCGGATAAGAACATTACGTTTCTCCTGGACCGGGAGGCACTCCCCTACTCCCAATTGAAGAGCTTTGACGATCTGCCGGTTCCGTTCCGCTGCATCGGGACCGATCTGGTCAGCGGCAAGCCGTTCGTCTTCAAGGACGGCCCGCTGGGAGAGGCGCTGCGGGCCACGATGTCTTTGCCTGCCGTTTTCCCGCCGCTGCGGCGCCACGGCACCATCTATGCCGACGGCGGGCTCATGAACAATCTTCCCGTAGATGTGGTGAGGCAGATGGGGGCCGACCTCGTAATCGCTGTCAATCTGAACATCTCTCCCTTTAACCCGCAGAGCAATCAATCCCTGGTGTCCATCCTGAATCGCTCGATCAGCGCGATGATCACGGTCAACGAGCGGCGTAGCATGGAACTGGCCGACATCGTGATTTCCGCGGACCTCCAGGGCTACACAGGGAACGATTACGCGGCGTTGGAAAAGATTATCCCGAAAGGATACGAAGCTGCGGACGGAAATTCGTCCGTGCTCGCTCGCCTCGC